>Ga0193742_1000999_pt1 | contig 17858 bp, 15 predicted proteins | sample L2c1metaG_FD_165511 | JGI IMG/M metagenome (GOLD analysis project Ga0193742, IMG submission 165511) | Soil microbial communities from a riparian zone of the East river system, Colorado, United States - L2c1 | ecosystem: Environmental > Terrestrial > Soil > Riparian zone | place: USA: East River... | reverse complement strand
CATAACGGCTTGGCGTCTGCCATGTCGTGAACCTCCCCAGTCGACCTGCTGCCAGTGATGGTGTTAGACCCTAGTCTGGGCCTGGGTCAGAACCGTTCACAAGCCCTACTTCGAGCGGGAGCGAGGTCCGGGGTGCTTGAGCTACTGCGTTCGGCGCAACGTTGCTCGAAACGTTACCGACGGGGCACGCACCGGATCTGTCCACCGGGGGAGACGCTGGAGCGCTATCTGCCGCTCATGCCGAGGATCGGCATCACCCGACTCGCCAACCTGACCGGGTTGGACACCGTTGGCCTCCCGGTCTACGCGGCGTACCGACCGCTCGCCAGAACCGTGGTCACCAGCCTCGGCAAGGGTCTCGACCCGTTGGCCGCCAAGGCATCCGCGTTGATGGAGAGCATCGAGCTGTGGCACGCGGAATGGCTCGAGGGACCGGCGCGGCTGGCGTCCTATCCCGAGCTGCTGGCCACCGAGACCGTGGTGGACCTCGGCGGCCTGCCGATCACCCGTGGCGGCCGAGTGGACCTCGACGAGTCACGTGGCTGGATCGACGGCGTCGACCTCGTGTCGGGGCACCGAATGTGGCTGCCGTTCGAAATGATGTCACTGAACTTGTCACTTGATTTGGCGACTCAAGCCTCGTCGATCGGGTTGCTGCGATCGTCCAACGGCCTGGCGTCTGGCAACCATGTGCTGGAGGCGCTGGCGCACGCGCTGTGCGAAGTGATTGAACGCGACGCGGACGCCCGCTGGCGCGCCTCGACGCAGACCCGCAGGCTGGATCTCGACACCGTCACCGACGCGGCCGCGAGGGAGGTGCTGGACAGGCTGAGCGCGGCCGGGCTGCGCACCGCGGTATGGGATCTCACCTCCGATGTCGGGGTGCCGGCCTACGGCTGCACCATCCTGGCGGATCCGCGGGCGGGGGACTGGCGTGCGGTCGGGGTGCACGAGGGCGCGGGTTGCCATCGCTGTCCGGCGGTCGCGCTGACCCGCGCGCTCACCGAAGCCGCCCAGGTGCGGTTGACCTGTGTGGCGGGCAGCCGCGACGACATCCACCGCGACGACTTGGACAAGGCCAACGACATCGAGGTCGCCGAGCAGATCTGGGCCGAGCTGGACGAGATACCGGCCACGGAACGGTTCCTCGGTCAGCAGGACGAGGGAACCTGGTCGCTGGCCGAGGATGTGCGCTGGCTGCTCGACCAACTGACCGGAGCGGGGATCACGCAGGTCGCGGCGTTGGACCTGACCAGGTCCGACCTCGGGGTGCCGGTGGTGAAGGTGCTCGTGCCTGGCCTGCTCGGTCCCGCTGGTGACTGCGAACCGGTCACCGGGGGAGGGCCATGAGTGAGCTTGCGAGCGAATCATGGATATCGCGGCGGCACCGAGCCTGCGAGGGAACGCCGTGAGTGAGATCGAGGTCTTCCTCGGTCCGACGATGCCGGCCGACGAGGCGGCGAAGCTGCTGCCCGCGACCTATCTCCCGCCGGCCGCGGTTGGCGATGTATACCGTGCCACGCAACGGGGGCCGGCGACGCTGCTCATCGTCGACGGCTATTTCGAGCGGGTGCCGGCGGTGTGGCACAAGGAGATCCTGTACGCGCTCAACCTGGGGATCGCGGTCGTCGGATGCGCCAGCATGGGCGCGCTGCGGGCCGCCGAGCTGCATCCGTACGGCATGGTCGGTCACGGCGTGATCTTCGAGCGCTACCGCGACGGCGGGTACGAGGACGACGACGAGGTCGCGGTGGCCCACGCCGACGCTGGGTCCGGTTACCGGTGCGGCTCCGACGCGATGGTCAACATCCGGTACGGGCTCGCGCAGGCGCGGCTGCTGCGGCTCGTCTCCCCGGCGACCGCGCATGCACTGGAAACCATTGCCAAGCAACAGTTCTACCCGGACCGGCACTGGGGCACGCTGCTCGCCGCCGGCGGTCGGGACGGCTTGGCGGAGACCGAGCTGGCCGCCCTGGCCGGTTTCGTCCGCGACACGCGCCCCGACCTCAAGCGTGCGGACACGGTCGCGACGCTGCGGATGCTCGCCGCCGAACCCGTGCCGCCGCCGGATCCGCTGGCCTTCGAGTTCGAACCGACGCTGGCCTGGCAACGCCTGCGGTGGTTGGAGTCGCCGGACCGGCGGGAGTCGGCGTCGTGAGTGAGCTGGGGAGCCGGCCGGGGCGTGGCGGGCTGCGCTGGTTGTTGTCGGCCAGCGCGCTGTCGAACCTGGGCGACGGCATCGGCCGGGTCGCGTTTCCGCTGCTGGCCACCACCCTGACGAGGGATCCCGTGCTGATCGCCGGGCTCGCCGCGATCCAGCAGGTGCCATGGCTGCTCTTCGGCGCGCTGTCCGGCGCGGTGCTCGACCGAACGGATCGGCGCAGCGCGATGCTGGTCGCCAACGCGACTCGCGCGGTCGTCGTCGGCGCGCTGGCCGGGCTCGTCCTGTTCGATCTCGCGGGCATCGCGGCGATCTACCTTGCCGCGCTGCTCGTCGGTACCGCGGAGACGGTCGCGGACAGCGCGGCGAACGTGCTGATACCCGCCGTCGTCGAGCGGAACCGGCTGGAGAGCGCGAACAGCAAGCTGCAGTCGATCGAGACGGTGTGCCAGACGTTTCTCGGCAACCCGGTGGGCAGCGTCGCGTTCGCCGCCTTCGCCGCGTTGCCGTTCCTGCTCACCTCGGGCGCGTTCGGGGTCGCGGCCGCGCTGCTCGTCGTGCTGGCCGGCAGTGTGGCCCCACGGGCAAGGCCCACCGGGAACGGCACCCGACTGCGTACGGAACTCGCCGCCGGCGTTCGCTGGCTGCGCGCCAACGCGCTGCTGGTACGGCTGGTCACGCTCGCCGCGTGCCTCGCTCTGGCGATCGAGCTCTCGCAAGCCCAGCTCGTGCTCTACGCGTTGCAGGACCTGCGGCTCACCGAGGCGGCGTTCGGTCTCTTCGCCCTTGCCGCGGGTGTCGGCGGGCTCGTCGGCGCCGCGGTGACGCCGCGACTGAGCAGGATCGTCTCGCGCCGGGCCGTGCTGATCGGCGGTGCGTTGACCGCGGGGTGCGCGACCATCGCCATGGGTCTGCTCAACACCCCGCTCGTCGCGGCGCTACTGCTTGGTCTGTTCGGCGCTGCGGTGATCGCGATCAACGTGGTGATCGCGACACTGCGCCACCTCCTGATCCCCGACGCGCTCCTCGGTCGGGTCCTCGGTGTCTGGCGAACGATCGTGTGGGGCGCCATCCCCATCGGCGCGATGATCGGTGGTGCGTTGACCACCCTGCTCGGCAGCGCGAGCCGGACGTTCCTCGTGTCCGGCGCCTGCGTGGCCGCCATCGGCCTGGCCGCGATAGTGGCGCTGCGCGGCTTCCACCTCGAGCCGACCGGCCAGCCGAAGTCCACAGTGGACTAACAATCGCCGCCGCCGGTCGACGCGGTGGACCGCAGCGACACCCGGACCTCTGGATCAAACAAGGCGACCCCATAATCTACCCAGCCCGGCCAACCGCCTGGCTCCACCCGAACGTCTCTCTCGAAAGGACTCACCATGGGCTTCAAGGACCGCCTGGCCGCCGCGAACGCGGCGGCCGCAGAACAACGCGCCAAGGGCGCCGAAGAACGTGCGAAGCGCAAGGACAAGATCAAGGACATCCAAACCAAGGGCGCGGAAGAAATCGCGGCACGCAAGGACAAGATCAAGGATCTCCAGGAAGAGCACGCCGAGAAGAACGCGGCACGCAGGTCGACGAACAGAGCCGCCAACGAGGAGAGACGCGAAGAAGTCTCCGCCGCGTGGGCCGAGGCCAAGGACAGGGTGCGCACCGACCGAGCGGACCGAAGCCTGGGCGGCTGGGGCTGGAAGAAGAAGCCCAAGCAGCCCTGACCCAGCAACACCCAAGCCATACCATGAGGGAATGAAGTCGCGGGTGAGCGGGTTCGCGCTGTGCTGGGGCGCAGTTGTCGACTGACGCCGGTCGGCGGGAGCTGGCCGGGTTCCTGCGCGGCAGGAGAGAGCGGATCACGCCCGCCGAGGTGGGGCTGCCAACCGGGGCGCGCAGGCGGACGCGGGGGCTGCGGCGCGAGGAGGTCGCCGTGCTGGCCGGTGTCAGCCCGAGTTGGTACACCTACCTCGAACAGGGCCGGGACATTCAGCCGTCGCGGGCGGTGCTGGACAGCCTGGCCACCGTGTTGCGGCTCAGCGAGGACGAGCGCCGGTACATCCACAGCCTGTCGCACGGCTCGGTGATCCAGACGTCGCCGCTGGACTCGGCTGTCCCGGTCGGTGACCTGGTCACGGAGATCGTCTCGCTGTTCGACGACAGCCCGTACCCGGTGTACGCCGGGGACCAGTACTGCGATCTCCTGGCGTGGAACGAGGCGGCCCTGGAGTGGTACGACGACTGGGGTGCGCTACCGCCGGCGGAGCGCAACATCGTTCGGTGGATGCTGCTCTCACCCGTCGCTCGGGTTCGGTTGGTGGACTGGGCGGAGGACACCAGGGACTCGGTGGCCCGGTGGCGCCGGGAGAGTGCCGGTCACGCCGGCGATGAGAAGTTGCGCGCGCGGGTCGAGGAGTTCGCCGGGCTCAGCGCGGACTTCCGTAACTGGTGGGGCCAGCATCAGGTGGTGGAGCACCGATCGAGGATTCGCCGGTTCCGGCACGATCGCCTCGGTGTGCGGACCCTGCGGATCGTGCCGATGGGCTCGCCGGAAACCGTGCCGGTGGGCGTCATCCTGCACCTCCCGGTGGACGACGAATAGAGCCTGGTACTTCGAATACCCGCACAACCACGCTCTGGATATGCGCGGCCGGCCGGGTGACGGTAGGTCGATGAGCATCACGACGTCGAGCGCGCTGCGGCTCGCGCAGCCGGCCGGGCGCTGGGTCATGGCCGCCACCGCTCTCGGCGCCGGGTTGGTCCTGCTCGAGACCACCGTGGTCAACGTGGCGCTGCCGGCCATCGGACGCGGCCTGGACACGTCGCTCGTCGGGCTGCAGTGGTCGGTCAACGCGTTCACGCTGACGCTGTCCGGGTTCATCCTCCTCGGTGGTGCCCTTGGTGATCGTTTCGGCCGTCGGCGGATCTACCTGATCGGGCTGGCCTGGTTCGCCGTCGCGTCGTTGCTGTGTGGCATGGCCGAGAACGTCGGCTGGCTGATCGCCGCGCGGGCCTTGCAGGGCATCGGTGGCGCGTTGCTCGTCCCTGGGTCGCTCGCGCTCATCCAGCAGTCGTTCCATCCCGACGACCGGGCAAGGGCGGTCGGCGCGTGGTCCGGCCTGAGCGGCGTCGCCGGCGCCGCCGGGCCGCTGCTCGGTGGCTGGCTGGTCGACGTCGCGAGCTGGCGCTGGGCGTTCTACGTCAACGTTCCCGTGGCGGTGGTGGTGGCCGTGCTGCTGGTGCGGCATGTGCCGGAGAGCCGCGACCCGGATCCGCCGCGCCGGTTCGACCTCGCCGGCGGACTGCTGGCCGCCGTCGGGCTCGGCGGAGCGACCTACGCGCTCACCGAGGCGTCCGGGGCCGGCTGGCCGGTACTGGGCAGCGCGCTGGTCGCCGTAGCCGCGCTTGTTGCCTTCGTCCAGGTCGAGCGGCGCCGACGCGCGCCGATGCTGCCGCTGGAGTTGTTCGCGTCCCGCCAGTTCACCGCGGCGAACCTGGCCTCGTTCGGTGTCTACGGCGCGGTGGCCGGACTCTTCTTCCTGCTGCCGATCCAACTACAGGTCACTGTCGGATACTCGCCGCTCGGCGCCGGCCTGGCGTTGCTGCCCGCGACCGTGTTGGTGCTCCTGCTGTCCGCCCGCGCCGGCGCGCGCTCCGCCCGCACCGGCACCCGGCTACCGCTGACGGTCGGCTCGCTGGTGTGCGTGGTGGCGCTGCTTCTCGCGCCGCGCGTCACTTCTGGCGCGCACTATCTCACCGACGTGCTGCCGACCGTCGTGCTCATCGGCATCGGCATCTCGATGGTCACGCCGGCGATCAGCACCGCCGTGCTCGGCGCCGTGCCGGACCGGCGGGTCGGCATCGCGAGCGCGGTGAACAACGGCGTCGCCAGAACCGCCGGTCTGGTGGCGGTGGCCGCGCTGCCCGCGATCGCCGCGCTGCCGCCGGACGCCACCCAGGATCCCGCCGCGCTCGATCAGGGGTTCGGCACGTCGATGCTCGGCTGCGCCGGCCTCTTCCTGGCCGGCGGTCTGGTGGCCTGGCTCGGCATCCGCCGCACCGCCGCGGCGGCGACCACGCCGAATGAACCCCGCCCTACGACGACACCACCGGTTTCCCGGCGATGAGCTGGATTCGTTGGGCCTGGTCGACGAGGTAGACCTGGCCGTTGTCCCCGTCGGTCACGAACAGCTGACCGCTCTCGTCGATGTGCACCCCGGTCGGATAGGTCACCGCGGACCGAGGGGCGAGTTCACCGTCGGTCGGGTAGCCGGTCGAGCCGGTGCCGAGCACCGTGGTGATCACGCCGAGCGGATCGACCCGGCGCACTCGGTGGGCCTTCGGGTCGGCGATGTAGACGTTGCCCGCATCGTCGGCGCTCACCGTGATCGGAAAGGTGAGCGCGGCCGCGATGGCCGGGCCCCCGTCGCCGGCGAACCCCTCGGCGCCGCTGCCGGCGACCGTGGTGATCGTGCCGTCCGGGGTCACCTTCCTGATCCGCAGATTGTCCCGATCCGCGATGTACAGCGTGCCGTCAGCGGTGACGTCGATGCCGGCCGGCGTGTCCAGCATCGCCTGGATCGCGGGGCCACCGTCCCCGGCGAACCCCTCGGTGCCGTTCCCGGCGACCGTGGTGATCACGCCGGTGGGATCGATGCGACGGACCCGTGCGCCGTCGTACTCCACCAGGTACACGTTGCCCGCCGGGTCGACCGTCACGTCGACGGGAGTGGCGAGCTCTGTCTCGTCGGCGGGACCGCCGTCTCCCGAGTGTCCTTCTCGTCCGACGCCGGCGATCGTGGTGATCGTGCCGTCCGGCGTGACCTTGCGGATCCGGTTGGCGCTCGCGTCCGCGAAGTAGAGGTTGCCTGACCGGTCCACGGTGACACTCACCGGCTCGTCGATGCTCGCCGACGTCGCCGGACCGCCGTCCCCGGAGTCGCCGGCGACGCCGTTGCCGGCGATGGTGGTGATCACCCCAGCGAGGTCCACCTTGCGGATCCGGTGGTTGCTCGTGTCGGCGATGTACAGCGAGCCGTCCGGCCCGGTCTGCGCGGTCTCCGGATCCTGCAGGTATCCGTCGGTCGCCGGGCCACTGTCGGCCGGGTACGGCGTGCCCGTCCCGACGACCGTGGTGATCATGCCGTCGCGGCCGACGTAGCGGATCCGCTGGTTCCCCATGTCCGCGACGTAGACCGAACCGTTGGCCCGAGCGACGATCGCGTCGGGGAAGGCCAGCCGTGCTGTGCCGGCCGGGCCGCCGTCGCCGGAGAAGCCCGCGGTCCCGATGCCGGCGATCGTGGTGATCTCACCGGAGGGGTCGACCCGGCGCACCCGCTGGTCGACGGGATCGGTGAGGTACAGCGCACCGGCGCTGTCCACGGCGATGCCGGTCGGCTCCTCCAGCGCCGCCGCCGTGGCCGGCCCGCCGTCGGCGGTCGTCTCCTCGTCGTCGGTGTCCTCGTCCATTCCGGCGACCGTGGTGATCACGCCGTCCGGCGCCACCTTCCGGATTCGCGCGTTGTCGCTGTCGGCGATGTACAGGCTGCCCGCGTGTACCGCGATCCCCGTCGGGATCGCGAGCTGTGCCCTGGCCGCCGGGCCGCCGTCGCCGGAGAAGCCCGCGGTCCCGGTCCCGGCGATCGTGGTCAGCTCACCGGCGGCGTCGACCCGGCGCACCCGGTGCCCGGCGGCCTCCGCGACGAAGAACCCGCCGGCCGGGTCGACGGCGACGTCCACCGGCGACTCGAGGTTCTCGGCGGCCGTGGTGATGACCCCGTCCGGTTGAACGACGCGGACGCGGTTGTTGTTGGTGTCCGCGATGTACAGCCGTCCGGCACGGTCCACCGCGAGTCCGTCCGGCGCGTCGAGGCTGGCGGCGTCGGCCCGCCCACCGTCACCGCCGTAGCCGCGGCTGCCACCGGCCACGTCGGTCAACTCACCGGCCGGGGTCAGCCGCCGCACCAGATTGGCCTCGCGATCGGCCAGATAGAGATTTCCTCGTGCGTCCATCGCCACCGCACTGACATCGAATCCGACGGGCAGCGCGACGGTGTCCGGGCGGTTCGATTCGAGGCTCACCGGCCGACCGGCGACGGCGGTGGTGCTCGAGGCGATGAGCGTCACGGTGGTAACCGCCGCGACGACGCCGGCGACGGCCGGCGCGAACCACGGCCGGGCGGCCACCGCCGACGCCGCCCGTGGCTGGATCGCGCGCTGTGCGGGCACTTCCGCGGACGACAGCACCGCGTCCGGCGGCGGCCTCGTCACCTCGCTGTGCACGATGTCGCCGGCCGTGCGCAGGGCCGCCACGAAGTCACCGCAGCTGGCGTACCGGTGCTCCGGCCGCCACGCGACGGCCCTGGCCAGCACCTCGTCGACCGCGGGCGGGAGGTGGCGGTACCGCGTGCTCAGCAGGGGCGGCGCCACGTTCGAATGGCCGCCTTCGCTGTCCTCGCCACGAAACGGGGGAGTGCCGGAGAGGCAGGCGTACGCGACGCAGGCGAGCCCGTAGACGTCCTGACCGATCGACGGTGGCGCGTCGTCGTAGCGCTCCGGCGCGACGTACGCGGGCGTGCCGAAGCCCAGCGAGGTGGTCTTGGGGTTGTCGCCGAGCGGCAGCGCGATGCCGAAGTCCCCGATCAGCGCGGTGAGCGGCCCGGCGAGCGAGCCACTGGGTGAGCTGACGAAGATGTTGCCCGGCTTGACATCCCGGTGCACCATCCCGGCGTCGTGCGCGGCGTCCAGCGCGTCGGCGATCTGACCGAGGATGGCGCAGGTGTAGCCAAGGTCCAGCGGACCCTCGGTCCTGATGATCTTCGCGAGGTCCCGGCCGTTGACGTGTTGCATCGTCAGGAACAGCCCGGCGTCGACCTCGCCGGAACGGAAGACGGTCACGACGTTCGGGTGCTCGTAGATCCGTGCGGCCAGCTCCGCCTCGCGGTTGAACCGGACGCGGTACTGCGGCAGTCGCGCGTAGTCGGTCGGCAGCAGCTTGACGACCACCGTCCGGTTGAGCTGCTGGTCCGTCGCGCGGAACAGCAGGCAGCCGCTGCCGCCGTGCTCGCCGATCCGTTCCAACAGCAGATGACCGGCCAGCACGTCACCAGGTCCGGGTGTCATTGCCTCTCCTGCGTGGTAGGAGACCGTCAGGACACTAGTGTCGTGCGTCGAAAGTTCGTCGCACGACACTAGAAACGAGCGGATGGGACCCCTCCCAGCACATGAGGTGTTGTGGTGCGGTCGGGGCAAGGCGGTTGGCCGGTTACTGCCGCCGCGGCCCGTCGAGCAGCCGCAGATCGTTGGGCACCAGTGAGCCGGTGTCGAGCAGATACTTGATCAGGTTCACCCGGATCACGTCGGGATGGGCCGACTCGATGTCGAGTCCGGGTAGCTCGGCGCTGCTGAGCTTCTTCCGAACGCCGGCCACCGTGTGCTCGACCTTCTTGTCGGTCCAGCCGGACTGTCCTGGCACCTGGTTGAGCGCATCGCGGGCTTCGTTGCGCGTCAGCGGGCGTGCGGACGAGGACCGGTGCAGGTAGTCCTGGAACATCGCGACCAGGGCCAGTCGCTCGTTCGGTGCCAGTGGGATGCGGCCGTCACGCGTCCGTCCCTCGACGGGGTCCACGGACCGCTCACTGCGCGCCTTGCTGACCAGCACCTCGACGGCGTGTCGCCGTTCGCTGCCGACGTAGAGCCTGGTGAATCCGTCGGCAAGCGGGGTTTCCAAGTGCTGCAGCAGCGGTGGGGCCGGCGGTAGCTCGATGGGCCGCCGGCCTTCGTTGCGCAGCGTCCACCAGATCGCGTCGCCCTGTGCGGTGCACCGGATGGTCGCATGGCGGCGGCTGACCCCTTGGTCGTTCGCGCCGACGACGACGTTGACTTTCCCTTGCTCCCGACCGAATGACAGCTCGTTGCGCTCGTGCGGCACGGCCGCGTAGCCGCCGTACGCGCTCAGCACGAACAGCGTGCCCGCCGGCGCCGGGCGGCCATCGAGCAGCGGCTCCTGCCACTGCAGGCTGGGCGTCGACTTGCTCAGTGGGAACACCCACTGGTTCTGCTGCATCTGGACTGACCTTCCCCTTGGTCACTCCCCTCCGGGAGAGCAAGTGTAGCCAGTGGTAACCACGCCATTACCTGAGTCCGTCGGCGCGGTAGTGCATACTTGCCACTACTGTCACAGCAGGGGAGTGGCGATGGTCGAGCGGTGGTCAGTTCCGGGGTACGCCGAGGTTCGTGAGCTGGGGTCTGGTGCCACGGGTCGGGTCGTGCACGCGGTGCACGACGGTTCCGGCGCCCCGGTGGCGATCAAGTACCTGTCGGCGGAGCTGCTCGCCGACACCGGGTGGCTGGCGCGGTTTCGGGACGAGGCGCGGCTGCTGGCCGGGCTGGCCGACGACAACCTCGTGCGGTTCCACGAGTACGTTGAGAACGACCAGGGCGCCGCGATCGTGATGGAACTCGTCGACGGCGTGACGCTGCGGGAGCTGTTGCGCCGCACCGGACACATGACGCCGGAGCCGGCGCTGGCGCTGTTGAAGGGCTCCCTGCTGGGGTTGGCCGCGGCACACCGGGTCGGTGTGGTGCACCGGGACTACAAGCCGGCCAACGTGTTGGTCGATGTCAACGGGTGGAGCAAGCTGGCCGACTTCGGGGTCGCGGTGCCAGCCGGCGCACAGACCGAGGTCGCCGGCACGCCCGCGTACCTGGCGCCGGAGCAGTGGGCCGGCTGGCCGCCGGCGCCCGCCGGTGACGTGTACGCGGCGACGACCGTGTTCTTCGAGTGCCTCACCGGGCGCCGGCCGTTCCACCAGTACGAGGACAGCGGCGACCTTGCGAATATCCACATGCGACAGCAGGTACGGCTGGACCAGGTACCCGAAGCGGTGCGCCCGCTCGTCGCGGCCGGACTGGCGAAGAACCCCGCACAGCGCCCCGCGTCGGCGGCCGAGTTCGTGCGGCAGCTGGAAACCGTTGCGGCGCAAGCCTATGGTGACGAGTGGGAGTCCTGCGGCCGCGGGCGCCTCGCCGGGCTCGCGGCTGCCCTCGCGGCGTTGTTCCCACTCGCCGCGTCCCTGGGTGGCGGGGGTGGCAGCCTGGCCGGTTCGGCCGCGCCGTCCGCGCTGCCGCCTGCGCCGCCGCCTTGCGGCCCGCCCGTGACGCCGCCGAAACCGTGGTGGCTCAAGGCTGGCGCGTCGCTCGTGGCCGTGGGTGCGGTCACGGTGACCACGGTGGTCGTGGTCGACAACACCGACGACCCCCCGCCACCACCCGCCGCCACGAGTTCCATGCCACCACCGTCCACTTCGGCCGATCCGTTCGGCGGCCACACGGCGTGCGAGATGGTCGGCGCGGCGATCGCTGGGAACGCGGCGTTCCAGGAGCCGGTGGCCACGGAGCCGACGCTCGACGGCGAGGTCGATGGGTGTTACGCCAACCGGACACCGGGCAGCGGGGTGATCGTGACCCAGATGGCCCAGGCCTATATGGACATGGCGGGCACCCAGCCGGGTGCGGAGACGCGGATCAACGGCCGCCGCGCGGCGCTGATCGACTTCACCGGGGCGAAGCGAGCGGACATCCCGGAGAACTGCGGCTTCGTCCTGGAGATCGCCGACGATGCGAGCGTGTCGATCGGCTTCGCCAGCGACGTGGACATCGAGTCGACCATCGACGAGTGCGCGGACGCCCGCCGCTTCGCGTCCGCGGTCGAGAAACTGCTGCCGCCACAACGGTGACCGGGAATCACTCGGTGGACACGGCGGCGCGAGTGGGCCGGCGGAAGAGGGCGCGGAGGAACGCGCGGGTGCGGGATCGGCGTGGCGGCGGGTCGGGCTCGACGGGCGCGTCCGGCAGTGCCGATTCGGCAAGGGTCCGTGTGGCGTTGAGCATGAGGTCGGCGGGGACGAAGAAGGACACCCGTTCACTCGCTTTCGTTGCTGGACAAGTGATGTGCGTCGGTGAGGTACCTCGTCACCACCGACGCTAGGCGGCCGGCGCCGATACGTCCAATGCAAATATTTGACCTAGTTCATGCGCTGAGTGAATGATTGCCCTGGTGGAACTCCGCCAGCTCCGTTCCTTCGTCGTCACGGCCGACGAGTTGCACGTCGGCCGGGCCGCGGTTCGGCTGCACCTCACCCAACCGTCGTTGAGCCGGCAGATCGCGGCGCTCGAACGGGATGTCGGCGTGCCCCTGTTCACCCGGGTGCACCGACGGTTCGGGCTCACCCCGGCTGGGGAGGTCTTCCTGACCGCGGCGCGGGACATCGTGCGCCGGGCCGACGACGCCGCCCTGGACGCCCAGCGGGCCCATCGCGGCGAGCTCGGCACGCTGCGGCTGCGCTTCGTCCAGTCCGCCACCTTCGAGGCGCTGCCGCGGTTGCTCGGCGCCTTCCGGTCGGCGCACCCGGACGTCACGCTGGACGTCGAGACGATGACCACGCTCCGGCAGGTCGCCGCGCTGCGGGCCGGGCACATCGACGTCGGTCTGCTACGGCCACCCGTCAGCGAGCCGACGCTGACCACCAGGGTGATCTCGCGCGACCCGCTGGTCGTCGCGCTGCCGGCGAGGCACCCACTCGCCAAGCGCCGGCGGCTACCGCTGGCCGCGCTCGCCGACGAGCCGTTCGTGCTCTACACCCGGTCGTTCGGTCCGGCGGTGCAGGAGTCGATCATCGGCCACTGTGTCGCCGCCGGCTTCTACCCGCGGATCATCCAGGAGGCGGCCGACGTGCAGACGATCGTGTCGCTCGTCGCGGCCGGGCTCGGGGTGTCGCTGCTGATCGCACCCACTCCGCCGACCAACGAAGACGCCGTGGTGTACCGGCCGATCAGCGACGACCTGCCGCCGTGGGAGCTGGCGCTCGCCTGGGCGTCCGACAACGTAACGCCGGTCGTTGAGCGGTTTCTCACCGTCGCGAGTGGTCAGTAGCGCAGGTGGTGAACGAACCCCGCCGAGTCGTTCGCCTGCGCCGTGCCCACGTCAAGTCCACTGTAGACACCACGGAGGCCGGGAGAGCCCTGGCGGGCAAGCGATCAGGCGGAGCCGGTGCCGGCCAGCAGCTTCTCGACGCGACTCGCGTCCGGCACGTTCAGCTGCCGGTACACGACCGCCGACCGCCGCCACCGCTCGGCGGCGAGCGCGGGCCGGCCCGCGGTGAGCTGTACGTGCCCGATGCCCTCGAGCGCCTTGGCCTCCTCGTAACGGTCACCGATGGACCTGGCCACGTCGAGGGCGGCCTCGTGGTCGGCGAGTGCTCGGTCGATGGCGTGCAGGGCGAGGTGCGCCGCGCCGCGTCGGTTGAGCACCTCGGTCTCGATGCCGCGGGCGCCGATCTCGCTGGCGAGGGCCAGCGCGTGCTCGTAGCGGACGATCGCGTCGCTCGACCGGCCGGCGAGATGGCGGATCTCGCCGAGATTGCTCAGCGTGCGCGCCGCACCACCGTGATCGCCGAGCGCGCGGAAGGCGATGAGGGCCCGCCGGCACTCGCGGACCGCCTGCGCGAAGTTCCCCAACTGGGTGTGCACGACGCCGAGGTTGGTCAGCAGGATGGCCTTTCCCTGTCGGGCGCCGAGTTCGTCGGCCAGCGCGAGCGCCTGCGTGTAGTGGTCCATCGCCTCGCGATAGCGGCCGAGTCGCTCGTGGAGGTTGCCGAGGTTGTTCAGCGCCCCGGCCTCGCCGTACCGGTCGCCGGACGAGCGGCAGACGTCGATCGCCGCCTGGTGCGCCGTCCGCGCGTCCTCGAGGCGGCCGAGGCGCAGGTAGGCGACGCCGAGGTTGCTCAGCGCCTCGCCCTGCGCTGCCTGGTCGCCGGCGAGCCTGCTGGCCTCCAGCGCGTGCCCGAGAACGGTGAGCGCGTCGCTGTGGCGGCCGCCCTGGTCCAGATGCCGCCGCAGCACCGTCGCCAGCCTGGCGGTGGGTTCGTGCCAGCCGTGCCGGGCGGTGTCGGCGATCACCGCGAGCAGGTTGTGCCACTCCGCGTCCAGCCATTCCCTTGCCGCGCCGAGGTCCGCCGCGGTCGGTTCGGCCACCGGGTCCGCGTTCGGGTGCAGGACGTCCATGGCCCACGTGGCTCGCTCGGTGACGTGGTCGACGAGCCGGCCAACGGCGGCGTCCCGGACCTCGGCGGGCAACTCGCTCGCGCGGTCGCCGGCGTACTGGCGGACCAGGTCGTGCATGCCGAACCTGCCCGACTGCGACCGCTGGACCAGGTGCGCCCGGACCAGCTGATCCACCCGCCGGCTCGCCGCGCGGGTGTCGGTGCCGAACAGCGCCGCGATCGCCGCGGTGTCGGGTTCCCGGACGGGATGCGAGCCGAGCAGTGCGAAGTCGGTCGCCGCCGCCGCGGGCAGGTGTCGCACGGACCAGGAGAAGACGCTGCCGATCGCCGTGGTCTGGTCACCGACATCGAGCAGGTCGAGTCCCTGGCCGGCCAGCTCGGCCACCAGCTCCGCCAGCGGCTGCGCGTGGTGCCGGACCGCCTGCGCGGCGACCACCCGCAGCGCGAGCGGTAGCCCGCCGCACCGGTCCACGAGTTGCCGGGCCGCGTCCTCGGCGTCGTCTACCTTGCTGCCGAGGTGCGTGCGCAGCAGCGCCATTCCCTCCGCCTCCGGCAGCGGACGCAGGTCGACTCCGTGTGCGCCCGGATCGATCTGCAGCCCCGCCAGGTCCGTCCGGCTGGTGATCACCACGAAGCAGGTCGGACTGCCGGGCAGCAGCAGCCGGGCCTGGTCGACGTCCACGGCGTTGTCCAGCAGGATCAGCACCCGCCGCCCGGCGAGCAGGCTGCGGAACCGCGCGGCCCGCTCGTACGGGTCGTCGGGGATCTCGTCGCCGTCGACGCCGAGGCCGCGCAGAAAGCCGGCGAGCACGTCGGCCGGATCGCGCGGGTCGACGGGGGAGTAGCCGTGCAGGTTGTTGTAGAGGCAACCGTCCGGGAACGCGTCGGCGACGCGGTGGCACCAGTGCACGGCCAGTGCCGTCTTCCCGACGCCGGCCGGACCGGACACCGACGCGATCCGCGCGGGGGCACCGGCGTCGCCGGCGAGGATGGCGTCGAGCTCCGTCAGTTCTGGTGCCCGGCCGGTGAAACCCGCGGTGTCGGCGGGAAGCTCGTGGGGCACTCGCTGCGGCTGGTTCGCACCGCGGTGGCCGTGCAGCGCGTCGCGGGCCAGCGAGAGCCGACGGTGCTCACCGGCCGATACCCGGAGTTCGCCCAGCAGGTCGTCGAGCACCTCGCTCGGCGGCACGGTCGTGCCCGCCAGGTAGGCGTAGAGGGTGCTCTGCGACAGGTTGAGTCGTTTGGCGAGCGTGGCGACCTTGACCGGCCCACCGGGACGTCGGCGGGCCAGCTGCTTCAGCGCGCGACCGAACTCGACGCTCGTGGTGATCATGTCGGGAGTGTCGCGAGACGTCAGCTGCTCGGACATCGCACCTCGCCGATTCCAGACTTTCCAGACTTCTCCACGATCCGCGACTCGGACGAACAGTACCTGATTGCCTACGCACCGAAGCGAGACGACCGCGCGTTTCGCAGTGAACACGAGGAGGTCTGATGAGATGAGACGACTCACGAGCTTGCTCGCCGCGACCCTGCTGGCCGCCGGTGTGTTCGTCGTCGGCGGCGCGCCGGCGGCGCAGGCGGCACCGTGTGGCGGCACGTACACGATCGTGGTCGGCGGGTTCAACGACCCCACGTCGGGAATCTTCACCGGCAACGTCAGCCAGCGAGTCGGCTACTCGGCGCAGTTGAGCGGCGGGAGCGCCCGCGAGGGCGTGAACGAGCTCAACCGGCTGATCCGCGACCAGCGCGCGCTGTGCCCGGCACAGCACGCCAAGACGATCGGCTTCTCCGAGGGAGCCGCGGTGGTACACACCTGGGTCACCGAGAACTGGCAGACCTTCGACAACGTGAACGCCGTACTGATCGCCGACCCGAAGCGGAACGCGAATCCCGGCGCCGCCGGGCTCGCCGGCCAGTGGTTCGCCGGTGTGGTCGGTCCGCCGCTCGCCGGCGCGGACAACTTCTTCGGCGACATCCCGACGGTGACGATCTGCACGGACGACGTCATCTGTGACAGCACCGCGGCGTCGGGCTGGCTCGGCTATCCCGGCAACCACATGAAGTACGACTTCAACGTGGACGTCTACGCCGACGACGCGCACGGTCAGTGGTTCAACGGTGAGTTCCTGCCCTGGAACTGATCGGCAAGCACCGGTGTCGGGGCCGCGCCACGAGCGTGGCCCCGACACCGTCTACATCGGACTGAGGACGACAACGCATGCGGCCAGGCCCCGGATATCCCGATCCCAACCAGCAGTATCAGCGGTTCCCGCAACAGCGGCGCCGGCTGCCGCTGCTCATCGGTGTGCTCGTCGCGGTCGTGGTGGTCGGGGTGGCCGCCGCGCTGATCTTCACCCTCGCCGGCGGTGATGGGGACGAGCAGGAGAACAAGGCCGGTGGGGGCGACACCACGGCACAGCCGACCTCGGCCGCCACGGACACGGGCGTGACCTACGAGATCACCGGCACGGCACCGGCGCCGCTGGACGTCATGTACGCGGGGGAGAACGGCGAGGACGTGAACCTGACGGTCATCGAGCTGCCGTGGTCGGTCACGGTCGACCCCGCGCCGGACCTCGTCAGCATCTTCGCCGTCAACACCTCGATCGAGGTGAAGGAGGACATCACGCTGACACTCAAACGCGGCACCGAGGTCCTGCGGACCTGCCGTGGCGGCGCCCCCTGCCTGACGGAGTTTCCGTCCTAGGTGCCTTCGGCCCGGAACAACGGTCCGAGGCGTTCCTGCTCGACTACGGTGCGCCGGCGAACTGCATCAACTCCTACTGGCCGGGCGTCACCGCCTGACCCAGATCAGTACGGGCCGGAGCGCGTAGCTGGCCGGTCCGTGCTCGCCAGGCCGCGACGAGCACGAACGCCACGCTGATCAACATCGCCCACGCGGTGACCTTCGCCGGGTCCACCACCCGCCAGACCTCGAGCTGGTGCGGGTACTGCCACGCGCCGAAGTAGGTGGCCACGTTCTCCGCCACCCACAAGAAGAACCCGATCAGCCCGAACGACAGCGCCACCGGCATCCGGTAGCGGTGCTCGCCGACGGTGAAGTGCACGGCCGCGCCCCACGTCACCGCCACCAGCAGGGCCGCGAGTGGCCACCGCAGGTCCGGCAGCCAGTGATGGGTGATGAGGTTGACGTAGATCGCGACCGCGACCGCCGCCGTCGCGACCGGGCGGTAGCCGCAGATCCGCAGGTCGAACAGCCGCCACGCGGCCAGGACGTAGCTGCCCACCGCCGCGTAAAGGAATCCGCTGTACAACGGCACGCCGAACAGTTTCGTCAGCGCGGGCTCCGGATAGGCCCACGAACCGAGCGGCACCTTCACCAGTTCGAACGCGAGCCCGATCAGGTGGAAGCCGCAGATGACGAGGATCTCCCGCGTCGTCTCCAGGCGCAGCAACCGGAATGCCACCGTGACCAGCACGCAGTAGAGCAGCATGGCGTCGTAGCGCGCGATCGGCAGCGGCACGACCTTCGTGATCGCGAGACCGGCGAACACGGCGAGCGCGAACAGACAGCTCCGCGTCTCCAGCCACGCGAAGCGCAGCAGCTGCGCCACCACGAAGCGAGTGCGTGCCATGCCCTGTGTGACGCAAGGGAGCCCGCCGGGTTGCGTCCCCTACCTCGG
>Ga0193742_1000998_pt1 | contig 17862 bp, 17 predicted proteins | sample L2c1metaG_FD_165511 | JGI IMG/M metagenome (GOLD analysis project Ga0193742, IMG submission 165511) | Soil microbial communities from a riparian zone of the East river system, Colorado, United States - L2c1 | ecosystem: Environmental > Terrestrial > Soil > Riparian zone | place: USA: East River... | reverse complement strand
CATGTTGGCGAGCTCGCTCGACCGGCCGACCCGGCCCATCGGGTTGCGCACCTTGTAGCGGTCGTCGTCGCTGTCCTTCATCGGATTGAGGCGCGCCCAGGCGCCTTCGGTCGGGAAGGGGCCCGGCGCGATCGCGTTGAGCCGGATGCCGTGACGCGCCCATTCGACGGCGAGGCTCTGCGTCATCACCGCGACGCCGGCCTTCGACATCGCCGACGGCACGACGAAGGGGCTGCCGGTCCACACCCAGGTCGTGAGGATGCTGATCACACTCGCCTTGCGCTGTTCGGCGATCCAGCGCTTGCCGCAGGCGTTGGTCATGTAGAACGTGCCGTGCAGCACGATGTTGGCGATCGCATCGAAGGCGCGCGGGCTGAGGTCCTTGGTCTGCGAGATGAAGTTCCCGGCAGCATTGTTGACCAACCCATCGAGCGGGCCGCCCGCCCAGATTTCGCCGATCATCTCCTCGACGGCGGTCGCGACGCGGATATCGACGGCGAAGGTGTCGACCCTGCGGCCCTGATGCCTGGCCATGATCTCCCCGGCGGTGTCCTCCAGCACGCCGCCGCGCCGGCCACAGATCACGCAGTCCGCGCCGAGTCCGACGAAGCGCTCCACCATGATCTTGCCGAGTCCCGTGCCGCCGCCGGTGACAAGGAATCGTTTGCCTTTGAACAGGTCGTTTCTGAACATCGCGTGCGCCCTCCGTGCTTCAACCTTTCGTCTAGCTTACGCCTTCAAATGTTCACAAGTGTTGCGCCCGTCCACCGGACTGATAGGATTTCCGAATAACAAGAGGGATCGTTGAATGACGACCCATCAGGGAGAGCTAGGCGGGGACGGCGGATCGGTTGAGCTGCGTGGTAAGGTAAAGTGGTTCAACGCCGTAAAGGGCTACGGATTTCTTGCCCTCGAAAGCGACAATAGCGACGCGTTCCTGCATGTGACGACACTTCGGCAATCCGGGCATGAGGATCTCAAGCCTGGTGCGACCGTTCTATGTGCTGGTGTCCGCGGGCCCAAAGGCTGGCAGGTGATGAAGGTGCTCGACGTCGATTCGTCGACCGCCGTCGCCACTACGCCCAAGCCGCCGCCGACGCCTGAAGGCATCGCCATGGGCGACTACATCGCCGCCCTGGTGAAGTGGTACAACAACGAACGCGGCTATGGCTTCGTCACACGCGAAGCAACGGACGGGGATATCTTCGTCCACGCTGCGGTGCTGCGCCGGCACGGCATGGAATCGCTGGCGCCGGGCCAGAAGGTAATGGTGCGCATCGCCGAAGGGCAGAAGGGACTGCAGGTCGTCGAAATCCGGGGCGCTTGACCTCCACGGGCCTTGTCGCGCACTAAGGCGCCCATGGCGTTTCAAATGGTGTCGAGGCCGGTCGGCCGCCGTTTCGTCTTTGCTGCTCCGCTGATGCTCGCGGCCGCGGGCGCGCGTGCCCAGCCGGCGGACGTCCAGTTCAAGCGTTCGTCGCTGACGATCGTGGCCGGTGGTCGCGACCTCAAATTCGAGGTCGATCTCGCCACCAACGACGCCGAGCGCTCGCACGGGCTGATGTTCCGCAAGCAGCTCGGTGCCTACGAGGGCATGCTGTTCGACTTCTATCAGGAGATGCAGGTCAGCTTCTGGATGAAGAACACGCTGATCCCGCTCGACATGGTGTTCATCGCCGGCGACGGCACGGTGAAGCACGTGCACGCCAACGCCGTGCCGATGTCGACCGATGCGATCCCCAGCCTCTATCCGGTGCGCGCCGTGCTCGAGATCAACGGCGGCAGCGCCGCGCTGCTCGGCATCAAGCCGGGCGACAAGGTCAAGCACCCGATCTTCGGCAACGCCTAGCGAGGCTCCAGCCAGCCCCGGTAGCGCACGATGAGGCCGGTCAGCGCGTGACTGATCTCGACATGGAAATGGAAACGGCCATCCTCCGCGGTTTCGTAGCTGTCGGAGCGCGGGCATAGCCACATCGGCAAGGGCACACCGAACACCGTCCAGCGGCGCAGCACAAGGCGCATCCGCTGATCGTCGGTGACGAGCGCCATGGCGAATGTGAGCCGCCCGAAACGCTCGCATAACAGCCGCTCAGAACGGTCACGGCCGACGAACTGATCGCTCGAAAAGGCCTTCCTCGCGAAGCTTCGGGTCCAGGTCTCCCCTTCCGCCGATCGTGCGAAGCGAACATTGAGCGGCACGTCGTTGCCCGCCTTGGGAAAGCCGATGAAGAAGCCGGCGAGGCGTGACAGCCAGCCCGTGCCGCGTTCGACGCGGGCGCGGCCCTCCGCCAGCGTCGCGCCGTCATGCATGGCGCGGACTTCCGGCGCGACCGAATTCCATCTCGCTCCGAGGATGCGCCGATACAGTGTCGGGCCATCGTCGGCGTCGTTGCGGACGCCGGTATGGATGGTCCGGCCGGCAAACAGCCTTTCATAGTCCTCGATCTCGACATCCCGCACGGCGGCGCGCGCTCCCGGCTCGGGCGGCCTGTCGTCGAGGGCCCTGAGGATGATTGCTTCGACCGCCATCGACGGAATGAGTGGCCCGTCGTCGCCTTCGGCGAGAAGATGCCAGGACCGCCTGATCGGGACGCCGGCCAGGCTCGTGCCGTCGACCTCGACGAACATGCCGCCGCGGTGCTCGCCCCAGGTCGCATGGTTCGAGGCGAAGTGGATGATCGAAGCGAACGGCAGGAGTGACGGGAGCAGCCGCCAGCGCACGAGCCAGGACAGCGCGATCAGCCCGCGATGCAGGAGTTCCGGCACCGGGCCCGCGCCCATCCAGATGGTCTTCGCTTCGGGCCACAGGCCGGCCAGGACGCGCAAGTCGGGAACGTCGACCAGCGAGAACAGGGTGTTCCGCAGCGGCACGTATCCCGGCGGCGCGATGGTGAAACGCATTTGTTCGGTAAAGGCATGACCGGTCGCCGCCTGGCCATTGCGCCGCAGCGTGCATGGCTGTCCGGCGTAACCGGAGATGGCACGGATGACGTTCTCGCCAACGCCGGCATAGGGCGAGGGTGCGATGCCGCCGCGGATGGCATCGACCCGCGCCATGTCGACGGACAGGCGCCGGGTGATCGCCGCTGTCAGAACCGGGAAGCTCGAGACTCCCGACAGCACGTAGACCCTGGCGGCGCGCGCCGCTGCATCGAAGACCTGGACGCCCTCCGCGAAGGACGCGCCGTCGGCCAGGTCGAGATAGTGGACGCCATGCGCGATGCAGACCTCGATGACGCGGTACTGGCCGACGCCATAGGCCTGGAAGGGACCGCTGGCATCGACCAGCACATCCGGCCGGAGCGCGACGAGTTGCGGCGCCAACTCGGCGCCGCGGTCGAACGCGGTGGGAACGAGCCGGGCCGTGGCGCCGGAGCGCTTGCCGCATAAGGCCGTTGCACGCTGCAGGGAGCGGCCGGCGACCAACAGCGTCAGACGCGGCTCGTTTTCGAGCAGCTCGACGATGCGACCACCGAAGATGCCGTAGCCGCCGACGATCAGGACGGTGAGGGCCGTCATGCCAGGAACCGGTCGGCCTCCGACTGGTCCGGCAGAAAGCAGGTCGCGCGCGTGCCGAACCAGCGCAGCCGGTTGCGCGCGACGATCTCGTAGAGCCAGTCGCGCACCGGCAGCGGCAGCACGCGACCGATCGCCATCACCGACCACGGAAAGCCGACACGTTCGAAGACGCGGATCGAGCCTTCCGACTTGAGCCAGGCACGGCCGCCCTCGATCAGGATGTTGGTCTGGTAGTTGGTCGGATCGAGGTCGAAGTGCCGGTAGAGAGCGACGCCGAGCGGCGTCTGCGCGGCGAGCAGGCGAAAGCGCCGGCGGTGGTCGTGGCGCAGGATGAACTGTGCGAAGGACGAGCACAGGACGCAATGACCGTCGAAGATCAGGATCGGGCGGTCGTCGGGAAATGGCGGAACCGTCGGATCGTCGCGCCAGCTATGAGGCTTGCGCGTCACAGCGACCTCTATCGTTTCAACGCGCAGGTCATGCCGTCGCCGACGGCAAACAACGTGAGATCCACGCGCTCGTCGCTTTTGAGCTTGGCGTTGAGTGCGCGGATCGCCTTCGTGTCCTGGCTGTCGTCGTTGCGGTCGATGACCGAGCCGCCCCACAGCACGTTGTCGACGAGGATCAGACCGCCGTGGCGCAGCAGCTTGAGGCAGCGCTCATAATAGGAATCGTAGTCGTTCTTGTTGGCATCGATGAAAGCCATGTCGAGCTGGCCGCCAAGACCCTGCGCCAGCAGCCAGTCCAGCGTCTTCAGCGCCGGCCCGATGGTGAGCTCGATCTTGCCCTCGACGCCGGCTTCCTTCCAATAGGGCCGGCCAATCCGGGTCCACTCGTCGCTGACGTCGCAGCACCAGAGCTTGCCGTCGGGCGGCAGGGCCTCGGCGATGCAGAGCGCGGAGTAACCGGTGAAGGTGCCGACCTCGACGGCGCGCCTGGCGCCGACAGCGCGGGCGAGGAGGGCCATCTGCTGGCCCTGGTGGGCAGAGATCTGCATGCCGGCCTGCGGCAGCCTGGCCGTCTCCTCACGCAGCCGTCGTTTCAGCGGGCTGTCGCGCAGCCAGTTGTCATCGACATACTCGGACAGCTCACCGCTGATCGTCGGCCAACTCTTCATCGTCGCACCTGATGTTTCAAACTGGCATCGTGCGCTTCTGGTGCGCCCTTCCGGCCTTGGCCGACTCGGGATCGTGGCCGGAGATGACGCGCACGCCCTCGTCGAGGCTGGCGGCGATCTTGTCCGGCGTGGCGCCCTCGAGGAAGGCGAGCTTGTTCTTGCGGCAGCCGGCGAAGACCTTCTTGCGCGCTGCCTCCATCTCGGGCGGGTAGGGACGGCGCTGCAGGGTGGTATAGCCGAGCGAAAGGCCGAGATCGCCCGGACCGAGCTCGGCGAAGCCCAGGCCCGGAACGGCGAGGATCTCGTCGGCGTTGGCGACGCCGGGCGGGCTCTCGATCTTCACGCCGAGCAGCAACTCACCCTTCGGGCTGAGAGGCCAGGGTTCGGCGCGGGCGAAATACTCTTCCTGGTTCAGGCCCCAGATCGGCGCCGCCGTCGGTTCGGAACCGCGTCCGCGCGTACCGCCGCCCAGCGCATCGGTGCCGGCCTTGTGATGCGGGAAGCGGCAGGCGCGCACGAACTCCTTCACCGCGTCGGCCGACTCGGCCTGGCAGAGCAGGATGCCGTGGACGCCGCGCGCCAGGATCTGGCGGAACTGCCAGGCGTTGAAGGCGACGTTCGGACCGTCGATGCCGTTGACCGGCGCCTCGACGATCACCGTCGGCGTCAGGTGGCCCGAGCGCGTCGGGCCGCCGTCGAGCAGGCCGCGCATATATTCCTCGAGCCCGGTCATGTCGAAGGCACCGTGCTCCATGCCGACATTGATGTAGTCGGCCCAGGTCTTGGCGTCGGTGCGGCCCTGGTCGTAGGTCAGCACATGTCCAGTGTGCGGGCCGTCGTAGTAGATCGCCTGGTCGGCTTCCAGGAGCTCGATGGCGCGGTTGATGCGGCTGGCCATGACGTTTCTCCATTTTCTTCCCCGGTAGGCCAGCATAGACCGTACAGTCGCGCAAACGGGAGGAATCATGACGATTAGAATTGGGCGCCGAGTGGTCTTGGCCGGAACAGTTTCGCTTGCCGCGTGGTCCGCGGCCGCGCAGGCTGGCTATCCCGACCGGCCGATCCGCGTCGTGGTGCCGGCAGGAGCCGGCGGGCCGACCGATGTCGTTGCCCGCATCCTGCAGCCTCATCTCTCGCAGATCCTCGGCCAACCGGTCGTGGTCGAGAACAAGGCGGGTGCCAGCGGTAGCATCGGCTCCGCGATGGCCGCCCATTCGCCCCCGGACGGCTACACGATCCTGATGGCCCCCTCGACCAACGCGCTCACGCCGGCGCTCTATGGCAAGGCGTTGGGCTACGATGTCGTCAACGCCGTCACCGGCGTCGCCTATGTGGCGAGTGTGCCGCTTGTCGTCGTCGGCCCCGCCGACGGCCCGAAAACCTTGCCCGAGCTGGTCGCCCTGCTGAAGAAGGAGCCGGGCAAGCATTCCTACGCTTCTTCGGGCAATGGCGGGATCATCCACCTCGCGGGCTTCCTGTTGCTCGAGAAGGCTGGGGTCGACGCGCTTCATGTGCCCTATCGCGGCTCGGCGCCGGGCATGATCGACACGATTGCCGGCCGCCATGCCTTCCAGGTCGATACGCTGGGCTCCAGCAAGGGCTTTCTCGACGGCGGCAAGCTCCGGGCGCTGGCGGTGATGGCCGACAAGCGCCTGCGCCAGCTTCCCGACGTGCCGACCGTCGAGGAGGCGTTGGGTTTCAAGATGGCGATCGACACCTGGTACGTGATGCAGGCGCCGACGCCGACGCCGCGTCCCATCATCGACAAGCTGAACGCGGCATTCAACGAGGCACTCAGAAATCCCGACGTCGTGAAGCGCATGGCCGAACTCGCCATCGAGCCGATCCAGTCCACGCCCGAGCAGGCGAAGAAATATTTCGACGATCAGATGGCGTTCTGGGAGCCGATCATCAAGAAGTCGGGCGCCAAGCCGGAATAGAGTGGCGGTCGCGCGCGAGGCGATCAGGGACCGCCCGGCCGGGCTGGTGGAGTATTGTGGCGCCGGAATCATCCGTATGCTGCCCTCCGACGGTGCTGAAGTACGGCCTTCCGGCCGATCAATGACTCAAGATGGAGTAGACCGACATGATCAAGTTCTATTGGAATACCGCCCCCAACCCGGCCAAGGTGGCGCTCTGCCTCGAAGAGATGGGCCTGCCCTACGAGATCGTGCCGATCGACACCCGCAAGGGCGACCAGCACAAGCCCGAGTTCCTGGCGATCAACCCCAATGCCAAGGTGCCGGCGATCGTCGACGACGGCGAGACGATCTTCGACAGCAATGCCATCCTGCTCTACCTCGCCGAGAAGACCGGCAAGTTCCTGCCGGCCAAGGCGTCCGACCGCGGGCCGTTGCTGTCGTGGCTGATGTTCGTGGCGTCGGGCATCGGGCCCTACTCAGGCCAGTCGGTGCATTTCCGGAACTTCGCGCCCGAGCCCAAGGAATACGCCGTCAACCGCTACACCTTCGAGGCACAGCGCCACTGGGGCATCCTCGAGGCGCGGCTGGGCAAGCAGCAGTGGATGGTGGGCGACGCCTACGGCATCGTCGACATGGCGGTGTGGGGCTGGTCGCGCCTGATCCCGTTCGTGCTGGGGCCTGACGCGCCCAAGCAGTTCCCGAGCCTGCAGCGTCACCTCGCCGAGATCGGTGCACGGCCTGCGGCCGTGAAAGCGCTCGCGCTCAAGGACAACTACACCTTCAAGACCGAGATGGACGAGGCGGCGCGGGTCGCGATGTTCCCGCATCTGGCGAAGAAGGTCGCCTGAGCGCCGTAGGCGCCCTGCAGATGACGGAGCGGCAGCGCGGTCTCTCGACCGCGCTGCCTATAGTTCCTTGGCCGAAATGATCGTGGTCATGAAGCGATAGCCGGAGTTGTGCTGGTAGCGAGGATCGGCCTTGATCATGGCCATGAACTCGCGATGTCCTTTGGTCGACCGTCCGACCACGCAGCCGGCGCTCGCGTTCTGGATATTGTTCTGGGGCAGATCGTACCCCCAATGCTGGTTGATCCCGAACAGACCCTTATAGGGCTTATCGCCGTCGCGCCTGTAGTCGCGGTTCTTGTCGCGGAAAACCGTGATCTCGCCGACCTGCATCAGCGCTTCGTGCCGACCACCGCCGGTGCCGTGAAAGCCGACGGACCACGCTTTGAACTGGGCGAGAGCGATGCGCGCCGCGCCATTGGGGTCCAGCGGATTTTCCGTATAGAAGCGGCCTGGTTCCGTCGTTGCCTGCCAGTGCTCAAGGATTTGCGGCGCTCCGTCCGGCGGATTGATCCGCAGCAGAAGTCGCAGGTCGTTGAATTCGTTCATCGGATTGCCGTTGGGCGTGCCGTCCTCGTCACTGCCCTCGATATAGATGATGTTCAGGCATTCGGGGTGCCGGCTCAGCCAATAGCCCTGCTTGCGCATGTAATGGACGATCCTGCCGGCGAAGTTGGTTCCGGGCGTGAGCGGGAACAGCCTCTCGGGGTCGGCGTTCAACAGTTGGCTCGCGACCTCGCGGTCGATCGCCATCTTTCCGGCGAGCCCCAACCGCGTAAGTGTTTCGTCGAAGGCCCAGCGCGACACGGGCCCGAACGCGCCATCCGCCGGCGAGTCTAGGACGCCGAACCTGGCCATCACCTCCTGCAGATCAATTGACAGACCCTTGTCCGCGCCAATGGCGGGGAACGGCACCGGTGGCGCACCACCGGCGATCTCGGCTAGACGCATTGTCTCCTCCCTATTCCACGGTTTGGCGAAATCGGGGCGGAACCTACAACCCGGAAATGCGTCAGGATGTGACTTTTCGCACAGATCGCGCAGCCCTTGCGCGCCGAAGGCGGCCGGCCGGTGTGGCGCCGATCAGCACCGCGGCGATCGCGCAGGGCTCCTTGGTGCGCACGCCCCAAGGAGTGGTTGGTGCCGCGCTGAATCAGGATGTCGCCCTGCGTCAGGAGCTTTTCGCCCTTGTCGAGGATCGCCCGGATCTCGCCCCTCAGCACGATGATGTAGTCGCTGTCGCATGCATCATCGCGTCGCCCGACGCGCCACCGGCGCCGACCGAGGCGAAGGCCTTCGCGGTATTGCCTGGCTTGCGCCACTTCATGGTGGGCGGGAATCCTCACCGAGAAGACCCGCAAGTTCCTGCCGGCCAAGGCGTCCGACCGCGGCGCGATGCTGTCGGCGCGGCTGGGCAAGTAACAATACATGGTGGCGGGCGACGCCTACGGCATCGTGACATGGTGGGGTGGGGATGGTCCCACCTGATCCCGTTCTTGCTGCGACCGGACGCGCCCAAGCAGTTCCCTAACCTGTAACGCCATTTGGCGAAGAAGGTGGCCTGATCGTTGGTGCAATGTGCTCGGGTCAATAGGACGCGAGCGCATCGATCTTCCGATTGGCGACGATCAGCTTGCGGGCGAGCAGGGCGGCGAGGTTGCGCACGATGCGTTCGCTGGCTTGCGGATGGCTCTCACGGAAACGGACGTACGCGTCGAGCGACAGCTCCAGGCAGTCGACGCGCGTATCGGCCCAGACGTCGGCGCTGCGATACGTCTCCAGCAAGGCCATTTCGCCGACGGTCATCCCGGCAACGAGGGTGGCGAGGCGTACACCGCTCGCGAGCTTGACGCTGACCATGCCGCGCGAGATGAACAGGATCGAGTGCGCGACCTCGTTCGCGGAGATGATTCGCTCTCCCGACTGGAAGCTCCGCTTTTCCGTCAAGGCGGCGAGCGTCCCGACTTCGTCGGCCGACAGTCCCTCGAGGAGCGTCTGCTCACCGAGAAAAGTCTGTTCGCGCAGCCTGTCGTACCCGCCGTGCAGGTATATGCGCGGTGCCGGAAAGGGTTACGGTGACGCCCGCGGCCGCCATGTCGTCGAGGCTGTCTTCCAGCAGGCGCACAGCGGCCGGGCTGACGGTGGGCACCCGGCGGAAATCGACGATGGCCTGAATCGCGCGGCCCTTCGCATCGGCGAGGCGGCGCGAGACGTATTCCATATTGCCGAAATTGATCGCGCCGGCGAGCTCGAGCGTGATGCCGCTCGCTTGTTGGGCATCGAGGATCACCTGTTCGGCGGGCTGGCGGCTGCGCCGCGACGAGACGCCGCCCAGATCATAGGCGGCCCCGACGCAGGTGCGGACGTCGGCGACCCGGTTGAGCAGGTGGAGGTCGAACCGGGAAGACAGAGCCTCGCATGTCTGCACGCCGCGCACGCTGTGGCCGTGCGCGTCGAGCAGCGGCGAATAGATTCCGAGCCCGAGCTGGGAGGGCAGGGCGGCGACGATCCCGCCGCCCACGCCGCTTTTGGCCGGGATGCCGATCCGGTAGCCCCATTCGCCGGCATAGTCGTACATGCCGGCACTGACCATCACCGACAGGGTGCGGGCGACCACGTAGGGCGAGAGCACCGACTCGCCGGTCACCGGATTGACGCCGTTGTTTGCCAGCGTCGCGGCCATGATCGACAGGTCGCGCGCGGTCACCTGCACGGCGCACTGGCGGAAGTAGACGTCGAGCGCCCGGTCGACCTCGCATTTCAGGACGCCGTGCGTGCGCAGCAGGTAGGCGATCGCGCGGTTGCGGTCGCCGGTCGCGCGCTCCGATTCGAACACCGCGCCGTCGTAGTCGAGGTCCCGGCCGGCGAAACGGGAGAGTTCGTGCAGGATGCGATCGAAGGCACCGTTGCCTTCGGCGTCGCAAACCAGGCTCGAGCAGGCGATCGCGCCGGCATTGACCATCGGGTTGAACGGCCGGTTGGCGGCATTCAGCCGAATCGAGTTGAACGCATCACCGCTCGGCTCGACCCCGATCGTCGCTTCCACCTTCTCCGCCCCGATCGATTCGAGCGCCATAGCGAAGACGAAGGCCTTGGAAATCGACTGGATGGTGAACGGCACCAGACTGTCGCCCATCTCGTGGACGTAGCCGTCGACCGTGGCGATGCAGATGCCGAAATGCGCCGGATTGGCCTTGGTCAGTTCCGGGATGTAGTCCGCCAGCTTGCCGCTGGAATTTGGCGCAAACTCGCCATGGCAGCGCCTGAGAAATCGTAGCAGTGGAAGGTCAGACATTTTCCTCGCCGCGGGTAGGTCCACATGCCGCACTCATAGCAATACCAGGCCCACGATCCGGCCGATCGCAGGCGGCAAATCGTCTCGCGTCTCGGTAGAAATGCAGCCTCAGCGCGTCTGCATCTTCGCCTTCGATCGCTTCGGCGGCTTGGCAAGCCGTCCGGCCGGCTTGGCGCCGATCAGCACCGCGGCGATCACGCACGGCTCCTTCGTGCGGACGCTCCAGGAATGGTTGGTGCCACGCTGGATCAGGATGTCGCCCTGCTTCAGGAGCTTCTCGCCCTTGTCGAGGATCGCCCAGATCTCGCCCTTCAGCACGATGATGTAGTCGACTGTCGCGGTCGCATGCATCATCGCATCACCCGACGCGTGGTCCGGCGCGCCACCGGCACCGATCGAGGCGAAGGCCTTCGCGGCATTGGCTGACTTGCGCCACTTCGTGTCGGGCGGGAACTCGACGATCCGCAGGATCGTGCCCTCGGCCGGCGGCTCGAGCTTGATCTTGCCTTTTGCAGCATCCGCGTTGCCGCCGTTCGAGGCCGGCGAGGTCTTGGTCCGCCACAGATCGGTGAGCGCCACGCCGGGCATCGACGCCATCTCGAGGACATTCGGCGCCTTGCCGTCCAAAACGAAGACCGATTTGCCGGTTTTGTCGTGGCCGGTGACGACACGGCGTATGCGTTGGGCCATGCTGCTCTCCTGTTGGGACGAGTTGGTTTGAGTGGGTGCCTCCGCTATTATGCTCTCATGGCAAATCCGCGCATCTCCGCCGACCCCGCCGTCATGATGGGTAAGCCGTGCGTGAAGGGCACCCGCATCACGGTGGAGTTGCTTTTGCGCAAACTGGGTTCCGGGCGGTCGTTTGGCGAACTACTGGAAGCATATCCCCAATTAACCGAAGATGATGTTCGCGCGGCGCCGGCTTTTGCCGCGGATGATCTGGAGCATGAATCGGCTTAAGTGTCCTAGTCCGAAGTTCGTAATATTGGTTGAAGAAGCTTTGCCCCGTCCACGCGGTGTCATCCCGAGCGCAGCGAGGGATCCATAACGATCAGCATAGATCCCTCGCTGCGTTCGGGATGATACCGTGCGTTGGCTGCAGGCAAGGGCAAGTCACACGAACGTTCGATCAGGACACTCATCCTCTTTCGTCGATCCGATTAGGCAGTCTGCCGCTTTACGGGACGGAACCGCGCGCGGTACTTTCGCTGCCTAAAGGAGCCCCCAAATGGACCTGACGTTCGGCACGGAAGAACTGGCTTTCCAGCAGGAAGTGCGAGGCTGGCTGAAGGAGAACCTGACGCCCGAGATCATGGGTGAGATCAAGGTTGGCCGGAACGCCTACATGTCGAAGGAACGTCTGGTCGACTGGCAGAAGCGCCTTTCGAAGAAGGGCTGGTTGTGCACCGGCTGGCCGAAGGAATTCGGTGGGCCGGGCTTCAGCACGACGCAGAAATATATCTTCGAGATGGAGATGGCGAAGGCGGGCGCTCCGGGCACTTCGCCGTTCGGTCCGAAGATGTGCGCGCCGGTGATCATGAAATACGGCTCGGCCGAGCAGAAGGCGCGCCACCTGCCGCCGATGCTGAACTCCGACCTGATCTGGTGCCAAGGCTACTCCGAGCCGGGCTCGGGCTCCGACCTCGCGTCGCTGCGCACCAAGGCCGAGCGCCAAGGCGACTTCTATATCGTGAACGGGCAGAAGACCTGGACGACGCTCGCCCAGACCGCCGACTGGATCTTCTGCCTGGTGCGGACCTCGAACGAGGGCAAGCGGCAGGAGGGCATTTCGTTCCTGCTGATCGACATGAAGACGCCGGGCATCTCGGTCGAGCCGATCATCACCGCCGACGGCAATCGCGCCGGCACGCAGGAGGTCAACGCCGTCTTCTTCACCGATGTGAAAGTGCCGGTCGAGAATCGGGTCGGCGAGGAGAACATGGGCTGGACCTACGCCAAGTACCTGCTCGAGTTCGAGCGCGGCGGCAATCCCTACAGCCCGCGCCTGCGGTCGGGCTTCGAGCGGCTGAAGCGGCTGGCGCAGTCGATGCCGGACGGCGAGGACTCGATCATGGCCGACCAGGCGTGGCGCGAGAAGCTCGCGCGCATGGACATCGAGATCTCCGGCCTCGAGATGTTCGAGATGGAGTTCTATTCCAAGCTCGCCTCGGGCCAGAATCCGGGACCGCTGTCGTCGATGATCAAGCTGCGCGGGACCGAAGTCATGCAGCAGGTGCAGGAGTACGCCGTCGAGGCGGCTGGGTACTACAGCCAGCCGTTCCCTGAGCAGCGCGCCTGGAACGCCAATGTCGAGCCGATCGGCCCCGAGGGCGTCGACGTACTCGCGCCGCGCTATTTCAACGGCCGCAAGATGACGATTTACGGTGGCTCGTCCGAGGTGCAGCGCGGCATCATGTCGAAAGTGATGCTGGGCCTCTGAAAACGGTCGTCCTGAGCGCAGCGAAGGACCTCCCGTCAGCCCCACGAGATGACGTTGGAGTTGGCGCCAGATCCTTCGCTTCGCTCAGGATGACATGGAGGGGCTGAAGGAAGGTCCTTCCGCTGCGTCCCGGTGAATGGAGTAGATGATGGATCTCGCCTTCAACGCCGAAGAGCTCGTCTTCCAGAAGGAAGTGCGCGACTGGATCGCGGCCAACATGCCGCCCGAGGTGGCGGAGGAGAGCCGCCGCAGCCGGACCAGCCATGTCTCCAAGGAGCGGCTGCTGCAATGGCAGAAGAAGCTCGCGAGCCGCGGCTGGCTCTGCCCGAACTGGCCGAAGGAGCACGGCGGGACGGGCTGGAACTCGACGCAGAAGTTCATCTTCGAGATGGAGATGGCGCGCGCCGATTCGCCCTATCTGTCGTCCTTCAGCATCAAGATGGTGGCGCCCGTCCTGATGAAATACGGCAGCGACGCGCAGAAGAAGCGCTACCTGCCCAGGATCGCCGCGGCCGAGGAGCTATGGTGCCAGGGCTATTCCGAGCCGGGCTCGGGCTCCGACCTTGCGAGCCTGCGCACGCGCGCGGAGCTGCAGGGCGACCACTACCTGGTCAATGGCCAGAAGATCTGGACGACCAACGCCCATTGGGCCGATTGGATGTTCTGCCTCGTCCGCACCTCGAACGAGGGCAAGCGGCAGGAGGGCATTTCCTTCCTGCTGATCGACATGAAGACGCCCGGCATCAAGGTCGAGCCGATCTACCTTGTCGACGGCACGCGCACGCCGATGCGGCACGAGGTCAACCAGGTCTTCTTCACCGACGTGAAGGTGCCGGTCGAGAACCGGGTCGGCGAGGAGAACAAGGGCTGGACCTACGCCAAGTACCTGCTCGAGTTCGAGCGCGGCGGCCAGGCCTTCGGGCCGCGCCTGCGCAAGGCTTTCCGCCACCTGAAGGAGCTGGCACACACCCAGCTCGATGTCGGCGAGTCGCTGTCGGAGAACCGGAACTGGCGCGAGAAGATGGCGGCGCTGGAGATGGAGATCGACGCCGTCGAGATGAACGAGCTGATGTTCTATTCGAGCATGAAGACCGGCGACAACCCCGGCACTCAGGCCTCGATCGTCAAGATGCGCGGCACCGAGGTCGGCCAGAAGGTCACCGAGCTCGCGGTCGAGGCGGTCGGCTGGTACGGCACCCCCTTCACCGAGCTGCGCAACTACGACAGCAACGTCGTCCCGGTCGGCGGCGACTATGACGACGACGTCTCGCCGCGCTACTTCAACACGCGCAAGACGACGATCTACGGCGGCTCGTCCGAGGTGCAGCGGAACGTCCTGGCGAAGGCGATGCTGGGTCTCTGATAGTGAGCGGTAAGCTTAAAAAGGACGCAACTCCTGAGGCCGAACCGCCTGCGCTCACAAAGGCAAAGAAGAAGCTGACCGGCGCCCTATATGGAGTTGCATTGGCGAGACAGTGGCCCGAAGAGAAGGACTTTCGTAGCTATTCAGGCTTGGAATCAATTCCCAGCTATATCCTTAAATTGGCGATTGTGATCCACTTTCGGACCATTCCGCGTTCCGATTGGGATAAATCCGATTGGGCTAGCTGTCTTACATTTAACAAGGCCTCTGGATTTTGCGCGATAGGAGGCGGCATCGCGTCGACTTAACAGGAAATCCGGGTCGTGAGGCAGACGCGCTTGCTCTCGCGAAGAAACTTCGAAGTGCGGTTTCTATTGTCGATACATTATTCGCGAACATAGCTGGTGAGGAACGCGATAAGGAGCGCTTCGTTCTAGTGAATGAAAAGCATCGCTTCGAGAGCATGTATGAGTATTTCCAGATGCGCTGTAAGGCATTGGGAAAAGAGCATAATCAGCTCCAAAAGCGATCAATACCCTCGCGGAAGTCTGGACGGAAAGGAACGTCCAAGAAGACGGTGTCCGATCATTTGTCCGATATAGCGAAGCATTTTAATCATAGCACTCGTCTCTTGAAGGAGGTTGAGTACAACACGTTGGCCGCCGTTGGGGCTTATTTTTCGATGACTGAGGTCATCATGGATGCAAAATACTGCATGATGGAGAAGCAGGTAACGTACAAAGAATTCCGCCGTTTGGACTGGTATGAGCGGATGAAGAGCCTGGCGACATGGACCAACGAGGAACTCAAGGTAATTCTTGATGTGAAACGCATTCGGGACAGTATGCGTAATCGCTCCTTTCATTTCGCCCCGATCTACTACTTCCCAATGCCGTTAGTCGGGCTGATTCCAGCTAGCTACGAGAACTTGACTCCTCAGGGATTTGGGGATTTTCCGTCAAGAGAAACGCTTGGAGTCTCGGCATCCACTTTTACGAAGCTCGATTCATTATTAGATCTGCTCAAAGCCTCTCCAGAAACTGAACTATCTTATCTCTATGCGGATTCAAGCCTTCCGCTGATGTTGGACTTTGCTCAAGATTCGTTGTCTGGGCATACAGGATCAAAGCGGAAATTTAAGGAAGAGATTTTGCGGCGAAATCGGATGCAGGACGCGATTGACAATATGGAAGTCTGAGATGGAGACGCTAGTTGGAATACCGTAGTGTGGGCCGTGCCGGCCTCAAAGTCTCCGAGATCTGTCTCGGCACCATGACCTTCGGCAACGGCGCCGATCAGGCCGAAGCCACGCGCATGGTGAGCGCCATGCTCGATGCCGGTGGCACCTTCTTCGACACGGCCAACTCCTATGTCGGTGGTACGTCGGAGACGATGCTGGGCGAGGCGCTGAAGGGGCGGCGGCACGACGCCATCGTCGCCACCAAGATCTTCAATCCGATGGGCCACCGGCCCAACGACTCGGGCATGTCGCGGCTGCATATCAAGCAGCAGATCGAGGCCAGCCTGAAGCGGCTGCAGACCGACTACATCGACATCTACTACATCCATCACGTCGACCATCAGACCCCGCTCGACGAGATGCTGCGCGCCTTCGACGATCTCGTGCGCGAGGGCAAGGTGCTTTACACCGGTTGCTCGAACTACGAGGCGTGGCGGTTGATCGAGGCAATGTGGATCAGCCAGAGCAACGGCTGGGTCGGCTTCTCCTGCTACCAGCCGCAATACAGCCTCGTCGTGCGCGACCTCGACGAGGAGGTCGGCCCGGCCTGCGCCGCCAAGGGGCTGGGACTCGTTGCCTGGTCTCCGATGGCCGGCGGCTACCTCGCCGGCAAGTACACGCCGGGCAGCCTCAAGGTGCAGGGCACGCGCTCGGCCGAGGGCTGGGGCTTCAACAGCCGCTTCTTCGCGCCCAACCATGCCGAGATCCTGCAGGCGCTGTTCGACGTCGCCAAGGAGGTCGGCCGTACGCCGGCCCAGGTCGCGCTGCGCTGGGTGATGGACCAGCCGAACATGACCAGCGCCATTGTCGGCGCGCGCAATACCGAGCAGCTCAAGGACACGCTGGCCGCCGGAGGCTGGCGCCTGCCGGCCGGGGCGCTCGCCAAGCTCGACAAGGTGTCGGCTCAGCCGATGCGCTATCCGCGCGCCTTCGAGGAGCCGATGCCTGCGCGGCGGAACTCTGCCGTCAAAATGCCGGGCATGTCGTAGACCGTCACCGGCGGTCAGATGAGCGATCCCCGGTCCATCCCAAATCCGCGTACCTTCAAGGAGCGCTTCGGCGCGCTCCGCACGCTGCGGCCACTGTTCGCCATGGTGTGGGAAACGAGCCCGTCGCTCACGATGAGCCTCGTGCTCCTGCGCCTCGTGCGCGCCCTGCTGCCGGTCGCCTCGCTCTATGTCGGCAAGCTGATCATCGACGACGTCATTCATCTGGTGCAGATGCCTGGCCGGCCGAGCACGCTGGAGGGCTGGTGGGCGACAGGCCAGCTCCACGGCCTGGGTGCGCTGCTGCTGGCCGAGTTCGCGCTGGCGATCCTGTCCGACCTGCTGGGGCGGGCGATCTTCCTGGTCGACGGGCTGCTCGCCGAGAAGGTCAGCAACGTGTCGAGCGTGAAGCTGATGGAGCATGCCGCGACGCTCGATCTCGAGGATTTCGAGGATGCCGAGTTCCAGGACCAGCTCGAGCGGGCGCGGCGCCAGACCAGCGGCCGGCTGACCCTGATCAGCCAGCTCTTCGCCCAAGGGCAGGACGCCATCACCGTCGCGAGCCTCGCCGCCGGCCTGCTGGTCTATGCGCCGTGGCTGATCGTGCTGCTGGTGGTGGCACTCATCCCGGCTTTCCTGGGCGAGGCGCATTTCAACGCTCAAACCTATCGCCTCGATTTCGGCCGCACGCCCGAGCGGCGCGAGCTCGACTACGTGCGTCAGACGGCAGCCAGCGTCGAGACCGCCAAGGAAGTGAAGATCTTCGGCCTCAACGGCTTCCTGATCGATCGCTACAAGCGGCTCGCGTCGGAATTCTATGACGCCAACCGCGCGCTGGCGCTGCGGCGGGTCACCTGGGGCGGCGCCTTCACCGCGATCGGGACGATCGGCTACTACCTCGCCTATGCCTACATCGCCTGGCGCACGCTCGAAGGCGAGTTCTCTGTCGGCGACCTCACTTTCCTCGCTGGATCGTTCCTGCGCCTGCGCACGCTGCTCGAGGGTTTGCTGACCGGCTTCTCGTCGACGGCGGGGCAGGCACTCTACATCAGCGACCTGTTCTCGTTCTTCGATGTCCGGCCGGAAATCCTGTCGCCGGCCAACGCCCGGCCATTCCCCAAACCGATTCGCGACG
>Ga0193742_1000995_pt1 | contig 17883 bp, 12 predicted proteins | sample L2c1metaG_FD_165511 | JGI IMG/M metagenome (GOLD analysis project Ga0193742, IMG submission 165511) | Soil microbial communities from a riparian zone of the East river system, Colorado, United States - L2c1 | ecosystem: Environmental > Terrestrial > Soil > Riparian zone | place: USA: East River... | reverse complement strand
GCCTTCGACCGCCTGCGGTGGGTTCCCACCGAGCACACCAAATCCGACATCATCACCCGCGACGAAGCCCGGGCTGATGGTCTGGTGGTTTTGCCCTCCATCCGTACGCGCGAGGTGACCACTCAGGACGTGACACCGCGCGCGTTGAACATGCTGATCACCGACACCGAGGAGAATCCCAAGCCGACGCCATCTCGGCGCCCAAGGTCTTCAGCCAGGCTGGAGGTACTGGCGGTGGAAGCCGTCTCCCGCCAACCGCGCCGCTACCTACCGGTCGTGCTCCTGGTGTACTCCGCCCTCGACTTCGACGAGGTGCGCCTGAGTGTCGTCGTCGACGACCTCGCCAGCGAGCCACACAGCCGCGCCCTGCTCGAAGCGGGCGGCGTCGAGAAGTTGGGTATCACCGTGGCCGAACCCGTCGGCGAACCCGAACTGCCTGCCCAACTCCTCGATCAGCGCACGCCCTACGACACCGTACGAGGCCTGCAAAGAAGGGCCGACAACACCCCGCCCGGCGTCCCCGCCTCAACCGGGGATGCCGCTTCCCACGACAGCACCACTGCTCGTGCCGAGCTGGCGGCACTTTCGGTGCGCGCCGTGCCCGCCTTCGAGCATCGCGAACTGCTCGCGCACGGGCTGCGTGACGCCCGGCGCCGCTTCTTGCTGATCACGTCTCGTTTGCGCGGCGCGGTGATCGATCCCGACCTGATCGCCGAGCTGGAGCGCATGCTCCGCCGCCGAGGACTCGTCGCGTACATCGCCTACGGCCTCGGCCACCCGGACGACGAGCACGACACCGAAGCCGTCGATCGTCTCAGGAAGCTCGACGAGCGCTTCCCCAACTTTACCCTGGTCCGGCTCCGCGACGCCCTACCGCATTGTTTGATCTTCGACGACACGTGGATCAACAGCAGCTTCGACTGGCTGTCGTTCCGCAGTGGACAGGAACGCACCTATCGTCGAGAGGAAGGCACCCTCATCAGCGCCGCGAACATTGTCAACGAACGGCACGCCGAGGCGGTGGCCGCGATCGAGTTGAACCGCAAGGCGAAGTAGAAGGGCGGCCGCATTCCCGCGACGAGGTTCAGCGGCGCGTCGCCAAGTCGCGCTCCTGCTCGCGGAGGCCGGCAAGGCGCACAACTGTCCACTCAGCATGTTGATGAGCCGCGGCACCGCTCCACGTAACCTCGTGACATGGACTGCGAAGGGCCCGCCGCTCCTGCCCTGGACGAGCAACACAGCGACTTTAACTACGGCTACCGCATGAACTGCGACTGCGGCGAGATCTCGTCCATCTCTGCTGCGGACTACCACATCAAGTCGACCATCGACGCTCTGATGCCGTGCGAACACTGCGGCGGCACCATCCATTTTGGGCCGAGAGTCGCCGCGTTGCGAAACCCAGACGACCCGGTCCTCAACAACACACAGATCAATCGCGTGGCCTGGTACCACACCAGCACTCACCTCGACTGGCCCGCGGCCACCTACGCGAACGACCAAAGGGCGAAACTCATCGCGACCGCGCACTACCTCCCGGCTGGCCATTCCGAGGCGCTCATCGAGCAACAGCTCAATCAGGCGCTGCACGTCGGCACCTACGAGTCCGCGATCGAGAACATGTTGCGTCGGATGAGCGACCAAGACGATGGAGCAGCTCAGTTCTACCTCCACCGAGTGACGCTCGCCGTTCCTCCTGACCGTGTCAACGACGGGTACCGCGACGAGAACCACGAATCAGCCGCGCAACTGACCACGTCGGACCTTCGACAGAGTGGCCTCTCCGCCATCCGATACCTGAATGTCTATGAGTCGGTCGGCTCGCTCTCGCTCGCCGTGTTGCCGGAGGCGATCGCGTATGTGCAGACCGTCAGCCTCCCTGTCACACCCCTTGACCGAACTCACGATGACGCGTTGCACAACATCTTGGCGCAGTTCCGAGGATCGCTCGACGACATCCGTGCGGGCACACCAGAAACATCCACCGTAGAGGCGGCCCGACTTCGACTCAGGCAACTCATCGACCCCGCCCTAGAAGAGATCGATGCCGCGAGCGCTGTGCACGGAATCAATTATTACGAGCTATGGAACTCGCTCGTCGCTGCGCTGACGGAGCGAAATCTACCCAACATCTCTCCTGTTGTCCGTGAAGACTTCGATAATGCGATGAGCGCGTGGCACCGTGAACAAACCGAGCAGAGCGCACGTCGATTCGCCGACTTCTTCGCCGCGAGCGCCGTGGCACTGACGCGACCCCATGCGGTCATGGCTCTGGCAGCAACGCAGCAACCTCGTCCGATAACCGGCAGCATGTCAGCGTGACCGTACTTCTCAGCGGAGCGGGCAGATCGTGCTGGTCTCATCAAAGTGTGCGAACAGGTCGCCGTGCTCCTCGACTCGGTCGAGTACGTCGTCGGCTGTGAAGACCAACTGTTCCGGGTCGTGGCAGCCGCAGACCTCCTCCCAGGTGAGTGGGTGGACACGGTCGGGTTGTGCGGCCGCGCAGTGAGTACGGCGCGATCGTGGTCTTTGGCCGGGTTGTTCTGGCTCCAGTCGATGAAGACCTTGCCAGCGCGGAGGCTTGTTCGCCATCGTCGCCATCACGAGGTCCGGGGTCTCGGCGGCCAGTCGCTCGGCGAGCGTCTTCGCGTACGCAGACGGGCTCGTCGTACTCGCGGCGCGGAGGCCAGCGTAGAGCTGCATTACCTTGGCGCCGCTGGTCTTCGCGACCCGGGTGAGGCCGTCGGTGCTGCCGCGTCGTGGAGGCGCCCCGCGACGCGGCAGCACTCGACGAACGTCGTGTCCTGGCCGGAGTCGAGGTCGAACACGAGCCGGTCCGGCGGTCGTCGGGTCTCGCCGGCGACCGTTCACTGTGGCACGTACAGCTCCAGCGCGGCGAGGTTCGACTGTGACGAGGATCTTGTGTCTCATTCATGTTGGGGTCGACTGCGGTAAGCCGAGCGCAGTTCTTCCCACTTGTCGGAAATGACCGCGCCGACGAAGGTTCTGCTGCGCGCATCGGCAATCGCCCGACACAGGACCTCGTCACCGTCCACGCAGTCAATGTCCCGGATGACCATAGCCATTCCGACACCGACAGCTGGACCGTGCGTCACGATGAAGTCAATCAACTCCCGACCCCGGGGGAGCCGAAGGACGTCATCCGCGTCGTCGATTCCGAACAGGACTCCGGGACGCTTCGCGGTCGGGCTCGGCACATTCTCCGCTGCAGTCCGGGCCTTGACTATCCTTACCGCGGCTTCAAGGTTCCTCACCGTGTCCGCGATGTTGGTGGCGATCCACGCTGGAGTCTCGACCCACGAGTTCCAGAGGCGATCGAAGCTGTGCTCGTTTCGCGGATCGGACGGGAAGATGCAGAACATCCCGGACCCGAGCGCCTCCAGCAGCACGACGCGCAGTGCGCTGGACTTCCCGGTGCCGCCGTTGTCGAGTATCCAGACGTGATCAACGGTGCCGGCTTCCGGGTCGTTGAGCCAGACCTGCGCGGTCCGGCCGGTGATGAGGCGGCCAGTTCTGATCGTTCCGGTCGCGACGTCGTACGAGTTCCCGCCTGGGTGTACCACCGTACCGTCGAAGGCCATCGCCAGATCGCGTATCTGGGCGATCACCTCCGCTACGGAGGCACCGGTCAGGCTGGCGAATTCCTTGGCCAGTCGCCACTCAACCCCGACGAGGTCGGTGAGGATGCGGACCATCCCCTCCCTGTCCCCCTGCGTCAGGATCTCGTTCAGCTCCGGGAACCAACTGTTGTTCAGGCACTTGAGGATGGCACGCGTCGGCACGGTGTCGACCAGGTCGTCGTGATGGGATCGGATCAGGCTGTCCTCGCACCTGCTTCGCACGTCCTCGATCGACTCCCCAGTGACTTCGATGATCTTGTAGGACACTGTGTCGATAATGCGCCAAGCGCCGATGAGGTGGTCGACGAAGTCCTGCGGCTTCCCGGCAGGCTGCCACAACGCGTCCTGAACCTCCTGCGCGTGCGGCAGGTCGTCGCCGATGAGTTCGTCGAGCAGCGCGCCGTGCGTGGCGATCGCGTGCACCCGGTCGACAACGAGTTCGGTTCCAGCCGCAGGTGTCTCGACATCGACGCCGTTCTCCACGTCAGGCATTGCCGGTCGGGTCGGCAGCAGATCGAAGTGACGACAGCGTTCCGGCTTGTATCGGGGCCTGACCGGCGCGGATAGCGAGTTCGACAGGCTCTCTCCTGGTTGCAGACCTTGCCTGCGGGTGTGTTGAGACTCCGCGAGAGGCGCGGCCATGCGAATGTTCCGGGCCATGGCTTCGACGTTGCTGGGCAGTTTCTTCCGATACCGGCGGACGAGATGCTTCGCCTCCCTGGCATGCCGCCGGTACTCGTCGACATGACCGTTCTGCGCCGCGTGAAGGGCTTTCAGGGAGCTAACCCTGATGGTCATCCAGTCGCGTTGTGTCGCCCTCCAGTCGAACTCGGCGAGTTGGTCGTCGATGTCCGCGAGGAGCATCTGGACGAGGCTGTTGATATCGCGGTATGGGAATCCCGTCATCTTGTCCAGGCACACCCCGGTCAGACCCAAAGCGAGCTCGATGGACTCGTCTACCCGGAACGCCGGATCGATCCCAGGAATGTCAGACACGATCTGCTTGAACTGTCGGAAGTGCCGCAAGGCCGCGTCCACCGCGCCTTCCGACCCGTGCGCTTCAGCCAGGGCTAGGTGCGCCATCGCAGTCACGCCTGGTTCCTTGTGGTCGCCTTGGCCTATCAGGGCGAGCAATCGTTCGGCGCAGTCCTGGAAGTCGGCACGCACTCCTGCATTCCAGGTCATCTCCCGTGCGATCACGACCAGGCAGGAGGCACGCACCACCGCGGCCTGGTGCGTGGGCTCGGGGAGGGCTTTCGTCTTCTCGAACTGCGCACGGACCTGGGCCTCGTCCGTAGCCAGGTACGCCTCGACCCGACATTGAAGTGCCATGCACTCGACCAACGCCTCGAAGTGCGCGGGAATGAGCCGGTGCATATCGTGGGCGCGTCGAGCCGCTTCCAGGGTCGTTCGTGCGGCGTCGGTCTCATTGTGCTCGAGTTGCAGGTTAGCAAGCATGGCCAGGGTCTTCCCACGTCGGCCGGCTGTTTGGGGGTCGTAGTCGTCGGGTGGTATCAGGTCCAGCGCCTCTTTGACGAGGCGTTGGGCGTCGGCGAGGTCACCCTGGAGCTTCGCGATCGACGCCGCGTTGGACAACATCGCCGTGGTCGTCTGCCAGCTCTGCTCGTCGTACTGCAGCAGGCGTTCCGCGAGCGTGATCGCGTGCAGTCGCAACGCCCCGCCGGTCACCATGTCCAGGGCTTGAAGGCACTCGAACATTAGGTCAGTGGCGGCCAATTCGACGGCGAGCAACGTTGTTCGAAGCTCGTCCGGGTGTGTGCCGAGTTCGGCGCGGACGACGTCCTGGACGACTCGGTGCACACGCACCCAGTCCCGCTTGGCGTTGTCCTGCCAGCGGTCGATCAGCGACAGTTCTGCCAGCGCGGCGACCGAGGCGTTGAATGTGCCGCGGTCGGAGGCCAGGAGCCGCACCGGGATCCGGTCCGGGAAGACAACGCTGGCGCGACCCAGGACGGCGATCGCGTCGGCGGGAAGGTCGCCTTCTCTCGCGCGCAGTCGTTGTAGGGCAAGGTTCACCGCCGCGACTGCGGTGCGCGGGTAGTCGTCCAGGTGTTGGAGCGGGAAGTTGAGCGCGTCGAGTCTGCGCACCTCGTCACCGAGGGTCTCGAGGAAGTCGTCGATGGATTCCCTGGTGCTGCGCAAGTAGCTGGTGGCTGTGACCAGGCTCAGCGGGAAGCAGTCCAAGGTCGTGCACAACGCGTCGGCATCCGAGTCGGCGAAGGCCAGGTCCGCGAGCCTGTTCAGGACGAGGGCCCGTCCTTGCTCCGCCGTGAGTGCGCCGACTGCGACGGTGGGGTGTGGGCTGTGCCAGGCGCTGTTTCGGGTGGTGATCAGCACCGCCCCGTAGCCGGAGGCAGGCAGCAGCGAGGCGATCGTGTCGGCCGTCGTCGCGTTGTCCACGATCAGTAGCCACGACCGCGAGCTCCCAGCAAGAGCCTCGGCAACCGCGCGCGCGGCGTCCACCAGTGACCGGTGCGGACCGCGCCGGATCGCGACGCCCCTGCCCTGGAGCCAGGTGGCGAACTGCTCCAGTTCTTCCCCGAGGACGTCTCCAGTCGCGGTCGCGGTCGCGTCGTCGTCACCGTATGCGGTGAGCTGGTAGATCCAGTCGAACTCGGCGGCGTTGTCGAGGGCGTACTGCTGGGCCAACGTGGTCTTGCCGATACCAGCGGGACCGGTCAGTACACACGTCCGAACTCGTCCGTCCGTCGTGTGCAGCCCGTCCTCCGTCGCGAGGTGGTTCGTCACCTCCTGAAGGAGCCCGTCACGTCGTACGGCGTGCCCGCGATCGACGAGCCGGATAGGCACTCCCCATCTGGCCGCGAGGGCAGCTTCGAGATCTGTTCGTGACGCACCCACCGCTTCCAGGAAGTCGCCACGATGCCACGTACGACCTGCGACGTCGTCGGCTTCGGACTTGTCCATGGCCAACCCGAGCAGGTGGGCGCGCAGAAGTTCGGCCGCCTGACCGCCGATCTCCTGTCCGGCCGCCGAGCGAACCCGCCTGAGTTGGACCTGTACTCGTTCGCGTAGCTCGGACATCCCGTATGGCTGGATTCGGACCGACGACCGCCGTAACGCTTCCAGCATCGCGACGCTTGCTTTCCGCGTGGTCGTCAGCTGCTGCACGGTTCGCGCCAAGTCCTCGTCAGGGAGGCTGTGCGTTCGGTCGAGCAGTTCGATGAACTGCCGCGCCTTGGAGCTGAACGTCCCGTTCGCGACGAGCTCCAGCCGCGCGGACCCGCTCGCGTCCCGCTCCAGCGACATGAGCAGGCCAAGCAGTTCGGTGGGCGACCACGCCTTGGCACCCCAGCGACTCTTCACCTGAACGACCCCGTCATCGGTGCTGACGCGCCCGATCAGCTCGTAGTCGACCCTCTCGGCCCCAGGGCGCCCCTCGATCACGATGGACTCGACGCCTTGGTCATCCGATCCGCACCACAGCTCCAGCGCGGTCAGCACGATGACGTGATATTGGAACCGATAACCGGCCAGACCGAACTCGCCACTCACAACATCCCCCGTCCAGTCCGGCCGGACGCAGCACGCCGGTTCCAGAGCCGCCAACGCGACCTCGATGCCTTCCGACCTCCGACCCACGGGACCTCGGCCACGGCGACGATGCCTGAACGCCTGGCGTGAAGGAGCTCGGCCTCACGATCGGCATCGGTGTAGGAGACACGCCCACGAGGGATCCGCACCCCAACGAAGACCCCATAGACCACGCGGACCACTCTGTGTGCTTCTGCAGCCGCGACCCATTCGTCGTCGATCGACAGTTCAGCACGGGCCCAGATGCCACCTTCATCCCACAACTCGAGTCCTTCCGGTGTTCGCCTGACCGACCAGGACTGCAATCGAGGTGCGGCGGTGGAGTCCGGTAGGAACCGCCTGAACCCTGCCATGATGATGCCTTCCGCCTGCGCTTCGCGCGTCCCGAAGCTGCGCGACCGCATGCCGACGGCGGCACGTGGTTCGAAAAGCACGACGGGGACATCGCCGCCTCCTGTCGCTGGGGTCGCGGATGACAACACCCTGGCGTCGGTGGCGACGTCCGACAGCGTTTCCTTGACCAGGTCAGGGCCGGGTCGCAGCGCACGATCCTCTGGATAGCGGGACATCACTGCGTCGCTGGCAGCGAGAGGGATCGCGTCGAGACGCAAGCTGTGTTCGATGTCGCCGTCGCGGACCGTGAAGAAGAAGTCCCCCGTGGGCTCGACCACGAACTCTGCGTTGTCGACCGCGTCGAGCAACGCGTGCAGCTGCGGGTAGGGCACCGTGCGCACTCGCTCGGCGACCGGACCGACACGCAGCAGAGTCAATGCGCGACTGGCGAGGTTGACCCCGGCCCGCTGATACCGCTCGTTGTCCTCCAGCGTCAGAGACGAGGTGACGAGATCCCGGTACTCCAGATCCGTCAGCTCGTAGTGCATGGGGCCGACGGCACCCAGGACATCGATCCAGGTACCCGCCGCGAGCCCACCTTCAGGAGAGGCCCACGCCGACGAATTCGAACCTGCAAGGCGGCCCACCACCGGCGCGGATGCAGAATCGGGCGCCGCCGAGAACTGCTCCACCGTCGCGTCGATCATCCGCCCCGACTGAGGCAGCCACAACACGCAGTGTCCGTCCAGAATCCCGTCGTTCCAGCGCGGGTCGGGCCGTCCGTACTCCGCCGACCGATCGTTCGTGGGATTCATGATCGACAATGTGACGGTGTACACGTGGGAGGCGATGCCAAGTTGCTCGTAGGCGTGATGCAGCACCATGGAGCCCTCGACGGACGAGTTCCCTTCGAACGCCTTCACACGGCTGAGCCAAAGCACCGGAAGCAACATCTCGATCAACAAGGCCGGATCGATCTCCTCGGCGCCCAGTAACGCGGCCACCTTGGTGTCATCGATCGACGACGTCATCAAATCGTCGACAAGGCTTTTGTCAGGTAACGCGCCGGGGCCGCCGCGAGACCGCGTTGCCCGATCCGGCCGCCGTTCGTGCCGGTACCCTGCGGAGTTCGACATGCACCGCAGACTAGATCAGGACACCGACAATCCCTGTGGCCGGACCAAGGCGCGCAGCCGCTGGGCTCGGAACTGGACCTGCTCGCACATATCAGGACATTCGACAGGCTTGACACCGCCGTCCACCGGGGTGGGATTGAACTCGGGCGGGCACTGCAACTGTGGAGCGAGTGTCTAGCGATTTGAACCAGTTGTTTCTCCCGCCTGCGGTTCGTCATCATGAGTTGGAAAGGAGTCGCGAACATCGCGAGCCCGACGCAGGGCTGGTGTGGCCGCTCGGGATTAGACGCTATCGCGTCGATTCCCCCACCCCAGCGCGTGGCGGGCAAGCACGACATCGACAGCGAGAGCTATGTCAGGCTTGCCAAGAAGCCAGCAGATCAGAAGATATATTGAAGCCGGCGACCGGGACGAAGAAACGACCTTGGGGGGCTCGCACCACAGCTTATAGTCCGTCATCTATCCGCCCAACAATAGATCGCTCAACGAGCTCGACGCACCGCATTCCGCTCAATAACAGACGAGTCTGACCCTCCTCCTGCATAGGAGACCCAACGGCAACGGGACCCGAGGGTTTCCATCTCGGATGATCACGGCCACCGCAGCCCTCAAGCGCTGGAAGCCGGTCCACACGTGCCGATGCGTATGCCGAGAGGGGTTGCTCGGAGATGACAACAGCGCGGATCGCCATCAGGCACCTGAGACCCCGGAGGGAAGGGTTTCGTCGCCGACTGTTATCGATGAGGACAAGATGCATGATCACCCGCAATCGCTCTTGTTCCATGCAGTCGGGTACCCGCGGGATTCCGTAACCGGTCCTTACACGTGCGTTGGCGAACTGTTACAACGATTAGGTGGTGTCCACGAGGTCACCCGTCTGCGGCTGGCGGGGTTCTGCCCAGAAAGGTTTGTCGCCGATACCGGGCGATCGGTGGCGGATGTGGACCGGTGCTGGGTGTGCACGGGCCGATCCTATGACCGCCGGGCGTAGCCAAGCAGGATCGACACGGCCGGACGCGTAGTGCTGGTACTGGTACCGGGCCCGCCAGGGGACCGGTACCAGTACCAGCGGTCGGTCAGGCAGCGAGCGGATGTGGCTCGCCGGTGAGGGCGGATAGTGCGGTGGCGACGTCGTGGACGGCGGCTTTGACGTAGGTCATGGTGGCGTTCTTGGTGTCTCCTTCGTCGAAGTGGCCGGCGTAGGCGTGGGCGATGGCGAACCCGAAGTTGCGCTCGACCCATGTCAGGGTTGTGTGCCGGATCCAGTGCGCCGACACGTTCAGCGTGGTGATCCAGGGCAGGTACCGGCCGAGGCGGACCCAGAGGTGGTCATAGCGGCGGTGGGTGATCGGGTTGCCGTTCCGGTATCGCAGCAGCTGCCCGCCTGGGTCACCGGCCGCGCCCCGGTCCTGGGCGTGGTCGAGCAGCGCGGCCATCAGCGACCGGGAGACGGGTTGCCAGCGGGCGGTGCCGTCTTTCTCCCGCAGGTAGATGAGGCACTGGTCCTCGTTGAGGTCCCGGGGACGCAGGGCCAGGGCGCCCCCGGTGCGGCAGGCGGACTCGGTGTGCAGCCGGAGCAGCATGGTGTCCAGTTCTGGGTCGTCGCCGGTGGTGCTGGCGTGGAAGTTGATCTCACTCATCTGGGTGGCGGACAGCGCGTGCCGGACCGAGCCCTGCCGCCGGGGTTTGGCGGTCCTGCGGGCGGGGTTCTCGTCGGGCTTGATCAGCCCGTCGTCCTCGGCGTGCCGGTAGATACAGCGCAGCGCGGCGATGAAATTCTCCGCCGTGCCGCGGCCGCCGCGCGAGTTGCGGCGCTGAATGGCGTTGGCCTTCATTTCCTCGGCGAACTGCTTGATCTCGGTCGGGGTCGGTTCCAGCAGCGTGCGGGAGCCCCACTTCGCGCGGATCCGGTTCCAGTAGGAGCTGTAGGTCTTGGCGGTGCCGGGGGAGACGGCGTCCTCGACCTGCGGGATGTAGGCGTCGAACGTCGGTGCCGGTGGCCGGTCGGCCGGGTCGGTCATCAGATCTGCCGGGTCGACGTTCATCCGCTGAAGCAGCATCCGCGCGGCCGCAACTAGCTCCCGGTCCGCTCCGCCGGCTTGGATCTCGCCTCCGGGGGAGGGGGTGAACTGTGTGGTCATCGCACACCTCCCACCGCAGCCGGCTTCTGACTGCAGGTCACCGTGGTGAGTGCGGCGTGATAGGAGGTGATCATCGTGTCCAGTGCCGTGAGCGGGTGCACGACCAGGACGTCGTGGTTCGGGTCCGCGACCATCAGGACGAGATCGCGGCTACCCAGGCCGTTGCGGCGTCGCAGCGGAGCGGGGAGCACGAGGTAGGGCTTGGCGCCCATCACGAACGCTCCGGTGGGGTCGCGGTGCACCACCACCGACCCGTCGACCAGCGCGATGCTCAGGCAGTCGCCAGTCGTCCAGCCCAGAGCCTCGATGGTGGACCGATTGGCCACGCGGCCGTCGCTGTCGAGACGGCCCATACCGTAAACGAGCGATCCGGCCCGCGGCCGCGCCAGCAGCTCACCGACCTGGAGCTGGGTGTTGCGGCCCGCGAGAAGCCGACGACCGGAACCACGAGCGAGAGTAGGAGGAACCAGCGGAGCGATCCTGTGCTCAGTCACACCGACCACCCCCACACGAGGGAGGACAGAGTGACCGCACAAAGAAGTACGCCGCGACCGGCTGGAAGGAGTGCTGGTAGATCCGGGAGATTACCCGCAAATCGGTGTCCGAGGCCGGAGTTGCGCACTATCCCTACGCCTCGATCTGGCCTGATCAAGAAGCCGGCGGGGGAGGGGGTTCCTGCTTGTGAGTGCTGGTGGCCGCAACTTGGCGATGCCGCGACGACGAATGCCCGCCTCAGTGACAGTGATCGCCGCCACCAGGTCCGACATGACGGCAGCGGCTCTCGATATTGATGCCGAGCGCGACGGTTGGCGGGTCGTGCCCGCTCGCCTCGCGCAGCCGGCGGCTCGACACCCGCTGCGAGCGCGCCAGTGGCCCGTCTTGCGGCGCCTGCGGGTGCAGCGGCCCGACCCCGGCGGCGGCCAGCGCGGCGTCGATCTCAACGTTCGTCGGCGGGTCGGTGTCGGCGACGTTGTACATCCCGGCCGGGACGCGGACGGTCGCGGCGATGGCGGTCGCGGCGTCGTCCAGCCAGAGCATCGGCCAGTAGGCCCCGGGTGGTCCGGACGCGCCGCCGCGCGCGGCCTCCAGCGTGGCCAGGGTGGACCCGCTGTCGGGTCCCGTGAAGAGCCCGAAGCGCGGTACGACCGTGTCGCCGCCGAACAGGTCGCGCGCGTTCTGCTCGGCGGTCAGCGCCGTCGTCGTGACCTGCCGCCGGCGATCGGCGCGTCCTCGTCGAGCCAGTCGTCGCCGCCGTCGGCGTACACGAACGCGATCGACTCCGGCACGAGCCGGCGCGCGCTGGCGGCGCGTGCGATCGCCGCCGACGCCGCGGTCCGCAGGTGGTCGTTCTCCGCCCAGGCTGACGGGTCGGCCATGCGGTCGGCGCTCGGGATGTGGGTCAGCAGGTTGACCACGGCGTCCGCCCCGTCGAACGCGCGACGCCTCGTCGAGCACGTCGGCCTCGATGGCGCCCGCCCCGAGGCCCGCGAGCCGTTCGCGACCGCCCGCGGAGAGCGTCACGCCGGTGACGACGTAGCCCGCGGCGAGCAACTCGCGGACCGCGCGCCGCCCGATGACGTCGGTGGATCCGGTGATCACAATGTCGCTCATGCCGAGGTGGCGGGTATCCCGCCCGATCGTGACATCGCTCAGAACAGGGTCGCGGGCTCGACCGGTTCCGGCTCGGGCAGCGCGTCGAGGCCGGGCACCAGCGCCCGCACGTCGTCGTGGAACCGGCGGGCAAGCGCCGGCGCGTCGTCGTTGTCGGGGGTGTGCACGAAGACCGTCGGCGACCGGCCCTCGTGCAGCCAGCCGGCGACCACCCCGGTCCACAGCCGCCACCCCTCGACCGTCTCCTCGACCGAGTCCCGGCCCAGGTAGCGGACGATCGGCCGGTCGGTCAGCGCCCGCGTCCGCCGCGGCAGCCGCGGTTTCTTGGCCCAGGCGTCCTGCGCGGCCTCGCTGGTCGGCGGGCTCTGGAAGAAGACCGTGGTGTCGAACGGCACCCACTCGGCGTCCGCGTCGGCGAGCGTCCCCTCCAGCAGCGACGTCGAGCCGGCGTCGGTGAAGAACCCGGGGTGGCGCACCTCCACGGCGCGTCGGCGATCGGCGGGGAGCCTGCGCAGGAAGCGGCCGAGGGCGTCAACGTCCGAAGGGCCGAACGAGCCGGGCAACTGGGTCCACAGGACCGCCCGCTCGCCGAGGGGTTCGATCGCGTCCAGGAACGCCCGCATCTCGGCCTCGACACCGACGAACCGGCGCTCGTGCGTGACGACCTTGGGCAGCTTGACCACGAACCGGAAGCCGGGGTCGGTCTGCTGCGCCCAAGTCGCGACGGTGTTTCGGGCGGGGGTCGCGTAGAAGGTGGTGTTGCCCTCGACCGCGTTGCACCAGCCGGCGTAGGCCCGCAGGCGCTCCTTGGCCGGCAGCGACTGCGGCAGGAACCGCCCGGGCCACGCCTTGTGGGTCCACATCGCGCAGCCGACATGAAGACGTGCCACTCCGCCCAGCTCCCGTCGGTCGTGACTGAAACTACTACCCGGGCAGCAGTTTTCACTCACGACCCCAGGAGCGGCACCGCCGGCAGCAGCGCCGCGGGCACGCAGATGAGAGCGAGGACCACCGCCCAGATCCGCACCGGCTGCCCAGCCGCTGCCTCACGCCGCGGCGCTCCGGCGAGGAACACGACGAACTCGACGAACGACAGCCCCACCGGCGGCCGACGCCCACGCCCACGAGCGTCACCGCGAGCGCCACGACCGCGAGCCAGATCCCGGCCGCCAGGGCCGTCCGCGGGACCGGTCGCCCGACCAGCGCCCAGGCCGTTGCGCCGGATCCCTCCTGAGGACTGGTGCTTTGGTGGCGTAGGCCGTCGACGTCGATGGTGCAGAGGCCGGGCTCTTAGCTTGAGTTTTAACTCCTTCGGCGTGGTCGTGGGGTGCTGGACTTGGTTGTCTTGCCGTTGCGGGGTTTCGTGTGTCTGTGGTGGTCACGACATGGACGTCGTGACGTGTGGCCGGTCGGTGATTGGGACGTCCGGCAGGGCGCCCTGGGCCTGGTCGGCTGTGTTTCGGTGCAGCGGCTGGTGAGCCGATTGTTGTGCGGATGTGCCGAAAGCCGCGGCGGACCCGGGCTGGGGTCGGCCGGCCGGGCCGGGCAGCTTTCTCCCATGGGCGGCGCAGGTCAGTGATGAGATCGCGGGCGAGGCGGAGTTGGGTGTAGGCGGCCAGGACCAGCCAGGTCCACCGATCGCCCTGTTCGGGCGTGCGCAGCTTGGGGCAGGTCCAGCCCAAGGTCTGTTTGAGCATGCGGAAGGTGTGCTCGATGTCGAACCGGCGTAGGAACGCCTGCCAGCACAGGTCGACCATGGCGGGGTCGAGACCGGTCTGGGAGTGCCAGAGCCAGACCGGCTTCGGGATCGCGCCGGAGGGCAACCGTGCGACCTCCAGACGGATGACCGTTCCCTCGATGATGGGGAGTTCTCCCAGGTGCGTTGCCCAGGCGGTGCGGTGAGTCAGCCGCGGGTGTAACCGGTCCCACCTCGGGCGAGAGCTGGGCCGTAGAGGCGGGTGTCGGTGTGGGTGGTGACATCGGGTTCTCCCCAGGTGGTCTGGTCACCGAAGACGAACTCGTCACCGTGGCGGCGAGGCCGCCCCAGGGTGCCTGGCAGTTGTGCCGGGGTTGCCCGCCGCAGCACTCGATCCGAGCGCATCCGGACCAGTACGACCACCGGTAAGTCACGCAGGAGGAACGCCAGCCTGGGGCCGTCGTAACCGGCGTCGGCCACCAGCATGATCTCTGGGTCGCCGGCCTGCCAGTGGTTGGCCTCGAGCAGCAGGGTCACGACCTGACGCGCCTGCTGGACGGTGACCGTCGCGGCATCGTCTCCCGGCGCCAGCCGTCGTGCGTCCGTGGTGCGGTCCACGAACTGCGACCGGTCTCCAACGCGACGATCACTGAGTAGGGCTAGCCGCAATGCCGTGTAGTTAAGGGACGTGGGCGTTTGTCAAGCGCCGCTCGCGCGGGACGGCCGGTGATGCCCTGAAGGACCCCTTCATGTCACTCAACGACATGAAGGGGTCCTTCAGGGCATTTGCCGACCGCACTCCACGCCTCGCTGGCCACAGGCGTCCCGAGGGGAGAGCACCTGGCAGCCGCCACTTGACCAATCGTCGCGGCGCTTAACTACACGGCCTTGGGGCTAGCCGGGCACCATGATGTGGGTGTCCTTGCCGCGACCGTAGGTGTGACACAGGATCCGCTGCGGTGAGGTATGCGCTTCGGGCCGCAGCCAGCAGGTGATGTCCACCGCCAGCACCTTCCGCGCCGGCCGTCCTGGCGACGGTCGATATCGGCGTTATCGCTACTGAGTGAGGACACGCACACGGCAATGCAGATTATCCGCGTTACGTGATGTCATTGTTATAAAATAGTCGGGCGTGGAGAATGTCCTCAGCCGGGAAATAGGTGGCGTCGCCGCCGAATCTAGGACCACCACAACCGCAGGCTGTCCACGACGTGATCCCGGGTCAGTTGGCTCGCCGCCGACCGATCCTGGCGCAGGCGCACCTCGAATTCCGTGGTGGTGTACGGCTTCCAGGCCAGCAGGGATGCGATCGCGGTGGCCGTGCCGAGCACGCTGATCGCCGGCACTGTCCCCGGCCGTCCCGTCGGCGGGTCCGGGTCGACGAGCACGAGCCGGGTGGGGACGGGCAGCGCGGCAACCTCCCGGCAGACCACGGGGGCGGCCGAACCCGTGGCCAGCAGCGCATACGGTCCCCTCGGGCAGTCGGCGGGAGGCGGCAGCGCGTCCAGGCACGTCAGCGCGATGGTCTGCGGCAGAAGGAAAACCACCGCGTCCCACAGTTCCGCGTCGCGACCGTCGACCAGCGCGAGCAGCGGGAACCCGGTCACGGCACGGCCTGCGTCGTCAACGACGTCGGGCACTCGGCGCCGTGGTGTGTCACCAAGGGACGGGCCGCGTCCAGCCGGTGGTAGAGGCCGGCGGGGGACAGCGTTGCGGGCCATTGTGTCTCGTCGCAGAGGCCGAAGGATTGCAGTGCGCGTGGCATCAACGGATCCACCGCCACCCACTGGCCGTCCACCGCGATCTCGGCCCAACAGTGCGCCTGGGAGTAGGGCGCGGACACGATCAGGCCGTACGCCGTGCGAGCCGCGAACCCGCGCCGCGTCGCCTCGGCGACCAGTGCGCGCGCGACCAACGGGCAGGTGCCGATCCGTGCCGTGCGCAGAAACTCCAGGTCGTCGGCGAGCGGAAAGGGCAGCAGGTAGAAGTCCACGTCGGCGAACTCCGCGATGAGCCCGTGCAGGTCGCGTGGCACGGGGAAGGGCTTCGTCGCAACGTCCACCTCCAGCTCCGCCACCGTCATCCTGCGCTGGTCGGTGTGCACGGCGCGGTACTCGCCGTCGGCGCCGAGCACGTCGTAGCGGCACGGGCCGTCGTGCCATGGCGCTGGGCAGCTGGCCCGCGCCGTCACACGGTACCTGACCGGGCCTCGGCGCAGCCGTGCCAGCGACTCAAGCCAGAAGCCCATCGTGAACCGGCGCACCGACCGCAACCGCAGGTGCAGTGCGACCGAGGCGAGGTCGTTCTCGTCGAACAGCGCGTCTGCACCCGTTCCCACGTGCGGCAACCCGAGGTCGATCAGCCGCTGGCACAGGTCTGCGTCGACGCCGTGGATCGGACCGGCCGCAGCCGACGTGACGTGGTAGCGACGATGTTCGGCCGGGATCCGCAGCAGCGGGGCCACGACACGGGCCACCCGATCGACCCGATCCAGCTCGTCGACCATCCCCTCACTGCCCCTGCCATGACCGCCACAGCGCCGCGTACTCGCCGTGCTTCTCGATCAGTTCGTCGTGGGAGCCGATCTCGGTGATGCGTCCCTCGTTCATGACGACGACCCGGTCGGCGTCGTGCGCGGTGTGGAGCCGGTGCGCGATGGCGACGACGGTCCGACCGGCGAGCACCGAGGCCAACGACCGCTCCAGATGTCGGGCGGCACGCGGCGCCAGCAGGGACGTTGCCTCGTCCAGCACCAGGGTGTGCGGGTCGGCCAGGATCAGCCGGGCCAGCGCCGTCTGTTGCACCTGGGCGGGGGACAGCGTGCTGCCGCCCGGTCCCACGGTGGCGTCGAGCCCGGCGTCCGCCGCCCACTCCCACGCGTCGACCGCCCGCAGCGCGGCCTCGAGCGCCGCGTCGTCCGCGTCGGGTCGGGCCAGGGTCAGGTTGTCGCGGAGCGTGCCGTGGAAGACGTGGTGCTCCTGCGTCACCAGCGCTACCTGCCCACGCAACTCCTCGAACGGCAGCTCCGACAGCGGCACGCCGCCGAGGGTGATCGTGCCGGCGCGCGGCGGATGGATGCCGGCGAGCAGCAGGCCGAGCGTCGACTTCCCCGCCCCGGTCGGGCCGACGATGGCGAGGTGCTCACCCGGGCGGATGTCCAGGGTGAGGTCGTGCACCACGTCCCTTCCCTCGCGGTAGGCGAAGGCGACCGAGCGCAGCGCGATGCCGGGGGAGACCGGCCGCGAGTCGGTCACCTGGTGTCGGCGCGCTGCCGAGGAACCTCGCACGCCGAGCAGCCGGGCCAGCGATGCACCGCCGGTCTGGAGTTCGTTGGTCCAGTACAACATCCGGTCGACGGGGCCGATGAGCTGCTGTGCGTAGAGGATCGCCGTGGTCGCCGCGGCGAGCCCGACCACGCCGCCGAGGTGGAGCAGACCACCGACGACCAGCGTGGCGACGGTCGGCAGGATGTAGGCGACATCGGCGATGGGCAGATAGACGGTGCGCAGCCGCAGCGTGTTGCGCTCTGCGGCGTACGCGGCCGCGATCGCCTCGGCCATCGCCTCGCCGCGGCGGTCGGCGATGGACAGCGCCTCCACGGTGCGCGCGCCCGTGACGGTCTCGCCCAACGTCTCGGCGATGTCGGCGTAGGAGGCCCCCATCCGTAGGTAACCGTCCCGCGCCCTGCGGAGGAACCAGCGCGTTGCCGCCCACAGCACCGGGACGGCGACCACGCAGGGCAGCGCGAGCAC
>Ga0193742_1000994_pt1 | contig 17888 bp, 33 predicted proteins | sample L2c1metaG_FD_165511 | JGI IMG/M metagenome (GOLD analysis project Ga0193742, IMG submission 165511) | Soil microbial communities from a riparian zone of the East river system, Colorado, United States - L2c1 | ecosystem: Environmental > Terrestrial > Soil > Riparian zone | place: USA: East River... | reverse complement strand
CCCATTCTCATTCTCTGCATTGTACGTAACAACAGTTGGGCAATTGGGATCTTCTGCCATGCGGTTAAGGGTTTCTTCAACCTTAGCAGGAATGAGACCGTTCTTGAGATCATCGTGCATTTCTTCAGATTTCTCCGAAGCTTGTTCAACCTTCCTAGCAACAAAGAGTGATGCAAGGATTGTACCGACGGTGCCAAGCATTCCGTTAACAATGATGAACTTCACATTGTCATTACTACCTTGTGACATAAAGATCACGCCACCAATGAGGGCAATAACAATGATCGTTCCGCAAACGATTAGCGGGGTTGTAACCTTTTGCTGGGCGCTCACTTCTTTACCGACGCTTCGTACTGCTGACGAGCGGTAATGAGATCCTTGTTGCGCGCTTCCATCTCAGCAGCCGGAGCCTTTCTACCGAGAGCAGCAGCAGCCTCAGCAGCGAGCGTGCGGTACAAGAGCCACTTAGCATAGGTGGACTGTCGTTCATCAATGTAGCTCTTAAGCTCAGACATCTGAATAGGTGTCATTTCGTCAACCTCCGGGGATGGTGTTACAGGGAACCAACGACTTGTATCTGTCTCAGCCGCTTTGGTATGTCGGATACTGATATGTACATGGCCAGTGTGAGGATTACTACCATTGTACGCTTGTTTTACCCAATTGTATGTACGGCTGTAAATGTGACGATTCCAGATTACGTACTGGACTCTGTGATCACCGATTACAGCGTTTAGTAGGGTCTGTACGTCGATACCGTCTTTATCAGTGTCAGTGGCTCTTACAACCCCGTTAGAATCCCAGTCAGGGTTATGGTCCGACTTGCGCGCTTGGTGTGAGGTGTCACCAACTGCGCCATCAGATGACTTATTTCTGTTAGGCCAACGACGGTTAATCTCGGTACGTAAGGCTACTAGCGACGGTGCTAGATACCATTCGGCCATAGTAGCTATCTCCTAATTGTAGGCACTAAAAATCCCCACCTAGGGATGTCGTTAATGTTCAATCCGAAGACTGATCATCTTGACGGCTTCACCCTGCGAGGGTTCCGCACTACCCAAAGATGGGGACTAATAGAAAGGTCTACAAGGTCACCTTCGCTACCAGTCTCTATTGTCTCATCTCCGGGCGTCAAAAGTCAAGCCCCAACAATGCAAATTGTTCGTTCGTCCCTATTGATATAGAGGAATTGGTAACGCTTAAGCTTGGCTGTCAATGCACGTACCAAGTCGGGGTCAATACCGGCACCAATTTCCCCGTATCGCTTACGTGCCGCCTCATCAGGATCATTACCTAGGAATAGGTGGTGAGCTTGGTAAGCCCAACGAGAGATCCATACGGGTCGTTGCGATCCTGCCCACAAGCCGTTTTTCATGGAGCGGCCTTTAGTCCACACCCGGTTAAGGTCACGAGACAAACCCATCTCGTTCTCAAGCGAGTAAGTTTCATCAGCAAAGGTAATACGATGTCCCTTGCGGTAATTGTCTTGAATGGCGCGTTTGAAGACTCGGACTTGTTGATCGTCCTGAGCTTCAAGACTGCCACTACCCTTAGGCCACAATACGTAACCGCGCGGTTTACTCATTAGTTTAGACTTCACTACAGCCGGTGGCCAATCTCGAACAGTTACAAACTTACCATTGCTAGAATGTTTGTTAACACTCGCTGTGAAATTGTCAATGGTCTCGTCACGCGGTTTCATCACCAATATTACAGCAGGATCATCCCTAGTGGCAGTGACATCTAGCAAACCGTAAGCTAATTGTGTCTTACCACCACCAGTGGGCGCGAGGATTGTTACGTGTTCACCAGGGTTGTAATCCCAAATGTCGCGAAAGAATGTTACCCGATCAATATAGACAACCCCCGTGGTGTCTACTTCCCTACGCCTCATCGTTACGCTGCATTCTGCATAGCTTGAGCAACAGACTGCGCAGTCTCCATACCCTGCTCAGCAAGTCTCTCATCAGGCGTCAGGTGGTTACGAACAATGGCGTTACCCATCTCGATACCAACCTTAGCGAGAATGAGCCAAGGGGCTTTCTCCTCCATGGAATCCATCCAAGCCAACACCCCCGGCTTACTCTGTGCCAGGATCATTACGCCGTTAACTAGAGGGTCGCGGTAATGGCTAATGATAGCCGCGTCACCCGCTAGAGCCTCAGCGTGCTTAGGGCCAATTCGCTTGGCAACGCCATCAGACTTAGACGCGCCTGCAAGCGGTAACACTGCAAACATGTCGATCATTGTTGCAAGCATTCCCGCGCGTTCGGCGTTACTGGTCTTGCTACGCCCACCCGTAGTACGGGCTCTAGGCGCGCTAGGTGTACTGCCACCGGCCTTACGGCCACGGTTAGAAATCTTTGGTCTGCCGTCAGCTTTGAAGCCTAGAGGCGCATGCGGGTTACCCTCATCATCCCGCCCCCATGGCGCGTCGATATCGTCTTTGTCGGGAGTAGAGTTGACACTAGCCATTACCGTTGATTCCCTTCAAAGTATTCGGGATATAACCGTCAAGCAATTCTGTCAGGTGAGGGACCACTACTTGTTCCTCAGTGAACATGACGCCATTCTTTGCAGCCTTACGATTGGTCTGCAATACGATGATTGCCTCATTGAGAGGCATCGAATTGCGGCCTACCATAATGAATGCAACCCCGGTCTTATTGCGGTTGTGGCGGGTTGCATCGGCTCGATTGTCGTATAGCACGCCATCTAATGAACGACCGTCATCCAAATTGATAGCAACAAAACCGGGGGACGTCCGACCGATTTCGTTGTTAGCTAATACGTGAATATTGACGGCTTCACACATACGCTTTGCCGATTCTTCTACCTCAGGGGAAATCGCATTCATTCGTAAGACCTCTCGACCGCGATTAGCGCGATAGTCATTGCAACCAACGAAATAGCTGTCACTGCAATCAAAGCAATGACAATGCCATCAACCGTATTGGCTACGTTGTCGGAAATTTCCTTGATACCGTCAATTGTGTCATTGGCGGTTTGCATTGTCTCGTTTGCCGCTTTGAGTGGATTCCGCATATGACGAGTTTACAGGAATTCGGGTGAAATACCTAGATCCCGACACGCCGAACGCTTGACGGTGCGGCTGGTCAGTGGTACGGGAATGCTATATACTTAGCGTGTTCGGGGTGGGAACCCCCCGGATGATTGATGGGTAATAACCCGCATCAATCAATGACGATAGATAAGGAACAAGCACAATGGCAGACACCGCCGTTGCGGCAAAGGCGAGCGATAAGAAAGCTGCCCCGGTGCAGCTACGCCCGTTCTTTACGGGTACGCTCGATCTTGAGACCCGTACGCAGAACTACAGCAATGCGCTTAGCGCGTCGCAGATTTCCCTACCGACGTTCTATCCCAAGACCAATGGTTTCCTGTGTGATCTCTGGATTGATCTTCAGGCGATTAACGGTGCTACCCCCGGTACTCTCCAGACCGTTACCAACGGTATCTTTGATTACCTGGCTAGCATCACGCTTGCTGACACGGGCGGACAGCCGATTCTAGGACCGATGTCCGGTCATGAGTTTGCAATGTTCGTCAAGTGGGGTGGCTTCAGCTTTAGTGATGATCCCCGCAACAGCGAGACCTTTGCTGAAGTAACTACGGCTGGTAACGGCTCGTTTGTTCTTCAGATTCCTGTGCAGTTCGTTCACGCTGAGCCGCTCGGTGCGCTTCCTAACACCAACAGCAACAACGCTTACGCGCTGGACATTGTGCAGGCTGCTGCTAGTGCAATGTTCTCGGTTAACCCCGGTACGTTGCCGACGATCAACATTGCGATCTACCAGGACAGCTACCGTCAGTCCGCTGGTAAGGACGCTCAGGGTAACGCCACTGTGCTGACCCCTCCGGGCCTTGGTGCCGTGCTCTACGCCCGTCGCACCATCAATACGACCACTGCGGGACAGCAGGATATTCAGCTGTCACAGCAGGAAGGATCGTACCGGGCGCTGCACTTTATCTTGAAGGACAGCACTGGTAGTCGCACCGTTGGCGATACTGATTGGCCGTCGCCGACTCAGGTCTACTTCAACAACGATGTTCCCTATGACCGTACTAAGCGGCAGTGGATTCGTCGTGAGGAGAGGGACTACGCTTTCACCAAAACCCTGACGTCTACTGCTAACCCTGTTGGCGGACGTGACGCGGGTGTCTTTACACTGCCGTTTATCACTGACGGTGGTTCTCTGCAGGCCGGTGATGAGGACCGTTACAAGTACCTGTCTGTCTCTGCTGCCGACACTCTCGGGTGGCGCGGTCAGATTGGTGGGTCCGGCACTCACACGCTTACCACGCTGTTTAACTTCGTTCGTCCCCCTGGCGGTAACATCAAGGGCTTGACGGCTCGCTAACCTCCTGTTAACAACAAGCCCGCAAGAGCGTAACAAGGAAAGGAACGAGCATGAGCTACTTCAAGCCTTACCAGACTCTTATCATTGGTATTGCTATCGGTTACTTTGTAGTGCCGAAGGTGCGCGGCATGGTGGGTAAGTAACATGGCTTCCAGTGCTGGTATCTCGGGAACCGCTGTAGGTGTGGCGACTATCGGTGCTGTCTTGGTTTATGCAGGGTTCCGGGGTGTGTCGCCGCTAGAGGCGCTTCGGAACATTGCTACTGGTAAACCTCTTCCTGTTGTGTCCAATCCGACTACCATTACACCCCCGAGTGCTGCGGGTACGGGTGGCGGTGGTGGTTCTGCCTCCGGACTCAGTAATGACGCCTTACGTAATGCTGTAGTGGCGGGTGCTAAGACGTTTAGCGCTGATCAGTACAGCCAAGCGAAGCGAACGCAGACAGGGTTTAGTGATTGCTCCAGCTTCGTTGACAAGGCTCTCAAGACGGCTGGTATCAAACCCCCTCAGTATGAGTGGGCGAGTACAGCTAACTACCGTATGTCCCCTGAGTGGGTAACGATCCCATTCGCTCAGGCGCTACCCGGAGATGTTGCAGTGTCGGGTAGTCATATGGTGTTGATTACTTCTGCGGGTGGTCAGTCTGCCATTGGACAACAGCGACCCGGCCGGAATGTCCAGACAGGATCTACAAAGGATCTAATGTCAGGTACAGGCGCGTATGTATGGAAGACCTATAAGGGATATGGGCAGGCCACTAGCGGTGGTGGCGGACAAGGCGGGGGAGGTGGGTCCTGGTGAGTCAAACCGTTGGCGTTGTGCTTGCCACTGGTGGATTAACCATGGTCAATCGATCGGTCTTTAACAATGAACCGTTTGATTGGCGTGTCCCGATTGCCACTGGTGTTGCTGCTATTGGCTTTGGTCTTGCTGAGAAGGCATGGAAAGAAGGCGCTGTGATTATCGCATGGTCAGCCTTCCTCACAGTGTTGCTAACTAGGGTAGATGCTAAGACGCCTTCACCTGTTGAAACGGCGGCACGAGTTCTTAACTATGGAGGTACGAAGAAATGAACACGGTACAGAAGATCGGGGTTCTAATCGCTGCTACCGGTATGATGACTGCTCTTGTTCTTCCGGGGCGTCAGACTGTCGGTGTTGTTAACGCGCTTAGCAACCTCTTCACGGGCTCGTTGAAGACTGCACAGGGTCGGTGATCAATGATGGTGGATCGTCCTTATTCCGGAACGGCGGTACGTGGCGCTCACTATTCATCCCGTCCGCCGGTTCCGGGCGTGAATACGGATCACTTCACCCCTGATCCGGAACCTGACCCGTTTAACCCGGTGCCTGAGAAGGCGCACAACAATAACGTTTCCCTTCTAGTTAGAGGTGGGGACGACCCCGGTCAGTCGGGTATGCCCAACCTTGCTCAGCAACCCGTACACCACTGGTATAACGGACAGCCGTCGGTGCCTAGTGGTGTTCCTGCGGGTCTTGCATTGCAGGCTCAGCAAGAGCGTTTTATTGCTGATCATAGCGAAGTTAACTATGTACCGGACCCCGCACGTCTTTACCAGCATGCTACTGAGGGACAGGCTAATCAGTTTATCATTGGCCGTATGCCTCAGAATGCGGGTGAAGATCCGGGGCAGAATCTGCAATACCTGGTAGCAGGTACTAACTCGTACGACGCTACTAATAAGCCCAATGAGGTTTACGCTGGTGATGCCGCCAACGTAGGTCGGTACCGGCTTGGCGTAAAGACCAACGTTATCGGTCTCTACTCCAACCCCATTGGTAAATTTGGTCAAGATGCACAGGTGCATAGCTACACGGGTCTCTCCCCTCAGTTCCCGGTAGACAAGCCTCCTATGTCTCATACAGCGCCCTACACACCCAACAGCACGGGTACGGCGCATTGGTTGCCTGCTGCATTCGCTCAGGTGCCTTCTATGTTCTCCCTTCCTTCGGAAACTTCGTTGACGGATCACACGATCGCTAACGACTTTGCCGATGATGGCGGCGACTTCCGGGATAGGGGCGGGTTTTAATGGCGGAAGATATTGACGTCCCGAAGCTTGGCAAGATCAACAAAAAGGTCTTGATTCCTGTCGTTGCTGTTGCTGCGGGTTTTATCGGGTGGCGATACTGGCAGGCGCGCAATAACCCGACTGACTCTGAGGCTGTAGACCCCGGCTTGGAAGATCCGGGTACGTTGCCTGGTGTTGCTGGTGCCGTGAAGCCGGATAACGGTTATGGCAGTGGTAATACTGGTGGGTCGGGTGGTGGTTCTGGACAAATCACTACCAATGGCGAATGGAGTCAGTTTGTTATCGAGAAACTGGCCGGTGATCGCTGGACTAACAGTGAACTTGCCGAAGCTCTGGGAAATTTCCTTACCGACAGACCTCTCAGTGATGCACAACAAGCTATCGTACGTGCCGGAGTTGCTGTTGCCGGATATCCTCCCGTGGGTTCCCATAACATTATCCCCGGTGGTAACACCGGTCTTACTGTGGCACCCAACGCTGTAACTGTATCGGGTATTACTGCTACGACTGCAATGGTTAACTTCCTTCCCGTTAGCGGCGCGAGTACCTATCGCGTATACCGTTCGGGCGCGTCCGCTGCGGCAGGGACAGGCTCTAGTACACCTATCTCTCTGCAGGGATTAACCCCCGGCACTAGCTATACGGTGACTGTCTCGGGTGTTAATGGTGCCGGTACTGAGGGTCCTAAGTCGTCACCCGTCACCTTTAAAACGGTAGCTGCCGTCGCTGCTAAGCCTGCCCAACCATCGGTTGTGTCGGTGACTAAGGATCGAGCAACACTCCGTACTATTGCCGTACCCAACGCCACTAGCTACAAGTGGTATCAGAACAAGAAACTGGTTAACAGCACGTCCGGCCCTACCGTCACACTGACGAATCTTATTGCTAATGGTGTGTACAGCGTGACTGTGCAGTCAGTAACTAACACCGGTGCAGTGTCGGCTCTTTCAACTGCTAAGTCATTCCGTACCGCTAAGAAATAAGGAAGGAAATAACAATGGCGCTTAAGCCTGAGGGTAGCGTAATGGCGGGTCTTGCTGTCGCGGGTATGGTGTACGGCATCCATACTGCCTTTCACCCCTCCGTTGCAGATATTCAGGGTATCCCCGCTGGTAATGCTGATGTTGCGGCGGGGGAAAAGAAGGCTACTTGGATGAGTGTCGGGATCGTCTCCGGTGTTTCATTGCTCGCCAAGGATCCGACGATCTTTATTCTCGGTTCTGCTGCCACTGTTGCTATGGCTTTCTTCACTCGCCACGCAACATTCACTGAGACCAAGACTGCTATGTCGAATCTTGGTCAAAAGGCTACGTCAGCAGTATCGGGTAATGATCTCAACGACGGACCTCAGATGACTGTCGCTGATTACTCCATGTTCGGTTCCTCCGAATTCGTTTCGTCCTAACTTGAAGGGCTGGTGAGCGATAATGGCTATGTCGCAAAGCGACTTGTACTCGCTCGCCGTTAAAGAAGGTCTGAGCGAAGGGCAAGCAAAGATTGCCGCCGCTATTGGTATGGCCGAAAGCGGCGGCAATCCGAACGCTCATAACACTAATGCCAGTACGGGTGACAATTCGTACGGGCTTTGGCAAATCAACATGTTGGGCGCATTAGGGCCGGAGCGTCTTAGGCAATTCGGTATCAGTAGTAACGATCAATTGTTTGACCCTGCCACCAATGCAAAGGCTATGCGTATTCTGTCGCAGGACGGACGTAGCTTTACGCCTTGGTCTGTCTATAAGAACGGCTCATACAACAAATACATCAATAACCGCGTTATCCTGCAGTTGGTAAAAGAGCCTGGTATTGGTGATAAGATCATTGGCGCTATCCCCGGTGTCGACGCTATTGCAAGTACAGTCGACGGTATGGCGTCAATTGCTGACGCTGTCGGTAAAACGGCCAATTGGGTTAGCGATTCAAAGAACTGGATTAGAGTCGCATATGTAGGCGGGGGTGCTATTCTTGCAATAGGCGCTCTTGTGTCGTTGGTTGGCGCTACTAGGGTCGGTAAGGTCGCAACGAAGGTAGCTACTAAGGGAATGGTGTAAGATGCCTACTGACGTCGATATGGAACCGGACACCCCTGAGGTTTTGCAGGCGGAATCCGTAGAAGAACCGGTAGTAAAGGTTAAGGTTGAGGGGCAGGTTAGGACTCAGGCGCTTCCGACTAAGGGGGGTGCTACGGGAACTAAGACGGTGAGCGCCACGGGATATGTCTTGTTACGTGCAGACCCTCGCCGTAAGCGCGCAAGTATTACGTGTAACGATGACATCTATGTTGCATTCACTGAGCAAGGGTTGCAGGAAGCAAGCGGATGTTTCGTTTACTTCGGTAGCGTTAATACCAACCCTCTTGTGATCGAAGCTGTAGTGGATATTTGGGTGAAGCCTGTTGCCGCTAGTGCCAGTGTTTCGTTTATGACGGAGCTTTGGGCCATGGGCGAAGGTGGTAACTGATGAGTTTTACTGTTGTACCCCTCACCACTGACACAGTAACGAATGTGTCAGGTGCATTCCCGGTGGCTAATAATAAGTCGCTTGCTCTTGCCATGCGTATTACAGCCGCTTCGGGTACTACGCCTACCCTTGATTTGCGCGTTGAATACTCCATGGATGGCGTTAACTGGGCCATCGGTGACCCCACCACAGCGGATGCATTCACGCAACGTAGCTCGCCTTACACTGCTGCTAAAGTGTTTGTGCCTAAGGGTGACTTTTACCGGGTGCGGTGGACCATTGCCGGTACAACCCCGTCATTTACCTTTGACGTACTGGGCACTTGGCTACGATGAATCTTAACCAAGCTGCTACCGCGATATTAGACGTGAGTGGTAATGGTCAAGCCACCATTGGTCCACAAAATATCCCCGGTACACAGTCTTGGCATGTAACAGGTGTCATTATGAAAACCAGTCGTAAGGGACAAGCACCTGTCCCTAGCGCTGAGGTTTACCTAGATACGATTGACCCGTCATCTCTGCAGGGTGTTATGTATGACGGATCGTTCAATCAGGGTGGGTGTGACATTGTGATGAGGCAAGGCCAACGTCTCATCGCAGTATGGACGGGTGGATTATTGGGTGATGTCGCGACGATCGTTGTTAGCGGTACTAGGGGGGAACAATGATTGATTTTGAACAACAGATTGTTGCGGGTACGACGCTCATCAGAGAGGCTATTCAGTCACAGAATTTTGCAGCGGGTGTATCGGGTTGGATCATTGAAGCTAGCGGTAATGCTGAGTTCAATAGCATTACTGTTAGAGGTAGGTTTGTTGTTGGTAGTGAAACATCTCAATACATTGCCATGGAAATTAGCCCGATTTTTCCATTCCGTCCTACCATTACTTTATCTACAGGCGCGGGCCCGGGTGTAGAACAATTCCCCGCAACGATCATTACCAGTGACCCCGCATCAACACAACTCACGTTGATCCTTAATGCTCCGGCTGCTGTCGGTGCTTTAGATCAACCACAAATCTACTTGTCTAGTGAAGCCGGTATACCTGGCGTCATTAGTCTTGTTGCTGGTGAAATTACGTTTCAAGGTGGGGTAGTAACCACCGCTGTACCGATTCTGTTAGAGCAAGCGTGGAGCGCCATTCCCCTTGCAGGCACTTGGGGGGATCTTGCAGGCGCTAGGGCAAACTACTTCAAGGATTCCAGCGGTCGCGTTCAACTACGGGGAATTGTGGTTGGCGGCGCTGGACCGGGTATTGGCACACTCCCGGCCGGTTACCGTCCTGCGCAGAACATGGAATGGATTATGCGCGGGCAGGGTGGCGTAATAATGTGTGCGGTAACCGTCAACACTGCAGGTGTACTAACTGCTACTGCTAACGCTGCAACAGCGCAAGCGGCAGGTGTCAGACTCGACTCAATCAGTTTCCCAACACTAGCGTAAGGACTCACGGCCATGGCTGACAGCAAGGTTGACGACAAGGATGACGACAAGGATGACGTCAAGGTTGACGACAAGGATGACAATAAAGATGACCCTACGGCTGCTGAGCTAGCGGCGTTGCGTAAAGAGAAGTCCGAGCGTGAGGCTGCTGAGAAGGCAGACAAAGACGCTAAGGACGCTGAGCGTGATGCTGAGCTAGAGGAACTCCGGGCCGATAAGCTCGCGCGTGAGGCTAAGCAAGCTGAAGAGGATGCGAAGCCTAAGGCACCGAAGCCTAAGGATGAGAAACCCAAAGAGGATGCACCCGCTGCTAAGAAGAAACGACGTGTGAGTCGTTTGCTTGGGGATCACTATGACGGAGACGACGACTAGACAGCTTGTGGTACAATAGCTATACAACGCAGCGACCCCGGCAACTGGTAGTTGCCGGGGTCTAAAGATCCTCCGGTTAGAAAGGGCCTTATATGACTCCACTATACAGGACATTCGGGTTTAGTCAAAGCGAATGTCCGAAATGAGTAAATACAAGCGTTGGTCTGAGTATTCCGACCGGTGGCGCAAAGCCCGCGCTAAAGAAGGTCTTAATGCATCCCGTTGGAATCGGTGGCGTAGGCTTTCTCCTAAGACTCAAGCTAAGACCAGTATTCATGAGTACTCTAAAGGCGTCAGTGTTAATGCGCAGACACGTAACCAGTTGCTCGGTGCTCTTACCGTCAAGGTAAAGGACATTGCAGACAACTACACTGAGCGCAAGTTTAAGCCTGCCAGTATGAGTACCATTCGTCACCGTCTTGATGTCATGAGTACTCATCAGCTTCGGCAATGGTTGCGGATCAAGCGGCTTCACGCTGCTATCACTACCGATAACTTAGACTACATTGCAGAGCATGGTATGGGTCCGATGTTTTACCATGGCGGTGCAAACGACTAATGAAGGATCTTAATTGTCAGTCTTGCGAAGCTGAGTTCGTCTACGATGTTACGCAACCCCGTAAGAAGTACTGTTCCCCCGAGTGTTCCAAAGATCGCTTTAAAGGCCGTGGTGAGACTCATCCCACCCGCCTAGCAGAACGCGACGCACATAATCTACAGTTCTACGCTGTTGATGGTGAAGGCGAGAACCGCGCTGTTAGGTACATGGAAGAATACGATTGGGAACCGCTCCGTATCTCCTATGACGCTGTCGAGCACTTGTCCGATGAACAATGCGACGATCGTTGGATTGATCGTTACCAAGACTACGTAATGCTGTCCGTTGGTGATCACACTCTCACCCGTGATGGCAAGATCCTTACATATCAGGATATCTTCCCATTCTTGTATGAGCGGTTCTTAGACATCCCGCAGAAGGATCGTAAGTACTCCGTGTTCGTCGGGTTCCGGTTGCAATATGACTTCACCATGTTTACCCGCCATATCCCCGAGTCACAGGGTATGCGGTTGTTTAGCAAGGAAGGTATCGAGTCACGACGACCACTCCCTGAGTCTGGCCGCTATGGCAGTCAACCTGTGTACATCACCATTCCACAAATCAGTGGTGCTCGCTGGGAAGTTGACTTCCTTGGTATGAAGCGTATGAAACTTCGACCGCATGTACCTAAACGCGATTGGCCAGAGTGCACGGTAAATCACAAGACGCTAGACACCATTGAGGCTCACGAGGCTGGGATGTGTAAGCGTCATCCTCATCAGTGGATGTTTATTTGCGACGCGCATTCCTACTTCCAAGGCGCGTTCCTTAACGTCATTGATCCCGCTGGTTGGGCGGGTAATGCTGTCGTCAGTGATGATGAATACAGTATCCTCGTTGAAGGCAAGAGCAACCGTAATGCCGCTAAGTTCGGCCCTGAGATGGAACGCTATAACCTCATGGAGAATGAGGTTTTAGCCCGTGTCCTTACCCGTCTTAATGAGGGGTTCGTACAAATGGGTATCCGTATACCCAAGGATAAATGGTATGGGCCAGGGGCAGCAGCACAACTCTGGTTGAAGAACCACGGTATGCCAACCAGTAAAGTTATCAGTGAAATCGTACCGTCATGGGCTTTGGACGCTGGTCAATGGTCCTACTATGGCGGACGCTTTGAGAATGCAATGCACGGCACCGTACCGGGAACTATGTGGAACTATGACATTAACTCAGCTTACCCGCACGCTATTGCAACGATGCCGTGCCTTCTGCACGGGCGCTGGTCTAAAGGCGAAGGGACGCCACCGCCGTTGCCGGAAAGCGCGCTAAGGCTCGCTAAGGTCCGAGTAACCTCCCGTACTAAGTACCTAGGAGGTCTACCGTTCCGTGAGCCTAACGGGTCTGTCAGCTTCCCTCGCGAGCTCACAGGCTGGTATTGGGAACATGAGATTGTGGCAGCTAAGGAAGCGAAGTTAGCCACTTACGTTAAGTACCTTGAGTGGGTGGATTATGAGCCGTGCGGTTGTCCCCCACCCATGAGTACCGTTGCTGAGGCATACCAAGAACGTCTAGCAGTAGGGAAGAACACCCCTCATGGCAAAGCCCTTAAGCTCATCATTAACAGTCTCTACGGGAAGTACGCGCAAAGCATTGGTCTACCTACCTACGCTTGTTCTCTCTACGCCTCATACATCACAAGCCGTTGCCGCACACTCATTCTTGACTCGATCGCAACGCATCCTGTTGGCGCGCGTGCAGTCGCTAAGATCGCCACGGATGGTGTTTACTTCACATCCCGTCATCCGTCACTCTCACTGACAAACAAACTCGGCGACTGGGATGAAACGACTTATGAAAATATGTCGTTCTTCCTTCCTGGTGTTGATTGGGATGACAAGACGCGCGAGATGATCGTTGAAGGTAAGGGGCTTACCAGTAGCACTATCCGTAGTCGCGGGGTTAGTGCTCAGAAACTTGCTGACAACATCAACCGCATTGACCCGCAATGGGATGCGCTAAGGGATTGGCTTAAGGATCAACCTCAGCCGGTAGCAATCGCGGATTGCTATGACCGTATGCCGACTTACACAGTCAATCTCGGGTGGGGATACGTCACCCCTAAGCTCGCTGCCGCCCGTGGTAAGTGGGAGAATTGCGGTGTGTCCGAGTTCAACCAGGAACGAGTGTTGTCCGGGAGTCCGCATACTAAACGTTCGTCGGTATATTACGATAAGAAGGGTTTCATTCGTTCTGTACCGTACCGGGCTATGGGTAAATTGTTGGAGTCTAACCCTGAGTCAACGTATTACGATAAGTTGTTTGGTCGGATGGTAGACAATGAGGAACAACTAGTATTCGAGCTTTCGCAGTACGCAACACCGGACGGTACCTTGTGGGATACAGCTAACGAAAACTTGGGAGTCAACGGTGAACGCGGATAGTAAGTATCGCTGTGATGAGTGTGGCGAACTCTTCGCAAGTTGCGCTTGCTTTGATGACGAAACTGACTACAGCTTTCCTCAGGGTCTAACACCGAAGCCGGGGGATGATGACTATGACTACGGCGACGATCTTGCCGACGCGATGACACCTGATGAGATGTGGAGTGAGGGCGGTATCAAGGATTGATTACAGAGCGTGCACGCCGGCGTAACTTAAAGTAGTCAGGTGAGAGGTGTTGACAACACCTCTCACCTAAGGCAAGATAGTACTCAGAAGGACGAACAACACCAACGACGAAAGACAGTGATTAAGATGGAGTACCGGGGATTTGTGGTTTACTTCAGTAAGACTAACAACGCATACAACGCTAAGCCGACTGATGAGACAAAGGTTAAGCACCCGGAGTATGCGCCCATTGCATCACCTACAATGGAAGACCTGACATCTGTGCTTGATTACCAGATTGACGGTGTCTGAGTAACTAAGCCGAGTGCCCCACCCACCCCCACACCCCCATGGGTCGGGGCACTCCCTTAGCCACTCAGGCTAGTAACAACAACGAGAGGTAACAACAATGGCAACCACACCGAAGACCACGGACAAGCCCACTGACGCGCCGAAGACCATCACTTGGGAGGGTATGGAGGTCACCCCGTTGCAGGGTGCCAACTACACCCCCAAGGAAGACTTGGAAGGCTCGCCGTTCGCCATCACGGGAATCAAGGCAACCTTCACCAAGGAATCCGACGATCGTCCTAGCGTACCCGGTGTTGTTGTTGAGGTGGATCTTGGTCGTAAGGCAGACGGTAGTCGGAACAAGAAATACTTCACCGACTACTCCACGGGCATTAAGGTTACTTGTGAGGAACTGTTGCGGAAGCTGCACAACTGGGAAGGTACTCAGGATGTGTGGTATGACGTGCCGGGATTCTTCTGCCCGGAGGGTCTGCAGAAGTCCACTTACAAAAAGGTCGTTAAGGGTAAGGAAACCACGGGGGTTACCTACTACCTGACCATGGCGACGGATCAGCGCCCGTAACAACAGCACTACCCCCTTGTTCGGCGGTGCGCTTCCGTAATACTACTCAACGGTTGCGCGCCGCCGTTCCACGTTCTGAGGAGAAAACGATGTTCGATTTGAAAGAACTTGGTCGAGTTGAATGGCGGCACGAAAGCTACGAATTTGATCTTACTGGTGTATGGGTAGATGAAATTACCAAGGTGTTTTACTGGGCTGACGACACAGGTTGTTCTTGCCCCACACCCTTTGAGGATTTAAAGGGGCGAGAAGAGATGGAACATGGGTCGTATGAGCGGATGGCTGATCGACTCAGCGAACGATTCAGAAACATGAGCGCTGCTAATACGGGTGCACGGGAGAAGTCACGCAAGGATATTAGTGACGTGATGAAAACGGCTATGAACTATGTCTAAGGACTATGGCCCCAAGGGCTGTTGCGGTCCGGCATTGGCGATAATGATAGTACTTGCTGTGTCAGCGGTTGCATGGGTGTTGTTGATTCTCGGGGTGGGGAAATTCCTATGACCGATTCAGAGTTACTTATGGGGCTCATTATGGCGTTCCTCTCAAGCGGGATTCTAGCGTTTCTATCAATCTTCGCTTTCATCTGCATTAAGGTGACGAAACTATGAGCAAGTGGGAATGAGTAATGGCTAAACTATCTGATGTAGAAGACGTAGGTAGCCTGATTAAAGATGCTTATGAAATGGGGTGGGCTGACAGTAAGAAGTATGCGGGTGAAACTGTTGAAGCAACAGTGAAGTGGAAAATTGAGAATGGTGTTTGGACACCCACCATCACACCAAGACCTATACCATGAAACGTACCGAGCGGGTAACGGTGTTGTTCACTCCGAAAGAGAAACAATACATTGTTCGTCGTGCGGCATTGGAACACCGCACCCTATCCGATCACATCCGACACATGTACCTATCACAAGTTCATAAGGATGAGGAAGTGATACCGAGTGAAGATCAGGCAAGCACTAAAGGATGACGCTGGTAAAGGTACAATGCCGAATTGGTTTATGTATGTTGCGCCGTTCGTCATCGTGCTAGGCATTGTGTTTGTACCGTTGTCGATCATTTACAACATTCACATGCTCAATGTCCTTGGCGGAATGATGGTAGGCGGAGCAAGTGCGCCATTTTTCTTTGACCTCAATGACAGGATGAAAGACGATGGATCAGGAGAAAGTTAACTGGCATGTCCAACAAGCACGACATTACAATTTAGCAGTAGCTGACCCGGAGTGCGCCGATTACGATACACTAAGGGCAAGACGTAAGCTCGCTACTTACCATCTAGATATGGCGGATTGGTACATGGCGGAACCTGCGCAACCCGGATCAACCCCCGAACTGGAAAGGCACGACAATGGCGAAGAACACACCAACGACGAAGCTGACAGTAGCACAGGCAGCGAAGCTGAAGAACATCAAGACGAACAACCGGATAGAGGGGGAGATTGACCGCTCAGAAGGACGTGATACCCGCATGGCTCGCGACGGTGGTACGGGACGGAGACAACGGCAATGAGTGTTGACATTGAAGAGGAATTCACACACCGACTCTTTACACTACAGAGTATTGGTGGCGGTGATCTCTTGATCCTTCGCAATGGCGCTCGTACCGAACTTCCCCGATATCCGGAGGGAAGTAGCGGTCGCATGTTTCTAGATGAGTTCATTGCGAAAGTGGATAGCCTGCACATTAAGGGGTATGAGCTATGAGTATTAAGAAGTACGCAATTACTGTAACTAGCCACGTCAGCAAATCGCGCACTAAGGTTGTTGAAACCAAAGAAGTGTATGAGGTTGAACACTTGGGGCGATGTATGCAATACCATTGATAACCTGAGCGATTCAAAGAACATTACCTATGTATCGGTGTTGAAACGCGCATGAGAATTGAACCTATCATCAGTATCCTTTCTCATGAAACCGGAATTCAATCAACTGCAGGCAATGACATTTGTAATGGTCGCTAACAGAGTAGGTTTAGTGATTATGACAATTGAACAAGAGCAGGCTATGAAAGACCGGATGGACGTTTGTCCCGGTCACGAACAATCGGAGTTTGTACGATGAGCCTTCTAATCGGTTTTGAAGGTGTCGAATGGTGGATTGACACCAAAGGGGAAACGTTCAAAGGAACAATTCTTCTAGAGAACGAGTACACCACCACACCACCTATCAAGGGCTTTCTACGAATCAGGAGAGCCGATTTAACCATCGAGTACATTAACCGTAAGAAGATCATCAGAATGTGGATGTCGTGAGTTATTATTACGAGAATCAGACAAGGGCTACTGATACAAGTACTGATGGGCGTATGAGTATCAGTGAGGTGGTCAGTCTCCTAACCCATCTCAACTCAGAAGGTCAACAGCCAGGAACCATGGATTGACTCTTTCAACTATCGTTACGATGAAAAGGTCAACAAAACTTATATCTCAATCGTTACCTGTATTGATAGACCCCATCCCCGATAGCTGGTAAGCTGAAACTACAAGGTCAGCAAGACCAACACTCACGAAAGGCTACACACCATGGCTACCGCCGCTAAGAAGGCCGCTGAAGCACCGAAGGCTGTCGAGACCCCCGCAGTCCCCGCGCTCGATTTCTCCAGCCTGACGGCCACTGACGCGCCCGCAAGCGCCATCAAGCACAGTCGCAAGTCCAACGTTGACCTCACTCCGCTGGAAAACCTGCTGAAGGCTAGCAAGACGGAAGACAAGCCGAAGCGCTTCACCGTGCTTGCTGCTCAGGCCCCTGCGCTGGTCAACAAGATCCGCGAAGCTGCGAAGAACATTGACGGCATGGGCGTCGCCATCAAGGTTGACAAGGCTGAGGTTGAGGGTCAGGTACACGTCAACTTCAAGGGTAAGAACAAGGCGCACCGACTCACCAAGGCTGAGAAGGCTGCTAAGGCTGAGGCTGACAAGCTCGCCGCTAAGAGCGAGTAACATAACCATGTGTGACAAGTGTTGCCCTCACAGCCCCGACGATCCTTGCTCATGTGATGGGTGTTGGGATTGCGTAGGACATGTCAAGGGCTGCACTTGTGACATAGCATGGGATTGCGAACACCTACAGTAACTAACACTGAGGCTACGCATAGTGACACCACCGTCACTGTGCGTAGCCTCGTTGTGCGGCACGCACATACCCC
>Ga0193742_1000993_pt1 | contig 17894 bp, 11 predicted proteins | sample L2c1metaG_FD_165511 | JGI IMG/M metagenome (GOLD analysis project Ga0193742, IMG submission 165511) | Soil microbial communities from a riparian zone of the East river system, Colorado, United States - L2c1 | ecosystem: Environmental > Terrestrial > Soil > Riparian zone | place: USA: East River... | reverse complement strand
GACCTCGTCTCCCCGCGGAGGCGTGTGCGATGTTTCCTGGCAGGTCTTCGGACTTACAGGCGTCCTACTAACTCAGCTTCCCAGCTCACATCGGGCCAGTGCAATATTGAGCGTTCGTTCCTGCTTACCGCTGCGGGGCAGTTCCGGATTCTCACCGGATTCCCATTTTCACCCTAAACTCAGGGCACCAGGAATTGATTGGAGTTTATCATCTGATGCGATCCAAGTCCTGCCCATCTCTGCTGGCGTAACGAGTGTTGATACCCGAGAGCGCTGTCCGCAAGCCCGTGCGTCGCAAGCCATAATCCCGAGATCAAAACCTGCCCAAGATGCGCAACTCTTACCCAGCGGCGGATTGGCAACTTCTGTGACGGAGGACGCTCGGAAGATGCAGAGGGTTTGAATTCACCGTCATGCCTACCTTATGCCTCTTATTGCGTTTGCCCTTTCAAATGGAACACCCATCGAACGTACGCGCCATGAGCCGCTAGTAAAACGAATGTCCGTTACTGTAAACGGAGAAACTTCTAGACGTAGAAACGACTGATGTGGCGAGTCTTGCATCGCGTACACAACCGCTGCTCGGATGACAGACGCGTGCGTTATGGCAATAACCGGACCGGCATCTCGCTGGCTATCGAGCCAAGCTCCTACCCTTGTCATTAGTTTGTAATAAGATTCGCCTGCATGTGGCGCGAGGCTAATGTCATTCAGCCAATCAACGAGACTCTGAAGCTCTTCCGATTGAAGTTCTTCGAGAGAATGACCATGCCAGCGTCCGAAGTCGCAGTCCCGCAGTTCCGAAGCTTCCATCGCGTTCAACCCCAGAGCATCCGCAGTTTGTCGGGTCCGGAGTTCTGGGGCGGCAAATACCCTGGCATTGCGTGGCACTGTCCACGCGATGGTGGCAAGTTCCCGCAAGGATTGCTCATCTAGAGATTCATCTTGCGGAAAGACACCAGCCTTTTGCTCCCGCGTAGCAGGGTGGCTTATCAAGGTAAGGCGACCATGTAGGCTGTCGGAGTTCATAAGCAGGTGTTATCTTACGAGAATCGTTGCGCTACACTGAACCGAAGGAGTTTTCGCATGGCATCACACAGCACAGGATCGATCTCTCAGCCACTCTTCGTTCCCACGATTCCGTTGTCTGAGATTCTTCCATGGGCAGGCTTCGCCGGGCTCTTGCTTCTTCTGGCGATCTACTTTGTGGGCGCCGAACAAGGTGCGACCAGCATCATGCATGGTCGGTCAGTCCACGAGTTTGTTCACGATGGCCGCCACCTTCTCGGCTTTCCCTGTCACTGACAGAGAAAGATTCAAACCTAAAGGTCGGAATGCTTCTTGGCACGTAGCCTACTTATCCGCGGCATGTTGGTCGGCGTCCTTGCCGGCCTTCTCGTATTCGTTTCAGCGCATTGGCTTGGCGAACCTCAAGTAGATCGCACGATCGCCATAGAATCCAGCATTGATCATGCGAACGACCAAACTGAGCCCGAGGTTTTCAGCCGACATGTCCAGAAAACCGCAGGATTACTCACGGGCACGGTAATTTTTGGCGCCGCATTAGGGGGTCTTTTCGGCCTCGCTTTCGCTTTTTCGTATGGACGTGTTGGCCCGACTAAGCCACGCGCCCTGGCCGCATTTTTAGCCTGCATTGGTTTCGTGACAATCGTCTTTGTACCAAGCCTGAAATACCCTGCAAACCCACCATCTGTCGGCAATCCAGAAACAATTGGCATTAGAACCGGCGCATTTTTCCTGATGATCCTGTTCTCTCTCATTGCGATGTTTGTATCGATTAAGATCGGGCGTTACTCTATGCAGCGATTTGGAGACTGGAACGGGGTAATTTTGGCCGCAATCTTTTTCATCGCCATCGTAACCTTAGTTGGCCACCTCCTTCCCCCAATCAACGAAGTCCCTACGGGATTTCCTGCCGATCTGCTTTGGCAGTTTCGCCTGGCGTCGTGGACTCTTCAAGTTTTGCTCTGGGCATCGCTGGGACTTCTGTTCGGTTGGTTGACCGAGCGTGACAATCGATGGTCGAGTACAAGGTCCTAACGTCGCTTGTTTCATATCCTAACGCCACGCCGTGATACAAATGAACTAACCCAAGGTGCCCAATAGGGCTTAAAAGGGAAGTCCGGAGAGATACCGGCGCGGTCCCGCCACTGTAAACAAAGAGACGCTGCCTGTAGTACCACTCGGTGGAACAACCGGGGAAGGAAGGCGGTCGGCATGAAAATGTCGCTTTGAGCCAGGAGACCTGCCAGGGTCGATGTTGCGACGTTCTGCGGAGAACAGACTCTTGCGCCCCATTATTAACCTCTTAGAGGCTAACCCGCGCCCCTCTTGCTCCCTCGTTCGGGCGATGGTCCCGCATCTCCCCGTTCTTTCGCGGCGCAACTTCACGAGCGGGCTCATCTATCTGATCTTTGGGCGCTCGCTTGTAGCGCAGCGGCCTCGCCGCATTGTTTCCACAGCGCCTAGCATCACCGAGGCACTCTTCGCGCTTGATCTCGGTAGTCAGGTTGTCGGCGTTTCACAATATTGCGATTTTCCTCCTGAGGTCGCCCAACTTCCTAAGGTTGGTACCGACATCAAACCGAACCTTGAAGCAATCGCACGACTGGCACCCGACCTAGTAGTCCTCCAGACGGCGCCCCCTGATCTGACAGATCGACTCAGAGCCTCGCATATTGAGTTTGTTGAGGTTCCCCACGGCACACTGAATGATGTTTTAGCGGGTATCCAGATCATCGCAAAATCTGCAGGGGTATCAGACAGATCTGTTGCATTAGTGAATGGAATCAAAAGCTCGCTGCAAAACATCCGAAAGAAAGCCCGTACCGCGCCATCGCCGCATGTCATCCAAGCCCGTAGTTGGAATTTGCTTGCGGTAGGCGAACTTTGGGCCGCCTCGCGCGGCGTTCATATTCCTACCGTCATGCGAACGGGGTACATCGCCGGTTCTATCCTTATCGCTGCAACGATTGCGCTCACCGGCCCCATCGGATTTGTCGGGCTTGTCGTCCCGCATCTGGTCAGAACGAAAGTCAGTGCAGACTATCGAATTCTTCTCCCAAGCGCGTTCTTTTTTGGCGGGCACTACTCGCAATTTGCGACACACTTGGCCGCGTAGTAATCGCACCGGCTGAGATTCCCGCGGGCGCCATGCTGGCACTTATTGGTGGTCCGTATCTGATGTGGGTGATCCGGCAACGAAAACCTCTGGAGGAGGCCTAATCATGTCAACCTCTCATCGTCAACGCGTCATCCGAGCTGATGGACGTGCATTTAATATAGTTCAGCACCGCGCGCACCTGACCTACTGCTATACCGGCTGTTGCTGCGGCATTACCGAACGAGGATATGCCGCGGTTCCTGTCGACGTTTACACGGAAGAGTGGCTGCGCCGAAAGATCCGTCACGATGTCCATCTCACGAAGGGCGGGTGCCTTGGCCCCTGCGCTCTAGCGAATGTGGTGAGTCTCGTTTTCGATGGCAAGAGCATCTGGTTTCATTCCGTAAATAGTGAATGGCAAGTACGCCAAATATTCGAATACATCGATTCGATGCTAAAAGCCGATCGATTTGTGCAACCCCCTGCCGAGCTCAGTGAGTATGTTTTCAATTACTACGACTGGGACGTTCGTCTACCGAGTTCCTCCGATGGTCTAACGAATCTCGGGGTGGTGCAACCGAACGGCGCTATCATGCTTCTCTCCCATGCCGACACGGACCTCCTCACCCTTATCAAGGCCACCGAAATTCTTCCCAAGGGCCTTCAGGTAAGCGGATTCTCGCTTAATGCGTTGCGCAATGAGGATCAGATGAAGGTCCTGATTAGCGGCGAGATGAGCAAGGCAAAAGTCATTGTTGTTCGTTGTCACGGTCCTCTCAGCTGCATTCCGGGGTTTGACCAACTTAAAGCGGCTTGTATCGCGCGGGGCCAATCACTCGTCTTGATAAGCGGCACTGGTGAGAACACCTCGGAGTTCGCCGAAACGATCAACACGCCTGCCGACGTAATGCAAACTGCCGCTGGCTACCTCGATCGCGGCGGAGTATCCAATTTGGCGGAGCTCTTTCGTTTTCTTTCTGATCGCTTGATGCTCACCGGCTACGGATACGGGCCAGCCAGTTCAATGCCGGAGCATGGAATTTATCTGTCAGACACAGAGTCAGCAAGCTATGAGGACTGGCAGCGTCAATCTGATCCCTCCAGGCCCACTGTTGCCATTCTGTTCTATCGTGCTCACCGCATGAGCGGAAATACAGGGTTCATCGACACCCTATCTCAGATACTTGAAGACAAAGGCGTCAATACCTTGTGCGTATTCACCTCGAGCTTAAAAGCTTTGGAAGATGGGAGGCCCAGTGTCTTCCGCCTGTTCGAAGGGAAAGCTGACGTGCTCATTTCGACGCTTTCGTTCGCTCTTGCCGAGGTGAACACCGGCTCTGTAGCAACTCCGGGCAAAGAACTCGCTGCGCTTGAAAAGCTCGGTATTCCAGTCGTACAGGCGATCGCAAGTGGTATGCCACATGGCGCCTGGGAGGGTTCCCGGCGCGGGCTTAGTGCGCTTGATACCGCAGTGAATGTTGCCATACCTGAATTCGACGGGCGGATCATTACAGTCCCTCTGTCGTTTAAAGAGCGGAGTGCAACGGTTGACAATCTCTACGTTGCGCATGAGGAACGAGCGCGACGAGTTGCAGGCATCGCTATCAGACTTGCGGTGTTGCGTCGAACGTCTAATCATAAGAAGCGCATTGCATTTGTGCTTACGAACTCGGCAGCGAAGGCATCACAGATCGGCGGAGCCGTTGGTCTTGATTCCCCCGCAAGTCTGCTGACCACGCTTCGCGCGATGCGAACGAGACGCTATGACATCGCGGTTTTGCCCGAGAATCCGGATGAACTGATGGAAAACATTCTCTCTCGGGGAACATACGACAGTCGTCACCCGCTTGACCCCGCACAAGCCAAGCGCTTCTCGCGCTCAACGTATCGACAAATATTTTCAGGTTTCCCGGAGCGACCAGCGCGCAGGATGCAGGACTTTTGGGGACAGCCACAGGAACATGGCCCGAGCATCCTGCCTGCGAAGAAGACCGATAAAAAGCTTCTCCCGACCATAGGCGGGAAGATCATTTCTATTGATCAGGAAGAACCGTGGGGAGATGAACATGACTATTTGTTTGCTGCGCTGGATCTAGGTAATGCACTCATTGCATTACAGCCTCCGCGCGGTTATGGCCTCGATCCGGATGCTATCTACCACACGCCAGATCTGCCTCCAACGCATCATTTCACCGCCTTTTACCGTTGGCTTGCAACCTCGCAAGCCGAAGGCGGATGGGGTGCTGATGCGATCGTTCATATGGGCAAACACGGCACTCTCGAATGGCTCCCGGGAAAAGGAATTGGACTTTCTGGAGAATGCTATCCCGACCTGCTTCTAGGAGATCTGCCTTTGGTCTACCCGTTCATCCTTAATGATCCGGGAGAAGGCAGCCAGTCAAAACGTCGCGCACACGCCGTCATCGTCGATCACTTGACACCGCCGATGACGACCGCTGAAACCTATGGAGCGCTCGCGGAGTTGAATCAGCTTGTCAATGAATACTATTCGGTAGAAAAACTTGATCCCGTAAAACTTCCTTATCTGCAACAACAGATTTGGGAACTAGTGCAACGCACAAACCTCAAGGCTGATCTGGACATGAAGACGATGCTCACCCGCGAGCGCGGCGATCACACGCACGAATGGGACGATGCGCTGACTCCTGAGGGCGTTCCGACAACCTTAGCCTCGATGACAGGAAATGAGGTAGCCCATCTCATAGAGGACCTTGACGGTTATTTGTGCGAACTTGGGATGGCACAAATTCGAGACGGTTTGCATATCCTCGGACAGATGCCGCCACTTCCCGAGATGCTGCGATCGCTTACACGCCTGAGTAACATCGGCGTGCCAAGCCTCCAGGAAAGTCTTGCGACAGCCTTCGGCTTTGAGTTGTCCAAACTACTTAACCAGACGGGCGAACGCCTTGCCGAAGATCGATATCTTTTAGGTACTACTTGCTATACCCACGCAGACGCTCTAGAAGTCTTTGATCGAGTCTCCCTCGATTTCTTCACGATGCTCGAGACATTCGGTTTCCGGCCTGCAGTGATTGGCGATGTTCAGCGTGCCGTCCTAGGAATGGAGAAAGATGACGTCGCGGCAGTTCTAAATTTCGCATGTACTGAACTTGTCCCCAAACTAGAACAAACCGGGGACGAGATCGAACATCTTCTTGATGCGCTTGAGGGCAAGTATGTCCCAGCAGGGCCGGCCGGAGCGCCGACACGTGGCATGGCACATGTATTGCCCACAGGCCGAAATTTTTACGCCATTGACCCGCGCGCTTTGCCCTCTCAAGCGGCATGGCGGGTAGGCCAACAGCTTGCTCGTGAAGCAGTTGAACGTTTCCGCGCAGAAGAAGGCAAATATCCAGAGATGATAGGCCTTAGTGTTTGGGGCACGTCACAAATGAGGACACAAGGAGACGACATCGCCGAAGCATTTGCACTGTTAGGGGTTGAACCTGTGTGGAGTTCCCAATCGCGACGTCTGGATGGTGTGGCTGTCATCCCGTTGGAAAGCCTCAAGCGCCCGCGAGTCGACGTTACGCTGCGTATTAGTGGGTTCTTCCGCGATGCCTTTCCTCGCCTGATCGAACTGTTCGACCAAGCGGTTTCACTCGTGGTCGAATTGAATGAGCCAATCGATCAGAATTATCCTCGCAAGCACTACCTTGCGGATCTAGAAGCTCACAAGGATATCCCCGAACATGAAGCCGATGCACAAGCTCGATATCGCATCTTCGGGTCTAAACCGGGCTCGTATGGCGCTGGCATCCTGCCCCTGATTGAGACCGGTAACTGGCAGAATGACCAAGACTTTGCTCGGGCCTTTCTGGCCTGGGGAGGCTACGCGTATGGCAAAGGTAATGACGGAGTGGATGCACAGCCGATCTTCGCTGAACGACTAAAGTCCATCGAAGTAGCTCTCCACAATCAGGACAATCGGGAACACGACATTTTCGACTCCGACGACTACTTTCAGTTTCATGGCGGCATGGTGGCGTCCATTCGTGCACTAACTGGCAACCAACCGAAAGCATACTTTGGCGACAGTTCCCGTCCAGAAGCCGCAAGGGTCCGGGATCTCAAAGAGGAGGCGCTACGCGTCTATCGCTCTCGAGTCATCAACCCGAAGTGGATTGAAAGTATTAAGCGACATGGCTACAAAGGAGGATTAGAACTTGCTGCGACCGTCGACTACATCTTTGGTTTCGACGCCACTGCGCAGATCGCACCCGACTTTGTCTATGAAGGGTTGGCAGAACACTACGCGCTCTCCTCGGACATGCGGCAATTCTTCGAAAAATCGAATCCATGGGCACTCAATTCCATTGCGGAGCGTCTACTTGAAGCGGCAAAGCGTGAGTTGTGGGAATCTCCGTCTCCCGAAACTCTCGAAGCGCTTCGTGCAATTCTTTTTGATACTGAAACATTTCTCGAAGCACAAGGTGAACGCAAGCGAGAGGCGATCCTATGAATCGGCCAATGTATCCCTTTGCCGCCGTGGTCGGTCAGGATGAGATGAAGCTTGCATTGCTGCTTGCTGCGGTAGATTGGCGGCTGGGCGTTCTCTTACGTGGCGACAAAGGTTCGGGTAAGACCACCACCGCACGGGGACTTGCGTCTCTGCTTCCCCCTCCTGCTCGCTTCGTTAACCTGCCGATCGGTACCACTGAAGAAAGGCTTCTTGGGGGCCTGAATATTGAGCGAGCGATGAAAGGAGATCCGATTCTTAAGCCGGGTCTTTTGTCTGAGGCCCACGGAGGCGTTCTATACATCGACGAGGTCAACCTGCTTGCCGCGCATCTTGGTGATGCCCTCCTTGACGCCGCTGCCAGCGGAATTCATGTGATCGAGCGCGAAGGTCTAAGCGAGTCGCATCCTGCAGAATTTGTGCTGCTCGGCAGCATGAATCCCGAGGAAGGATCCCTGCGTCCGCAGTTGCTCGACCGCTTTGCTCTTTCAGTCGTAGTCACTGCGCCACTTGATCCTGCCGAACGTATGACTGTTATGGAACGTCGTATGTCGTTCGAACGTGATCCCACTCATTTCGTAGCCGACTGGTCCGCCGAGGAGACGACAATAACGACAAAAGTCGCTGATGCGAGACAGAGACTAACAGGCATTGAATGTTCGCCTGAGATGCTGGGCCACATCACGTCTTCCGTCTGCGAAAGGGGTGTTCGCTCCCTGAGAGCCGATCTCGCGGTAATGAGAGCCGCGATCGCCTGCGCTGCACTCGAAGGAGCGGACACAGTCGAGACCCACCATATTGCAACTGTCCTGCCCTTGGCGCTTGCTCATCGGACTCGTGACAGCCATCCTTCAAACCCAAGTTCGAAGGCGCAACAGCCGGCATCTAAGATGGATCTCTCCGTTCAAGATGAAGTTCAGACGGTCGTCGAACGTATCTTTTCACCTCGCAGCGTAGAAGCTCCGGTTCTACACCGCACAGGCGCGATCATTTCAAGGAAAGAAAGGTTAGCTGACGCGAAAATTCGCCGCGGACCCGTCATCGGATCAAAGCAGTCGGATACTCCGACAGAGCTTGACGTGCGAACCACCATCACCCACTCCTTGCGCGAGACAGGGTCAGTTCAACCGCGAATGATCGATCTCCACGAGCGTGTGCGCGAACCCAGCGCGGGCGCACGCTACCTTTTCGTTATCGACTCCAGCGGATCACACGCTGTGCACGAGCGCATGCGGATGGTAAAGGGCGCAACAATAAGCCTGTTGAACCGCTCATTCAAGGCCGGTGACGAGGCTGCAATCATCGTCTTCCGTGGTTCCTCCGCGGAACTCGTGCTCGAGCCCACCTCCAGCCTTGCAGATGCGTTCGCGGCCCTCGAATACCTTCCCACAGGGGGGCGCACCCCACTGGGGCATGGCCTTGCTCTAGCAAAGGATTATGTGACGCCAAAGACTGTCCTCATCGTAATAACTGATGGTCGAGCTAATTTCCCGTTGAACGGCGATGATCCGTGGCAAGATGCACTCGCGGCCGCATCCGGTATAAGTTGTCCAACGCTCGTCATCAATACGGAAACTTCGGAGTACCCCTTGGAGCAGGCAAGAAAACTAGCGGAGGCTTTGCATGCCCGCTACCTCACATTGGATGAGCTAGCGGCAGTCCGAGATCTGACAGTTGAACTTTCCGGCGCATGATTCGAACAAAAACTCTAAAGTCTCGGATTACGTGTCGTTTTTGGACCCATGCGAACGCAAAAGACCTGCAGAGATTCTCTCTCGATTTACAAGTTTTTCTCTGTTCGAAATGGACAGCTGAGAAGATTCATTCTGATGACAAACCCCAATTTTCGACGTGGTAGCCTAATACCGACGCAACATCTTGGGTGTCCGCAAGGACATAACAGGGAAGCCGGTGCAAGTCCGGCATGGTCCCGCCACTGTAATCAGGAACGACCTTTATTAGCCACTCGGTAAATCGGGGAAGGCGAAGGTTAGAGCTAGCAGCATCCGCTCACCTGTAAATCAGGAGACCTACCTAAGATGAGTTTTGTGATTAAACCCCGCGAGGAAACGGGGCCGATCGCTCATCGATCCTGAGCCATTCTGCCTCGTCGTGTCCGCGATTCGAGGTGTACGTGTTTTTTTCTAATTTCAGTGTGCCGTTCCGGTTTGTCCGGCGAGTTCTCGCATCCCTTAGTTTCCTTTTGTGCGTTGCCTTGACGGTTCCCCTTTCAGCAGCGAATGGTGGAAGCATTTCAGGCACGGTAACCGACTCAACCGGTGCGGTGGTTCCTGGAGCAGCTCTGAAACTGCGCAACACAGCCCAACAGACGACCTACCAGGCTTTCACAAACGCTCAAGGTCTCTATTCCTTTCCGAACCTACCCGTCGGGCACTACGATCTGACTATCTCTGCGGACGGCTTCTCTCCACAACGCAAAGCCAACTTAAACGTGGACACCGACTCGGTTGTTCGTGTGGATACTGTTCTCGCGATTGGTAATATGTCCGATACCGTCACCGTGACCAGCGAGACGGGGGTTCAGGTTGAGACCGCGGCAACGCATCTAGGAGAGGTCGTCTCCGGTGACCAGATGACGGCGCTTCCTCTCAACGGAAGAAGCTACACCGATCTGCTTTCGATCCAACCTGGGGTTTCACCCGTCTCAACTTTGCTTCCAAACGCCGTCATTATGGCGGGAGTTACGGGTGGCATCTCTCCCTCTGGCGATGAGAACCCGGGGAACGTGTCGATCAGCGGCCAAAGGGAATCCTCCAACGGCTTTATGGTGAACGGCGTAGATGTCCAGGAGCACATGAATGGCGGAACCTCAGTGGTCCCGGACCTCGACTCTATTGAACAATTTCGAGTTTTGACTAACAACTTCGATCCTGAGTACGGCAACTACAACGGTGGCATGGTTACGGTTGTGACCAAATCAGGTAGCGGTCGGCTTCATGGAAAGGCTTTCGAATTCTTCCGTAATACGGCGCTCGACGCGAGAGGATACTTTGATCCTACGCGCCCGGAGTTCAAGCAAAATCAGTTAGGCGTCGCACTCGGCGGACCGGTTGGTGGTCCTCTTAAGCGTGTCAATCTCTTCTTTTTTTCCGACTACCAGGGAACCCGTAAGACGCAAGGCGTCTCCACAGGCAACATCTCAGTGCCGACGCTTGTCGAGCGCTCCGGTAACTTTGCCGGAGAGTTAACCGGCTCAGTAAGCGGTCCCTATCTTGCTTCGCTGCTCTCGCAAAAACTCGGTTACGCCGTAACCTCTGGAGAAGCGTACGGCAGCGTCTTTCCAGGCGGGGTCATACCGCAAGCTGCCTGGTCAGCACCCGGACAAGCTCTGCTGCAGTACATTCCCAAGCCAAACGTAAATACAACGCAGTTCTCGAGCTCAGCCTTCGAGCAGACGAACCGGGATGACAAAGGTTCGTTCCGACTGGACGCCGACACCCGCTTGGGCCGGATCTCGGGATATTACTTCGTGGACGACTACACGCTCGACAATCCCTATCCAGGCGCGCAGGGCGGAGCCTCAATCCCCGGATTTGACGCTCTCACAATCGGTCGCGCACAACTCTCCTCGTTCTCAGATACGACAGTGGTTGGTGCGAATGCAGTGAATGAGTTCAACGCGGGCTATCTTCGCTATGCGAACGTGATTGGTCAGCCGAAAGGAGGTCTTGGCGTTGCGCTTGCGTCGCAGGGTTTTACTACCGGAGCGGGAACGGCCGGTATCGTTGTACAAGCACCACAGTTCGAAGGGGTCGAGAATATCACGTTCCCTACATTCGTCATGGGTGTACCCATCACGAACGAAACTCAAGTTAACAATACTTTCTACGTCAGCGATAGCTTCTCGCGAGTGCTCGGCGCGCATACCCTCAAGGTAGGTGCGCAGTTCCATGAGGATCAGGTCAATGAACATCCGAACGCAACCTTCAATGGAACCTTCAACATTAATGGCACCGAGACCGGCTCCGCTTATGCCGACCTCCTTCTTGGCACTCCCAGCAACTTCACACAATCGTCTGGTCAGCCGTTCTATCTGCGCAATCACTACCTCGGCTTCTTCGGTCAGGATAGCTGGCGCATCAGGAGCAGTCTTACCCTTAACGCAGGCCTGCGCTGGGACATCATCGAACCGTGGTCCGAAAAGAACCATCAACTCCAGACCTATGTCCCCGGCCAGCAATCTATTCTCTACCCGGGCGCCCCTCCGGGCTTTGTCGTAGCCGGAGATCCTGGCGTCCCGCAGACTCTCGCTCCGACGAGCTTCAGGAACTTCGCGCCTCGCGTTGGATTGGCCTATGCGCCGCATCTGGAGAACGCGTTCGGAAGACTGCTTTTCGGCGAGTCGGGGAAGAGCAGCATTCGCGCCAGCTACGGCATCTTCTACACTGCTTTCCCCGGTCTCGCTGCCGGCATCATGTACGCGGTTCCCCCTTTCGGCTTTAACTATCTCAGCCCCGCCCCTCCACTGCTTGGAACCCCGTTCATTACCGCAGCGACAGGCTTCGATAACGGTCAGCGGTTTCCGTTTTCATTTCCACCCCACAACATCTCAACATCCAACCCGGACAATGACGTAGACTGGTCGAATCTCACACCGATTGCGGCGGACCCTTTCTTTTACTATCGCAATCGCGTTCCATACATCAACAACTACATGCTTTCGATTCAGCGAGAGATAACGCGCAATATTGTCTTCACCGCGAGCTATGTTGGAAATCAAGGGCATCATCTGATCTCGCTCGTTTCGGCAAATGTCGGTGACCCGGCACTGTGCTTATCTCTTCCGGGCTGTGGCCCATTTGGAGAAGACGGAACCTATACCAACGCGAGCGGTCAAACCATACAAGGAACCCGTATTGGGCAAGGTCCAGCTTATGGCAATAACACGGCAGATAAGTCCATTGCAAACTCCAACTATAACGCTCTGCAAACAACGCTGAAGTACCAACACGCAGGTTCGTCTTTCCTTCTCAGCTATACGTATTCGAAATCAATCGATCAGGGCTCGAACCTTGGAGAGCAACTCGATCCCATCGATCCGCGCCACTCCCGCGCGATCTCAGCGTATGACATGAAGCATGACATTGTAACCACGTACAGCGTTGCGCTGCCGGTTGAAAGGCTATTCCACCATACGAATCGATGGACAAGTGAATGGAGTCTCTCTGGCACCACTCGATTTGCGAGCGGCCTTCCCGTCACACTTACCGACAACTCCGATAACTCGTTGCTCGGAACGCTAGGTAATGGTGCGAACAACTTCCTAATCGACACGCCGCGATATATCGTGGGAGATTTACAAATCAACAGAAATGGCCGCAACCGGAAGCCGGCATTCAACACCGCGAACTTCCCCGATGAGATCCTCGGCCAGCAAGGAAACGCGAAGCGACGCATCTTCTACGGTCCTGGGATCGAAAACTACGATGCCAGCCTGCAAAAGAGCATCCGCATTCACGACTCAAAATCTCTCGACCTTCGGTTCGAGGGTTTTAATGTATTTAACCATGCCCAATTTTTTGGCCCTGCGGCCGTAGATGGACAGAAGCAAGACCCGGCGTTTGGAACCATCGTCGGTGCGGCTGCTCCTCGACTTGTTCAACTGGCTGCAAAGTTTGCTTTCTGATCGTTTGTGTTGGACTTTTTGTGATTCAGTACACCTCTTGCCGCGGCGACTGCTCTCCGGTACCAGAAATCGGTATGCCAAACGATCAGAGACTTACAGGCACTCGGTCTGGCAACGTGGCCGCTTGGCGAATCGCCCAAAGCAAAGATCTGCACTAATAAGTTTGATTGGAGAATTGAAAGAGCGAAACCCACGCCTGCTCTGTTGTTTGCTTTTGGAATTATGTGGCGCACTTTTGTGCTAATTATTTGGCACACATGGCTGGACCTTACCCGCCTCTCATCAAGCTTGCCCGATGATTAGATTTTCTCGAGCTGTTTCGACGACATCCACCGACAGGTCTCAAGACCGTTAATCGCAAGTACGCGTTCCATTTGAGTCAGCAAGCGAACGAGCAGACGGACGTTGCCGCGGGCGACGCTGCAGAGAAGGGAGCGAGCGCCCCCTGACGTCTTTCTCTGTTCGAGCCGGCGTGTTGACGACTTCCGGAGTAAAGAGCACAGTGTCGATCGGCATAGCATCCGAAGCCTCCGAGTTCCGGCGATCCAAAGAGACGACCTTCTGGATGCGACTGTGATGGATCCTACCCGCGTGGCCTGGCAGAACTCGCTCCTCTTCCGGAAGAGCGTTCTGGTGAAGTGCTGGAGGCATTAGCGCAATGAATGTAGAAGTGAAATCAAATGAGCGGCTTCCGAATGACATCCCCCCTTTGGGGAGCGAACCAGCCCAAGGGCTGGCCTCTCAACCTCGACGGAAAAAGAGGTTGAGGATCGCCCTTCTGATTCTGGCGACCACCGTTGCGCTGCCAACTTTGGGACACGCGCAGTTCCTTACCGCATTCGATTCTATTTTCAGCTCCATTCAAAGCAACATCGGCAGTTCATTGAGCTCCGTCAACCAAATCACGCAGCAGGTCACGAAGCTGTATCAGACGACGGTCGCGCCTCTGGCTGGGCTCAATCAAGCTCGCGGATTTGTTGCGAATTCGATCTCTGGTTTTCGTAACTCGATGAACCAGATCTTCAACACGCCGTTCACAAGTGCGGTTACACCCGGTCCGCAACAGTTCGAGTCCATCTTGCATAGTCGGCTATCCACACAGATTCCTTCGCTTCAGACCAGCTTCACCACAAACTACGGGGCGATTCCCCAGGCCAATACTGCATCGCCGCAGGATCGCGTGATGATGGACATGGACGACGCACTCGGTCAACAGAACCTTAAGACGACGTTAGTCGCGGATCAAGGTCAAGATCTCATTCTTCAGACTGCGAACCAGATGGAAAATCAGGTCGCGGTAAGCACTCCCGGTTCGAATCCATACCTTACCGCACAGGCACAGGTCGCAAACCTCCGGTGCCAAGTCTACATGCAAATGATGATTGCGGCAGAACTGCGCCAGGAGGCCGGCCGCATCGCTCACGACAACGTTCTTGTCAAGCGCAGGACCACCATGACCGGTGGAGTGAACAGCCTCATCACAGGGACGCTGACCAAATAAGGAGAGACGCCATGACAGATCCAAAGAGAACCCCCGACAAAGTTCGCAGGCCATTCTTCTGGTGGAAGAAACAGTCTGCGCCGGAAGCCATAAAGCCCATTCTGGTGAGCGACACAGACACACAGTCTTTGAAACGTCCCTGGTATCGATCGACGGCGCTAAAGATCGGAGGGGTTGCCTTTGGCGTCCTGCTCATCGTACCGAACCGCGCGCGTGGGCAGTTCGGCATCGACACCGCGGCGATTATGGCAGCCTTGTCACAAATGCAGTCGCTCATGAACACCTATATCGCGGCGCCTCTCAAGACGATTAACCAGTACGAGCAGAGCGCAGCGAAGTACGAGCAGCAGGTGATGTACCCGCTGACGGCGATCAATCAGGCCAAGAGCTCGGTGATGCAATCTGAAAGCCAATTCACCCAGCTGAGCAATATGTTCCGTACGGTGAACGTTTCGAGCGCCACTCTGCCGCAATCGCAAAACCTCGAGTCATCGTTGCTCTCGCGTAATGCCGCCAACGTGCCAACCGTCTCGACTCAATATCAACAGGTCTATGGCGTCGTGATGGCGCAAAACACGACGTCCCCTGCGGTTCGCACTATGACGGATATGACCGACGCTCAGGCTCAAGACTCTATGAAAAGAGCGATAGAGATCGACTCATTGGCGACCTCAGAACTTAGCGAAGCAGACCAAATGGGGCAGCAGATCACTCAGGCAGCTCCGGGCAGCGCACCTATCCTCGAGGCGGAAGCGGATGTCTGGGTCGTACGCGCCAATGCTTATACGCAGGCCGCGCTTGCCGAGTTGATGCGAACTCGCGGGATTGACCTTGCCAATCAAAGCAAAGCCGCCAAGCTCGCAACCACGAACAACACAGGCAACAACAACCTTATCAACGGATCGCTGACGAACAGGTGACACGCTCATGATGTTCCTTCACCCCAATGTCGCCATGCTCGCGTTCTTTCAGGGAACGCAACTAAGTCTGTTCGAGCGATTTCTGACGCAGGCTGTTTCTGGGATTAACTCGACCAGCATCACGTCAGGTATGCAGAACGCAGCTTATGTCGTACTGCTAGTTGGTTTTCTCTGGCAGATGTACCAATCTGCCTTGCATGGAGGAGACGTTCGGGGTCTCGGAACCAACCTTGTGAAGTATGTCGTCACGGCGATCGTTGTGATGAATTACAGCGCCATCTTCACTGCGGTGAACACAGGCTTCGTGAATGCTGGCAATTGGGTGGGTAACGCTTCCAGCTTTGGCAACCTGCTCGACAACTGGAAGACCGATCTTCAGACACAGTTCAACCAAGCTGGATCTCAAAAGTTATGGGGACTCGTAACAGGCGATATCCCTGGCCTTATAGACGCAATCTTGATTATCGTCGCCTATCTCCTTTACCCATTCGTCATCGCGATCTTCGGATTCTTTTACATCTTTTATGGCAGCGTACTTTATATCTTTGGTCCGATCGTGATTGCGCTTATGCCGCTTGGTGCCACGAACCGAATCGCCAAAGCCTACGTCGAGAATCTCTTCATTTGGAGTTCGTGGCCAATTCTCTATGGCGGTTTTGGGGCTCTACTGGGCGCGGTTCAGATGGGTCAAATCAGCCAGATGTTGAGCCAAAATAACTTTCTTGGCGGCCTCGGGAATCTTGAAGGTTCCATCCTGATTGGCATTGCAAGCATTATCTATTCCCTGGCAATTGCGGTAATCCCTTTTATCGCCAAGAGGATTATCAGCGGTGACGTCGGGTCTACGGCCGGCGCACTGATCGGTGCTGCGGTGACGGCGCTAACAGTGGGTGCAGCAGGCGTTGAGGGCGCGGTCGCGGGCGCAACCGGTGTCGGGGCAGGCGGGAGTGGAGCTGCCGGAACTGGATCTGGTGCCGGTGGTTCGGCTACAGCCACATCTACAGGAAAAGGCGGAGTAGACGTTGCTACGGGAGGGTCGAATCAACCGGCTCGGCCGCAGGGCAGCCCAAAGGCGGCAGCGCAGAATGTTGCGGATCAGGGTTTCGGCAGTTTCGGCGGTAGTCCGACGATCGAAGGTCACGCAGAGCAGATGCGGAGTTCCTTGAGTGACGCGCTAGGTGGAAACGATACAAACAGCGAGGGGGAGACTGCAGCCGGACCAAGCACCCCTGGGACCGACGTAGCTTCGACAGGTACGCGCGGTAGTAGCGGCAATACCAGCGGCGGAGGCAAGATCGTCGCAGCCAGCCAAAAGAGGGCCAACCGTTCATCGCTACAACATCGGCACCTGGGGTACCTATCACGCTGCGTGGTTGGTGGCGCGCACCGTGGCGAGTGCCGCAGGAACTAAGGACAGCGACGGCAAAAACTAGGAGGACCCATGAAGAGCAATACCACTGCACCAGCAGAGCCCATCACGGTCGCACCCAAATACTACGAAGTGGACGGAGCCTTGAAGGCGAATGCCAACAAGGCGTGGCTTCTTGCGTTTCTGACCGTTCCCATCGCCCTGCTCGCCATCGGGTTTGCGATCTTCGTGCGGCTACAGCCGCCAACGGTCATTCGTATCGGCCCCAACGGTGAGGCCGCCGTTTTAGGCAGACCGGCAAGGGGTTCGTCCGTCGATCCGTCGTCCACAGGCACGGATCAATTTCTCGACCAAGCATTTGCGAAGCGGTTTCTTGCCACGTACCTGAACTACTCTCCTGCGGACGTTGATGATCATTGGGCCAACAGTCTAAACATGATGACCCGCAATCTGCGCGCATACACGATCAAGGCGATGGCTGACGACAACACGCGCGGAAAGATCGACGACGATCAGATCGAGTCGGTGTTCCATTTGCGCGAGATCGAGCCTGTCACCGGCGAGCCTCTCACTTATCTCATCTACGGGGTGAAAGACGTTCACCGACTGTCGAAAGGTACAGAATCAACGGACCACTTCGTCAACGAATACCGCCTCCGCCTCATTGCTGACCGCCGCTCGGATGTGAACCCTGATGGGCTTTGGGTTGCGGAGTACAGCGAGCGCCCGATTGATGGTGAGCGCCGAGACCACATCCTGAATACACCGGACGCAACGCCGGACAGCAACGACTCGGGCAATAAAGGAGGCCAATGATGGAAACAGCAGTTGCGAAGGTCGCCGAAATCCA
>Ga0193742_1000992_pt1 | contig 17895 bp, 19 predicted proteins | sample L2c1metaG_FD_165511 | JGI IMG/M metagenome (GOLD analysis project Ga0193742, IMG submission 165511) | Soil microbial communities from a riparian zone of the East river system, Colorado, United States - L2c1 | ecosystem: Environmental > Terrestrial > Soil > Riparian zone | place: USA: East River... | reverse complement strand
CACATCGGGCACGCGCTGACCTACTCCGGGGCCGACGTGTGGGGGCGTTACCAGCGCCGGCGGGGTCACACGGTGTTCCAGCCGATCGGCTTCGACGCGTTCGGCATCAACGCCGAGAACTACGCCCTGCGCGTCGGCGAGCATCCCCGCGACCTGATGGCCCGGACGACCGCCAACTACCGGCGCCAGCTGACGTCGCTGGGCTGCGCCTGGAGCTGGGACGCCACCTTCACCACCAGCGACCCCGACTACTACCGCTGGACCCAGTGGGTGTTCCTGCGCCTGTTCGAGGCGGGCCTGGCCTACCGGGCGGTCGCCCCGGTGCTGTGGTGCCGCTCGTGTCGGACCGTGCTGGCCCGGGAGCAGGTGGAGGAAGGCCGCTGCGAACGCTGCGCGACCGAGGTCGTGGAGCGGACGCTGCGCCAGTGGTTCCTGCGGACCACCGCGTATGCCCAGCGGCTGCTGGACGGCCTGGCGACCCAGGACTGGCCGACCCCGGCGAAGAACCGGCAGCGGGCCTGGATCGGCCGGGACGGCGACCGCCTGCAGGACTGGCTGATCTCCCGGCAGCGCTACTGGGGCCCGCCCATCCCGATCGTGCACTGCGACCGCTGCGGCGAGGTGCCCGTGCCCGACGACGAGCTGCCCGTGCTGCTGCCCGACACCGACGACCCGGCCGCCCTGCTGGCGGGGTTCGCCGACTGGGTATCGGTCCCGTGCCCCCGCTGCGGAGGGCCAGGGAGCCGGGACACCGACGTGTCCGACACCTTCCTGGACTCCTCCTGGTACTACCTGCGCTTCCCCTCGGCCGACGTCGCCGACCGCCCCTGGGACCCCGATCGCACCGCCCGCTGGCTGCCGGTCGACCAGTACGCCGGTGGGCCCGAGCACGTCACCCGCCACCACCTGTACGCCCGCTTCGTCTGCATGGCGCTGCACGACCTGGGGCTGGTGCCCTTCGCCGAGCCGTTCCCCCGGCTGCGCCTGCACGGGATGCTGACGATGGGCGGCGCCAAGATGTCGAAGAGCCGGGGCAACGTGGTCAACCCCGACGAGATGATCGCCGCCCACGGCGCCGACGTGACGCGCCTGGCGCTGCTGTTCACCCGCCCGTGGGACGCCGACGGCGACTTCGACCCGGCCGTCGTCGTCGGCGTCGAGCGGTTCCTGGCCCGGACGTGGCGGATCGTCACCTCACCCGCCGCACCGGCCGCCCCCGACGACGACCCCTACCCCGAGGTCGACCTGGGCCCGACGATCGACCGGGTCACCCGCTCGATCGAGCGGATGCAGCTGAACACCGCCATCGCCGCGCTGATGACGCTGGTCGGGCGCCTGCAGTCCCGGATGACGCCCCCGTCGCCGGCCGCTCGGAGCACGCTGGTCGGACTGCTGGCGCCCTTCGCCCCGCACGTCGCCGAGGAGCTGTGGCGGCACCACCTCGGCCACACCACGTCGGTGCACGTGGCGCCGTGGCCGGCGTCGGCGCCGTCAACCCCCGGCTGAGAGCCCCAGCCGCTCGGCAGCGGTCGACAAAGCCGCGATGTGGTCGTCGACCGACGCCCCGGTGCCGACGGTGCCCATCGTGTTGACGCCGAGGTGCGTGGCGCCGGCGACCTGCCAGCGGGCGGCGTGGTCGGCGAAGCGGTCGGGGTCGGCAGCGTCCCAGTTGATGCGGCCCTCCATGCCGAGCTTCGCCGGGTCGCGCCCCGCGGCCTCGGCAGACGAGGCGATCACGGCGAGCGCCCGGTCGAGGTGGTCGCCCGGCGGGACCATCGGGAACCAGCCGTCGGCCAGGCGCCCGATGCGCCGGTACGCGGGCTCCGAGGCGCCGCCGATCCACACCGGGATCGGTCGCTGCACCGGCAGGGGTGCGAGGCCCGCCCCGGTCACGACGTCGTCCGGCCCCTCGTGGGTCACCGAGGTCTCGGTCCACAGCCGGCGCAGCAGGACGATCTGCTCGCCGAGGCGGCGCCCCCGGTCGCCGAACGACTTGCCCAGCGCCTCGTACTCCACGGCGTTCCAGCCCAGGCCGACGCCGAAGCGGAAGCGCCCCCGGGTGAGCAGGTCGACCTCGGCCGCCTGCTTGGCGACGAGCACCGTCTGGCGCTGGGGCAGGATGATGATGCCGGTCACCAGCTCCACCGACGTCACCCCGGCGAGGTAGCCGAACAGCACGAACGGCTCGTGGAAGGTGGTGGCCACGTCGTACGGCCCGGACCAGCCCTCGTGCACGGCCGGGTCGGCACCCACCACGTGGTCGTAGGCCAGGACGTGCCGGTAGCCGAGGCCCTCGACCGCCTCGGCGTACGCCCGGACGGCACCCACGTCGCCGCCCAGCTCGGACTGCGGGAACACCACGCCGATCTGCACGTCAGCGCACCCCCGCGTCGGCCGCGCCGGCCACCTGGTGGAGCTCGACCACGTTGCCGCTCGGGTCGGACACGAACGCCTGGAGACTCGTGCCGACCGGTTTCGGGTCGCTGACGTCGAGGCCCACGTCCCGCAGCTCGGCGACGGTGGCGTCGAGGTCGCCGACCTGCAGGGCGAAGTGCTGCCCCAGCCGGTCCGGCGGTGCGCCCTCGATCAGGTGGACCTGCTGCCCCCCGGCGTCGAGCCAGGCGCCGCCGAAGGAGAAGTCGGGTCGATCCGGGCGGGGGACGAGCCCCAGCCCCTCGACGTAGAACCGCAGCGCGGCCCCCACGTCGTCGACGTTGATGGACACGTGGTGCAGGGCGAGCGGTCGCACGCCCCCAGTGTGCCGGTCAGGCACCGCCGCGCGAGGCGACGAAGGCGAGCATGCGCTTCGAGTACTCCTCCAACGCCGGGTCCTCGGCGAAGAGCTTGGCGTACTTCTCCTGCGCCTTCTCCCGCTTGGCCGGGATGTACTCGGTGGGCCACAGGCCCTCGTGGGGCCGGTAGTCCTTGAGGACGTTGCGGGCCACGGTCACCTTGTGCACCTCGTCGACGCCGTCGGCGATGCCCATCGTCGGCGCCCCGGCGTACATGGCCTGCAGCGGGGTGAGGTTGGTGGTGCCCAGCGACCCCATGATGTGCAGCGCCCGGTACGACACCTCCCGCAGCGTCTTGGCCATCGTGTACTTGCAGGCGGCGATCTGGGTGCGGGCCTCCTGGGTGCTGGAGTTGTCGATGGTCCAGGCGGTCCACAGCACCATCAGCCGCAGCGACGTGATCTCGGCGTAGGAGTCGGCGATGGCCTCCTGCACCATCTGGTGCTCGCCGATCACCTTGCCGTGCGACTCCCGGCTGAGCGCCCGCTCGCACATCATGTCGAAGGCCCGCTTGCACTGGGCGATCGTCCGCATGGCGTGGTGGATGCGACCGCCGCCCAGTCGACGCTGGGCGAGGACCTTGGCGCCGTCCTCGGGGCCGAGCAGGTGGTCCAGCGGTACCCGCACGTCGTTGTAGACGATGTGGTTGTGGGTGTTGGGGAAGGGCTGGATCTCGACGCCGGGGGTCTTGCGGGGCACCACGAACATGCCGTTGGTGCACATCACGAACAGGATGTCGGCGGCCCGGCCGGCGCTGGTGAACCACTTCTCGCCGTTGATGACCCACTCGTCGCCGTCGCGCACGGCGTGCGTCTGGAAGAGGTTGGGGTCGGAGCCGCCCTGGGGTTCGGTCATCGAGTAGGCCGACCAGATCTCCTGGTTCATCAGGGGGTACAGCCAGCGCTGCTTCTGCTCCTCGGTGCCGTAGGCGGCGAGCATCTCCATGTTGCCGGTGTCGGGCGCGGCGGTGCCGAAGATGGCGGGCGCCGACGCGTAGCGGCCGAGGATCTCGTTGATCAGCGCCAGCTTCAGCTGGCCCAGGCCTGGCCCGCCGAGCTCCTCGTCGAGGAACAGCGCCCAGAGCCCACGGTCCTTCACCTGCTGCTGGAGGGGCTGCACCAGCGCCTTGACCTTGGGGTCGCGGGAGCGGACGGCACCCGGGAACACCAGGTCGAGCGGCTCGATCTCCGTCTCGCAGAACTCGGCCACCCAGTCCAGCTGTGCTTGGAACTCGGGTTCGGTGGAGAAGTCCCAGGCCATCGTCGTCCCCTTCGTCGCGCCGTTGATTCAAATGCATTACTAGCCGGTGCAGACGCATGCACGCCACTCGCCAGAGGGAATCAGGGGTGCGCCGCGTCGGCCTCGGCGGCCAGCTGCAGCAGTGCCGGCGAGAACGTCGCCGCCAGCGGTTCCGGCGACCGCAGCCGGCGTGCCACCGCCGGCAGCGCCTCCAGGTCCCGCCGGAACACCTGGCGATTCGCCTCGATCGTCGGCCGCTCGACGACCCGTCGGCCGTCCCGCACCATCGGCACCAGCAGCGGCTCGGCGTCGGCGACGACCTCGTCGCGGGCGGTGATCCGGTCGCCTCTCGGGGAGCGCCACACCTGCTTGGCGCCGGGGATGCTGGCCTTGCCCGGCGACCGCTTGCGCACCGGCCGACCCTCGTAGCTCACCAGCTTGTAGGCCGTCTCGACCGTCGGGGCGTCGGCCGACACGCCGAGCTGGGAGCCCACGCCCACGGCGTCGATCGGCACCCCGGCCTGCACCAGCTCGGCGATCGAGTGCTCGTCGAGGCCGCCGCTGGCGAGGATCCGCACGTGGTGTAGGCCGGCGTCGTCGAGGATCGTGCGCGCCGACCGGGCCAGGCCGGCGAGGTCACCGCTGTCGAGCCGGACGCCGACGTCCTGCGCCAGCCCCAGCTCCCGGATCACGTCGGCCGCCGCCCGCACACCCTCGAGTGTGTCGTAGGTGTCGACCAGGAACGTCGCCCGGTCGGGGAACAGGCCGGCGAAGGTGCGGAAGGCGTCGCGCTCGCTGGGGAAGGCCTCGACGTAGGAGTGCGCCATCGTCCCCACGGCCGGCAGCCCGAAGCGCCGGGCCGCCGGCACGTTGCTGGTGCCGACGAAGCCGACCATGGCCGACACCCGGGCCACCGCCAGGGCCGCCTCTACGCCGTGGGTGCGGCGGAAGGCGAAGTCGGCCAGGGCGATGCGGCCCGCAGCGGCGTCGACGCACCGGGCCGCCTTGGTGGCGATGGCGGTCTGGTAGGTGACCTGGTTCAACACGATGGTCTCCACCAGCTGCGCCTCCACCAGCGGGGCCGTGATCTCCAGGATCGGCTCGCCCGCGGTGACGATCCGGCCCTCGGGCACGGCGTGGATCTCGCCGGTGAAGCGGACGTCGGCGAGGCGGGCGACGGCGTCGGGGCGGAAGCCGATCCCGCCCAGCCAGGCCAGCTCGTCGTCGTCGAACCGCAGGGCGCAGACCGCGTCGACGGCGTCGTCCACGCCCGCCGCCACCAGGTAGCCCCGGTCCGGTGGCAGGACCCGGGGGTAGAGGCTGAACACCGCCTCGCCGCCCATCCCCTGATCGAGGTAGCTGACCGCCATCGTCAGCTCGTAGAGGTCGCACGAGGTCCCGGTCACGGCCGGGTCGAGGCTAGACCCCGTTGCTGGTGGAGCGGTGCTTCGCCAGGGCCGACAGCACCGCCGACACCCACTCCGACGGCGCCGGCTCGTCGTGGTCGGCCTTGGCGTCCGTCATCAGCGCCAGCTCCACCGGGACGAGCGCCTCGGCCTGGAGCTGGTCGAGCGATCCGTGGCGGGCAGCGGCGTCGAGCACCTCGCCGGCGAGGTAGGCCCGGGCGCTCAGCCACACCGCCGACGGCCCGACGGCCCGGCTCATGTGGGCGATCCGGGCGTGGTGCAGGTCCTCGGCACACGCGTGCGACAGCAGGTTCGTCCACGCCCAGGCCGGGACGGGCCGGCGGTGCTCCAGCAGATGGTCGGCGTAGCGCCCGGCGAGCACCAGCTCGGCGTCGGCCACCAGCTCCTCGGGGTTGCCCCGGTGGGCCCTCCGACCGAACATGGCGCCTCCTCACAACGTGCTCACCGCACCACTTACCCAGCCACGACGTGGTCAAGCGCGCCAGGTCGGGCTTATCGGAAGTTGTCGGCGGGGGTTGTGCCGATCTCACGACGGAAGGCGGCGACGAAGGCGCTGGGAGTGGCGTTCCCGCCAGCGGCTACAGGCCGTCGAAGGCGGCGGCGTAGTGGAAGGTGCCGGTGAGGTCGGTGGTGTGGGCGGTCAGCGGGCGGACCTGGAAGTACTCGCCCCACGCCGGGTCGGGTGGGGCGATGCCGTGGCGGGTCGACAGGGCGAAGCCGAACCGCCCGTAGTAGTCGGGCTCGCCCAGCAGCGCGACGAGGGGCTCGCCCAGCGCGTCGGCGGCGCCGAGGACGGCGTGCATCAGCGCCGAGCCGACGCCCCCACGCTGGTGCTCCGGCCGCACGCCGAGCGGCCCGAGGCCGAGCGCGGGCTGCCCGCCGGGGTCGAGGTGACCCCGGCTGCAGACCACGTGGCCGACGACCAGGCCGTCGACCACAGCCACGAACGCCAGGCCCGGCACCACCGCGCCCGACGCCCGCAGCTGGTCGACCAGCGTCACCTCCACCGGTTCGGCACCGGTGTCGTCCGGCACCGACGACGCGAACGCCGCGGCGTGGACCGCCCGCACGTCGTCCGCATCTCCCGGGGTCTCGAGGCGCACCAACATGGCCGTGATGTCTAGTCCCGGCTACATGGCCATGTGGATGAACGACCACTGGTGGCCGTCGAGGTCGAGGAAGCCTCGCATGTACATGAAGCCGTCGTCCTGGGGCTCGCCCAGCTCCCGGCCGCCGGCGGCGACGACCTTGTGGAGCATGTCGTCGACCTGCTCCCGGCTGTCGGCCGCCAGGCCCACGATCACCTCACGGGCCTGCGAGGTGTCGACCACGTCGAGCGGCACAACGAAGCCCCCGAAGATCGGCTCCGTGACCAGCATCACCGACGTCTCGTCGCCGAGGATCATGCGGGTGCCGTTCTCGTCGGTGAACTGCTCGTCGAACACGAAGCCGAGAGCGGAGAAGAACTCGACCGCCTTGGGCAGGTCCTTCACGGGAAGGTTGATGAACGTCTGCACGGTGGTCTCCTTCAGGCTTCGACGAGGGTCTTGAGGGCGGTGAGGCGCTCGCGCCAGTAGGACTTGAGGCGGGTGACCTCGGCGGCGTCGGCGAGCTTCTCGTGGATGATCGCCACCTGGGTCTTCGTGTCGCTCTTGGCGGCGAAGGCGACGACGATGCGGCTGGCACCGCCGTTCCAGTCGGCCCGGAACGACTTGGGCGAGGTAGCCGTGCGGACGGCGACCTCGGCGTCGGGCAGCCACCGCTCTCGCACCGTCTCGTCGGCGAAGGCTTCGAAGGCCACCTCCGGCGTGACGGCCACGGTGCGGCTGGCGCTGGCGGTGAAGTCGCCGGCGTGGTTCTGGCCGATCGCCCGCAGGCCGCGGGCGTGTTCGTACGCCACCGAGACGCTCTGCGACGACCAGCTGTCGACACCCTGCTCGGTGCGCAGCCAACGGGCGATCTCGGTGTGGTTGTGGTCGGTGGCACCCCAGGCGTCGAGCAGCGCGAACCACTCGTCCCAGGCGCGGCCGGTGCGCTCGCGGATGGCGGTGTCGGAGATCCTCGCCGCCTCCAGCTCGGGCTCGGTCGGCGAGGCGGGCACTGTGGGGCTCACCTTCACCAGGAGTTGGCGACGGGCGGCGGCATAGCTCTCGCCGGTCTTGCCCATGCGGGTGCGGATGCGGGTCTTGAACGACCTCTGCTTGGTCATCTCGTGCTCCTCGTCACGGCACGGGCCCGCAGGACTCACGCTCCCGTCGGCCCCGCCGGACAGGGCGGATGACACAGCAACACCGATCCCGAGGACTCGAAGTCCCCTTTGCCTCCGCGAGGCCGGTGGCGTGAGCACCGGATGAGAGGTGGGGCGCAGGACGGCGCCACGGGGAACGATAACCCGAACGACCGCCGATGTCAGCCGCGGTGGGGGAGGTCGTACTCGGCCGCGTAGTAGGGGTGGGTGGGGTCGTAGGTGGTGAGGGTGCGGCGACGGATGTCGGGGACGCGGCCGATGGGGCGGACGTCGGCGCCCACCCGGTCGAGGCGGGCGTCGCCCAGCGACCGGCGGGCCTGCTCGGCGTGGGCCTCCAGCTCGGCGACCACCGCAGGGTGCGACGACAACACGTCGGTCGTCTCGCCGGGGTCGGCCTCCAGGTCGTACAGCCCCGCCACAGCCTCGCCGTGCTTGGCGAAGTGGAGCTTCCAGCGGCCCGACCGCACCGCCTCCAGGTCGTCCATGAAGTAGTAGAGGAACGCCTCGTGCGGCGACGTCGCCGCCGGGTCGAGCAGCAGCGGCGTGATGTCGCGGCCGTCGATGGTGCGGTCGGTCGGCAGCGGCGCCTCGCACAGCCGGGCGAGCGTGGGGAAGAGGTCCATGGCGGTCGCCAGCTCCTCCGTCACCCGCCCCGGCGCCACCCGGCCGGGCCAGCGCACGATGCACGGCACCCGCTGCCCGCCCTCCCACGTGGTGCCCTTGGCGCCCCGCAGCGGCAGGTTGCTGCCACCGCCCACCCCACGTGAGCCGTTGTCGCTGGTGAAGATCACGATGGTGTCGTCCGCCAGCCCCAGCGCCTCCAGCTCCTGCAGGACGACCGCCGTCGCCCAGTCGATCGACTCGACCGCCGCCCCGTAGGCCCCGTTGCGGGACTGCCGGGCGAAGCGCTCCTGGACGTAGATCGGCAGGTGGACGTACATGTGCGCCAGGTAGAGGAAGAACGGCCCCTCCGCCGCGGAGCGCAGGAAGCGGACGGCCTCGGTGACGTAGCGCCCGGTGAGCGACGCCTGGTCCGGCTGCTGCTCGACCACCTCGTCGTCCCACAGGAGGGGCAGCGGCGGGTAGCCGGCGCCGTTGGCATCGTCGCCCGCCTGGCGGCCCATGTCGTTGCTGTAGGGGAGCCCGAAGTAGTGGTCGAAGCCGTGGTTGGTGGGCAGGAACTCGGGCTGGTCGCCGCAGTGCCACTTGCCGATCATCATCGTGCGGTAGCCCGCCGACGACAGCAGCCGGCCGAGGCTGACCTCGTCGGGAGGCAGGCCGATCGGCTGGCCGGGGAACAGCACGGGGATCCCGTCGAACGACCCGAACCCGATCCGGGGCGGGTAGCACCCGGTGAGCAGGGCACCCCGCGACGGCGAGCACACCGGCGAGGCCATGTAGAAGTCGTCGAAGCGCAGGCCCTCGTCGGCCAGCCGGTCGAGGGTGGGCGTGCGGTTCAGCGGCGAGCCGTAGCAGCCGAGGTCGCCGTAGCCCAGGTCGTCGCAGTTGATCAGCACGACGTTGGGCTGTCGGGGCGGATCGGCGGCGGTCAGCGGAGCTCCTCCAGCTCGTGCTCGAGGGCGACGATCACCCAGTCGATCTCCCGCTCGAAGCGCCCGTCGGGGTCGCCGGCCGGCCCGCCGGTGCCGAGCTCGTCCTGGGCGTTGATCCACACCACGCCCGCCAGGAACTGGAAGGCCTGCCGGGCGTGGCGCTCGGGGAAGCCGGCGTCGACCAGCCGAGCGACGGCGCGGTCGACCACTCCGAGGAACCAGCTCGTCTCGGGCAGGTCGAAGGTCAGCGGGAGGTAGCGCTCGCCGTGGGCCAGGCGCCAGGCCCGGGCGGCCCGGGCGAAGTCGCGCAGCCAGTCCTGCCAGCTCGTGTGCCCGTCGGCGGGGACGGCGAAGGGGGAGACCGGCGAGTAGGCGGCGATGCGGCGCAGCTCCTCCACGTCGTGGACGTAGTGGTAGATCGCCGCCCGGGTGACGCCGAGGGCGTCGGCTACGGCCTGGACCGTGAGCCCGGTGGGACCGAGCTTGGCAGCGGCCTCGGCCACCTGGTCGCGGGTGATCCGGGGCGGTCGGCCCGTCCGTCGCGCGGCAGCTTTCGTCGTGGTCCCCAGCACGGAGCCAGAGGCTACCAGCGACTTATCTACGGCCGTCGAAAAGTGCCGTTAGCGTAGCTCCGAAGGGGGGACGGACATGGACCTCGAGCGGCTCACGCTGGACGAGAGATGCCGGCTGCTGGGCGGCGCGACGACGTGGCGGACCCACGGCATCGAGCGCCTCGGCATCCCTCCGGTCACGATGTCCGACGGCCCCAACGGCGTGCGGGGCGAGCCGGTGGGCGCGTCGTTCGTCGAGAGCGTGGCGGTGCCGGTCGGCATCGCCCTCGGGTCGACCTGGGACCCCGAGCTGGTGGGCGCCATCGGCGACCTCCTCGGCCGCGAGGCCCGGCGCAAGGCCGTCCACGTGCTGCTGGGCCCCACCGTGAACCTCCACCGCACGCCCATCGGCGGCCGGGTGTTCGAGAGCTTCTCCGAGGACCCCGAGCTGACGGCCCGCCTGGCGGTCGCCTACGTGCGGGGCGTCCAGGCCCACGGCGTCGCGGTGGCGGTGAAGCACTTCGTGGCCAACGACACCGAGGTCGAGCGCATGTGGGTCGACGTCCGGCTGGCGGAGTCGACCCTGCGGGAGCTGTACCTGCGCCCGTTCGAGGCCGTCGTCCGGGAGGCCGGGGCGTGGGGGATCATGGCCGCCTACAACCGGGTCGACGGGGAGTTCTGCGCCCACAACGGCCACCTGCTGCGGGAGATCCTGCGCGACGAGTGGGGCTTCGACGGCTTCGTGGTGTCCGACTGGATCGGCGCGCACGACACTGTCGCCGCCGCCGAGGGCGGGCTCACGGTGGCGATGCCGGGCCCGATCACCGTGTTCGGCGAGCAGCTGGCCGACGCCGTGCGCAAGGGTGAGGTCGATCCGGCGGTGGTGGATGCCCGGGTCGCCGAGCTGCAGTGGCTCCTGGCCCGCACCCACGCCGCGTCGCGCCCCTCCGGCGTCACCCCGCAGGCCGTCGACGACCCCGACGAGCGGGCGCTGTGCCGGCGGGCCGCGATCGCGTCGCTGGTGCTGGTGGTCAACCGCGACGGCACGCTGCCGCTGGCGGCGGGGGCGCGGGTGGCGGTGATCGGGCCCAACGCCGCCCGCACCCGGATCATGGGCGGCGGGAGCTCGTCGCTCGACCCGCTGCCGTACCCGTCGATCCTCGACGCCCTCGTCGACCGTCTCGGCGCAGCCGTGGTGGCTCACGCACCCGGCTCGTCGATCGACGTCCTCGCGCCGCGCATCGGTGGACCGGCGCTGCGTGCGCCCGACGGCCAGCCGGGCCTGCTGCTGGTGGAGTTCCGTGACGGCTCGGACCCCGAGGTCGAGCCGGTGGCGTACGACGTGGTCCGCACGTCGAGGTTCATGAGCTTCGGCAACACCCCGGAGGGCATCGGCGACCGCGAGTTCTGGGTGACGCTCGTCGGCGACGTCGTCCCCGACCACGACGGGCCCCACGTCTTCGGGGCGATCGTCGCCGGCAAGGGCCGCGTCACGGTGGGCGACACCGTGGTGCTCGACGACCCCGACCGGCGCCTGCCCCGGGGCGAGTGGATGTTCGGCTGGGGCTCCGAGGAGCAGACCGCCGTCGTCGACTGCCGGGCCGGGGAGCCGCTCCGGGTGCAGGCGACGTCGAGCGGCATCCAGGGCTTCACCGGCCTGACGCTCGGCGCCCGGTTGCTCGACCCGCCGCCGCTCCTCGACGAGGCCGTCGCCGCGGCCGCGTCGTGCGACGTGGCGGTGGTCGTCGTCGGCACCAACGACGAGTGGGAGACCGAGGGCACCGACCGCGCGACGATCGCCCTGCCCGGCGACCAGGACGAGCTGGTGCGCCGGGTGGCCGCCGTCGCGCCCCGCACGGTCGTGGTGGTCAACGCCGGGTCGCCGGTGGCGATGCCGTGGGTCGACGAGGTCGACGCCGTGCTGGTCGCCTCGTTCGCCGGGGAGGAGACCGGGCCCGCCGTCGCCGCCGTACTGGTGGGCGACGCCGACCCCGGCGGCCGCCTGCCGGTCACCTACCCCCGGCGGCTGGAGGACTGCCCCGCCTGGCCCCACTACCGGCCGGTCGCCGGCACCCAGACCTACGGCGAGGGCCGCTTCATGGGCTACCGGGGCCACGACGCGTCGGGCGTGGAGCCGCTGTGGCCCTTCGGTCACGGCCTCTCGTACGGCACGTCGCGGTGGGAGGGCGCCCGGCTCTCGACGTCCGGGGTCGCGGCCGACGCCGAGGGCCCGGTGACCGTGGCGGTCGACGTGACGGCGACAGGGGAGCGGCCGGCCACCGAGGTCGTCCAGGTCTACGCCACCCACCCCTGCCCGGAGATGCCCCCGAAGGCGCTGGTCGCCTTCGCCCGCACCGTGGTCCCGCCGGGCACGACGACCACCGTGTCGGTCGACGTTCCCGTCGCGTCGCTCCGCCGCTGGGACGACGTCGGCGGCCACTGGACGATCGACCCCGGCGACCGCGAGATCCTTGTCGCCGCCTCTGCGGGCGACATCCGCGCCCGGCTGCCCCTACGCGTGGTCGACCGGCAGTAGCCGCACGTCGCGACGGCCGGCGTCGGGGTGGGTGAACGCCAGCAGGCGGTCGCCCTCGGCCTCGACGGCGGCCCGGTCCGCCGGCGCCAGCGGGCGCAGCGGCTGCACCGCCAGCACGACGGAGTCGTCGTCCCGGCCGTCAGGACGCGCCACCGTCCACGTCGCCGCGACCGTGCCGTCGACGAGGACCGTGGCCCACACCGCGGCGCCCTCGCACACCACGCGGCGGACCTCGGGGGTCATCACCCGGGTGCGGTCGGCGTAGGCCAGCAGCGGGGCGTCGAACGGGGGCAGGAACCGCACCGGCGCCGGGACGTCGGCGGGCGGCCTCGGGGCGTCGGGCAGGTCGAACAGCACCCGGCCCGACTCGTCGGCGTCGACCCGCAGCTCCCGCCGCAGGTCGGCGAACACCTCCCGCAGCCCGCCGATCCCGGACCAGGCCCGGGCGTCGGCCGCGGTCGCCGGTCCGAAGGCTGCCAGGTAGCGCCGGACCAGCCGCCGCCGGTCGTCGGCCGTGGCCTCCTGCCCGTCGACGCCGGTCCAGTCGGCGGCGGCGCAGGGCGTCGGCCCGCGGCTGTTCCAGGTGCCGCTGGGGGCCGGGTGGACCAGCGGCAGCAGGTACTGCACCGTCCAGCCGAGGGCGTTGGCGTCGGCGTCCGGCCGGGACTCGGCGAGCCGCCGGCCCAGCTCGGGGCGGGTCAGCACCTGCCCGTCCGCCAGCAGCTCCCGGGTCTCGGCGACCAGGGCGTCGAGGTCGACGCCCTCGGTGCGGCGCCCGAAGGCGTTGCGCTGCACCCGGCGCAGCAGTGGGGCCAGCGCCGGCCGCAGCAGCCGGAGGTCGGCCACCGTCACCAGGTGCTGGGTGGACCGCAGCAGGGTCGAGCGCACGACGGATCGGTCCTCGATGGCGGCCGTCAGGTCGCCGATGGCGAACGGCTCGAGGCGGCTCCAGAGGGCGACGTACGGCGGGTTCGGGTCCTGGGCGTTCAGTCCGAGCAGCCGCTCGACGGCCTCGGTCACCCCCAGATCGGCCCGCCGGAGCAGCAGCTGTCGCTCCAACACCGCCCGGTTGAGCGCCCTCGGCGTCACGACGTCCATCGCTGGCGATCCTATGAGGTTGGGATTCGATAGTTAGCGATATATCGTTCAGCTATCGAAAGACAGTCGACCTTCAGGAGACAGAGAAACATGCGCAACTTCGACAGACCAACCAACCGGCCCTTCGACCGTCGCTACGGGCGCGGGCCGGGTCCGGGGCCGGGACGTTCCGGTCGCCCCTTCGGCGCCTGGGACCAGGTGTTCCCGCCCGGGGCCTTCGGTCGGGGACCGGGCCGCGGCCGTCACGGCGGCGGTCGCCGGGGCCGACGCGGCGACGTCCGCGCCGCCATCCTCGCCCTCCTCGTCGAGCAGCCGATGCACGGCTACGAGATGATCCAGGAGCTGGACTCCCGCACCGGCGGCATCTGGCGACCGAGCCCCGGCTCCGTCTACCCGACGCTGCAGCTCCTCGAGGACGAGGGGCTCGTCGTCGGCGAGCAGGTGGAGGGCCGCCGGCGCTTCACCCTGACCGACGCCGGGCGCGAGGTCGCCACCAAGGCCGCCGAACGCCCCCCGTGGGCCGACTACGCCGACGCCGAGGCGGCCACCGAGGCGCACGGGCTACGGGAGGCCGTCGGCGGCATCCTCAACGCCCTGCGCGAGGTGGGCATGGCCGGCAGCGACCGGCAGCGGGCCGAAGCCATGGACGTCCTCAAGGACACCCGGCGGAAGCTCTACGCCATCCTCGCCACCGACGAAACCGACGACACCGCCGACACCGATGACACCGAGGAGCCCCCGGCCGACGGGTAGAACCGGGGCCGTGGAGCCCGACGACGTCGTCATCCCCGTCGACCCCGACCTCGCCCCGGCAGTTCCCGGCACGCTCGCCGTGATCGCCCTGGGCGGGATGGTCGGGGCGTCGGCGCGGTACGGCGTCACCCGCTGGCTCCCCACCGACCCCGGGCGGTTCCCCTGGGCGACGTTCTGGACCAACCTGTCCGGCAGCTTCCTCCTGGGCCTGCTCCTGGTGCTGGTGATCGAGCGCCTCCCGCCGACCCGCTACCTGCGCCCCTTCGTCGCCACCGGCATCCTCGGGGCGTTCACCACCATGTCGACCTACGCGGTGGAGACCGCGCTCCTGCTGAAGGACGGCCACACGGCCACCGCGCTCCTCTACGGCGTCGGCAGCCTGGCGGCGGGCCTCGCCCTCGCCGCGGCCGGCATCCGGGTGGGCCGCCGGGGAGCGCCGACGTGACGGGACCCGCCTGGGCGGCGTTCCTCGCCGCCGCCGCCGTCGGCGCACCCGCCCGCTACCTGCTCGACGGCTGGGTCCAGGACCGCACGGCCGGCGCCTTCCCGTGGGGGACGTTCACCGTCAACGTCACCGGCTGCTTCCTGCTCGGCCTGCTCACCGGGCTCGGCCTCCACCACGACCTCGACGCCACCACCCGCACCGTCCTCGGCACCGGCGGGCTCGGCGCCTACACCACCTTCTCCACCCTCACCTTCGAGACCGTCCGCCTCGCCGAGGAGGGCGCCCTCGACGACGCCGTGCGCTACGCCGGCACGAGCCTGCTGGTGGGTCTCGCCGCCGCCTCCCTCGGCCTCGCCCTCACCAGCCTCTGACCGGCGCCCCCGGGCAGGGGGCGTACGGTCGGGGCGTGGAACCCGAGCTTCATCCTGACGTCGCCGCCCTGGCGTGCCTGCTGGGCACCTGGTCCGGCGAAGGCACCGGCCACTACCCGACGATCGAGCCGTTCGGCTACCGGGAGGAGATCAGCTTCGGCCACGTCGGCAAGCCCTTCCTCGCCTACCGGCAGGGAACCGTCAACCTCGGCACCGGGCTGCCCGCCCACGCCGAGACCGGCTACCTGCGTGGGGTCGGCGACGGGCGGGTCGAGCTGGTGCTGGCCCACCCGAGCGGGATCGCCGAGGTGGCCGAGGGCACGGTCACGGTGACGGCCGACGGCGTCGAGCTGCGGCTGACCTCCACCAGCGTGACCCACACGTCGACCGCGAAGGACGTGCAGAGCGTGGCCCGCACGATCACGGTCGCCGGCGACGTCCTGCGCTACGACCTCGCCATGGGTGCCGTCGGCCAGCCCCACCAACCCCACCTGACGGCCGAGCTGCGCCGCGGGTAGGTTTGCGAACAAGGTTGTTCGACAAGTGGGGGGACACCATGGGGATCGGACGCGGGTGCGCAGCGATGGCCGCAGGACTGCTGTTCGTCGGCCTGTCGGCGTGCAGCGACGACGGCGACGGTGACAGCGGCGCTCCGTCGGACACGACCACCACGACGACCGTGCCGCCGGAGCAGTTCACCGGGTCGGTGGACGACTTCTACCGGGTGCCCGACCCGCTGCCGGAGGGGGAGCCGGGCCAGCTGATCCGGACCCAGGACGTCGAGTCGGACGGCGGGTCGACCACCATCCGGGTGATGTACCACTCGCAGGACGCCTCCGAGCGCGACCGGGCCGTCACCGGCATCGTCACCTACCCGACGGCGCCCGCCCCCGAGGGTGGATGGCCGGTGGTCTCCTGGGCCCACGGCACCACGGGCGTGGTGTCGAAGTGCGCGCCCAGCCGCACGGGCGGCGCCGCGCCCGCCTTCGGGGTCGAAGGCGTGGCGGTGGCCACCGACTACGTGGGCCTCGGCCCGGTCGGCGAGATCCACCCCTACCTCTCGAAGCCGAGCGAGGGCAACGCCGTCATCGACGCCGTGCGGGCCGCCCGGAACCTGCCCGAGGCCCACGCCGGCACCCGCTGGGTGGCGATCGGCCACTCCCAGGGCGGCCACGGCGCGCTGGCGGCCGCCGAGCTGGCCGCCGACCACGCCCCCGAGCTCGACCTGATCGGCACGGTGGCGTTGGCGCCGGGGTCGGACCTCGACAAGACGTTCGGCCCCGCCGACGAGGTCGTGGCCCGGGTGGTCGGGGCGCTCGCCCTCTACAGCGCCCCCAGCGAGCACCCCGAGATCGACCCGGACGACTACGCCGGCCCGGGCCTCCAGGCGGCCGCCGGCATGATCCTCGAGGAGTGCCTCGACGCCATCAGCATCCCCCTGGCCGCCATCCCGGCCGAGGACTTCTACGCCCACGACCCGGTCGACACCGAGCCCGCCCGGTCGTTGGTGCGGGCCAACGACGTGGGCGACGTCGCCGTCGACGCCCCGCTGCTGCTGGTGTCCGGCACCGCCGACACCACGGTGGCGATCGACCGGGTGCGGATGCTGTTCGGCCGGCTCTGCGACGCCGGCCAGGTCACCGAGCTGGTGGTGGTCGACGGCGCCGACCACGGGAACATCATCCCCCGCACCGAGGCCCAGGTGACCGAGTGGCTCACCACCCGCTTCGCCGACGGCACCCCACCCGTCGACTCGTGCCCGCCCTGACCGGAGCCGAACGCCTCCCGCGGGGCCGTCACGACCTCAGCCGGGAGGAGGTCGAGGCGTCGCAGCGGGCGCGGCTGCTCATGGCGCTGGCCACGGCGATGACCGAGAAGGGCTACGTCGGGACGTCGGTGGCCGACGTGCTGAAGCGGTCCGGTGTCGGGCGGGAGACCTTCTACCAGCTGTTCTCCTCGAAGCTCGACTGCTTCATGCAGGCCTTCGACGCCGCCGGCGAGCTGTTGCTGCACCGGATCGAGGAGGCCGCCGTCGAGGCCGAGGGCACGCCGCTGGAGCGCTTCGAGCACGCCTTCGGCACCTACCTCGACATCCTGGCCGAGCAGCCGGCCCTCGCCCGGGTGTTCCTGGTGGAGGTCTACGCGGCCGGCCCCGAGGCGCTGGCCCGCCGCGCCGCCCTCCAGGAACGGATCGTCGACCGGCTGGCCCTCCTGCTCGATGCCCGCCACGAGGGCGACCGCTTCGCCTGCCAGGTGCTCGTCGCCGCCGTCGGCTCCCTCGTGACGACCCCCCTCCTCACCGACGACACCGCCGCGCTCCGGGCCCTGCGGACCAAGGTCGTCGGCCTGGTGCGCGCCATCCTCGCCACCCGGGAGTGAGTCGGGGGCATGTCCGATCCGTTCAAGACCCGGCGGGCGGGGTTCCTTACGTTGGCGTCATGACACCTGTTCCCTCCGCCTTCGGGCTGGTCGCCGGCGACCTGCCCCGCACCCTCGCCTTCTACCGGGCCCTCGGGCTCGACATCCCGCCCGACGCCGACGAGGCGCCGCACGTCGACGTCCCCCTGCCGGGCGGCTTCCGCCTGATGATCGACAGCGTCGACACGATCACCTCGTTCGACCCCAGCTGGTCGCCCCCGACCGGCTCGCCACGGGCCGGCCTCGCCTTCGAGTGCGACAGCCCGGCCGACGTCGACAAGACCTACGCCGAGCTGGTGGACGCCGGCTTCGACGGCCACCTCGAGCCGTGGGACGCCTTCTGGGGCCAGCGCTACGCCAGCCTGCGCGACCCCGACGGCACCGGCGTCGACCTCTTCGCCGCCCTCCCTACCGGGTAGGTCCGCTGGTCCGGCTCCCGACGAGGCGACCGAGAGGGCGGCCGG
>Ga0193742_1000991_pt1 | contig 17897 bp, 19 predicted proteins | sample L2c1metaG_FD_165511 | JGI IMG/M metagenome (GOLD analysis project Ga0193742, IMG submission 165511) | Soil microbial communities from a riparian zone of the East river system, Colorado, United States - L2c1 | ecosystem: Environmental > Terrestrial > Soil > Riparian zone | place: USA: East River... | reverse complement strand
CGTGATTGCCGGCGAAGATCGCCACGACCGGGCGCAGAACAGCCGGCGGCCGACCCGTCGAAGCGGCGAGCCAAGCGGCAACCTTTTCGATGCGGCCAAACGAATTTTTGGGCTTTTCGATGCGGCCGAAATCGTCGTGAACGCGAGCAGCCGCGCGCTCATCCAGCGGCGGCAACCGCTCTACGAGCGCGCGAAAATCGCCGAAGGGCAGTCCGGAATCAATTGACGAAAGAGTAGCCATCGGTCATGTCCTTTGCCTTGCCTAGGTCGTCGCGCAGCAGATTGAACACCCCACAGCTCTTGTTGGAGTAGCCGACCGGCACATCGCCGGGCGCCTGGACCCACAGATCGAAGTGTGCAAGGGCGGCGTCAGATGGTGCTTCACCATGGCGATCGCCTGCCCACCCAGGGTGATGCCCAACAAGCCCCATAGTGCCATTAGTGGTGGCGCAGGCGATCGGACCTGGAGGAGCGACCTGCAGCTCAAGCGAAAGCACGGCCGGCGGCAGCAGGCCTTCGAGACCGAAAGCACTGCGCTCTGCCTCCGTGAATACGGTACCTTTGTTGAAGCGCGCGTCGTGCAGCCGATCGTAGCCGGTAAGCTGATTGGCAGTGATTTTGGTTGGTGCGTTCATCGTGTTTGCTCCATTTGTGCGATTTCGACGGTGTCTGCGGCCCGAACGCCATGATCGGCGTTATTTGCTACGTAGGGTCGGACCATCTTTGCCGGGTCGACCACACGGTCGAATGTCGCCTCGTCCACATGGCCGAGCTGTAGTGCGGCCTCCTTCAGGGTCAGATCTTTCTCCGCTGCGAAATGGGCGATCGCCGAAGCCTTGTCGTAGCCGATCACCGGAGCGAGTGCCGTAACCAGCATCAGTGAGTGGCGGACGTATTCGGAAATCTTCTTGCGGTTCGGCTGCGTGCCCTCGACGAGAAATTTCTGGAAGTTCGTGCACCCGTCACTGAGCAGCGTAATCGACTGGGCGATGTTGGCGATCATCACGGGCTTGTAGACGTTCATTTCGAGATAGCCTCCCGCGCCGCCAAAGCCGACTGCGATATCGTTCGCCATGACCTGCACGGCGATCATCGTCAGTGCTTCAGCCTGCGTTGGATTGACCTTTCCCGGCATAATCGACGACCCGGGCTCGTTCTCGGGAATGAGCAACTCAGCGAAACCAGCGCGCGGGCCGCATGAGAGCAACCGGATATCGTTGCCGATCTTGTAGAGCGAGACCGCAAGGGTGCGCAGCGTCCCGGAGAGTTGCACGAGCGCGTCATGAGCACCCTGAACAGCAAATTTGTTGGGCGCACTCACAAAGGGAAGGTTAGTGAGCCTGGCGATTTCCGCCGCGGCGGCTTCCCCGAAGCCGGGCGCACTGTTGATCCCGGTCCCGACCGCCGTACCGCCGAGCGCGAGTCGGTAGATACCCGGCAACGTCTGCTCGACCCGCTCCAGGTCGTCCGCCAGCATCGCGGCATAACCCGACCATTCCTGGCCGAGAGTGAGTGGCGTCGCATCCTGCATGTGGGTGCGGCCGATCTTCACGATGTCGTCCCATTCAGTTGCCTGGGCCGCAATCGCATCGCGTAGCGCGGTGACGGCAGGAATCAGCCGCTCCTTGACATTGACGGCGGCGGCAATGTGCATCGCCGATGGAAAGGAGTCGTTCGACGACTGCGACATGTTGACGTGATCGTTTGGATGAACCGGATGCTTGCTGCCGAGTTCCGTGCCCGCCAGTTGACAACACCGGTTCGAGACCACCTCGTTGACGTTCATGTTGAACTGAGTGCCGCTGCCAGTCATCCACACATGCAATGGAAACATGTCTTGATGTTTGCCGCCAAGGATCTCGTCACAAACGCGCGTGATTAGCGCGTAAGCTTGATCAGGTAGGCGGCCGCCATTGTGGTTGGCCGTGGCAGCTGCGCGCTTTATGACCGCGTAGGCAACGATCATCTCGCGAGGGATCAAGTCCTGACCGATGCTGAAATGCTGCAGGGAGCGCTGGGTCTGCGCGCCCCAGAGCTTTTCAGCCGGCACTTCGACCGGGCCCAGGCTGTCGGCTTCTGTGCGAAAGTCTGACATGGTGCTCTCATCTGCTCCGTGACATCAACCGCGCTCGGACATCATGTGTTTGGTGTTGCCGATCGCGCGCGCGGGATTCAGCCCTTTCGGGCACGTCTTTGTGCAGTTCATGATCGTGTGACAGCGATAGAGGCGGAACGGATCCTCCAGGCGGTCAAGCCGCTCACCGGTGGCCTGATCCCGACTGTCGGCAAGCCAGCGATAGGACTGCAACAGGATAGACGGACCGAGATACTTGTCCTGGTTCCACCAGTAGCTCGGGCACGATGTGGAGCAGCAGAAGCAGAGGATGCACTCCCACATGCCATCGAGTTTGGCTCGTTCCTCGGGGGATTGCCGGCGCTCGCGATCCGGCGGCGGCTGATCTGACTGCAGCCATGGCTCGATCAACGCGTACTGCGCGTACAATCCGGTCAAGTCAGGAATGAGATCCTTCAAGACAGGCAGATGTGGAAGCGGCGTGATTCGGCTTGTACCTGCCTTTAGGCTGTCGATGGGCGTCAGACAGGCCAGCGTATTGTGTCCGTCGATGTTCATCGCGCAAGAACCACATACGCCTTCACGGCAGGACCTCCGGTACGAAAGTGTCGGATCGATCTGATCATTGATCTTGACGAGCGCATCGAGAACCATTGGTCCGCAATGATCGAGATCAATCTCGTATGTATCCAGGGACGGATTCGCTGTCGTGTCCGGATCCCAGCGATAGATCCGGAAGCTCTTGACGCGCGCACCATCTTTCAGTGCTGGCCAGTGCTTACCTGTGCCGACTTTGGAATTGGCTGGAAGTGTGAACTCGGACATTTTCGGACTCTCCTGGTTTGATGGTGACCCGCTGCTATCGTCGTACCTCACGCGCTAATGAGTACGCTCTGCTGGCGGAAAGCTTTCCACTTCGTTGGAGCGCGTTTCCAGACGCACCGGGCGATAGTCAAACGTGACCTTCCAGTCTGCGTCCTTCCAGGCAACGGTGTGCTTGAGCCAATTCTTGTCATCGCGTTGCTGAAAGTCGTCACGCGCATGTGCGCCTCGCGATTCCGTGCGAGCAACGGCGGAATGACCAATCACGACTGCCTGCTCCGCCAGGTTGGAGAGCTCCAGGGCCGAGACCAGCGAGACGTTCCACTTCAGCGAGGAGTCATCGACCGTAACGCGATCCAACGGGTCGCGCAGGTCCGTCAGCCTTTTCATTCCCTCCTGCAAAGTATCTTCACGGCGAAACACGCCGAAGCCCGATTGCATCGCTTCCTGCATCAGCGGACGGATTTCACCGGCTTTGTTGCCACCCTTGCTATGGCGGGTCCGGTCAAACCGAGACAAGGCGGCCTCCTGCGAGTGACCATTCACCTCACGCGCACGAGTTCCCGGCTTGATCAACTCGGCCGCGCGTAGCGCTGCCGCCCGTCCGAAGACAATGAGATCGAGCAAGCTGTTGGTGCCGAGCCGGTTGGCACCATGCACCGAGACACATGCCGCTTCACCGATCGCCATCAACCCCGGCACAACCATCTCCGTGTTGTCCTTCGTCGGATGAACGACTTCAGCATTGATGTTCGTCGGAATGCCGCCCATGACGTAGTGCACGGTCGGAATGACCGGGATTGGCTCCTTGTGCGCGTCGACGCCGGCGAAGGTACGTGCTGTCTGGACAATGCCGGGCAGGCGCGCATCGAGCACATCCGCGGGAATGTGTTCGAGGTGAAGGTGGATGTGATCCTTCTTCTCGCCGACCCCGCGGCCCTCCCGGATCTCGACAGCTTCGGCTCGACTGACAACATCGCGCGATGACAAATCCTTCTCTCGCGGCGCATATTTGGGCATGAACCGCTCGCCTTCGCTGTTGGTCAGATAGCCGCCTTCGCCGCGAGCGCCTTCGGTAATCAAAACGCCCGCGCCGTAGACGCCGGTGGGATGGAATTGAATGAATTCCATGTCCTGCAGCGGCAGGCCGGCGCGCAGCACCATCGCGCTTCCGTCACCGGTGCAGGTGTGCGCCGAGGTGCAGGACTGGTAGACGCGGCCGCAGCCGCCCGTCGCAATGACCGTCATGTTGGCGCGGAAACGATGGATCGATCCGTCTTCAAGACACAAGGCGAGCAGACCACGGCAGACGCCGTCGTCGTCCATCAGCAAGTCGAGTGCAAAATACTCAATGAAGAAACGGGCTTTGTGCTTCAGGCACTGCTGGTAGAGCGTGTGCAGGATGGCGTGGCCGGTGCGATCAGCCGCGGCGCAGGCCCGGTAAGCCATGTCGCCCTTAGCATAATCCGTAGTATGCCCGCCGAAGCGCCGCTGGTAGATTTTGCCGGCATCGGTTCGGCTGAACGGCACCCCCAGATGCTCAAGCTCGACGACCGCATCCACCGCTTCGCGACACATATACGCGATTGCGTCCTGGTCGCCGAGCCAGTCGGAACCTCTCACCGTGTCGAACATGTGCCAGCGCCAATCGTCGTTTTCGATATTTCCCAGGGCAGCGCTGACGCCACCTTGCGCCGCGACGGTGTGGCTGCGCGTGGGAAAGACCTTGGTGATGCACGCCGTGTTCAAGCCAGCCGCGACCATGCCGAGCGTGGCGCGGAGTCCGGCGCCGCCGGCGCCGAGGACGATCACATCGAAAGAGTGGTCAACGATTTCGTAAGCGTTTGGCATTCTGGTCTCCTTAGTGGCCGAGAAAGAGCTTGAGGACAGCGAGCACGCCGGCGCCTGCGAGGATCACCGCAACTGCTCGAAAGAGAAGCTCGGCTGCCAGCAGCCGGGCGCGTGTGTGCACATAATCGAGAATGACCGAGCGAACACCGATCAGCGCATGCGTGGTCCCGACAAGAACGACAAGGATTACGAGCAAGGCTGGTACAGGCAAGGAAAGCCAGTCGGCGGCCGTCTTTCGGTCTGAGGTCGCGAGTGACAGGATCGCCGCTGCGAAATAGACGCTCAGCGGGATCAGCGCGATCGCCGTCAAGCGCTGCAATCGCCATTCGCGCAGTCCATCGCGCGCGCTGCCGAACTGGCGGACGCGCCGGGGCACCACCTCGTCGCGCAGCGCCGTCTTGTCCGATAGAGAAGAAGTCTTTGTCATTGGAGTCTCCTAGGCGAGAAACACATAGAGCCAGGTCATGGCGGTCAGCAGTATGGACGCGGCGAGAACAGCGTAGCCGCTGCGAGAGGCGCTCCTGATTTCAAAGCCGTAGCCGGCGTCCCAGGCCAGATGACGGACGCCGTTACATAAGTGGTAGAAGAAGGCGATCGACCAGCCGAACAACAGCACAAGGCCGATCGGAGAAACGAGAAACGTATGGGTGGTTGCAAATAGTTCACCGCCGGCCGCCACAGTGATGAGCCACCAGACGAGCAGGATTGAGCCGACCGCCAACGCGATACCCGTGAGTCGGTGAAGGATGGACAGCGTCGAGGTGATCTGGAAGCGATACCAGATAGGAAACATGAAGGGCGATAACGGACGTTCCATTGGGTGCTCCTGTCGATTTTCAGATTCGATGCTGACCAATTTGCCGCGGTGTACGATGTCGCTCGATGCAGAAACTGCGGAGCAGCTGCATCACGTCATGATCATGTTCCGGCGGCGGATCGCTGACGCCGAATATCCAGTCAAACAGGTCGGGGTCGGTGCAATCGAGCAGCGCCTCAAATCGCCCGAGCTGATCGCCGTCCAAGGTCTTGAGGGAGTCCTCGGCGAACGAGCCGAGGATGAAGTCGCTTTCCTGCGTCCCGCGGTGCCAGCACCGGAACAACAACCGCCTGCATCGGACGTCTCGATCATCTGATTTTGACCCATCCGACATGATATGTGCCGCCATCATAATCATCCCTCCGTCGAGCGGCCGATCTCCGCAGGAGTCAGTGCTGCATGCGCATCCAATATGCATTCTCACTGCGAGCAGCGATTGAACGCGGCTGCTCGATTGGGCCGATCATGCTCAAAGCTGTCAGCTGACGAGTTCGGATGACCGCCCATTATTGGATGGTCCTCATCCGCGCCGGCTCTCAAGGTCGCGCCTCCATCTGGATGGACTTTGACCAAACGCTTGCCTGAAGAGCCTGCACAGATGTGCTAGATCGGAAAAGCCGACGCTCAGGGCTATTTCGCTCAGCGATGCCGAGCTGGTAATCATCAGATGACACGCCCTCTCCAGCCGTCTCCTCACCACGTAAGCGTGCGGTGGTTCTCCGGAGGCTTGTTTGAAGGACCGCGAGAAATGTGCTGTGCTTCGCTGCGCTACCGCGCTGAGGTCCTTGACGTGGATGGTGCGGTGCAGATTCTCGTCGATGAAAGCGCGCACGCGCGCTATCTGCCAGGCCGCTAATGCGCCGGGTCTGGCGGCCTTAGCACGTGAACGGCGCTCGATTTCCGATTGCAGGATAGATGACGCCGTGGCCAGCGACGCCTTCGCCGCCTCGCGGTCGCGCTCGAGCTCACGTTTTGTTGTCTCAAGAAGTTCCAGCAGGCTGTTCGCCAGATCGACGAACTGCGGCTGGTCGATTGGCGGCGAAGTATCGTCGAATTGGTCCGCAGCCGTCGTCATGATCCTGTTCCTTCGGGCCGGCGACGCTGGTGTCGTCCTGCAAACCAGAACTTTGGATTGCCTAGCCTAATTGTCCAATATATGAATGGAGCAGAATCAATACATTTACGGTATCGCACGCATGGACCTGAGACACCTGCGCTACTTCGTTGCAGTCGCCGAGGAGCGACACTTCACGAGAGCCGCCGAGCGACTCGGCATCAAGCAGCCGCCGCTGAGCCTGCAGATCAAGCAGTTGGAACAGGAATTGGGAACGCCACTATTCCGCCGTCTGACGCGCGGCGTCGAACTTACCGAGCCTGGGACACTGCTGCTCGACGAGGCGCGACAAATTCTGGAGCAAGTGGAACGGACAAAGGCAATTGTTCGAAATCGGGCACGCGGCGAAACCGGACACATCCGGGTCGGATTCGCGGGCGCAACCTATTTCCAGCCGCGCGTGCCGGGACTCGTTCAAACCTATCGGAGACGATATCCGAGCGTGGTACTGTCGCCAGTGCAAGGCAACACGCCCGACATGGTCGAGGCTGTGCAGAACGGTTCGGTTGACGTGGCCTTCGTCCGACCGCCGCTCGGAGACCACCAAGCGATCACGATTCATCCGCTCGTCGAGGAGACGATGCGGATCGTGCTGCCGTCGAAGCACCCGCAAGCCCGCAAGCGCTTCGTGTCGCTCGCCGCATTCGCGCAGGAGACGATTATCCTTCCTCCCCGCACGATTTCGCCCGGTCTCTACGACAGCATCATCGCAAGTTGCCAGCGTGCGGGATTTAGCCCGTTGCTGAAACACGAAGATCCACTGATGGTGATTGCTTCGATCGTATACTTGGTGGCGGCAGGGTTCGGGATATCGATCGTACCACACTCCTTCCAACATATCCGTGCCGACGGCATTGTCTACGTTCCAATAAAGGGCGAGGCGCCCCGGGCGCTTATCAGTCTCGCTGTTCGCAAGGACAATCGTTCCGCATTAATTCGAAACTTTGTCGATCTGGCGCGCTCGCGGGCTCGGGCACCAGATTGATCAACGCTCTCCACAGAGCTTCAGTCTCTCGGACCGCTGTTGGCACCTTTGAGACATACCGACTGTATCGAGCAATGTCCCCTTTCAGGGTAACTCGGAAGACATTGCTCGGGTTGAGTTCCTCCGACTTTTTCGGACCTATGGCAACGCGCAAGAGCAGTGAGGCTTATATGACTGACTGCAACCAGGTCGCGAAGGCTTGGATGGCCTTCTCGCGTGGATGATCGGGCGTGCGGAAGGCTAGTCGTCCGTCGAGACCTAAGTCGGGAAAAGAGATACCCAAGAACGAGTGTTCCGCCGCAAACGGCAGCAAAGGCAGCTATAGCCGCCGCATTTTCGACCACAAATCGATAAATGGCGGCCACTGCCGCAGCCGCAACTCCAAAAACGATCAACAGCGCCGTTCCGCCTTGTGAAGATTTGCCCTGCTGTCGGCCCATGGTAAAAACCGCAACGTCTCTCGCCGACGACTCCCGTCCGCGTCTTTAGGGCGATCGTCGCACGTCATACAACCAGCGGCAAATTCTCTAGGGCCTTGCTGCCCGCCCTGATTCACCAAACAGGGCCCAACTTCACCCAATTACCTCTGGTTGATCAGATTTTCCAGGACGGCCTCTAAGTCGGCCGCTGCTACGGCCGATGATTTGCTCCATCTAAGCTGTGTGCTTTGTTGCCCGCGTCAGCATTCATAATTGGCTCAGTCAGCCACGACCTACCTCCCCCCCCCCGAATTTCGCGGCGATTTTTCAAGGCTCAGGCTCCGCTGGTGGCGGCCGCCTTCGGCAAATGGCCTGGATTCGTGCTGATGGTGATCACGATTTTGGCGCTGTTCTCGGTGAGCCTGGTGACGGCGATCGCGATCGGCCGGACGGCGCTCGACCTATTCGGCTGACGGTCAGCTCAGTGGTGGATCAGAGGTTATGGAACGTCGAAGTCCGCTTTGCCCTCAACAGCGGACGTTTACCTCGCCCATCAGAAGGTCCGCTTTGTGCCATAACCGGACGTGACCTCTGGTGGATCAAAACCAACTGGCGTGTTCGGTGAGCGCGTGCTCCGGCGTCACGGTCGCGGGCCTTCAGAACCGTCTACGAACACGTCAATTGGGAGAGGGTGATTGATCACGTAGGTGCCGTAGTTCTGGTCGTGCTTGTCAGGTTGGATCAGGCCGTCCGCGTCCTTGGCTCGAGCCAGCAAGGTGTACTGCCCCGGTTCTTTCGGTGTCAGCCAATCGAATTTCCACCGTCGCCACGCATGCCGTCGCACAGGGTCCAGGAATTCTGCCTGGGCCCAGGTCCGGCCACCATCGGTGCTCACTGCAATCTCGGTCACGTCGGTCTCGCCCGTCCATGCAGCGCCGGAAACCGTGTAGATCTGGTTCGGGGCCAGGGTTTCGTAGACACGTGGTCGCGCGATTTCGGACTTGAGCTGCATTTCTCCCAACGGGCGCCGCACGGGCTTTCCATCCATCGAAGCCCAGTAGGCATAATCCGATGTCAGCCAGTAACCGTGAAACGGTTCGCGTATGGCCTGGATACCCGTCAGCCACTTGACGGACGCCATTCCATAGTGCCCAGGAACAATTGCGCGGGCCGGAAATCCGTGATCCCGCGGAAGATCGCGACCGTTCATCTGGTAGGCGATCAGGACTTCCGGCTGAATTGCCTTGGCCCGGGGCAGGCTCCAGGCATACGATATCGGTTCGGGAGGCACAGGTTCTTCTTTAGGTGTTCCGCGATCCGCGCCTTCGAGCACAATCTCGCAAGCGTCTTCCTCCAGTCCGGCGCGCTCCAGCAATGCTCTAAGGGGCACACCAGACCATTCTGCATTGCTGACGGCCCCGAGTTCCCACTGAGCGCCTTGCACCTGCGGGACGAGAAAGACTCGGCTATTACCGGCGCACTCCAAAGTCGCCATCCGGGTCTCGGACGGCATGCTGCGCAGCTCGTCGTAGCTCAATGTGAATGGGCGCCTAACCGCACCGTCGATGCGTAGTTGATAGGAGGCACGGTCCAAGGCTGGTATCGGAAAATGGCTGCGGATGTAGAAAAGCTTTGTGGGAGTGAGATATGAGTCGATCTGGTCGAAGGGAGCCTCCAGATTCTTTGGCTCCTTTTGCCGGATGGTGAGACCCGCCGAAGGGAACTGAATCGTATTTTCGACGCCGCGCCTTTCCGAGCCTTCCATGATCTTCTCCCTATTTGCCGATTGCGATGCTGGCGAATGTCGCGTCGGGCGGCTGCGCCAGAAACAAGATCAGGTAAATCGTCATGGCAATGCCGACCAGCGCTAGGAACGAGGCGATGAACACGCCTTGCCTGGAGAGCGAGCGATCTGCGAACTGGTTCCGGTCCACTTCGCCAGCCAGGCGCATAAAACGCCGCGCGGAAAACAGATTCACGAGTGCGCCGGTCGTGATGAGCGCGGCTCCAAACCAGGGTGAAAACTCGTGGGGCTGAGCGGCGGAGAACTGTTGCGGTAGGTGGAGCTGCTCCAAGAAAATCCCAAAGCGCGCCACCACGAACCCGAATCCCATCAAGGTGATGCCGGTGCGAGTCCAGGCGAGAAACGTTCGCTCTTCCGCCAGATAGTCCCGCAGGTCAGCTACTGGCTTCGCTTTGATGGGCATATCCATTTCAACTTCACCGGCTCTACGGATCGCGTAGCCTTCTGGGTGCGATACTTGAGAGGTAGCGGCCCATGCGGACTTGCCCATTAAATTCAAGTTTATTCTTGAGCTGGCTGCGCGCGAGACGCCGTTCATCACGAGCTCATCGTGGGTTATGTCTATGGCCTCGAGGGTCACAGCGTTGATCTCCAGGCATTCCCCTCCGCAGCGGCGCTTTCTTTGATCAGCGCACAGGTGCGGTGAACGATGTCGCCAGTGCGCATTCCGTCCTTGACGATACAAGCGAGCAACCGCCGGACTGCCTCCGTATCTGTCGGCTGGGCGAGGAGCAGCCTCAGAGCGGCTTCGGCGCCCATGACGACAGCGCAGATCGGCTGGTTGATTTCAGCAATCGACGCCGATAGCTGCTCTAGGAACGCGACTCTGTTCGCGGACGTCAACTCGGTCTGAGGCATGGGACACCTCCGAATTGAGGTGGTGTAGCCGCTCCTGGAGGGCGATTCCTTAGGGCCGATCTTAAGAATTATTAAATTGGCTGTCCGGGTGAGGTCGCCTGGCTGTCTCTCAAAGACCACACGTGTCGTCCACGCCTGCCAACCGTGGGGCTCGGATCGCGACTGGTGCGGATGCTCGCGGTGCATGGTTACCGTGGACGGTCGTACGTTTGATAATACCCTGCGGTTTCTCAGTATCCGCGGCCTATATGAAGGGCAAAACTTCAGCCTGTCTAATCCACGAGGGCGGGATGTCTGAAGCAAGCGCCAATCTGGTCTATGTGTGCGATCAATGGGAGATCGATCTCGGCCGGCGGGAGCTGCGGTCGCGCGGCATTCCCGTGCCGCTCGGCGGCCGGGCCTTCGAGGTCGTCACGGTCCTTGTGCAATCGGCCAGCGAATTCGTCACCAAGGACGATTTGATGGATCGGGTGTGGCCGGGCGCCACCGTCGGCGAGGGTACGATCCACGTTCACATTTCCGCGGTCCGCAAGGCACTGGGTCCGGATCGTGGCCTGCTGAAGACCGCTTCCGGTCGCGGCTATCGCCTGCTCGGGAGCTGGACGCCTCAGCAGCGGGAGGCGACCGCCGCACCGGTCTATTCATCCCTGACCCGCACATCCGGAGCGCCGCCGGCAAACAATTTTCCCCCGCTCATTACGCGCCTGATCGGTCGGGCCGCGGCTTGCCAGTTCGTCCGAGACCTCGTCTCGGCCTATCGGGTGGTGACCTTGACGGGCCCCGGTGGCATCGGGAAGACCGCGCTCGCCATCAAAGCCGTCCGTTACCTCCTGCCCGACTTTGAAGACGGGGGGTGGCTCGTCGAACTGGCCTCGCTGTCCGACCCCGGCCTCGTGTCGTCCACGGTAGCCAGCACGCTCGGGCTCAAGCTCGCCGGCGAGATTTCGGCGGAGTCTGTCGCTCGCGCCGTTGGTGGAAGACATCTTCTGCTTGTGCTCGATAATTGCGAGCACGTCATCGACGCGGTGGCGAACCTGGCCGAGACCTTTACGCGCTTGTGCCCCCGCATCACGATTGTGGCAACCAGCCGCGAAGTCCTGCGGATCGACGGCGAGTCCGTCTATCGCGTTCCGCCGCTCGACGTGCCCGCTCTCGGGCAAGCGGCGCCGGACTACATAATGCAATACAGCGCGGTGGAGCTGTTCGTCGCCAGGACCAAAGCGCTGAACGCAGGCTTCTCACCGACCGCCGAAGACCTCGCATCGATTGCCACGATCTGTCGACACCTCGACGGCATACCGCTCGCTATCGAGTTCGCGGCGGCTCGCGCCGCGGTTCTCAGCGTTCAAGGGGTAGCCGCCGGCTTGCGCGATCGCTTCGCGCTGTTGACGGCCGGCCGCCGCACCGCGCTTCCGCGGCACCGGACACTGCGCGCGACGTTCGATTGGAGCCACGACCTGCTGCCGGACCCGGAGCGGCGGTTGCTGCGGCGCCTTTCCGTCTTCCCCGGCGGATTCACCATCGATGCCGCCGCCGCCGTCATGACGGATACCGGATTCGATGCGTCGGCGGTGCTGGACGGCATCGCCAATCTCGTCGCCAAATCATGGGTGGCGCTGGACAAATCGGCCGCCGCCCGCTGGACTCTGCTGGAAACGATCCGTGCCTACGCGATCGAGAAGCTTGCCGAGCACGCCGAGGCCGACGTGGCCGCCCAGCACCATGCGCTGTATTTTCGCGATCTCTTCGCGCCGCAGCCGCGAGGTGCCACATCGTCTTTGTCGGATGAGGACCTGGCGCGCCGTGTCCGGGAGATCGACAACGTTCGCGCGGCGCTCGACTGGTCCTTCTCCTCGGCCGGGGATCCGGCGATTGGCATCGACCTCACAGCCGCCTATTCGCCGGTCTGGCGATACCGTTCGCTGATGAGCGAATGCCGCGAGCGCTGCGAACGCGCGCTGCTCAGTCTTGAACCGCATGTGCCCGCGAACATCCGACTGCGGATGGAGCTGCAGCTGGCCCTCGCGGCTGCGATGTTCATCACGATGGGCCCCGCACAACTGGCAAAAACTCTCCTGACCGAGGCACTCGAAACCGCCGACGCGCTGAATGATCTCCATGCGCAGGCGGGGGCTCTGTCGACGCTGATATCCATTTACACCTCTCGCGGGGAATACGGTAGGGCGCAGATCGCGGCGGAACGGATCGAGCAAATTGCTCATAGTATTGGCGACCCGACACACCTCCGTTTGGCCTATCAGCACATGGGCTCCGCGCTTCACTTGATGGGCAGACCTCGCGAGGCCCAGCAATATTTGGAACGCGTTCTTCGAACTCCCGCCGCGCCGGGCGATCGCCGAGACACGATTTATTTCAATTCGAATATCCATGCGGCAGCTCGGGTGATGCTGGCTCGGGCGCTTTGGATCCAGGGCTTCACGGAACAGGCGCTCAATGAGGCTCGCCTCAGCCAGGAAGAGCTGCAAGGCAAAGATCAACAACTCCTGCTTTGCCGGACCTTGTATCACGGCATCTGTCACATCGCGCCGATGACAGGTGACTTCGCAACCGCCGATCGGGAGATCGCGCGGTTAATCGAGGCGGCCATAAGTTTGAACGCGCACGTCTGGGAGACCGCGGGTCACTTCCTGAAAGGTAAGTTGTTGGTCGAGCGCGGCGAGTTCGCGCAAGGCCTGCTGGTGTTGCGCGATGCCTTCGAGACGTGCGACCGAACCGGGTGGCACATATCGTATGCGGAGTTCAAGGGCGCGATCGCAGTTGCGTTTGCCGGGACAGGGCGGCTCGACGAGGCTCTGGTTGCCGTGGACGACGCGATGGCGGTCGACCGCGAGGGCGCGGACGGGCACGGGTGGTACGCCCCTGAGTTGCTCCGCATCAAAGGCGAAGTGCTGCTCCGGCAAGCCACGGATCAGTCCCTGGCGGCCGAAGATTGCTTTAGCCAGGCGGCCCAAATGGCCCGCGAGCAGGGCGCTCTATTCTGGGAGCTGCGGGTCGCTCTCAGCGTCGCCCGTTTGAGGGTGAGCCAAGGTCGCGCCCACGAGGCCAGAGCAGCGCTCGCGTCGGTTTATGATCGGTTCACCGAAGGCTTTGCGACCGCGGACATGCAGGCTGCCCGCACCTTGCTTGAGGAGTTGCCGCCGTAACGCGGGACGTTGGGAGAAGCGCCGTGAGGAACGTCAGAAAAGCTGCGTAATTGCAACTGGCATTCGCTAGTGCCATCTGGCATCTCGGGTGTAACAGCTCGATGTCCGAGAAGGGTCAAACTCAGAAGTCCGGGCGCGCACCCGGGAAGTCTGCTTTGCCCTCAGGAACGGACCCCCTCACCTTGGCTGCCCAAGTCCGAAAAGTGCCAAAAGCCGAACAAGCTGCATAGGAGGGACGTCATCGGCCTAGCCCGACGGTCACCCTTTCGAGGACGGCGAGCGCATCCGTTGTGCCGTCAGCTTCTCCTTTCTCAAAATCGTCTCCGCCCAGTCCCATAGTGTTCGTCACGTGCGCAAGACACAGGATTGGTACGCCGGCAATTTTGCCGAAAGTGTAGAGTGCGGATGCCTCCATCTCGACGCAGAGAATGTCCTCTGCGCGCGCGGCCGCGATGGCATCTTCGGTTTCGCGAAACGGTGCATCGGTCGTCCAGCTCGCACCCACAATGGAGCGTGGGCCCCCCGCCAAGGCCGAAGCGGCGCGTTGGACAAGCATCGGGTCGGCATCCGCATATCGGCTCGGGGCGGCGTAATGGTAGCTCGTTCCTTCGTCTCGCAATGCCCGGTCGATCACAACAAAGTAAGGGGTCGGTCCTGCGGGCTTGATCTGGCCTGCCGAGGTAAGGCTTATGAGGAGCTTGCAACCGGAGGCAAACAGCTCTTCAGCAACCAAGACTGCAAACGATGCCCCGACGACCCGGCCGACGATGCCCACGTCGCGCCCGGCGAGCGCGAATGTGTCCAGTTCCGTATGGTAGCAGGCCCAAGACTCGAAACGTCGGCCGAGGCCGCGCTCACGAAGCTGCCTGACGAGATCGCCGTCCGGGTCTAGGATGCAGACCTCCGGGACATCCTGCTGTGGCAGGCCGCGCTGTCGCCGCGCTTCACGCAGGAGCGCCGAGGGCGAGAACACTGAAGGGGTTGAGTAATGCTTGCGGTCGAGTATTGGCGGGATCAGCATGGAAGGGATGAGGCTTCATGACTATCTCAGGCCGGGCGGCCCATTGGGAGAATGTATACGAGAGCAAGGGCGAACGCGAGGTAAGCTGGTTCCAGGAGAGCCCGTCGCCTTCGCTCGAATTGATCGCATTGGCCGATGCAGAGCCTACCTCACCAATTGTTGACATCGGCGGTGGGGCGGCTCGGCTGGTCGATGCGCTGCTGACCGCCGGATATGCAGATCTTACCGTCCTTGATCTGTCCGACGCGGCGCTCGCGGCGTCGCGTGCACGGCTCGGTGCCGCTGGCGACGGCGTGCATTGGATCGTCGCCGATGTGACGACGTGGCAGCCAACGCGGAATTATGACATCTGGCACGACCGTGCAGCGTTCCATTTTCTCAACGCGCCGGAAGAACAAGCGGCCTATGTCGCGTGCGTCCGACGAGCCGTAAAAATTGGCGGACATGTCATCATCGGCACATTCGCAATCGATGGTCCGGAGAAATGCAGCGGCTTGCCCGTGACACGTCACACCGCTGACAGCATCACCGCTCTGCTCGGCGCCGGCTTCACGTTGACGGATCATCGGCGTCATAAGCACGCCACGCCGTGGCAATCGGTACAGAATTTCCAGTTCAGCAGCTTCATCAGATCATGCTGAATTTCGCGCTGCAGCCCACGTCTGCATTGAGTCACTATTTGCGAATTGCACAGATTACTCGCTTCGGGCCAAAAGCTAAAACTGTCGCCGTCGTCAGACGGCCCAGTGTTGATACCCTAGTGGATGGCTGCCACGGCGGTTACGACAATGAGAATGATCGTTACGAGCGCACCTGAAACATAGAGAATGGTTCTGATGCTGCCGCCTTTGGCCGCTTTGCCGCCGCGCAAATAGACCGCAACGTGGATCAGACGAATTGCAACATAGACCCATACAAGCGTTGCAAGCGTGACGGGTCTCACCCCTACCATCATAGCCAGTATTGTCGGGACGACAAAAGGCGGCAGCGCCTCCACCGCGTTCATGTGGACGCGATCGATCCGGTACAGCAGGTTATCGTCATCCAACGGCAGGACAGGTTTGGAGAGTGTCCCGGCCCTGCCTTTGGACGATCCTGAATAGACCGCCAGCAAAATTGACAGGAGGCAAAGGACAAGCACCCCGACAATGCTAAGCGAGTAGGCTGCCATACGGACCTCCGCAATTACGATCACGTCGCATGGGTTACGCGAGTATCATGCCTCGCGGGCAATCCGCTCGGCGAATCGTTTCAGATAGAGCGGCCAACCCTGATCGCCTTCAACGCCTTCGCGCACGCCTTCCCAACCTTGGCCATGACGTTCGAGGTGACGGTGCTCAAGTTCCAACCGAGTCCGGCTTGGCGTCTCGGCAATGAACCGCACCTCCCATTCACTGGTCTTGTCTGGATCGGTTTCGATTTGCCAGCGCGGGCTGATGTCCCAGCTTAGAAGTACGCGATTCGGCGGTTCAAAAGCCAACACACGCGCCCAGCGGCATTCGCTGCCGTCGACACCCCGATCATAGACGTGACCGCCGACCCGAGGCTCGAACACGGTCTCTGCGATGGAGACGGAGAGCAGATTGTGCTCGCGTGGCTTGAAGCTGCCGAAGTCTTCCGTAAAGACCTTGAACGCACGCTCGATAGGCGCCTCGACCACGATAGATTGTTTGATGGGTGCGGCCGATATTCGTATGCTCATTTCTGGTCCTCCACTGATTTTTCGACGGCCACTTTGTAAGCTGCCAGTGTGCTGCTCCAGAACCGGTCAAGCCAGGCACGCATCTGGCCGAGCCCCGCTGGATCGATGTGATAAATGTTGCTGGCCCCCTTTGGCTCGGCACGAACCAAACGAGATTCGCGCAGCACCTTCAGATGCTGGGAGACGGCTGACTGGGAGACAGTCAGTTCACGGGTGAGTTCAACGACAGTGCGAGGCCGCGCGCCCAGCAGTTCGAATATTCGTCTGCGGGTCGAATCGCCCAGAGCGGCCAGTTGCACGCTGTCTTTAGCCATGGCTGGCCGACGCCCGGTGCCGGTCATGCTTACGAGACCTTTCGATGCGGTCACGACAACGGATCATCATTAGTCATAACTAATGATTAGCACAAACTAATGATTGCGTCAAACGTGGTGATATTTGGGCCAGACTTCAGCTATGGGTCTTGGCCGTGTAAAAACATCCTTCCAAGGAAGTCGGTAAGAAGCCAGGACCGGTTCGGTCTCAGGCCGCGATCGCAGCCATCAGCGGCTTGGTCCCGACGATGTTCATGACCCGTGTCAGATTATAGGCAAGGACCGAGAGGGCCATCTCGGCGGCTACTTTTGGGAGCGTTTTGGTGACGAAGTGTGTCGCCCCCATGCGGGCCTTCATCGTGCCGAACGGATGCTCGACCGTCTCGCGACGCAGGCGCATGGCTTGTGGGTTTGCATCAAGGCGCTGCTGCACGGCTTCGAGCAGATGCTCATGCTCCCATCGTGGAATCCGCCGCTCTGGCCCTGTCGTGCACTGTGATTTTAGCGCACAATCTTGACAGGCTTTGGTCCAGTAGCGCCGTAGCCGCTTGCCGTCCTCCTCGCTCGTAAAGCGATATGGCAGTCGCTCCCCGGCTGGACAGCTATAGGCGTCCTCCTCTGGCAAATAGACAAAGTCCTGCTTGCCGAAGCGGCCATCTGACTTGGCACCCGACGTCTGCGGCTTGGGCAGAGTTACCGTGATGCCGGCCTCGTGACACGCGAGGATCTCCAGGCTGCTGAAGTAGCCGCGATCGGCAACGGCCTCGAGTGTCTCGGTCTCGAGAACGGCCTTGGCCTGCTTGGCCATATTGGCCAGTTGAGCCCGATCTGAGCCGCTGTTCGTTACCTCATGCGTCACAATCAGATGATGCTCGGTATCCACGGCGACCTGCACGTTGTAGCCGACAACGCCGGAACCACGCCCGCTCGTCCCATCGAACGGCTGTCGGGA
>Ga0193742_1000987_pt1 | contig 17924 bp, 22 predicted proteins | sample L2c1metaG_FD_165511 | JGI IMG/M metagenome (GOLD analysis project Ga0193742, IMG submission 165511) | Soil microbial communities from a riparian zone of the East river system, Colorado, United States - L2c1 | ecosystem: Environmental > Terrestrial > Soil > Riparian zone | place: USA: East River... | reverse complement strand
TCCCTATATTCTGAAGGCCTCGAGCACGCTGAGTTCGTTGTCATTGGAAGCCTGGACCATTTTGCCAAAAAACATCCTGAACTACCATTTGAGACAAAGGGTATGACGAAACCGATTAATCGGGAGCTTGGACTCAAACATGCGGGTATGTCAGTAAAGTTCCATGAACAGCAACTTGGAGCGGTAGTAAAAATTGAACAAATATTGGCAAAGAACAGGGGCTAATGGGGCGACTATGAAAACTGAAATTGAAGTTAAATTCCTGGACATGGATCACGATGATATTCGCGCAAAACTACGCGAGCTCGGCGGCGAATGCGAACAACCGATGAGATTGTTGCGCCGTGCCATAATCGAAACGCCTGAATTGGTTGCGAAAAACGGCTATGTCCGAGTACGTGACGAGGGCGACAAAACGACGGTTACCTACAAGCAATTTGACAGCCTGGCGGTTGACGGGGCAAAAGAAATTGAAATTATAGTAAGCGATTTTGATTCAACTGTCGCATTATTTGACGTTGCAGGGCTTCAACAGTCATCATTTCAGGAATCAAAACGCGAGACATGGAAATTCGGAACGACCGAAATCGTGCTAGACGAGTGGCCATGGCTAAAACCATATATTGAAATTGAAGGTGAAAGCGAAAGCGAATTGCGCGACGTTGCCATGAAGCTTGGCCTCGATTGGGCAAATGCGGCGTTTGGTGATGTGATGGTCGCATACCGTGCGCAGTATCCATATTTAACCGACAAACAAACGGTGGGGCGCATTCCAGAAGTTAAATTTGGCGATCCACTCCCTGATTTGTTGAAAGCGTAAACACCGACACAGTAAAGGTTTATAATAGCTGTATGGAACGGTTCAAGTTCAACCCCACATTAAGCAAAACAACTGTCGTATTTGCAGGCGCTGCCATGCTGGCAGGGTGTGCGGGTAACGGCGAAACAGGACCTACCCCACCGGCAACAACCATTAATAGCGCACCCAGCCCGAGTAATACCCCCGAAGACATACTCACTAAGTATTACTGTGGTAGCAACGATTTTAAAGTAGAAGCAGGAACCGTTGTGGTAGACGGAAGATGTGATGATAAAGACCCTACCAGGGCCGTTGGACTCTATTCTGGAACGGAACAAATTAGGGAAGAGGCCGTAGCGCGTGCTAAGACGGGCGCAGCGCTGGTTGCAAAGTGCTTTATAGAAGTCCCTGCCTCTGAGGCTTTGTCGAATGCCGAGGGTAATAGCTCGAGGCGCTGGATACTCGTAGACGTAGCGCCTAGTGACAAAGTCGAGATTCTGCAACCTGGGGCGACACAAGCAAAGATTCCTGCAATCTGGACGCAGGGCACTGTACCAAACTCATGCTAATAGGAGATTTTAATGCCAACATTTTTTGAAGGATTGAAGCGGATATTAACTGGCCAGCAAGTGTTTAAACCGGGCGAAGATGCGGACGGCGTAACACACAGAGATGAGCAGGCTGATGTGGACAGTGATGCGCCGGTTATCAACCCGTCTAGCCAGCCAGCATCGCAGTATGTCGGAGGTGCGACAACGACCAGGACAAGTGGCCCGGCCATTATTCCGCAATGTGTTGTCGAGGAAGTTGAATCGCGTATCAGCGGGCCATATTTGGACGTGAGCGTGACGATTAAAAACATGTCGCAAGTTACGGTTATGCTGGACAAAATTCTGTTGCTCGGTAGAACGCGCGAACTAGACTATTCTTTGGCTCCAGGCGCATCCCGTGAATTCGTGAGTGTATATAACGGTCCGCTTTTGACGAATAGAAACTATACTCACAGCGAAGTCCAATACCGCAATGAACAGGATGGTGAATACCACAGTGCTATTCATAACGCAGAGTTTGAACAGCAGCCAGACAACACATACACGATAAATCGTATCCGTTTCATTCCGCCAGTGAAACACTTGACCTAGGGGTGTTCAAATTAGCGTTTTTTGATCATTAACTCGAGATTCGACAGGTAATTAACCGGGTCGACGAGTTTGTGCGTGCGCAGGTATGCCAGGTGGTAATCCACAAACGGCATACGGTCATTCGGCCACTCCCCGACAGGACTATAGGAGTCCTTGGTAATCATTGATGGGTTTTCTTCGAGTGCTTTTAATTTCTCGGTGATCTCATCAATGGTGATAAAAACAGCCATGTTACTCAGCCTTCACTTTTTTCTTTGGTGGCTTCTTCACATTTTTTTTCTGGTTCTGGCCTTTGGACATATAAACCTTCCGTACGAAACCGCACATTAACTTATACCCATTATCCTCTCATTTGGTCGAAAAACCTAATATCGAACGTTTCAAAATGGTTATGCTTGCATGTCAACTACTTACCGCATACGCTGTTAGCAACTAACGCGTGAGGGGTAATATCATGATTGAGCCTGAATTTACTCAGCCAGAATACGTCGAGAGGGAACGTACTCCGGAATATGTTGCAGCACTCCGTTTGATTACTACATTCACGAAATTTGCTAACCGTGATAGGGAATTTCTGGAAAAGAAAACCCCCGTCATGTCGTGTAGCGCATCCGAGGGCAGCACGGAGATTATCGAGGGCGAAGCGCAATTAGCTGACGGTGAAACGGTTGATGTGGAATACGGTTTTCGAGCACGCAGGCATACACCAGGGCCAGGTGTCGAATACATCGGTTTCGAACTCGTCATCGAGTCAGAACAGCAAATTGATTTAGTCGTACACGTCATGAACGACGAAGACAGTAACGACGACGAGGTGTATAAACTAAAAGCTAAATCGCGCATTCGCCGGCTTAATTTCCAAATCGACAACTACGATACAGAGTTAGTATTTACCGAAGAATTTATTTACCTAGACGAGTGTAGGGATGTTATTTCAAACGTGTCGAGCGAGCGGTATGATGACGAAGGCATGAATTATATCGTGAATGCAGATGAGGCGGATGTAGAGGAAAGCGGGCAGGAAAGCGATGAAGCAAGTGAAGTTGTCACTTTGCGGCAGCTGGCTTCTAGTGCTATGAAAACCAGACAAGCACACGAAGCACTTGTTACCGAAGATACGACACTCGAAGAAGCGATGGCGAAATGGGTCGTCGAGGAAGAGGCGCGTAACGTGCTACCGGAATCGGATGTTTTGGGTGAGATTAATCTAGCGGCAGTACTATTCCAGCGAATGGTTGAAAAATTACAGGGCCTCAGTTCTGATAGTCCGTTATAATAAACGGATATGATTATTTACTATACCGACGGCAGCGCGAGCCCAAACCCAGGTCCTGGCGGATTTTCCGTCATCCGCGATATGAAGCCGATCGTCCTTGGCGGCGAGCCGAGTGGCGCCGAGACGACAAACATCCGTATGGAGGGCCTAGCCATCATGGCTGCGCTCAAAGACGCTGATGGTGAACACTGCGAAATCTTCACCGACAGTGAATTTTGGATCAATGTGATCACGAAATGGTCAATTGGTTGGGAAGCGAAGGGCTGGAAAAAAAGCGGCGGGGAAATCAAAAACCTCGACATTGTCCGCGAAGTCTGCCCGCTGTATCGCGAATCCAACGCAACCTTGACGTGGGTCCGCGGCCACAATGACGATCCCGGTAACGAACTTGCAGACGAATGGGCGAACAAGGCCCGCGAACAACATCTCTCGAAGAGCGTATAATTAGAAGTACCAAACCAACACTCTTAAACCGCAAAAGTTTAACAACATGGGAGGGATATTATGTTGGGCGAGATGAATGCACATGCCACGATTCCAGTGAGTGATCTGGATGAGGCTAAAAAATTTTATGAAGGCGTCCTCGGCCTCGAGGAAGTAGGCGAACACGAAGCTGGCGCAATGTACCGAACGGGCACTGGCCATATTTTGTTGTATGAATCAGAATACGTCGGCACGAACCAGGCAACCGCTGTTTCATGGGAAGTGAACGACCCAAAAGCTGTCGTTGATGCACTCAAGAAAAAGGGCGTTGAATTTGAACACTATCCGGAATTGCCCGGCGTAACGCTCGAGGGCGATTTACACCGAACGGGCTCGATGGTAGGCGCCTGGTTTAAAGATCCGGATGGCAATATTTTGTGCGTCGGAAATGCGATGTAGCTGTCATAATTGAATTCATAACGGAGGATAAATGGATATGGATTCCAAATATGACGATTTGAGCGCGGTTTACATTAACTGTACGCTGACGAAGTCTCCGGCGGAGAGTCACACGGGGAACCTGATAGAGGTCAGTCGCAAGATTATGGAGAAACAAGGTGTCGCGACCGAAGTAATTCGTGCGATTGACCACGATATTGCCAGCGGCGTGTACCCTGACATGACCCAAAAAGGTTGGGAAACTGACGAATGGCCGGAATTATATAAAAAGATCAGAGTGGCCGATATTGTCATTATCGCCGGCCCGATTTGGCTAGGTGACAATAGTTCGGAGACCAAAAAGATTATAGAGCGGTTGTATGCGCAATCTGGTGATTTGAATGACCGCGGGCAATACGATTTTTATGGCAAAGTTGGCGGAGCTCTCATTACGGGAAATGAAGACGGCGTCAAACATTGCGCAATGAATATTCTATACAGTTTGCAGCACATCGGATTTACGATTCCACCGGCAGCTGATGCAGGTTGGATAGGGGAAATTGGCCCTGGACCGAGTTATGGTGACAAAAAGCAAGACGGCACACGGGTAGGCTATGACAGTAATTTCACAAACCGCAATACGACATTTGCCGCATGGAATATGTTACATATGGCCCGCATGCTTAAAAGTAGCGGCGGCATACCAGCATTTGGTAATCTGCCCAAACAATGGGAAGCTGGCACGCGATTTGATTTCGAGAACCCCGAGTATCGTTAAAGCTTTTTCTTTTTAATGTGCTCGACCGCGTCATCAAGCAAAAACAGACTGACATCGTCCCGTGTTGCGCCTGCCGAATGAAACGGCGTGCGGATAACTCGCAGTAGTAACAGCATGTAAATGAATATGAAACTGATTCCTGCGACCAGCAGTACGCCTGCAAAAAACGGCTCAATTTCGGTACAGAGTAACATGACGATCGCTACCGTTACGATTGACCATGCGAGTACCGATGCTGATGGGATAAAAATAATGCGTTGGATATAGTTGACGCGCAGCAGATGCCGCAGTAGTTGGGCTTGCTGCTGTTTCAATTTGACAATGAAATTCGCGGGTACTTTCGCTGTTTCCATTTCGCTAAATGACGAGGCGAGTTTATGAATATGTTGGTGAGCGTCGTGCTGGTTGTGGCGAATGTCAGATGCGAGTGTGGTCGCTACCTTCAGTAAACGTTTTTGAAACTTTCGAATATCAAAATCCGGGTAGTTGGTGTGGATAGAGCACGCGTCTTCGTACATATTTTCGAGAATCGAGGCAGCTTCGGCGGGAATCCGTTCGCTTTCTTTGTAATCGGCGATCGTAGCTGAGAGCAAGAATCCGATAACAAAAAAGGTTCCAGCAATAACACTAGTGTGGAGCGAGCCGAGAGTAATAATTTCCACATCCAGGTAATGCAGGAAATATTTGATGGCAACAATGATTCCGGACAATGCCAGACTGATAATGAAAATACGATAGTGTTTTAAATGCACAGTTCGTTATTATATCATCGCTTACGCATCGTGTTTATTATCATTCCTAAATTCCGGGCTAATTACCTATATACTATTTAGGTGGATCAGGCATTAGCACTCGAAATATTACATGATGGGCATAATGCGCTACTGACCGGACCGGCAGGGGCGGGGAAAACGTATGTGCTCAATCAATTCATCCGTCAAGCAAAGGCGGCTGGTAAACACGTCTCGGTAACGGCGACGACGGGTCTAGCCGCGACACATTTGGGTGGCAATACCATCCATTCCTGGAGCGGCATCGGTGTGAGCGACCAGTTAGCGACTGACTTCGAAGATTATTTACTAAAATCCCGTCGTGACATCATCGAGGTCACCGATGTTTTAATTATCGACGAGATTTCAATGCTACATGACTATCGGTTAGATATGGTCGATAAAGTGGCCCGGACAGTGCGTGATGATGAGCGGCCATTCGGCGGTATCCAGGTCATATTATGTGGTGATTTTTTCCAATTACCACCAGTCAATCGTGATGATTCGCGGGCGGGCGGGTTCGTGGTCGGGTCCGAAGCGTGGGAGTCGCTTGACCCAGTCATCTGTTATTTGGATGAGCAGCACCGCCAAGACGACGATGCATTTTTGGAAATCCTCAATGCCTTGCGCGCAGGAGATATTCGGCGCAATCACGCCGAAACGTTGCTCGAACGGGTCGGAAAAGAACTCGATGACGGCGAAGTAGTGACCGAACTTCATACGGTGAATATTGATGTCGACCGTATCAACCAGGCAAAATTACAGGCTATCGCAGGCGATGCACATTATTACGATATGACGACCACTGGCTCGGAAAACTATGTCGCATCGCTCAAACGGTCATGTCTGGCGCCGGAGCGTTTAGCGCTGAAACAGCATAGTTTGGTCATGGCGATCAAAAACAGCCCCGAGCGGAAATACGTTAACGGGTCGCTCGGCATCGTAAAGGCATTCGAACCAGTCACGGATTATCCGATTGTTGAATTCCGAAATGGCAAAACTGTGACGATGCAACCAGACGCGTGGGAACTGCGCGATGGCAATAAAAAACGGGCGGGACTCAGCCAGATCCCGCTTCGCCTGGCGTGGGCGATCACCGTTCACAAATCCCAGGGAATGACGCTCGATGCGGCGCGGATTGATTTGCGTCGCGCATTCGTCGAGGGAATGGGCTACGTCGCATTGTCGCGAGTGAAACGGCTGGATAGCTTGAGCCTACTCGGTATAAACAAGATGGCGCTCAAAATTAGCGAGGACGCCCTGCAGATTGATGAGACGCTTCGTAAAAAAGCAGCTGGGGACGCGAAACGGTTCGAGCATTTGCGAGCCCGTGTTGGGGAACGGGCAAAAGTAGTTGATAAAAAGAAAACAACTGACTGGGCGGAGCGCCTCGCGAAAATGCGCGAGAAACACCCGAACGCATACAAGCCATGGGCTGATGCCGACGATGCATTATTAAAAGAACGTTTTCTGGGTGGCGATGACCTCAAGATACTTAGTAAAAAGTTTGGCCGTCATGAACGCTCAATTCTATTGCGTTTGCAAAAACATTTTGGCGAAGACGTCGTACCTACTGTATAGTACGTAGTGTTAACAATTCGAAAAATATCAAGAGATGGCGAGAGTACTGGCTCCGTGACCCATCAGCAACCTGTCTACGCGGCAAGGTGCTTCCTCCAGCCCGTAATGGGGCAGATATGAGCGCAAACGTGTACTCCTTTTGTTCCCGCGCGGGAATAATATAAAAGGAGTATTTTTTATGTCAAGATTTCGTAGTGCAGAGAGTGTCAGTCCCGGTCATCCGGATAAATTGTGTGATCAAATTTCTGACGCGATTTTAGATGCGTATTTAGCCCAGGACCCACAGGCCCGCGTGGCAGTTGAAACCGCTGGCGGTCACGGCAAACTGTTTATTACCGGAGAAGTCACCGCTACATCACATGTCGATATCCCCGCCATCGTTCGTCGTTTAGCTGGTGATGTCGAGCTCATCGAGCATTTAGTGAAACAGAGTCCAGAGATTGCCCAGGGCGTCGATACAGGCGGCGCTGGTGACCAAGGAATTATGGTGGGATATGCGACAAGCGAGACTGCTGAATATTTGCCGCTCGAAACGATCCTGTCACGACGTCTCAATCAACATTTGTACGAGCAGTGGCCACACGATGGTAAAACACAAATTACGCTCAAAGACGGTACGATCGTTGCAGCCGTCGCGAGCTTCCAGCACGCTCTGCACGACGAGTTACTGGCGGCAGTCAAACAGTGGCTGGGTTCGCAAAAAACTGCTAGTGATGTTGCTATCCATATCAACCCAGCAGGTGACTGGGAACAGGGTGGATTTGATGCAGATGCTGGACTGACGGGACGCAAGCTCGTGGTTGATAACTATGGCCCAAGTATTCCAATTGGCGGTGGTTGTTTTAGCGGCAAGGACCCAAGCAAAGTCGACCGTTCGGCTGCGTATATGGCACGCCGGGTAGCCGTTGACTACCTGCGAGTACGTAACGCCAGCGAAGTTTATTGCTACTTGGCATATTCAATCGGCGTGGCGGAGCCGCTCGAAGCAACCGTCATTGTTGATGGTAAACAAGAGCCTGTCGAGGGGTATGACCTGACGCCGGCTGGTATCATCAAAACTCTCGACCTGCGTAAACCCCAATACGAAGAAACGGCCCGTTACGGGCACTTTGGCAACGGTTTTACCTGGGATAAATAGTGCTACAATAATCATATGAATGTGACTGCTGACACGATTGACGAGTACTTTGCAGTAGCGGGTGAGCGTGAGCCGGCGCTACGTACCATTGATGAGCTCATCAGAAAAGCAGCACCAAATCTCAAACTAGTACTATTTGGCATGGGAAGCGGTGTCGCGCTTGGTTACGGCATGCAACCATACCGGTCAAAAAGCATGAAAGCGTCAGAACCCGACCAACACTGGCCACTGATCGCATTGGCGAACCAGAAAAATTACATAAGCCTGTATGTGATGGCAGTCGAAGACGGGCAATATATTGCCGAGAAAAATGCTGGCAAGCTCGGTAAGGTCAGCGTTGGCAAGAGCTGTATCAGATTCAAAAAACTCGAAGATTTAAATTTAGAAACGGTCAGCGAAATTGTTGGCAACGTGGCAAAACGCGTTGCAGCTGGCGAAAACCTGTTCGGCATTTAGAGCCCGTACGAACCAAAATAGCCTATTGCACCGTTACGCCCTCGGGTCCATACTCTGAATTAGAACCTATCTCAAAATAAGGAGGGGTATATGGATGTTTCAGTAAACTATTGGGCAGTGCTGCTAGCAGCAGTTTCGAGTATGGTTGTTGGTAGTATCTGGTACGCAAATGGTGTGTTTGGCAACACCTGGAGCAAGCTTGCTCATGTCGATATGACCAAAAAGGTGAGCGGTGGCCAGATGGCGACCATGCTAGGGCTTACATTTGTGGCATCATTGGTGACTGCATACGTTTTGGCGCATGTGACTTTCCTGAGTAACCAGTTTTTCGCTAACAGTTATATGCAAGATGCGCTTTCAACCGCGTTTTGGTTGTGGCTCGGTTTCACGGCTGCACGAATTCTTACGCATGACTTATTTGAGGGCCGCCGCAAGAAATTGACGCTCCTGACCTGGGGTAACGAGCTTGTAACTATCATGGTGATGGGGCTTATCATCGGCCTCATGGGAGCGTAGCTCACGCCATTGGCCTCGGCGAACTGCTGCCTTATCGATTCCAGTGCTCATGCGACGTACCTTTCGTACGTCTTATTCCGCGCTTCATCGCTGCCTTGCATTTCATCCGAGGACAAAGCCGTGAAGGTAACAAAGGTATATAATATAAAGTATGAAGATCACGAAATATCCGCAAAGTTGTTTACTCATCGAATCAAATGGTACCCGGATCGTTATTGATCCGGGTAGTTTTGTGGCGGAAAAATACCAGGCCGATTCATTTGGCCACATTGATGCAGTATTAATTACGCATGAACACTCAGATCACGCGCATGCCCAGTTAATTGCTGCAATGAAAGTAGGGGCGACAAAAGTGTATGCAAACCGCTCTACGCAGGTTCTGCTGGGTGACATTGTGACGGACATTGTGAGTGATGGAACCACCATTGATGTAGGCGCGCTGAAGGTTCATGTCCGTGACCTGCCGCACGTTGATTTGCCTGATGGTAGTCCGGGTCCTCAGAATACAGGCTATATTATTGATGATGTGTTGTTTCACCCAGGGGATGGCATAAAGATTGAAGGGGTGGATGTGCCTGTCGGGGCAGTGCCTATCACTGGTCCTGACATTAGTCCCCGTGATGCATTAGATTTTGCCAAAAGTATACATTGTAAGGTAATGATTCCAATTCATTTTGATGGTTATCCATCGAATCCTGAATTCTTCGTGGGATTAGCGGAAAAGGTACATATGCCGTTTAAAGTGATTCCACTGCGCGATGGTGAGAGCTACGATACTGACGGTGCTGTTGCCTGAATCGCAGTCGCGATCGGACCTTTTAGTTCCACGACTTTGATGTTACCGTCGACGATAAACGATCTGCCGAGGTTCTGGGAGCGCATTTTGAATGGCTCACCATCCCGGATGGTTGTTACTTTTCGCACCAGCCCGGCGCTCTGCAGTGTCTGGATGATATGGTCGCGTTCTTTGGTGTGTTCAGGATCATTGCCATGAGTAAACTGAAAATTCCGCCACCTGATTGCAAACGGACTGACGTCGTCAATCGCGGCACCAATCCAGACAGTGCGTTTGCGGCCAAAGAACCGGCGGACCCGCGCCAACCAATAGGAAAAATGATCACTTTTATCAATATGAGGTCTTTCGATTAATTGCCAGAACCGTACGTGATGCCGGTGCCGGGGACTACCGTTTAGGCCATAGGGAATCTGAAAACCGACGTCGAATGTCCGCCCGAACAGATACAGTGAGCTAAACGGTGCCGTGGGATACGGCCTGGCGAGTAATAGCGCATAGGCTTCACGCACCATGTTTTTTAGCGTCGCGCGGTCCGCTGTGTGCCAGCCGGCGATGCGCATGTCCTTGATCAGTTGGCGTTTACTCCGGGCAACAATCGCAATATTCACAGGGTCGACGGGCCAGCCGTCGGGGCTCGTCACGTACCGTGGAATGTGGTTGGGTTTGATAACGACCCGCCACACACGGATGATAATCGGAATACCGGCGTAGGCTAAAAACAGGTAGATGATGAGCAGTGTCGGGAAGATCGGCAGTCGTCTGTCCAGGAACGGAAGCAGTACGAATGTGCTGACATAGGCAAGTCCGACGACTAGCACAAATACTAATAGACGCCACAGGGTGCGCCAGAGGAAAGTCGTCCCTGTTATTAGCTGTTGTCGCATCGTCCCACCAGTATAACTGAAATATGAGTACGCTATAATAACTGCAGTCTAAAGAAAAGGATTCTACTATTAGTGCCGATCAATTGAATTTACGCTTTCCAAAACGATTTTTCTGGGGTGCATCGACAAGTGCTCACCAGGTCGAAGGCAACACGCACAACAACTGGAGCGTATGGGAGCTTGAAAATGCGAAAAGCCTCGCCAAGCAAGCCGAATACAAGATCGCGCATTTACCGGTGTGGCCAGATATCCGGGAGGAAGCCTCAACGCCTGAAAACTACGTTTCAGGGAAAGCCGTCGATCATTACAACCGTTACGAGCTGGATTTTGATATTGCCCAGAAACTTAATTTGAACGCGTTCCGTTTCAGTATCGAATGGTCGCGCATCGAACCCGAAGAGGGCCGGTGGGACGCAGCCGAAATCCAACATTATCGTGAGTACATCACGGCGCTCAAAAAACGCGGATTAGAGCCTATGGTGACATTATTCCACTGGACGATGCCGGTATGGTTTACGGAAAAAGGTGGCTTTGAAAAATCAACCAACGTGAAATATTTCGTACGGTTTGCCGAGAAAATCTTACAGGAACTCGGGGCTGACCTACGTTACATCACGACGATCAACGAACCCGACACGGTTGCAATTCACGGTTACTTTACGCTTGAGCATCCGCCCCAGAAACACTCGGTCGTAAAGGCCGTCTGGGTATACCGGAATATGTTGCTCGCGCATAAACGGGTATACAAATTAGCCCACCGGATGAGCCGGAAATATAAAGTCGGATTTACAAAATCGTATGCGTGGTTGCGTCCAAGTGACCAAACACGGATGACTCGTATCGGCATACGCGGAGATTTTTGGCTGCGCGACGATCTGCCGCTCGCCTATGTTGGTAACAAGACCGATTTTATCGGTGTTAACTACTACTTTACCGACCTGCACCGTGGCCTAAAAGTCGTTCATGACGGCGGGCAGCACAATGATTTAGGTTGGGAAATGCGGCCTGACGATCTGGAAGAAGTATTAATTCGCCTCGGCAAGCACAAGAAACAGATCATGGTGACCGAAAGCGGCACGGCTGACCGCGGCGATACATACCGTCAATGGTGGATTGCCCATTCGCTTCAGTCAATTAATTCGGCGCTCAGCCAAGGTGTCGATGTCATCGGCTATTTGCACTGGAGTTTGCTCGATAACTTTGAATGGGCCTATGGGCGCTGGCCACGATTCGGATTGGTCGCGATTGATTACAAAAATGATCTCAAACGTACCGTTCGTGAAAGCGGGCTATGGTATGGCAAAGTCGTCAAAAAAATGAGAGAGCAATAGGCGCGGGAATGCAGCCGTTGGATACCAAAAGTCCTAAAATAGTCGTTATTGGTGGTGGAACCGGCAGTTTTGCGCTTTTAAGTTCGCTCAAGGATTACACCCAGAACATCACTGCACTGGTTAATATGGCCGATGATGGCGGATCAACTGGACAACTGCGCGATGAGTTAGGCGTATTGCCTCCCGGCGATGTCCGTCAGTGCCTGGTGGCGCTGAGCCGCTCGCCGCGAGTGCGCGACCTGTTTAATTACCGCTTTGACCAGGGGAGTCTCAAAGGCCATGCCTTTGGTAATTTATTTTTGACTGCGCTTGAGAAAATGACCGGTGATTTTGGTAATGCGACGGAGCTTGCGGGCCAGGTTTTGAATATCGTCGGGCGTGTTGAACCAATTACGCATGATAAGGTGACGCTCGTCATGGAGTCGTCCGACGGGAAAGTGACCGAAGGTGAATTTCACATTGGCCACGCAGACTTCGGCAAACATACCCATCCGACCATCCGCCTCAAGCCTCATGCCAGCATTAATCCTGTCGCCAAAGAAGCTATCGAAATTGCAGATATCATCGCACCAGGCAATTTGTATGGTTCGATCGCACCAGCATTGGTCGTCGGCGGAGTAGCTGACGCCATCAAAGCGACCAAAGCCAAAAAAGTGTACGTCTGTAACCTGGTGACAAAACCCGGCCAGACCGACGGTTTCACGGTATCTGACTATGCGGACGAGATTGAACGTTTCCTGAGCGGCGCGAAGCTAGATGTCGTGCTCTATAATTCCGAAAAACCATCAGACGAATTAATCGATCGCTACGCACATGATGGGGAGTTTCCAGTCGGGTGGGACGAATCAGTATTGGCGGGCGCACACTATAACGCCAAAGGGTGTGATCTTGTCGCGGGCAAGATTTCGGAAAAACCCGACGCAAGCGACGCCATCGCCAGCACCCGTGCGTTCATCAGGCATGATTCAGACGCGGTTGCCCGGCAACTCATGAGGATTTACTATGCCTGACGCTCCTGGCAAACTACTGCTTGATTTAGACCGGACGTTGTTCAACACGGGGCTATTCATTGAAATGTTGTGGCCGTGGATAGGGTCGGCCTATGGGATTGATGTTGTGGAAGCAAAGGCACGTAGTGGCGACTATGTCCGCTATGTGGGTGATATGTATGATTATGACTTTTTCTCACACATGACAGTTCTTGGTATCGATGCGCAGCAGTTAATGGGGCGTGCGCAACAGGAACTAGGCAAAACATCGTTCGTGTTTGATGACGTCCAGCTATTTTTGGATAGTGTCCAAGTGTTTGCACCCGCCATTTTGACATTTGGTAATGAGCCATACCAGTCGTTTAAACTGTCGTTTTGCCCGCAGCTGGCCAGCCTGCCAGTTTATTCCACCCTGGTTCACAAAAACGATTACATCCTGGAGCACTGGCCCAATCAACCAACAGTGCTTGTCGATGATAAGTTTTTGGCCGGTTCATTGCCAGCAGCGACGACGTTTATCCACTTGGACCGCAGCCAGGCAGTCCCCGTGATTGAGCACGATATATACTGCAGCGTCCGTTCGCTCACGGATATCAGGCAAGAGTGGCTGGCAGGGCACCCGAACCTCACAAAATCATAAGTTTGACAAAATGTAATGCTTATGCTAATATGAATGCATGAACGACACAAACAAAAACGAACAAGAAGCAGTCATCTATCAAACCGGTAAAGATGCAATGAGCTCGGTATTTATCGTTTCGGTCCTACTAAACCTCGCGGTTTTCATCGCCTGGTTGATCGTCACGACGAACGCAAACTACGCAGTCTTGGTAGTGAACCGTTAAAACGCTCCAAACTTTCCGTTGTAATTAACTGTCCGTGGTACCACGGACAGTTTTTTTATCACCTCTGTTCGGCCCCGTAATTATCCACTAATGTGTGGATAAGTTTTTGTAGCAGGGGGTAGAAAGTATAAAAATACTATTGTCAGTGGGTAAAGGTGGGTAGTAGACTATCTTCAGTGGGTAGCAGTGGGTAACACCACAGCGAAAAACAAAAAAACCACGGCACCACAAAAAAAGTACTAACAAAAAATGGACAGGCAGGGGAAAAGCCACAGTGCTCGACTACTTTGAACGAAAGCTCGATGACAAACGCCGATTGACAATACCGGCGGAACTCAGAGCAGAGTTCGCAGGCGGAGTAGTAATTACACGAGGCTTTGCTAATTACCTCCACGTCTATCCGCAGTTAGTTTGGGACTCTCAGGTTGAGCCAGCGCTCAATGGTAGTATCCTCGATCCAAAAGTCGCAGATTTGAACGTCCAATTCCGGATGGGCAAAGCGGCGGCACAATTGGACGGAAAACAGGGGCGTATTACCATCGAACAGCACTTACTCGATCATGCCGGCATCAAAAAAGGCATCACCGCAGTACGAGCAGGGCAATACTGGCGATTAATGGCCGCTGACTAGTTTCCAATTTTAAAGAGTGGGCACTTTAAAAATTCGGTAGATAGATAGTAAGACTCGAGCAAACAGAAAAGTTCGCGAGGTCAGCTATCTGGCAGTCAGGATGGATAGAAGACGACCATTTTAAAATACGTCATTGCACCTTATTTAAAACACACCTCCCAAAAAAAACTCCACCTCACACATAAGTCTCTCACTTTAGTCAGTGGTTGACGCTGAAATATCGGGTAACCTCGATATTCCACACCACAACAACTCCATTGACTACTTACAAAAACAAAAACATTGCGAAAACAAAAACTGACTGCTAGATAGGTGACCTCGATAAAAAAATATGAGTAAAGATACACCACAACAACTCCTACATGAACCAGTATTGCTTGCCGACGTTGTCGAGATACTTGCGCCCAAAGTGGGCGAAAGTTATTTAGATTTAACGGCGGGATACGGCGGTCACGCAAGTGCGATTATTAGTCGTACCAGCGCGCCGGACAAGGCAGTATTGGTTGACCGTGACCACAATGCGATAGATGAGCTCGGCTCATTTGCTGCAAAGGGGGCACGTTTAATTCATGATGATTTCGCTCACGCGGCTAGTTCTCTGGCCGAAAACAGTGAGCGTTTTGATATGGTTCTGTTGGATATTGGTGTGTCGTCACCGCAATTTGACAGGGCAGCACGCGGCTTTTCATTCCAAGCGGATGGCCCGCTCGACATGCGTATGGATCAACGCCAGAAGCGGTCAGCGGCCAATTATGTCAACAAAGCATCAGTTGCTGAGTTAGTTGATATCATTACCCGCTATGGAGAAGAACGTCTCGCACCGGCGCGAAGAATCGCCCGGGCTATTCGGGACAACCGGCCGATGAACACGACCGGCGAGCTTGCAAACGCTATCCTATCTACCCATCGTGGCAAGTGGCAGAAAATCCACCCAGCCACGCGTACTTTTCAAGCACTCCGCATAGCGGTAAACGACGAACTAGGGCAATTGTCACGCACGCTCGAATCACTACCAGGATTATTGAATCCCGGCGGTAGAGCAGTAGTGATCAGTTTCCATAGTCTCGAAGACCGATTGGTAAAGCGATACTTTGCCGAAGTTGCGCAATCCGGCTATGACGCCGAGTTCCAGCTTCTGACCAAAAAACCGCGCTTGGGGAGCATCAACGACGTTAACAATCCGCGAGCACGAAGTGCAATACTTCGCGCCGTCGCAAAAAAATAAAACAAAAAGGAAGGGGCTTACACGATGCCGATCAAGATCGTTAACAAGTCTCGTGCTGTACGCATCGACGTTCACGTCGTAAAAAGCGTCTAGCTAAGTAGGGGCAAGCCAGTTGCAAAAATAGCGGCTGGCTGGTCCCGCCAAGACAAACACAAAATATAAAAATAAAAGAGATAGCACCACATGTCTCAGCTTCGAAATACATCGATGAATTTTTCAGGCCGCCAGCAACGGATGTGGCGCCGGAACCAGAACACGGTTTCGTTTGCGTCCGCAACAGTGCTTGGACCTGTGACGCACACAGTGCTGATTGCTCTGATGATCGCAGTGCTTGGTTTGATTTACCTGACGCAGGTGACTAAAACCAGTCTCTACGGCTACAAAATCGATGACCGGCAGACACGGCTTGATGGGCTCCTTGCCGACAAGCAGAACCTGGAAGTCGAAAATGCCCGATTGCAAGCACTCGAAAGAGTCAAAAACAGCAGCGTTGCAGCCAGTATGGAAACGCCAAAGACCGTCGATTACGCCACAAACTAGTAACCACGTGAACATTTAGTATGCAAATTCCATCTATACGACACATGAGCCGTACACGCATTTTGGGCGTGGGCCTTTTGGTGATGGTGGCTATATTTGTGGTCCGACTGTTTTACATACAAGTTATCAAACATGACTTTTATGAAACTGAGGCCTACAAATCACAGGTAACGAAATTTACTATCCAGCCAAAACGTGGCCAAGTCTATGCGATGGATGGTCACGACACGACACCGCTTGTCCTGAACGAATCTGTGTACACAGTGTTCGCCGACCCGCAGGAGGTAAAAGATCCGGATAAGATCGCCAGGACCATGCGGCGGATCGCCGGCGGAAACGTGCTGAGCGGGTTCGAAGAAAACCTGACCAGTTCGAAACTTCGCTATGTCGTTATGGCTCGCCAAGTTAGCCGGGCGCAGGCGGAACTTATCAAACGTGAAAACTTGAGCGGCGTCGGACTGCAGGAAGCCCATCGCCGCGTCTATCCCGAGGGCCAGCTCGGTGCGCAAATGTTAGGATTCGTTGATTCAGAAGGCAAGGGCCAATATGGGCTCGAGGGTTTCCTGGACAAGCGGCTCACGGGGACTCCTGGCCAACTGCAAGCTGTCACGGATGTCCGGCGTATTCCGCTGACCATTGGGTCAGGTGACGTCAGACAGGCGGCTCATGATGGCGATGATCTGGTACTGAGCATTGATAGGAATATCCAAGCGCAGGCCGAGCAAGTGCTAAAGGCTGGGCTGGACAAGGCTCACGCTACCAAAGGCAGCATGCTCGTGATGGATCCTCAGACGGGAGCGGTCATGGCGATGGCGAACTTTCCAACCTACGACCCGGCCAAATATAACGAAGTCACCGACTACAGTGTTTTTCAAAATAGCATCGTCTCGTCCCCCTATGAGGCCGGTTCGGTCCTGAAGACGCTCACCATGGGCGCGGGGATCGATAGCGGGGCTGTAAGTGCCAATTCAACGTATAATAACACCGGTAAAGTCCAGGTTGATGATACGACCATCAGTAATGTCGAGGAAGACCCGATTTTCCCTAACACGACGATGACTGACGTGCTCCAGTACTCATTGAATACTGGGCGGCGGGACCGTTAACCAACGTGCGCGCGAAACATTCTATGACTATTTAGTAAATCACTACCGGTTTACGAAAACGACTGGAATTGAGCAGAGCGGTGAAGATGACGGCACGGTCATCGGGCCGAACGAAGGCGACGGCCGTAATGTCCGCTACGCCACCATGACGTTCGGCCAGGGCATGGACGTCACGATGGCGCAGGCAGCCGGTGCGTTTTCGGCGGCAATCAATGGCGGAACGTACTATCGGCCACATCTAGTCAGCGGAACACTGCTGT
>Ga0193742_1000985_pt1 | contig 17933 bp, 14 predicted proteins | sample L2c1metaG_FD_165511 | JGI IMG/M metagenome (GOLD analysis project Ga0193742, IMG submission 165511) | Soil microbial communities from a riparian zone of the East river system, Colorado, United States - L2c1 | ecosystem: Environmental > Terrestrial > Soil > Riparian zone | place: USA: East River... | reverse complement strand
CAGCGATCTGTGGCACGACATCCACGTCGTTCCCACACTTGAAGGCATCGCCCTCATCCTGCGCGATGTCACCGATCACAAAGGCGCCGAGCTGCTTCGAGAATCTGCCTCGCAACGGCTGCTGCAGGTGCTGGAAGCCACCACAGACTGTGTCGTCAGCATCAACCGCGAACATCGCTTCACCTTTCTCAATCGCAAGGCCCGCGATCTTCTGACCCTCAACGGAGCTCTCGCCGGCAGGAACATCTGGAAGGAGTTGCCCTTCTCCACTCAGCAGTTCCAGCTTCACTATGACGGAGCCATGCACCGGGAGATCGCCAGCGAGTTCGAGAGCTTCTATCCCGAGCCCCTGAATCGATGGCTCTCCTTCCAGATTCGCCCCTCCGACGAAGGAGTGGTAATCTTCTTCCGCGACATCACTGCGCGGCATGCGTCCAATCTCGCACTCAGGCAGCAGAGCGACCTTCTCTCTGTCGTCCAGCAGGCCGCGCATGTCGCCACCTGGGACGTCGACCTGTCCACCGGAAGGATCTACTTCGGAGCCGGATCCTACCCGGTCTTCGGCCGGACCTTCAACGATCTCCCCACGCTTCAGTCCTTCCGAAGATACATTCCGCCAGAGTACGTCGCCGTCATCGACGACCTTTTGCACCAGACCCGCCAGACCGGGGAGATGTTCGTGACCGATCTCCCCATCCTCGCCGCAAATGGCGCCCTGTTATGGATCGAGTGCCGATGCCAGGCTCTCATCGAAGACGGCGTCGCCACCCGGCTTCGCGGTCTTTCCATCGACATCACCGACCGCAAAAACTTCGCCGAGACCCTGCAACAACGACAGGAGCAGGCCGAGCGCCAGCGCGCCGAACTTGAGACCATCTATCGCTCCGCTCCCATCGGCCTCGCACTCTTCGATCCCGTCGAGTTCCGCTACCTGCGAGTCAACGATCGCCAGGCCGAGACCCTGGGTCTCCCTCTCAAAGAGATCCTCGGCCGCCGCATCGCCGAGATCGCTCCCCTCGAAGGAATCGAGGAGATTTTTCGCGAGGTCGCGGACGGCAGGTCGATCCGCAATCATGTCTTCGAAGGCGAGCTTCCCACCAGGCCCGGCGAACACCGCTTCTGGAACGTCAACTACTCTCCCATCTGGGGCTCCAACGGCAAAGTCGAGGCGATCGCTGCCGTCATCCAGGAGATCACCCACCAGAAAAAAGCCGAACAGGCTCTCATCCAAAGCGAAAAACTAGCCGCGGTAGGACGCCTGGCCAGCTCCATCTCGCACGAGATCAACAATCCGCTCGAGTCGATCACCAATCTCTTCTACCTGATCCATACCTCCAAAGATCTCCCCGCCAGCCTTGCCGGATACGTGAACACAGCGCAGAGCGAACTCTCCCGTGTCTGCCAGATCGCCTCCCAGACTCTCCGCTTTCATCGCCAGGCCGTCAATGCAACCGAGGTCACCGCTAAAGATCTCGTCGGAGCTGTCCTCGATCTCTACCAGGGCAGGCTGCTCAACTCCGGCATCCATGTCGAAACCAGCTTCCACACCTCGCACCCCATCCTCTGCTTCGAAAACGATATCCGCCAGGTCCTCAATAACCTCATCGCCAATGCAATCGACGCCATGCGCCAGGGTGGCCGCCTCATCGTCCGCGTCCGTGAAGCGATCGACCGCACTGCCCGGCAAGCTCCGCGCAGGGGAATCCGCATCATCATCGCCGACACCGGCCACGGCATGTCGCCCTCGGTGAGGGCACGCCTCTTCGAACCCTTCTACACCACCAAGGAGCTCAACGGCACCGGCCTCGGGCTATGGATCTCCGCCGGAATCGTGGACCGTCATCATGGCAGGCTGGCTTTACGCAGCACCGAACACCCCCTCCATCACGGCACCGTCTTCACTCTCTTCCTTCCCCACATCGAAGAGCTGCAGAACCAAACCTCGGCGTAGGGGGCCCATTGCCCTCTCTAGGATTAGGCCTCATTCAAAGAGTTGAAAAAGTGTAATCCTGAGCAAAGTGCAGCGAAGTCGAAGGACCTGCGGCTTCCACGAATACGAGTCTCAAGAAAGCCATCACATCTCCGCCCAGCGGCGCAACAGGTTGTGATAAACCCCTGTCAGCTTCACTCCCGTCGGGCTTCCCGGCAACTCCACCGCCAGTCTTTGAATCGTCTGGTCCAGCTCGAACAGCATCGACCGGTCCCCGTCGCTGCGAATCATGCTCTGGATCCAGAAGAAGCTCGACACCCGCGCCCCCCTCGTCACCGGCTCCACCCTGTGCAAGCTCGTCGCCGGATACAGCACCATGTGGCCCGCCGGAAGCTTCACGCTCTGATTGCCGTACGTGTCCTCGACGATCAGCTCCCCACCGTCGTACTCCTCAGGCGCCGTCAGAAACAGCGTCGCCGAAACATCCGTCCTGATCCTCTGCCCCGTCGTCACCAGCTGCCGGATCGCCGTATCCACATGCGTCCCGAAGCGCCCACCGCCCGTGTACCGATTGAACATCGGGGGAAACACCCGCAAAGGAAGCGCGGCCGACATAAACAACGGCGACCGCGCCAGTCCACCCAGAACCACCTCTCCAAGCTCTATGGAAAGCGGATGTCCCTCAGGAAGCTGATGATTCTCCTTCACCTTCTGCGCCTGGTAGCCCGCCGTTACCTTGCCGTCCACCCAGTCCGCCGCGTCCAGCTTCGCCCGCACCTGCCGCACCTGCTCCTGCGTCAACACATCGGGAATCATAATCAGCATCGAAATCTCTCCACTCAAAAGATCATGGCCTGCCGGCCGGGCCCACTTCGCGTGGAGCGGTCACTTCGTGACTTGTAGACTCCCTTCGGGGTGAGGCTCCCGTTGGTCGCTGGAAAAATTCTAGCGCCGACCAACGGGAGGCCTAAGGGCGAAGCCGGTATACACGTCACGAAGTGACCGCTGCCCGCGCAGGGCGCCCGCGCGGCAGCGCAGACCCTAGAACCGGAAGTTCGCTCCGATCAGCGCGCTCAATCCAGCACCCGGAATCAGATGGCTCGGATGCGGCTGGTCGATAAAGAACCGGTTCGCCAGGTTATAGAAATTCGCCTGCAGCTCCAGCCTGTCCGTCACCGGCCGGCTGATCATCGCATTGAAGACCCAGTATCCAGGATTCTGCTTGATTCCGGTCGACAACACCTCGTAGCCATTCTTCTGAGTTCCGGTCGTGGGATCGATATAGCTCGTCAATGGTCCAAACGTCAGCGGCATAAACGGAACCGTCGAGCTCGCCGTCCTCGAAGCAACATAGTTCGCCCCGAAGCCTCCCTTTACCCGAGCAAAGAGATTCCGCGTCAGGAACGCATTGAACGTCTGTTTCGGTACGTTCGCCAGCTGATATCCAACCGAGGTCGGGAAGAACTGCGAGCTGAGAACTTCGCTGTTCAGATACGCATAGCCAAGCACCAGATCCATACCCTGCGGCAGTCTTCCGATCGCACTTGCTTGCACACCCTGAACCCGTTGATTGCCCGCAAGCACGATGTTGTTCGAGTTCGTAGGAGCCGTCTCACGCGCATTCTGCTTCGTCGTCCGGAACCACGCTCCATCCAGCCTCAGACGCTCGTTCATCAGGCTGTACTTCGCGCCCGCTTCGAACGTCTCGTTCTGCTCCGGCGGCAGAATGCTCGTCGAAACACTCAAGCTCAACGACTCCGCCGAAGGATTGAAGCTCGTTCCATAGTCGAAGTACACGCTCCCATGCGAGTTCGGCTTGAAGACAACCGCCGCCCTGTAGCTCGGCTGGCTCACCTCCTGCGATGCAACCGTCGGGGCGGCCGGGCTGTTCGGAACATACTGGCTGAACCTCGTATCGAAGTAATCCCAGCGAACGCCTCCGCTCAGATCAAACATCCGGCTCAGATGCACCGTGTCCACAAAGTACAGCCCCACACTCTGCGACTTCACGTGGGTGATCGAGGAGATCGTCCCCGTACCCGCAAACGGGTCCTGCGGATTAGGATTGGCCAGGTTCGTCGGAGTCACTCCTTTGAACGTCGTGCGAATCGGGTTCGAAATCTCCTGCCCGCCCTCGACGCCTCCTACAAAGTCATTGCGAAGATGCAGGACCTTGAAGCGAGTCGTGAACTCCGTCTGATCCCACAGGTCTCCCTCAACGCTCTTGATCGTAATCTGGTTGCGGTTCACCATGATCTGGTCCGCGGGCGTAGTCGGCGTATAGGTACATAGGCCCCCTGTCACCGAGCTCGTAGGCAACGCACTCACAAATCCACCCACAGGAATCGCCTGCGCAGCATTCGAGCAGATCTGCGGCTCCGTAATCTGCGCCTTGCGGCCATAGTTCGCCCAGCGTGCGATGCTGTGAATCTGCGCATGCTCGCTGAAGTTGTGCACCAGCCTGCCCGACAGCACATCCACATCCGCACGCAGGTTGTTCGAGTCCGGAAAGCCGAAGTAAGCATGCCGGTTCGCCGGGGCCAGCTTATTGAAGAGCCACGGCAGACCATAGTCCGGAGTATCGCTCTCCGTCAGATGGAAGTAGCTGATCGTCCCTCTCGTCTGCGAGTTCAACCCCAGCGTGATCGAAGGTGCAATGCCGTAGTGACTATTCTGTGCATAAGGGCGTCCGGCCACGCCGCCCGCTGTTCCCACCGCGTTCACGCGCACCGCAGCTCCGCTCATGAAATCGTTCAACGGCTCGTTCACATCAGCCGTGACTCTCCGAGTCGCATCCGTTCCAAACTGCGTCCCGATCCTCACAAACTCATCGGCAGCAGGAACCTTGCTGTCCTGGTTGATGATTCCTCCCGTCGATCCGCGCCCGAACTGCACGCCCGCAGGCCCTTCCAGAACCTCCACCTGCTCAAAGTTGAAGCTGTCGCGGTAGTAGCTTCCGAAGTCGCGAATCCCATCCAGGAAGATATCGTTGCGAGCGGTAAAGCCGCGGATCGTCAGGTTGTCTCCCTGCGCTCCCGCCTCGCCCGCCGCCATGCTGATGCCCGGAACATTTCTCAGAGCATCGCGCAGCGTCGTGTTCTGCTGATCCTGCAGCACAAACTGCGGAATCACCGCCACCGTCTGCGGAGTATCGATGAGCGGCTCCGTAAACTTGTTCATCGAGATCGTATCCGGCATCGAGGCCGTCACGTCCATCGACTCCGAACGCTTCAATCCCACCACCATCCCCGTCGTGCCTTGCGCCGCAAAGCTCAGCCCCGTGCCCTCCAGCAGCAGACGAAGACCGTCCTCTACCGAATACACGCCGCTCACACCCTTCATCTGAAAGCCCGTAAGGTTTCCCTGAGGGAGATCGATCTTCACATTCAACCCGGTCGCCTGCTGGTACGCCTTGATACCGTCCTCCAGGCTGCCCGCTGCAATATCGAACTTCTTGACCGGAAGATTCGACGTCGTCTGTCCCGCACTGCCCGCAGTGCCTGACGCGCTCACCGCGGCCTGCGCCAGACGGCTCGGTCCCATTACGGTTGCGGCCAGGGTTCCCACAGCCAGCCAGTTCTTCGATCCGGCAAACCGGCGTCTCAGATGATCTCTTCTTGCGTCCTTCTTCATGGTTCCTCTCCCACTCGCTCAGGCCTCATTCGTGCGAAAGCGCACGAAGGGGCAATAACCGCTCACACCGTCTCCGCGGCATCGACCGCGGCGGCGACTCACGACTAAAGATTTGGAAGGAAATGGACTGGAGCTTCGTTGATGTTGATCAACCGCGCTCCTATAATCACAAGCAATCTACTGTCGACAAAACGACAGCTAGATCCCCAGATCCTCGCGGTCTCCTCCAAGAGAACTACCCGCGGGGATCTGCTCCACTTCGCTTCTGTACAGCTGGATTCCAAGAGCCCAGACTACAAAACCCTCGAAATCACTGAATAATTCTCGATACCAAGAAATATAAGACACATTCGGTCCTACATCAATCAATATATACGACTTCTTTAGTCTCAAATTGAGATTTTTACAATTGTGCGCTATCCACCCACCTCACCCCACTTGCAATCTCCTTCTGGAATCGCGGCTCTTCAACCTCATCTCCGGATCACCAGTCTCCACAACAAAGATTGCCTGCCTGTCGTCTGGTCGGCTTTGGGGCGGTGCTCTGGCATTTCAATGCAATTGCATGCTTGACGACGCCTCGTCCGGTATCGATGAAATCGGTGAGTTACAGGATGGCGGGATACACGTATGCTGGGCCATCCCTGCTTCTCTGGAGCATTCATGTTCCAAGTCTTCTTTACCCTGATTGCGGTAGTAGCTGCGTCCGTTCACATTGCATCTTCACAGCAACGCCGGAACAGCAGAGCCGCAATAGCGGGAACCTATCTGCTGTATCTGTTCTTCTTCTATGTCGGTCTTATGGGGTTGCTCACCGCCTATGCACACGTCTTCCGTCCCGTTGAGACATCGGCGTCCATAGGATGGTCAACCAGCCCCTACGAATATGAAGTGGGAATGGCAGACCTGACCGTTGGCGTGTTGGGCGTTCTGTGTATGAAGTTTCGTGGCGACTTCTGGCTGGCGACAGCGATTGCAAACGCGGTCTGGCTACTGGGGGATGCTGTCGGGCATATTCGTCAGATGACGCTGTACAACAACCATGCTTCTAATAACTCCGGTATCTTCCTGTTTACCGAGATCACGATGCCGATCCTAATTCTCTGTTTGACGCTCTACCACCGTCATAGCAGCCGCTAGGCTTTCCTCCTTTTCCAGTCCGGGTGGATCAAGGGCAAACCGGAACATGAACCGGTGGTTCCTCGATGAGTGACTCGGCCCTGATATGGAGTGACCGTGTCAACTTCGCGTGGTCGGGGTTGTTTTTGTATTTGCCGTTTTCTTTCCCCGAGGACAGGGCGAGCAGCAGCCTGGGCAGATTTGAGCGACGATTGATCAGTCTGATATTCGCGGGTCGGAACCGCATAATCATGATCCGTCGGGAGCTGCCTCTGACTGTTAGCGCGAGTTCGGTCGAGCCGGTCGCATAGGGCAAACGAGGATTCTCCTTCGTGCTTGCTCAGGCTGCTGCCGGCTCTGTGCTCGAGATGTGTGGCACCGTTCATCGATGGAATGTTTTGCCTCTTTTGCTTCTTAGAAAAGCTTTTTGTCTTTGCTTTGGTTCTTGTCAGGCTGCGGTTCGTTGCCTGACGATCATCTCTGCTCTGGTTCCAATAGCCCAGATGAATCCCAGCAGTTCACGAGCAACTGCAGTAATGATCTTTCCCTGGGCTTTGCCAGCCGCACCCAGCTTCATATAGCGCTTGTGCAGGCGGTGTTGTGCTTTCCATGCGATCTCCTTGGCCTCTTCCGAAATGCTCTCCTGTCGTCTGCGCAATCCATACCAGATACCTGGTGGACGGCGATAACTCCATGCTGCTTCGCCGACGATTCGTCGCAAGTGTGCGTTGCCGGTTTTAGTGATGCCTCCGCGTCTGGTTCGCTTGCCACTGGAGTCTTCGCTGGGTACCGCACCGCAATAACCCATCAGCTGCCGAGCACTGCCAAAGCGGGATACCTGGCCCAACTCGGCCGCAATGGTCACGGCCGAGATATCTGCGATACCGCGCCAGTGCCTGTAGATCGTTGATGACTTGTTGTAACGCGGGCGAGGCCAACTTCACTGCCTCCGTGATGGCTTGCTCCAGACGCGCCACCCGTTCACGCATGTGCTCGACCTCGTGCAGGTAATCCTGCCGCGTGCCTCCTGACCGATCTGTGTAAAGCGCAGTTGCGCAACCCAGATCAGATAGGGACGCGTCCATGGTCTGACCCCGGTTGGTGGACGTCGGCCTGAGCGAAGCAGAAACTTGCTCAACCGATGCCGCGCTCGCGTCTGATCCTGCTTCGCTGCTTCGCGAGCACGTACCAGGTCCCGCAAGGCCTCGGAGCCTTCATCCGGAACCCACACCGCCGTAAGATCTCCGGAGCGATAACAACGTGCCAACTTCTCAGCGTCCCGTTGATCCGTCTTTACCCGATCACCTACCTTGACCGGTACCAGCGTGGGCGCGACAACCTCGCACTGAACGCCCAACTCCGCAAGCTGCCAATACACGACGTAGCCCGTCGGTCCCGCTTCGTAGCAGGCTCTCAACTTATCTGACGGACCAAGCTTCTTGATCATCCTGCGGATCGACTCGGCGCGGTTCGGAATCGTTCCCAGGCTTCGCACTTCACCATCCGGCTCCGCGATCGCTACAGCAATCGTCTCGGCATGGACATCCAACCCTAAAAACCGTAACTTTTCCTTCATGACCGGCTCCCTTCCGCTTGTGGCTCTGAACTGTGTGTCCTTCTGAACTCACAGCCTAACCCACGATCAGCGCTTCGGCGCCGGTCACTCCATACTGACTGTTGGCAACAACCGGGACCTGACTTCCGAGTGGCCTGTAATCAGCGGTCGAGCGCGGCAGCCATGAGACGCGTTGAGTCAAAACGCGGACGCAACCGTTGTTTCCTTCCAAGCAAGATTGCCATCACTCTGAGCGAGCGAGTCAGGTGGAAGGATCTGCACTCTCAAGGCATCAAGAGCACTGCAAAGAAAGTGTCATCCCAAATGAGTCTCGAACGAGCGAGTCATAGGTTTGTCGAAGGATCATCCACGATCAACACACCACAAACTGGCTTTCATAACTAAAAAGCCACAAAACGACAAATAAATCCACTCACCACCTTGCATTTATTTCGTAACCATGGCACTGTAAATCAAGCGTAGGAGTTAGCCTGATGAAAGCAACATCGCACAACACGATGGGTAGGTCGCCACAGACGATTAATTTTGTCATGGGTGATCGCCGGGCGCTCCCACTTACCTGGCTATAACTCCTCTGTAGCCTCCTACGCCAGCTATATCTCCAATTCAACTTACTGAGTGGTGAAGAAACAGTTCCTTCGACTGTGACTCGTTCCCGCACTGTTCTCGCTGATTCCCTCAGTAAACCTCGCCGCCGCTCGTTGCGTCGGCACGATGCGTTCTCCCGCGCAGCCGCTAACCCGCGCCCGTAGAGGAGAGTCTCGCCAGTGGTGAAGAGAAGAGTTACTTCTTCTGCCCCGAACGGCAGGGATAGAAACCCTGCAAAGCAAAGACAGTATGGGACGGAGGCGTCGCCTCGAACCACAAGGTTCCACGCTGCACTTACTTCCAAACTCTTCTCGAGAGTTTCCTGGCGACGCATCACTTACTAACTCGTTTGGCCGGTGGTGAAGATAGCTGTTACACCTCAAGGAAGTGCGGGTTCAAATCCCGCTGCGACCAAGTCGTATAGCTCAATGGGCAGAGCAATCACTGCGATCGCTTATTCCCCGGCCATAACCGTCCAGCAGACCCGCTGCTTAGAAAGAGAGACTCGCGATGACGAAGGCATACATCAAGGGAGGTACCCCGGTCGGCTCAGAGTCGCTCTGCCGCACCTGCACGCATGCGCAGATCATGGCCGGCTATCGCGAATCCGAGAGGGTCACCATCTGCACCGGTGTCCACCCGAACATCGTCTTGCCCTTCAAGATCTACGACTGCACCTCCTACGAGGACAAGAACCGTCCCAGCTGGGAGCAGATGCGGGAGCTGGCGATCGACGTAGCCACCTCGCCGCTCAAGCCGGTCGGCTTCAAGATCGGCACTGGCTTCCTCAGAGACATCGCGGACGAAAACTGACACTTCGCCGGTGGCGAAAGACCGCGGCTACTTCAACGGGAGAGCGCCGCCAGCCTTGGCGGAGGTTGCAGGTTTCGATTCCTGCCTTGAGGCCTTCACAGCTCATGTAGCTAAGACCGCCGTCGCCCATTCCCGGCGAATCAACCAACGCACACAAAGGAGGTGCGAGATGAAGCTGAACATCCTGAAGCTGAGCCTGCTCGCGCGCCCTCGCACCCACGAGGGAGCGCCCGCCATCGTCCTCTCCCCCGAGGCCGCACTACGGCGCAGCGTACTCGCCTGCATGCTCTGGGAAGATGAGTTCTACGAGTCCGGACAGACCATCGCCGCACGTATCCGCGAACTCGTCCCCAGGGTCGAACCCGCCACCGTCGCCGAACTCGCCGTCGAAGCCCGAACCGCCATGAAGCTGCGGCACGCTCCGCTGTTTCTGGTGCGCGAGATGGCACGCTATTCCACGCACCGCGGCCTCGTCGCCGAGACGCTCGTGCGCGTCATCCAGCGTGCCGACGAGCTCACCGAGTTCGTCGCCATCTACTGGGCGGACGGCCGCGTGCCTCTCTCCGCGCAGGTGAAGAAGGGACTCGCCGCGGCCTTCACCAACTTCGGTGAATACGCTCTCGCGAAGTACGACCGTGCCGGAGCAGTGCGCCTGCGCGACGTCCTCTTCCTCTCGCACGCCCGTCCTCGCGATGCGGCGCAGGCCGAGTTGTGGAAGCGTCTCGTCAACGAGGAGCTTGCGACACCCAACACCTGGGAGATCGCAAGCTCCTCCGGAGGCGACAAGCGCCTGCACTGGGAGCGTCTCCTCGTCGAAGGCCGCCTCGGCGCTCTCGCTCTTCTCCGCAACCTTCGCAACATGCACAAGGCCGGAGTCAGCGAAGAGTACGTCGCTGCGGCGCTCGAGACGATGCGCATCGACCGCGTCCTTCCCTTCCGCTTCCTCGCCGCGGCGCGTCACGCTCCGCAGTGGGAGCCGACGCTCGAACGAGCCATGTTCCGCTCGCTCGAGGGGGAGAAGGCCGTGATGGAACCCGGCTCGCCGGACACACCGTCCTGCTCGTCGACGTCTCCGGAAGCATGGTCGTGCCGCTCTCCAGCCGCTCCACCCTGCTGCGCACCGACGCCGCGTACGGTCTCGCGATCCTGCTCAGCGAGATCGCAGAGAAGGTCAGCCTCTACACCTTCTCCGATGCAGCCGTGCGAATCCCGCCCCGGCGTGGATTCGCTCTGCGCGACGCGATGGAGTCGAGCCAGCGCCACGGAGGAACTCGCCTGGGAGCTGCGCTCGACGCGGTGCAGGAACGGTATGACCGCATCATCGTCATCACCGATGAGCAGTCGCACGACCGCGTCTCCGCGCCGAGCGGTGCCGGCTACATGATCAACGTAGCCAGCGCCCGCAACGGTGTAGGCTACGGCCCCTGGACGCACATCGACGGCTTCAGCGAAGCCGTCATCGACTATATCCGTGAATCCGAGCGGACCAACCTAAACAAGTAACCAAAACGGTTACAAAAACAAAACGGCGGAGAGCATAAGCTCTCCGCCGCTCCTCAAGATCGAGGGAAGGGTTAGAAGTTGAGCTTCAACTGGAACTCCATAGTACGAGGAGCACCCGAAGCGAACGTTCCCGAACCACGCTGTGTACGCAGTCCATTCTGAATCGCAGCATTGTTGGGGCCGTTCAGGAAGTTGTTCGCAGTACCTACATTTCCACCGGCCGTATTTACGTTCGCAAGCGTTCCGCTCAGGACATCGAAGTTCGCCATGTTGAACACGTTGTATACCGAAACCGCGGGTTCAAGGCTCACACCCTCACGAATCCGACTCAATTTAACCGGATAGGAAGCGCTAGCGTCGAAGGTGCGGAAAGCCGGATTGCTAAGAGGCTGTGTCGGAGTAGTTGCGATCTGCTGCTGCACTGCATTGAGAGCCTTCAACTGAGTAGGCGTGAACAATCCAGCCGTCACCAGAGCCTGCCCCGCGGGAGTAAGCTGACCAGCACTCGTCGCGTTGTAGTTGTTGATCAGCTTATTCAGCCCACCACCCTTGACTGCGTGCATGTAATCACCCGGTAGGGTTCCGGGAACCAGATCACCCGTCGTGCCATCGCCGGTCACGTCTGAACGGAAGATCTCTCCAGCATCGCCCGAGAGATTATCCAGCGTCAGCGAGGTCGCCTGGGCCGAGTAGAAGTGTCCAGTCATGCCGATATTCAAACCGTACTTCACAGCCAGGGTTCCACCGAAGCTGAGCTGGTTGGAGTGGTCGAGGTTCGGCCGTCCCAGGTACTGATTAGGATCGTCATTGTCCCAGGCGTAGGAACTGAAGAACTGGTCACCCGTGTTGCTGTTTCTCGTGCTAAGAGGATTGACGCTCTTGGACAGAGAGTACGAAATCTGGAAGACTGAGTTCTGGATTCCCGGCATCGGATGAGCAACCTGCTGCTTCAACACTACCTGAAGCGCATCGTAACCTGAACGTCCTACCGGAAGAATGAAGATACCCTGACCGACGTTCGGATTCGCTCCCCCAAAGGCTGCCAGAGGCTTACCTGCAGACTTTGCGGAACCGCCACCGGTGATCTGGCTCGTCGCATCGAGACCGTTGTTGGCGAAATCGACGATCGATCCGCCACTGCTGATGACGCAGTTGATCGCATTCGATCCCGTCTGTCCAGCGCAGCCAGGAAACTTGTTTGCCGTGGTCGCGATCGCATTCTGTGCGGCAGACACATTCAGGAAGCGTGCCGCGCCAACGTGGTTCACATCGATCAACAGAGGAACCTTCAACGTCGAGCTGTGAACATAGTCCACGCTCAGGATCGTTCCCCGGCCAATCTCACGCTGAAATCCGCCATTGAACTGGATCGCATAGGGGCTGACAAACGGCGCTCCATAGACTCCATTGGCAAACAGACCACCATTAGGAGATCCGATGTATCCCGGATTCGGGCCGCCCGTTTGTGAAGCTGTCTGGTATTGCGCCTTCAGCTGTGCAATTTGAGGAGCCGCCTGCGCAATCGACTGTCCGCAGATCGTCGACAAAGGCACACCATTGACGGAATTGATGATAGTGCCATCCGGCAGAGCCAGCTGGAAGGTGCTGCCGCTGCAGACGTCGCTGGAGTTGAAGTAGTTTCCGTTCGCGTTCACCACCGAGCTGCGGGCGTTCGAGGTGTTGTTGAAGACATCGTTCTCATAGAAGATACCGATGCCGCCGCGGATCGAGGTCTTGTGATCGCCCGGGCTGAAGACGAATCCAACCTGAGGTCCAAAGTTTGCCCAGGGCTGATGCGTCTTCTTGCCCAATCCCGCTTGATACTGATCGAACAACGGAGTATCTCCTGTGCAACCCGGGAATTGAAGCGAAGGATCGAGGCTCGAGCAGAGAGGCGTCGGGACATCCTGGTTGGCTCGATTCGTATCCACGCTCCAGCGAACACCCGCCGTCAACGTCAGATACGAAGTCGCCTTCCAGGTATCCGCGATGTACGCTCCACTTCGCCAATTCCCGTTCCCCAGGCGATAGTACTGCGCAGAGTACCCATTAACCGGGTCCCCCGGGCAAGGCGCTACGCCAGCCGCTCCGCCGCAATTCGCCAGAAGGTTCGCCGAGCTGAACCGGGTGAAAAGAGAAGGACCATAGAACGCCGCGAATCCGCCACCGAGAATCCGGTTCATGCTGGCGCCAAACTTCAACGTGTGCGCACCCCTCGTCCAGGTGCCGTCATAACGCAGCTGCTTGTCCGACTGGAACGTTCCCTGCGGAGCCAGATAATTGGGTCCGGCATAAAAATTATCCACCGTATCGTACAGCGTAACTCCACCCGGAACTGCTCCCTGAATGTTTGCAGTCGGGTCATAGATGGAGGTCAAACCACCAGTGCCGTCCCCAAGAATATTATGGAACTTCTCATATCCACCACGGATCGAGTGCGTGAATCGGCCAGTTACAAAGTCCACCCCGCCTACGAGAGCCGGAGTATTATTGCGAGTCTTGTAGAGCGAGTAAAGCTGAAGGAAATTCGAAGTATCGGCGTTGACGTTATAGGTGCCGCGCACAAAAAAGTGAGCGCCATGAGGGCCATTCCAATCCAGACGCGCCGTGCTGTAGGTATCGCGGAAGGGCGAAGGAATGAGGGGGAATGCACCCTGGACCCCGGCGAATGTCGGGCTTGTCGTCGCCGATGCCTGCTCATCCTGCTTGATGCGCTCCACCGCACCGAAGAAGAACAGCTTGTCCTTCAGAATCGGTCCGCCAATGCTGCCGCCAAACTGATTGCGCTGAAACGGAGCATTAAAACCATTCGTTGTGCGGGCAAAGCCCACATTATTGTCTTGGAAGTTATAGAAGAGCTGTCCGTGAAAGGCGTTCGTGCCCGAGCGGGTCGCAATGAGAACCTGACCGGTCGAGGTCACCTCACCCGAGACGTCCTGCGTCGAGCGATTCAATTGGAACTCGCCCACCGCACCGGTAGGCACGTTAAACAGCGTCGTTCCCACCGTCTCATCGGTGATGTCTTGTCCGTCAAGCAGAATGCGAGTGGTACGCCCCGAAACACCGCCCACTGAAATCGCCGAAAAACCGGCTTTCGTCGGATCGAAGGTATCGCCGCTCTGCAGAATGACACCAGGCTGCAATTGCGCCGCATCCAGAACGTTGCGGCCGTTAATCGGCAACGCCGCAATCTGCTCCCGCGAGATCACGTCCGAAACACCAGGCTGGTCCGTATTGATCTGTACTTGACCCGCGTTTACCTCAACCGTCACATTCGACTGGCCCACGGACAGCTTGAAGCTTCCGGAGGTCACCGTACCGGTCTTAACCACGGTGTTTACGGTCAGTGTCTGAAAACCGCGAGCCGTTACTGTCACCGCATAATTTCCTGGGTTCAGCGGGCCGACGCTGTAGTATCCCGACGAATCGGTCGTGAGCGTGCGCGTAGAACCGGTGTCGGTTCCCTTGATTGTTACCGATACGTTCGGCACGACGGCACCGCTGGAATCCGTAATCGAACCCTGGATCGCTCCGCCGTTTACTGAAATCGCTTGGCCAAAACCCAGGGCCGTCACTGCGAACAGCACCAGCACAAGTCCAAATAATCTCTTCATCTACACTCCCCGTTGTTGCTCCGAAGTCTTCAGGAGCTCCTCACTTCGTCGCGGAAGTGACAAGCAGTCAAGTACTGTTGGTAGCAATTCACGGAGAGGTAATGCATTTCAAGGGCCATTTCTGTGGACCCGTCACATTTATCAAAAATTCTTTGTTTCTAAATGGTTAGATCAAACTCTTGTAAGTCGAGTTTTGCTCCTCCCTATGATTTTCAAAGGCATAAAAATAAGCCGAATCCCAAAAAACATAGATCGGCTTGCCTCTGATCTACAGTCGTTTACGGAAAATCCGCCTAGTTTCCCGCAGCTGGAGTGCCTACTTTGCGCACAGCAGCGTCGACCACGGCATAAAGCAGCTGTCCACGGTCCTCTTTCGTCTTCACCTTGATAAATTCCCCAGCCTTCTTCCCGGCCTCCTCGCTCTCCGGCAGGGTCAGGCCCCGATGATCGGCCGAAAGCACAGCCAGCTGCTGCACGATATCGAAGAAGCCGTCCTCGGTCTTCCCTCCCAGCGCCCAGCACTCGGAGACCGTGCAGGACATGATCTGCTCCTGGGTATAGCTGTGCTTCGCCGGCTCGTTGGAGGAGGGCGTGATCGACGTCGCGACCTGAGACTGCGTCTCCGGAGACACCGCGCTCTTGGGTGCCGGCGTAGGGGAGGGCTGGGGCTGAGGCGCAGGATTGCACCCCGCCAAAACCACGAAAGACGACGCAACCATCAGGCAACTCACTCGCAATGCGTTCATAACGTCCATCCTTGTATCTTTCTGTCTTTCTGACCGTAGATCATTGTTATTCCAGAGCTTCCTATTACCGGCGATAACGACCATGATCATCGCGGTTATTCTGGTTCACCTTCCCGGCGATCGCGCCCACGCCAGCCCCTACGCCGGCGCCGATCAAAGCTCCCTTCACGCCACCGCCGAAGATCGCCCCCAGGGCTGCTCCTCCGGCTCCTCCGATCAGCGCCCCCTTGCCCGGCCCGATCCCACCGCTGTTGCGACGATCGTCGTGCCGGTAGTCGTTACGCGAGTCATAATAGTTCCCCCCGCGGCCACCGTTCCTGACTCCGTTATTAAACTGGTTATGGCGCTGCGCCGTCATCGGCGCCACACCAAACGAAAAAAACAAAGACAAAGACAGCCATCGATTCTTCATAAGTCGTTCCCGGGCTGTTAGATGCAGGCTTCCCTTTAAATCCGCCCGGGCGAGCCGAAAATAATTCTCCGGTCATGCGCGAAAGGTTTCCTTGTCTCTCCAAAGACCGCCCTCTCCATAAATGGTTCGAGAGAGCCGTCAAATCGTTCGAGAGAGCCTCGCTCTTTCTTCCAACTTGCCACCGCGGAAGGGCAGAGGTAATCTTCCTGCATCCAAAGGCTTTTGCCGTATGACAGAGACCACAAACCAATCAGGAGCTGCCCGCGCGATCGCCGCAATCCTCGCCCTCCTCGGGTGGGTACTCCTGGCCCTGCAGCTCTACCTCTCCCTGGCCAAGGGACACGTCGATGGCAAATCAACCACGGAGATCATCACCAACTACTTCAGCTTCTTCACCATTCTGGGCAACTTACTGATTACCCTCATCTTCACCTCGATCGCGATCGCGCCTCCCGGGCCCGGCCCCAGTCTTCAAGCAGCGGCTGCCGTCTATATCACCATCGTCGGAGCCGGCTACTCGCTCCTCCTTCGCTCCGTCTGGAGCCCCGAGGGCCTGCAAAAACTCCTCAACATCATGCACCACGACGTCATGCCCATCGTCTATGTGCTCTTCTGGATCGTCTTCGCCCGCCGTCTTCGCGCACTTCCCTGGAGCTCCGCCATCCGATGGCTCATCGCTCCTCTGATCTATCTCGCCTACTCCATAGTGCGCGGATCCATCGCCAGATGGTATCCCTATCATTTCCTTGATCCCAGAAGCGTCGGCTGGCCCCACATTTTCAGCATCATAGCCGGATTTCTCGTGGCCTTCCTCGCCCTCGGCCTTGCCACCATCTCCCTCACCCGTTCCGAGCCCTTGGCCGACTCCGCAGAGATACCCCTCCCCTAGGCCTTCGAGGCCTGATTCCGGTGTCCGGCACCTTACTCCTGATTCTCAGGCTCAAAGCGAACAGAGACCGGCATCGCCACCCCCTCTTGTATCTTGTACTGGGCATAGACCGTCCCCAGCCCACCACAGGCGTGGCATTCAGCACCGGCCTTTTGGACCCAGCTCTGCAGTTCCGCCTTTTTAGGATCGAGCGCCGAGCAGCTTGAGAAGTAGGTGCTATTGCGAGGGAGGACGCCCTGGATTGCCTTTTCTAAAGGGGAGAAATCCACTGCATGGGCGCCCGCCTTGTCAAACCACCAGTAGCCTTCACTACAGCTTCCGCCATTGCCGATCCCTGGATCGAACGTTCCCAGGATCGACTCCGGCCCAACACCATAAATCGCAGCCGATCGGAAGGGTGGATAGGTGCCGTTGGACTGCAGCTTGTAGATCTCCACGTACCGATCCCCAATCCCATCCTGCACTAGGAGACTCTTCCATTCGATCGGATCCTCGCCCTCGTTCGCCCACCCAAAAAAAATGATGCGGGGGCCTGGATGGATCGTCGTCATCACCTGGACGATACGCCGCCCCGCGATCGTGCCGAGCGGGGTAACCTCCTGCTTCACTCGATAATCTCGTGCCGTGATGGTCTTGCCGTTGCCCGCCGAATCCCCGATCGTCAGCATTCCGCCTTCATCCAGCCTGAGCGGATCCTTGGTCCACCAGGAAAGAGGGTGCGGAACGGGTCGATCCAGGGTGGATCTCGCCCCCGTCGAAAACACTCGTTGCATCTGTGCGAAAAGAGACATTGGCGCAATCGCCAACAGCACAACGGCTGGAAGGCGATGCAATTTTGCTGACGGCACTTGATACCTCGTATCTACCTAAAAAATAGACAGTTGAACTATGAACACCGAAACTCTCCGCTAGGCAATCGTATTCTCTGTCAATAAAAAAGGAGAGGTACCCAAACCCCACCTCCTGGCCGCAGATCGCAGATCGACCCTCCAGATCGACCCTCTATAATAGATAGAGACAAATCATGGCAGACGATCAGAACCCACAGCTCCCGCTCGGTCCCAATTCAGACAACCCAAATGGCTCAGATGGCTCCATCAAGGGCCCGGG
>Ga0193742_1000984_pt1 | contig 17945 bp, 15 predicted proteins | sample L2c1metaG_FD_165511 | JGI IMG/M metagenome (GOLD analysis project Ga0193742, IMG submission 165511) | Soil microbial communities from a riparian zone of the East river system, Colorado, United States - L2c1 | ecosystem: Environmental > Terrestrial > Soil > Riparian zone | place: USA: East River... | reverse complement strand
CTCTACACGTTTGGTGTGTTGACCCCATCCCGCGCCCGCGACCGCCGCGGACTTTCGCTTCACCACAAAAGATGGAGCGCTGTATGCGATGGGACTGAAGCCGGCTCTCGATGGGGTGATGCGGCAGGCGAGGCTTACTACATTCCGCAACGGACGTGCGCGTGTTGAGAAGGTTACGCTTCTGAATGGGGCGCGAGCGTTGAAGTTCAAGCAGACGGACGAGGCCCTGATCTGCGATCTGCCGCAGGAGATGGGAGAGGCGGAACCTGCCGTATGCGCTGAAGATTGAGGGCTCGATGGCGGAGTTCGTTTTAATTTAAGGGATCAGGCTTTGAGTGACCAGGTTTTGAGCGATCAAGCAAAAAGAGGGAGACGCCTGAGCGTCTCCCTCTTTTTGCAGGCGATAGCGGTTAGAAGACCAGGCGCAGTCCTTGCTGAAGAACGCGGGGAAGGCCGACGGTGCTGTTGATGGTTCCGCGCGAGCTGCTGGCGGGGTTGACGTTCGGCGCGCCGAATTCATTGCGGTTGAGCGCGTTATAGGCCTCGAAGCGATACTGCATTTTGACCTTTTCGCCGAAGCTGAAGTCCTTCAGGATGGAGGCGTTCAGGATGTTGGTTACATCCTGACGGCCATAGAAGAGCGGGAAGGTGCGGTAGTTGTACTGCGTCGGCTGCAGGGCTACGGATGCGAGCAGCGAGGTATCGAAGGCTCCATTCGGAGTGTAGTTGCGCGGACGGATCTTGAGACGATTGTCATACGAGGTTCCATTCGCGAAGAGTGGCGCGCCGCTGCCACCCGGCCCTCCCCACTGAATGGAGGCGCCCGAGAGGTAGGTGTAGATACCGTTGATGGTGAAGCCGCCGATGAGCGCGTTCACGACGGGGTTCGCACTTCCGAAGAATTGCTTGTTCTTTCCGAACGGAAGAAGATAGCTTCCCGCGAGAGAGACGTGATTGGGGAAGTCGGACGCGTTGCCACCATAGAAGAGTGCGCCGCCGTTGTTGAGCTGCGAGGTGGTGAGGTTGTGCGACCACTGATAGTTGAAGTTGATAGTGAGTCCGTGCGAGGTCCGCTTCTGCACGCGAACCGCGAGCTCGTGAAAGAGAAGACCAGCTCCCGGGACGAGCTGCTGGCTTACGCTGCTGTACTGCGGAAGCGTCTGCAGCAGAGCAAACTTGGAGACGTTGGTGGCGGTGGCCAGAGTTCCGGTCTCGCCGGGGGCACCCTTGAAGGGATTGGGTGCGCTGCTGGTGAGGTTGGCTTGGGTTGCGGTATCGAGACCGGGAGCGCGGCTCAGAAACGGTAGTTGACCGACTGCGCTGAGCAGGTTGGTATAGCTGCTGTTGACGCCGTGGGCTCCGATGTAGCCCACCTGGATCATGGTGTTGGGAGTCAATTGATATTGCATATCCATGGTCCAACGTTCCACGTAGGGGCCTTTGACCTTGGGAGCACGAATGCTGATGGTCTGGCCGAGATAGGTGTTGGCTCCCAGGCTTGATCCTGTCGGCTGGAGGATCGGGTTGGTAGACGGAAACGGATCGTTCAGAGTGGTCGCAGGGGTGAGGAAGTTGTCATTGCTTGGAACGTAGGCCATGGTGGAGGAGAAGCCATAGTTCTGCGGAGTGTAGTAGTCGTTGAAGGGGCTATAAAGAAGACCGAATCCGGCGTGAAGGACAAGCTTTTGTTTGAAAGCCTCGGGAGTGTAGGCGAGCCCGATCCTCGGACTGAGATAGATCGCCGGGGTGAAGTACTCGACGCGGCGTCCATTGGGCGAGGCGAAGGCGAGACCTCCGTTCGCGCTGAACGAAGATGCAGGCAGCTCGGCAATAGGCTTTGCAGCGTAAGCAGCTGTGGCGAACGGAGCGGCTGAGTTCGCCGCGTTGGGATCGAACCACGACGCGCGATTGTTCGACTCGTTGATCGAAGTCTCGCTCTCGAGTCGAAGTCCCGCGTTGATGGTCAGGTTCGGCGCGGCTCTCCAGTCGTCCTGGAGGAAGCCAGCAAAGTACCAGCTGTTGTAGGTGGCCTTGGGGTTGATGTTGAACGAACCCGTGGTAGGAAGCCCCAGCAGGAACGAAGCATACGATCCGCCGAAGGTGGGAGCGGCGAAGCTCGGGCCGCGGCTTACGAAGTTGGTTCCGAAGCCAAAGCTACCGGAGGTGGCGCCACTGGTGACGTTCGCTCCGTTGACGATCAGATTCGATGCATTTCCTACGTTGATGACATTGTTCTTGTTCTGACGGAAGTCGATGCCTGCCTTCAGCGTGTGCTTCCCTTCAGCCGCTGTCAACGCAGAGAAGAGCGCGATGGTATCGAAGGCCGTATTCGCGCCGGGATTGGAGCTGAGCGACTGAATACTATTCGAGTCGCTAAAGGTAACGACCGGCATCGCTACGGGAGCACCAGGTTGATTGAGATATCCGGGGAATCCTAAGGAGGAGGGATCGAAACCGTTGCTGAGCAATGTGCTGTTTGCGTAGGTTCGGGTGAGACCTACGCGGGTATCCAGCGTGTACTTGGGCGAGAAGGTGTGGACGAAGTCGACTACGCCGCCCTGATGTACGGTGTAGCTCTGCGACCCGGTGGCGATCGTTGGGAAGACCTGGCCCGAGGTATTGATGTACTCGCTGCGATGGATCTCGAAGAAGAGCTTGTTGCTGTCATTGATGTTGTAGTCGATACGGCCCTGGTGCGAGTTGTAATTGAAGAGGGTGGGGATATTGGCGGAGTAGTTGGCCGATCCGTCAGAATTGCCGGGAACGTTGGGAAGCGGAATGTACTGCAGGTACGCCTGCGCGATGGGATTGAACTTCAGTCCGGAGTTCGCAAGCACGTTGTTAGGGATCGGCTGACGTGTGATGGTTCCGTTCGTCGTTGTAGCGCTATAGGGGTTATAGAGCTGATAGCTGGGATTGACCGCGAGCAATGCGGAGAAGTCGCCATTTCTTTCCGCTGCCGTGGGCACGCTCGTCGTCGTCGGGCTGGGTTGCGATCCCTTGAAGCCTTCGTAGGCGTAGAAGAAGAAGAGCTTGTCCTTGCCGTTGAAGACTTTGGGAATCCAGATGGGGCCGCCGATGGTTCCGCCGTACTGATTTTGCCGGGTGGCGAGCTGCTTTACGCCGACGGGCTGAAACCAGCGGACGGGCGCGTTAAGGGCGGAGAACTGGTTGAACTCGGAGAGAGTTCCGTGGAAGCGATTGCCGCCCGATTTCGTGATCAGGTTGACGGTTCCGTTCGAGGTGTCGCCGTAGCTGGCGTCGGCCTGGAAAGCATCGACGCGGATTTCGGAGACGGCATCCTGCAGCGGGCTGAAGCCTGGGAGGCGGCTGGAGTTCTGCATGTTGGGGATGCCGTTCATCAGGTATTCGTTCGACTGCGAAGCGCCGCCGCCGACGGAGAAGTCGCTGGCGGCGGAGTTGTCGAAGGGGCGCGCCTGCACGACGGAGTTCTTCTGCTTGGGGACGACGGCGTATTCAGTTTTGGCGAGGCCGAGAGGAGAGCGTCCGTTTGCCGGAAGGTTCTCAACTTCTTCGGGGGTGAGGACCTGTCCCGCGGTCGAGTTCTGGGTCTGAAGAAGGGTCGCATCCGCGGAGATGTTCACCTGGGTGGTTGCGGTTCCTACCGCTAACGGAATGTCGATCGCGATCTTATCGCCGGATTGAAGCGTAATGCCGCTTCGGGTGTAGGACTGAAAGCCGGCCTGCGTTGCGGAGACGGAGTACTTGCCCGGCTGCAGGAAGGGGACGGTGTATTGTCCGTCGGCGTTGGAGATCGTCGGCGTTTTGACTCCGGTCTCCGTGTTGGTGAGGGTGATCTGGGTCCCCGGTACTACGGCTCCGGTGGCATCGGCGACGCGACCCGAGATCGTTGCGCGAAACTCCTGTCCAAACGCAGCAACACTGAGGAAACAGATGCAGGGAACGAGAAGAACAGATAAGACGAAATGCTTCATACGGCCTCCGACGGTACTTCAACAGCTCATTCTTTAGGCTGGGCGAATAGTACGAGCGCGAAATATCGACGGTCTTCTCATTTTGAGAACGACTTGTGATCGTTTTTTGTCGCGGCTCACGGTCGGCATGCGCTGCAGGCGATGTGGAGTTTGACAGCGGGTAGTTGCTTCTATAAAAAATGATCTTCACCGGTGAATTGCTCCGGAGCGGTCTTTTTATCGCAGCGAGCACCCTCTGCAACGGAGACATCTATCGTGAAGTCCGCATCTACCGCTGTATCCGCATTCGTGCTCGCAGCGATTCTTTGCGCCGGACGAGTCGAAGCCCAGCAGCCGATCGTCGTTCCGAACTCCGAGGTGTATGACTTCACCTCGGCGATCAATGACAGTCCCTATAAGCTCTTTATCATTCTTCCCAAGAGTTACAACGCGAATCCGCAGAGACACTATCCGGTCTTCTATCTGCTCGATGGCAACGATACGGCTACGATTGCGTGGCTGACGCGCTCGAGGCAGCACTCGGATGCGTCGGAGATTATCTTCGTCGGTGTTGGGTATCTTGAGCCGCTTGCGGGGCCGCCTGTTCCTCTACCGGGAAAGCCAGCCGTGCCGGCCGCACAACGATCAGCAGACTATGCGCTCTACAACACGAGCGAGCCCTGGAGCCCTCCCAAAGACAAAGGCGCGCCGGTGTTCCTGCGGGTTCTTCAGAAGGAGATCCTTCCGTATATCGATCAGCACTATCGTACGGACCCGGCGAATCGTGGATTGGGCGGACACTCGCTGGGCGGACTTTTTGCGACCTATGCGGTCTTTCATGCCTCGGATACTTTTCAAAAGTTCTGGATTGGAAGTCCGAGCCTGCGCTGGGATCATTCAGTTCTTATCAAAGATGAGTCTGAATATGCCGCGAGCCATCATGAACTCAATGCGCGTGTGATCGCCGATGTGGGAGGACGGGAGAGCAAGACGTTCAATCGTGATCCGCTGTTCGAGATGATGAATAAGGTTAAGTCGCATCAGTATCCGCACCTGATCTGGAAGACGATCGTGCTCCCGAACGAGGATCATGGGACGCTTCCAATTGCAGGAATGCCTCAGGTGATCGACTTTCTCTTCGGACCTGCTTATTACGAGTTGACTCCGCAGGAACGCAAGGCCATTGCAGGTGACTGGCGCTTGCAGGATGGAAAGACGATCCACTTTGCGTTCGAGTGCGATCTTCTCTTCGCCACTGGACTTCCATTTTTGAGCAACACCGACCCTGCGAAGGAACAGCTGATTACGCCTACCGGAGCCAATGCTTTTGCGTTGCGGACGATGCTCGAGATCAACCTCGAACAAAGCGGATCGAGTGGATTCCGCTTAGTGATTCACAAGATGCGTTCCGGCGATCACACGATCGCGACACGGCTCTCTCAGCCTTAGATAAGGAAGGTCTCTCCATGCATCCCAACCGTATGTTTGTCTTGTTGTCCGTGCTCCTGTGCGTTGCCGGTTTGATGCGCGGAGTGGCGCAATCCGAGTCGGGCCCGGAGGCGAAGTTCTCTCTGAACGGCACGTGGCAGTTTGCCTTCGCTCCACATGCCGCGGATGCTGACGCATTGGCAAGTTTCTACAAGCCAGATTTTGATCGCAAGGCCTTTCGTCCGACTCCGGTGCCTTCGAACTGGGCGATGCAGGGATACGAAGAGCCTGTCTACAAGCCTTTCAAGACAGAGGCGAGCGAGGGCTTCTATACCCGCACGTTTACACCGCCGCCCTCGTGGAAGGGCAGGCGGTTGTTGTTGCACTTTGGGGGTGTCTGGTCTTCGGCCGAGGTGTGGATCAACGGCACGAACATGGGGCGCCATGACAGCGGATTCACCAGCTTTGCCATGGACGCGACGAAGGTGATCAAGTTCGACGGGGAGAATCGGATCGCCGTCCGTGTGCGTCAGCAGACGCATGACTATCTCTTCGATACCAATGATGACTGGTCGCTGGGCGGCATCTATCGCGACGTGTGGCTGGAGGCGATGCCTGCGACACGCTGGATTTCCACGGTTGAGACGCGCACGACCTTCGACTCTCAGTTTCGTGAGGCGGATCTTGCGATTCGCGCGCTGGTCAACGACTCGCGCACATGGCCGATGAAGGCCACGCCACCGTTCGACTACGAGATGCGCTTTCAGTTGACTGCCCCGGATGGAAGTGTGGTTGAAGAGCGCAAGATTCCCATTACTCTTCACAGCGGCAATGGCCGCGATGTTCCGACCGTGATGCATCTTGCGAATCCGCTTCACTGGACCGCGGAGACACCGAATCTCTACACACTGCGCGTGGAGCTTCTTGAAGAGGGGAAGGTGGCACACTGGCGATCGCTCTCTGTTGGTTTCCGCCAGATCTCCACGTCGAACGGGGTCTTCCGGATCAACGGCCAGGCGGTGAAGCTGAAGGGAATCGATCGTCACGATGAGTATCCCGATGTGGGCCGGGCGACGCGCCCGCAAGACTGGCTGAAGGATATTGAGATGATGAAGGCTGCAAATATCAACTTCATCCGCAACTCCCACTATCCTCCGGCAGAGGGCTTCCTCGATCTCTGCGACAAGATGGGAATGTATGTGGAGGATGAGGTTCCGATGGGCTTCGGTGGCGATCACGCGGAGGATCCATCCTACATGGCGGCCACTTCTCTGCGTGTCTTCGAGACGGTGGCACGCGACAAGAACCATGCTTCGATTGTGGTTTGGTCGGTGGGCAACGAAGATCCTGTGACCGCTCTGCATATTGAGGCGATGCGCGCGCTCAAGGGGATCGATCCTACTCGTCCGATCCTCATGCCGCAGCAGCGTAGCGAGTTCACGCCACCCGAAGCCGACATGCTTGCGCCGCACTATCTGACGTACCTTGGCTACGATCAGCTTGGAGCCTCGAGCACGCGTCCGATTCTGAGCACAGAACACACGCATGCCTGGGGTGCCGATGGCGTGGACGGATTCGGAGGCTTCGAAGAGAAGTGGGATGAGCTGATGCATCACCCCACAGGCGCCGGGGCGGCGATCTGGATGTGGGCCGACCAGGGCCTGCTGATCAAACGCAAGACGGCGCACGGCGAGGAGCCGTTCATGCTGCTTCATCCCGATGGAGTGGATGGCATCGTGAACGCGGACCGCACGCCACAGCGGGATTATTGGGAGACGAAGGCCGTCTATGCCCCGGTCTATCCTCGCATCTCGAGCATGAACTTTGCTGTTGGAGATCCTGTCGCGAGGATCCCGATTCAGAACGATTACGATTTTACGAATCTCTCTGAAGTTGGAATTCACTGGCAGCTTATGGAGGACGATCATGAGCTGAGCGCGGGCGATACGAAGCTCGATGCGATTCCGCATGCCGCGGGGTTGCTCGATCTTCCTCTCGGAGCGCTCAAGCAGCTCCATTCCGGTGCTGCTTACTCGGTGTTGTTTCGTTTCAGTCGTCCGGATCACTCTGAGATTGTTCGTCGCAGCGTTGAGCTGACTCCGAATCCCAGCGATCTTCCCTTTACGCCGACGGCAACGGTTGCGCTCTTGGTCGATCGCGGGCGCGAGACGACGGTGCGTGCGGGATCGGTGGAGTACAAGTTCAATCCGAAGACGGCACAGTTGAGCTCGGCATCCATGGACGGCAAGCAGTTGATCGGGGCGGCATCCCTGAGCCTCTGGCGGCCGATGAATGCCATGGAGAACGCGGTGTTGCACGCGCAAGGAGTTGATGGAAAGAATCTTCCCGATCTGAACCAATACAAGGTAACGGTGCGGGATTGGAGTGTGAACCAGGCTGCAAACCATGTCCACATCACTGGAACCGCTGAGTACATCGTCGATGCCGGGAACAGCTTTGCCGTCGCCTATACCTATGAGGTGAACTCCGACGGCAGCCTCACGACGAAATATGAGATCGATCCAAAGATTGCGGCTAAGTTTCTGCCGCAAGCGAAGATCAATCTTCCGCTCGTCCCGCAGCTTTCGCGCATGCGCTGGCTGGGCCTGGGGCCGATCGATACCTATCCGAACGAGCGCGCCGCCGGGATCTTCGGGGTGTGGTCGGCAGACAGAGGGAGCCCGGACGCAAACGGGCTCAAGGCTACGCGCTGGGTCGAGGCTCAGGATCCCAGCCATACGCTGAGCACACTGAGAGTCGAAGATAGTCCGTACGTTCAGCGTGAGGGAGACACGCTACATATCGTCGCGGCGGAGGAGGGACGGGTGATGAAGAACCGTCTTCCGGAGAAGCCGGAGCAGCGGCTCGATGTAACGCCAGGTCGCAGGTTTTATGGGGCATTTACGACGCGCCTGCTGCCGGCTTCCCGGTGATAGCGTGTCATCGCTTGTCGATGACGGAGTGCTGCAGTCTGTTTCGCGGTCACTCCATCCGGCGTTATTCGGAGCCGCATTTCGTGCTTTCGCGGGCCTGCTGTTCGATGGATGCGCGGAAGCGCAGCTTGATGTCGGCGGAGAGCGATTGCAGCGCGGCGTTGGCCGCGAACTCCTGCATGTGGGCATCGATGGAGCGCTCGGCGTTGACGATGGCCGTCTCTACGCTGATGGGGTCTAGGGGATTCATGGACTGGAACATGAAATCTCCATTGACGCGCGCGAGCAGTTCGTCGAAGTCCTGCTGCAGGAGTGCCGCGGCCTCCGGGGTAGCAACCGATATGTTTAAATCATCATTCATGATTACCTCGCTGATCGATCTCGAGCCTCCACGGGGCATCGCCTTCCACCACTCCTAATCGGGTCATGCCGGCCGATTCCAGCAGGGCATCACAGGGCCCACGAGTAACGAAGATTAATTCTGAGGAATCGGGGGATTCGCGAAGATACAGATCTGTCTCTCCCATCCATTCCTGAAGTTGTTCGGCGGTTGCTCCTGAAATGCCGGTCGACGAGAGGAGCGGCAGATAAAAAGGAAAGGATTGAAACTGTCCCGGTGCCATGTATTTGAGCAGATGTTCGCGGGTGTGTTCGAGGTAGCGCTTGCCGGGTTGCTCGCTGTTCGGGGTGTTGCGGAAGAAGAGGAGAGTTGCGATGCCGCGGCCTGCGAGAAGGCTGTACGCCTCGGTGGCGTGCTCGCTGCGTGAGACGTGGATGCAGGAACGGTCATCGAGCCTGACCTCAGACCCGTATTCCATATCCATCAGATCGGAGAGCTCGAGTTTCCGGGGCGGCCGTGCGGCGGGGTCGAAGCAAAAGCCCATGCGAGGAGACCACTTGCGCGCGTGAGCGCTGTAGAGTTTGCTTCCGCCGTCATGATGAAGCTGCTTCGTATCCAAGCAGAGGGCGGGTTTGCTGAGGCCGATCTGTTGGGCCGCGTGAACGATTCGCAGAACGAGGCTGCGAATTGCATCACGATCTTCGGCGGCCAGAGGGAACTTTAAATCGCTGACGCTGAGGCCATGGAACGGCGGAGCGCAGGGAAGAGGTTCAAAGACGAAGTGGCTTGGATCTGCTTCGTTCACAATGGATACTCCTGGTCTGCTTCCCGCATGGCATCGAGGATGGCGATCATCCGCTCATCCGAGTCCGGGTCGCGAAAGGCGAGCAGGACTCCCTTGTCCTCTGCGCTTTCTATGCAGTACGCCGAAAAGATTTCGAACCATTGGGATCGTGTCTCGAGATCGGCTTCGAGAAGATGGCGGCTGGCGAGCCGGGGCAAGATGAAGAGGGAGTGTTGTTTGGCGGGTCCGTCGGGGAGGTGGGCGGCGAAGATCTCGCGACTGCGCTTCAGGAAGGGATGTTGCAGACGCATGCCTTTCCGCATCTGTTCGTTAAAGTCGACCCCCTTCATTGCCGGGTGAGTTGCGATGACTTTGGGGACTTCAAAGTTGAAGGGATTCGGCTCCTGGGCCTCATCCAGCCAGATCATCAACATGCCTCCGACTCCAAAGAAGTCGCGTCGCTGCTCGCCGGCCTGCGATCCTGCGAACCATGCGCAATATTCAGGTGCGAGATGATCGAGATTGATGGTGCCTTCCGGTCCGTGGCTTTCGGTCAGACGTTTGATCTCAAGCGAGGTGGGAACGGCGGGGAGCTGTTGGCTGGGCGCGAGCAGGAGTCCTGTCATGGGGCGGTACTGAAACATCGTATTGACGAACCGGTCGTTGAGCTCGGTTCGCGTGTACTTCAACTGCAAAAAGGTTTCGACTTCCTGCTTGTCTTTCTTGAGATCAGCCGAGAGATTCTCCAGGAATTTGAGGATCCAGTCCCGTTGACGGAACTTGATTGGGAACTCCGCGACCGGCAACCAGTAGAGCGAGATATCTTCTATTGTCGTGGCACGATAGAACGGCAGCAGATGCCGTGCTGTCTTTACCTCCGTCAGCCTTCGCCGGGTTGTGAGTTCGGAGATCTCTTCCATGAACTGTCTTCCTTGAAGGTGTCTTTGCGTTAATGGCGGCAGCGCTCGAAGCGGACTGAGGAGGAGAGCTCCTGCTCACCGCGGCTGCAGACCAGGGAGACCTTTCCATCGTAGGAGCCGGACTGGGATGGCGCGGCCTCGAGCTTGTAGACGGAGCACTCCTGCGCCGCGAAGATCACGGTGCCATCCGGGGGACCAACGACGGTGGCGCGTTTTTGCTGCTGGTCGAGAGCGACTCGCAGAGTCTCCGTGCCTCCGGCAGCGAACACCAGCTCCTGTTTTGCCTCATCCAGGCGGCAGGAGTCGATATGCCGATCCCATGACTTTGAAGAGCTGCTGGTTTTGTTGTGCAGATTGACTCCGCCGATGGCCGCGTTTGTCCCTTCGAGCTTCGTTCCTCCTATAGGGCCGGGAGCGAGCTGAGAGACATTGCAGCCGAACATCGCCATGCTCATGATGAAAAGTGAAAGACTATCGAACAACTTCACCTGGGACTCCTTGCGGTGAATCCTTCAAGAAACGATTGATGGCACGGACTGCGTCTTCCTGACCTGCGCGGTCTGTCCACATCGGATACGCGAGATCGGAGCCGGAGCGCAGGAGTAGACGAATTCGTCGAGAGTTTGGCTTGCTGTCCAACGTCGCGGATTGAATGGAGTCGATCGGCGCCGAAATCTCTCGTGCGGGGAGAAAGAGCGTCATCTTCGACTGTATTGTCGCGAGGTTAGTGGCGCGGCTTAGCTGAATGCTGCCGCTGGTGTAGGAGATGGCCCAGAAGGCCATCAGCGCTCCGACGATGAGGAGCAGACCGAACAGGCGGTAGCGCAGAACGAGGCTGGATACCTGTTCGGGCGGTCTTTGGTCCGCGTAGACCTTCGCGATCGACCTGCTGGTGAAGTAGAGCATTGCCAACAATGGAGCTGCGAGGACGAGAGCCATCCATCCGGAGAGGAGAGACGAGCCGGGCGCCACGATGACCAGGCGCTGGCTGCCCTGTTCCACGATGCGATAGGCGGATGCAGTTACCATTGCGGTCCTCTTCCTATGCCCACGGGCTATCCATGTGGACGGCGATGCAGATTCCGACGCGGACCGGCATGATGATGGTGCGGGTAGCGCCTACCTGCGAGTTCAGCGCGGTGATATCCCCATGGATGCCGCGGAGCTTGCCCTCCATCTCTTTTTCGCCGACGTCGATATGGACGGCCTCATTGCTGAAGAATCCCGCGGCGACAGAGGCTCCGAAGGCCTCCGCGCCTGCGGCCCAGGCCTCGGCTTTTCCGACCGTCACGTCGATGACGCCGCCCTTTGCCTCCAGAACAAGCGATTTGATGGCGAGATCGATGTTCTTGTACTCGCCCTCTGTGTGGAGAATATCGAAACCTACCGTAGGGTTCAGCTTGAAGTCATGCTCATGATGCTGGTCGGTATGCTCGCCGAAGTACTCAAAGCGGCTCTCGGCGTGGAAGTACTCTTTCACGTCTTCGATGCGGTTGTCGGTCGTCTTGCCGTTGACGGTCAGCTTAAGATCTTCGTCGATCGTCCAGGTCTCGGTCTTAAGGATGTGTGTGTTCAGGTCTTTATTGATGGTCTCGGTCTGCATCCCGTCGATCTGCTGCCAGCGATCACCGTGGATCAATTTAGCATCCGTGCCGGTGCAGCCGCTAAGGCCGCCCGGTGTGGTCATGGCCTTGGGATTCAGGTTGCCGAAGTCAGGGGCAGCGCTGTCATTCGTTCCTTTGTTACTTCTCGTTACGGTGGGTGTATCTCCGCTAAAGGGTCCCATGAGCGATCTCCTTTTCAAGACGTCGTTTGAAATGCCGTGAGGCTGGTTTTCTGCATAACTCCTAGCCGATTTCGCGTGAGAAGAACTGGCTTCGAACGTGGACGCGTCCATTGGGCGCAGTCAGTACGATGTCGCCATCCGAGTGAATGTGAACCAGCGTTCTTCCGGTGCTGTCGTGTTTCTCGGTCATTGTCATGGAGGAGTGATTGGGAGTCGCGAAGACCAGCGTCTCCTTGTTAGGGGTATCGACCATCTGGACGCGATTGCCGGCTTTGGTAACAATCCGTTTGACATTGTTATCCGGAATGTCAGCGTCAGCGCCAAAGAATCCCGCACGTGGTGCCTGCTGTATGCCGTTCCAGACCGAGCCGAGAATGACGGGACGCTCGGGATCGCCATCTTCAAAGATTACAGCAACCTCGTCGCCAACCTCGGGCATGAACATGAAGCCGCGATCCGGTCCGGCGTGCGGGGAGACCATCCGGGCCCAGTGGGTGGCTCCGTCCTGCTGCCAGAAGAACTGCACCTTCAGACGTCCCATCTTCTTCGGATCGTGATGGTCCACTACGCGGGCCGGCACAACCCCATACCAGGACCGAAGCGAAGGTTGCTGCGGATTGCGGTAGTTCTTCCACGGAGTGCAAGTGAAGGAGTTGCTGTATCCATGCGGTTCCCAGCGATGGATTACCTTGATCAGGCCATAGGTTCCCTTGGCTTCGAGATTGCCTTCGATCTCGACGGTATCGCCTGCCATCAGCTGCTGGTTTCGGGAGTGTCCTGTCGCAGTGACGCTTCCGCCGATCGATCGCTGGCTTTCTTTCTGCAGAGAATCCTGATAGTTATCCAGCGACATGACCCGGGCCCGCTGTGGGGCGAAGGCGGAGGGGAGCGACTGGGATTTGGTCTGCACCGCGCTGGTGAGCTTCGGCGACGAAGGGTAGAACTCCGCGGTCGCGCTGACCTGTTCGAAGGTATTGGATTGCATGACGTGATGGTCGTAGTGCGAACCACTGAAGGAGGCCGGCGCGAGCGTGCCCTTGATGCGAAAATCCAGCAGGCCGTCCTCACCTCTCCATAAAACCTTTCCTCCGCTCTGGAAGCTGTTGAAGACTTCGAGACCATCTTCTTTGGGCCGCATCCAGCAACCATAGTCGTCGACGATGCGGTTGATGAAGGAGAAGTCGGTCTCGCCGTACTGGACATAGTTCAAGGCCTTGCTCTCGCCGCCGTTTACGGCAACGGAGAGGCCATCCCGGCTGGCAACTGTATTTGCAACGGAAGATAAAGTCTGCTCAGCGTAGTACTGCTTGCGGGCGGTCAGATCCAGCTTGTAGCTATCGCTGACCGCGGTCAGCTGGGCGGTGTAGCTGCCCCAGACCTCATAGTTGAGCTCGACGTCGAGGATGAAGCCGGAGAAATTGATGTGCTCGGTGCCTTCCTGATCGACAGTCTTGACCTGTACGGATTTGCCGAGGAGATCTTCCACCGGGATGGGTTTGTCTTCCGTCTGGCGGCAGACGACCGTGCACCACCAATGCTGGTTTAGTTCCTGATTAATCTCAACCGATGCCAAGAGCGCATCCTGCAGCAGGTTGTCGCCGATTTGAATGTGAGGCAGGGCCATGGGATTGTCCTTCTACCGTGGAGTTTGTTGGTTGGATCGCGCCCGGGAGCTTTCATCCGCGGGCGAGGTTCGTCAGTTTCCGAGTTGCAGATCGTGATAGTTCTGCTGATCCAGAGCGGGCTGAATACTCACGGAGAGGATGTGGTTGGCTCCTCCCCCGCTGGAGACGTTCCAGGAGTTGATCCATCCCTTGAAGGCGAGAGTGCAGATGGCATCCTGGCGATGCTCGTCTTTCCAGAACTCAATCTTGACGTCTTTGATCTTATCCTTGGTTGGAACATTCGCCAGATCGAAGTATTTCTTGACCGTGGCGAAGGGAACGTTGACGGTGTCATGGATGTCGGCAGAGAAGTCCATCGCGCAGGTGAGGGATCCCATGGACGGCATGCCACTGGAGTCGACGACGCTGGAAAGCCCGATCTGCGTTGAAAATGCATTGAGCTTCACACCGTCGATCGTGATGGAGGTGTTAGATGGGTTGGCCATAAATAAATTCTCCCTTCAAGGGCATCGATTTGAAGTCGCTTGCGAAACAAAACCGGTTTGCATGCTGAGATTCCTCGGCTAAGATCCTGGTGGCTGAGAGGATCTCTTTGCCAGTGCTTGGCGAATGTTCGGGATGGTGTAGGAGATCTGCTGGTCTGTAATCCAGCGTGAGAGCTTCTCGTCCGGCGAATAGATCTTTTTCGTCTCGTCCCAGGTGAGCAGGACGGGCTCAGGAAAGGATTCACGAACGCCGGAGGCCTGGTAGATGAGGGCAAGGACGGGCTGCGCTCCCCGGGCTGCCGCGGTTCCGATTGCCTTCAGGGAATCGCAGCTCTCGGTCTCGGTCCAGTCTGCGCCGAAGGAGAGGACGAAACGGGTTCCTGCGGGTGAGACGAAGAAGAGGCCACACTGATAGAACGGCGCAGAGGCCTGTCCGGAACTCCTGGAGAAGCGGACGGGAACGATCGTCAGAGCAGACGGTCCTGAGAGCGATACGATCTGGCTGCGATCGACTTTCATCCCGGTGGCACCTGCAGGAAGCATCTTCGCGTCTGCCTGGCTCGCAGCGGAGGAGAGCTGCGCCGGCGGCAGTTTTCGAAGCTGCTGCGCCTCCGTGAAGACCGAAGCGCCGATCAGGACGAGGCCAGCGGCGATTTTACGGCTGAGCTGCTTCATAAGCCTTCTCCAGCTTGTTGTCGTAGTCGTTGATCTTGTAGTTAGGGCCGTTGTAGACCTTCGCGAAGTCCGCCCATCTTCTGTTATCGATGGCACGGATAAGCGCGGGACTGAACTGGATGAAGGCAACAAAAGCCGTGAGCTGTTGCGCCGCGGACTGGCACATTGCACGGACGAAGAGATCGACGGTGCCGAAGCCGGCGCGCGCATAGTTGTCCCCGAGAATCTGAAAGCCGCCCCACGAGGTTGCCCGTAACGCCGCGGTGGCATCCAGCGCATAGGCGCGTTCCAGGCGTCCGAACTGTTCCGACGTGCGTCCATATCCGCCAGGATTCGCCGAGGATAGATCGGGCGCGGTGCGATCGTGCCGTCCGCCGGTGAAACGATGAAAGAGATGACGTTCAAAGAGCAGAGTCGGCCTGCCCCAGATATCGAAGGGTCCATTGGGAGCTTCGATCGCCGTGACGGCCTTGACGGAGCGAACGTCGCACTTCAACGCGGCAGCGGCAGCGACGAAGTCCTCTTCCGCCAATTCGCTGTTCCCGATGCGGTGAGGAAGCCGAAGCCCACCGGCTCCGCCGGCCATGAGCCGTTGCGCGGTGGTCGAGGTGAGTTCCTGCAAGGTGCTATCCCCCGGCGAGACGATGCCGTTTGCCATGGGATTGCGCATGACACGGCGTTGAAAGATCGCAAGGGCCTGCTGGGTTGCGTGATCGAACTGCCCGCTCTGCGAGATGACGATCCCGGTTCGTGCAGCCTGACGATCGAGCAATCGCTGTACGAGACGCACATCATCCGTGAGGTTCGGCTTTCCGGGGCCGACCGGCATCTTCAGTTGCTCGCGCATACGCTCCTCCTTCCTCTTAATCGATCTCAACAATAATGCAGGTGGCATTGTCGCTGCCGCCAGCGTCGTTGGCTGCTCCCACAAGTTGATGACACGCCTGGTCGGGGGAGGAGGCTGCGAGCAGCAGTGCAAGCATCTCCGAATTCCGAAGGGTCTTGCTGATGCCGTCGGTCGTGAGCAAAAAGCAATCGCCCCTCTCCACGCGCACCATGCTGACGGCTGGAATCAGCATCTCGGAGGCTCCAATCGCCTGGGTCAGCATGGAGTCCCATTGCGCGATCTCTCGTGGAGACGCATTGGTAAGTCCGTCGCGCATCCGTTCCGCGAGCTGCGAATGGTCTTCGGTCAGCCGGTGGAGATTATGCTGGCGCAGGAGATAGGCGCGGCTGTCCCCTACATGGGCGATCCACATATGGGCTCCGTCGAAGTGCGCGGCGACGATCGTCGTACACATCCCGTGGTAAACAGGCTCCAGTTTGGCCGCCTGAAAGATGAAGCGATTGGCTGCCTGAATGACGCGATGAAGTTCGGATCCGCCGGCGTTTGGGTCGGAGACAGAGGTGGGGAACCGGCTCAAGACGCAATCCACCGCGGATTGGCTGGCGACGTCTCCCGCCTTGGATCCGCCGACGCCGTCGCAGACGACGAACAGACCGCGGTCAAGATCAAAGCCGAACGCGTCTTCGTTCGTCCGTCGAACGCGACCTTTGTCGCTGGCTGCTGCTGCTCGAATCCGTATCTCCATGAAGACTCTTGACGAGCTATCCCTTCTTCGTGCGTCGCTGGTAGCCAAGGCGGAGGTCCACCGAATCTGCCAGAGTAATTTTGTTGCCTCTCCGAAGAAGGGTCGCGCTTCCGGGCGCGAGCGTCTCCCCGTTCAACCGCGTGCCGTTGGAGCTCTTCAGGTCGGTTACGTAGAGGCTCCCATTCTTTCGGCCTACCTGACAGTGGAAGCGGGAGATTGCATGTTCGACATCCTGGATCACAATGTCATTCTTCTGTCCACCGTCCTGGGACACGGCGCCGATCCTTACCATATCCCGGTCAAGGGGAAAGGTTTTGCCGGTGTCGAGGCCGCGGACGATCTCGAGCACAGCGAAGCGCTGCTGACGCCTGCGGTGAAGCCAGAGAGAGAACAGGCTGAGGCAGCCGATGACTCCGCCTCCGCCGCCAAGCCAGTAGAGACGGCTTCGCAGCGACTGCGCCGATGAGATACGCGAGCGGAGGTCGCGCACCATGGGGTTATTGGGCGAGAGCCGCTCCGCGGTGGAGAGCGCGGTGCCTGCCTGGGAGAGGTGTCCTGCCAGAAAATTTCCCTGAGCCTCGACCAGAGCGTTGTTTGTCTGCTGTTCCTTTGTCTGCTGATCCTGCTGTTGATGGATCTCGTTGGTGGTTTGCTGCTGCTGCGCGCTCTGTGCCGCCTCCACCTTGGCTTGAGCTTCTTTGTAGCCCTGGACTGCCGCGGCGTTCGAAGGATCGATCTGCACCACCTGCGAATAGTCTTCCATCTGCTGGTGTGGATCGGTGGTGGAGAGTGCCTCACGCATCAGCCCGGCCGTGCGTTGTTTGCTCGCCTTATCATCGGCATCTTTTTTTGCGGACGCCTGCTGCTGTTGCAGGAGTGCTGTCTCCGCCACGGAGGCCGGCGGCGGGGCCGCAGGCGTTGGCGTGGGAAGCGCCGCCGGTGGAGGCGTGGGCGGCGCGTGGGCTGCAACACCATAGTTTTTAGAGAGCGCCGCGATGGCCACCTTGTGGAGATCGACCTGCTCTGCACTGTTCGGCAGAAGAATCGTCAATGCTCCTGAGGAGGTCTTTGCGCCTTGCCCCGTGCTTCCGCTCTCTGCGCGCGTATCCGTATACACCGTGACCAGAGTCCCGCTGTTCCAGATTGCGAGCGTGCGTCCGGCGATGACGATGGTCTCGTCCACGGCTCCGCTTGGCGGCAGGGGAGCATGTTTCACGAGCGGATCGATGGTTCCGGAATAGAGGCCGATTCCCACTGAGTAACCGCCCTGGAGCTGTCCCGGCACGTTGCGCAACGCGATGGAGGTGAGGTTATCCGGCCTGACCTCCCCTTTTACCGCTGCGGAGATGTGAACGATGGCGTCTTCCACCGTGGTGCCATTCTCGAGCCCTCCCGGGCCGTCCTGACCGTGGATTGCGCCGCTCTGGACGGTCCACTTCGCC
>Ga0193742_1000983_pt1 | contig 17958 bp, 20 predicted proteins | sample L2c1metaG_FD_165511 | JGI IMG/M metagenome (GOLD analysis project Ga0193742, IMG submission 165511) | Soil microbial communities from a riparian zone of the East river system, Colorado, United States - L2c1 | ecosystem: Environmental > Terrestrial > Soil > Riparian zone | place: USA: East River... | reverse complement strand
CCCGGCGAGCGCAGTGTGCCGCCGGGTGCCGACCCGCGTGCGGATCCGCGCGCCGGTCGCGGCGAGCGTCAGCCGCGCCCTGGCCGGGAGGAGCGGCGGGAGCGGCGCGAACCCAACCCCCGTGCCGGTCGCGGCCGAGGTGAGCCACCGGCCGACCGCGGCGACCGCGGCGACCGTGGTGGTCGCGCCCGTCGGGAACCGCCGCCACGTCGCGACGGCGAGCCGCCCCGTCCGCGTCGCGAGGGCCCATCGCCCGGCGGTGGCCGAGGCAACCCACCGCGCCCGCCACGTCGCCGTCCCCCGGACAGCCAGCGCTGAGCCGAACGCATTGACGGCGTCCGGCACAACGGTCACCGTTGTGCCGGACGCCGTCAGCGCATGAGGTTCCTAACGCACGCCGCGGCGGACGCCGTCCTTCAGGTCGCGGCGCAGCTCGCGGGGGAGGGCGAAGGCGACCTTCTCGTTGGCCGTCGTGACCTCCTGCACGTCGCTGTACCCGCGCTCCGCCAGCCACGCCAGCAGCTCGAGCACCAGCACGTCGGGCACCGACGCGCCGCTGGTGACGCCGACCGTCTCGACGCCGGCCAGCCAGGCCTCGTCCACCTCGCGGGCGTAGTCGACCAGGTAGGACGCGTCGGCCCCGGCCTGCAGCGCGACCTCGACGAGGCGCTTGGAGTTCGACGAGTTGGTCGAGCCGACGACCAGCACCAGGTCGCACTCCGCGGCCATCGCCTTCACCGCCACCTGGCGGTTCTGGGTGGCGTAGCAGATGTCGTCGCTCGGCGGGTTCTGCAGGTCGGGGAAGCGCTCGCGCAGCTGGTCGACGCGCTCCATGGTCTCGTCGACCGACAGCGTCGTCTGCGACAGCCAGACGACCTTCGACGGATCCCGCACGGCGACCTTGGCCACGTCCTCGGGCTTGTCCACCAGTTGGACGTGTTCCGGCGCCTCGCCTGCGGTGCCCTCGACCTCCTCGTGGCCCTCGTGGCCGATCAGCAGGATGTCGTAGTCGTCGCGGGCGAACCGCTTCGCCTCCTGGTGCACCTTGGTCACCAGCGGGCAGGTCGCGTCGATCGTGCGCAGGCTCCGCGCCGCCGCCTGTTCGTGGACGACCGGGGCGACCCCGTGTGCGGAGAACACCACGAGTGCGCCTTCCGGCACCTCGTCCGCCTCGTCGACGAAGATCGCGCCCCGTTCGGTCAGCGTCTCGACGACGTGCTTGTTGTGCACGATCTCCTTGCGCACGTATACCGGCGGTCCGTACGTCTCCAGCGCCTTCTCCACCGTGACGACCGCCCGGTCGACCCCGGCGCAGTAGCCACGCGGCTTGGCCAGCAAGACCCTGCGCGCCTCCCCGGTCTTAACGCGTGTGGTTGCGTTGGCGGACGAAAGGTGCTGGTCGGTCACGTTCTCGTGGCTGGTCTGCGTCACGTTCCCCTGAGGTGCGGTTGACAGCTCCTCGGCATCCTGTGCTTCTGAGTCGAACGCAGCCGGTGTCATGGGACCCAGCGTACGGAAGTAGGCAGATCGTTCGGGTTGAGGCAGGCTAGGGGCCATGAAGTCACTCCCGCTTCCCCTCCGGGTCGCGGCCGGGCTCGCCGTGACGGCGGTGGAGCAGGCCCGCACGCTGCCGACCAAGCTCGCCGGGCTGCCGGTGACCGTCGCGAGCCAGGCCCTGCAGGCGTCCATGCGTGTCCAACAGCAGGTCACCGAGCTCGCGATCCGCGGCGACGAGGTGCTGGCCGGCCTGCGTCCGGTCGAGGAATCCCCGGAGTGGGCCACCTTCGACGAGGACCTCGACGACGGCGCGTTCGACGTCAGCCGCCCGTCCGCGTTCGACCGAGTCGCCACCGACGACACCGACGACACCGACGTCACAGCGACAGACGTGCTGTCGCCCAACGGACATCGCCCGACCGACCCGTGGGCGCTCGAGGAACGCGCGCTTGCCGAGGAGACCGAGCGCAGCGACGCCGCGGCGGAACTGGCCGCGCGCGAGGGCTACGACGACCTGTCCCTGCCGCAGCTGCGCGCCCGGCTCCGGCGGTTCTCCGTGGCCGAACTCACGCAGCTGCTCGACTACGAGCGCGCGCACGAGAACCGCCCGTCGTTCGTCGGCATGCTGACCCGGCGTGTCGCGACGGTTCGCGACCAGTCGTGACCGACGCGCAGCCGACCGAGCAGTCGCCGACCAATCAGCAGCCGACCAGTCCGGAGCGGCCGTGGCCGGTGCGGACGGTGGCGCGCAAGATCGCGGACTGGATCAACCGGCTCGGCGACGTGTGGGTCGAGGGCCAGGTCACCCAGATCAGCAACCGGCCGGGCACCGGCACCGCGTTCCTGACGCTGCGCGACCCGGCGGCCGACGTGTCGATGACCGTCACCTGCGCCACCGGGCTGCTGCGCGAGCAGGCCGTGCCGCTGGCCGACGGCACCCGGATCATCGTGCACGCGCGACCGGCGTTCTTCCTCGGCCGCGGCACGCTGAGCCTGCGGGCGGACGAGATCCGCGCGGTCGGCGTCGGCGAACTGCTCGCCCGCATCGAGCGGCTGCGCAAGCTGCTGGCCGCCGAGGGGTTGTTCGCGCCGCAGCGAAAGCGGCGCCCGCCGTTTCTGCCGCACACCGTCGGGCTGATCACCGGCCGGGCCTCGGCCGCGGAGCGGGACGTGCTGGTCAACGCGCGCGCCAGGTGGCCGGCGGTCCGCTTCCGGGTGGAGAACGTGGCCGTGCAGGGCGCGCTGGCGGTCCCGCAAATAGTCGACGCGCTCGGCGCGCTGAACCGGGACAAGAACGTCGAGGTGATCGTCATCGCGCGCGGCGGCGGCAGCGTCGAGGACCTGCTGCCGTTCTCCGACGAGACGCTCTGCCGTGCCGTCGCCGACTGCCGAACGCCGGTGCTGTCGGCGGTCGGCCATGAGCAGGACACGCCGCTGCTCGACCACGTCGCCGACGTCCGGTGCTCGACGCCGACCGATGCCGCCAAGCGGGTAGTGCCCGACGTCGCGGAGGAGACCGCCCGTGTCGACCAGCTGCGGGACCGGGCGCGCCGCGCGCTGCACGGCTGGGTAGACCGGGAGCGGCGGCTGCTCGACGCGCTGCGCAGTCGTCCGGTGCTCGCCGACCCGCTGACTCCGTTGGCGCGCCGGGCGGAGCGGATCGAGGCGGCCACCCAGCGGGCGGCGCGGGCGGTTGCGGCACGTCTCGTCGCGGACGAGTCCGCGTTGACCGCGATGCGTGCCCGCTTGACGACTCTCGGTCCAGCCGCCACGCTTGCGCGCGGGTACGCGGTCGTTCAGCGCCTCGAGACCGACGGGCAGCCGAGGGTGCTCCGCTCGACGGACGAGGCGCCTGGGGGAACGCTGCTGCGGATACGGGTCGCCGACGGCGCGGTGCGCGCGACCGTCTCCGGCGCGGAGGAACCTGAGTAGGAGGTAGCGGTGTTGAGCCAGAACCGTGGGCCGAGCTTCCTGCCGCTGACCATCAACGCGACGACGGACGTGTCCACCATGTTGGCCACCTCGAGCCAGCGGGCCACCGCGGAAACCGTGCGCCGCCGGGCGGTCGACGCCGACCGCGCGGCCGCGGAGTGCTGGGCGGCGCTGCTCGCCGGCTGCGACGCGCCGCTGTGCCGGGCCCTGCCGGTCAGGCTGCGCGAACTGTCCGAGGCAACCTCGGCCTACGCCGGTACCCGCTGGTGGTTCGGCCGTGGCACCCCGCACCGGCACCGCGTTGGCCGGGCGCTGGAGCGCATCGAGGACGCCGTCGCGGAGCGGGACGGCGCGGACTTCGCCGAGGCTTTCGTAGGCTATGACCAGGCGGTGGCCACCGCCCTGGTCAACGCACACAGTCGATTGGAGAGCCCGGCCACGTGACTGCGGATTCCGAGCTCGACTATGAGCAGGCACGCGACGAGTTGGCCGAGGTGGTGGCCAAGCTCGAAGCCGGCGGACTGTCCTTAGAGGACACAATGACCCTGTGGGAACGCGGCGAGACACTCGCCAAGATCTGCGACCGCCACCTGGCCGCTGCCCGCGAACGCGTGGAATCCGCCCTGGCCAAGGCCGAAACCCCAACGAATTCATAGGCACACTACGAAAACGGCTCTGGTACCAGACCCCCACCCTCTCCGGGGGGCGGCCCAGGCCCAGTCTACCGGTGGGCACTGACGAAAACCGGTGTTCAGCGGGGGTGTGGACAACTTCCCCGGCGAACGGATCCGTTCGTGGCGACGAATCTGTCAGTGGTCCGTCACTGGCCGGTGAAGGTGGGTTTGCGCTTCGCCACGAACGCGTCGACCGCCTCGCGGTGGTCGGCCGTCGCGCCGAGCAGGTTCTGGCCGTCGCCTTCGTTCTCCAGTGCCCGCGCCAGGTCCGCGCCGGCGGCGACCAGCAGCGCCTCCTTGATCTTGGCGTAGCCGGTCGTCGGGCCGGCGGCCATCCGGGTGGCCAGCTCCTGCGCGGTGGTGAGCACCGCGTCGTCGGCGACGACCTGGCTGACCATGCCGATCTCCAACGCGCGCGCCGCGGTGACCGGCTGGGCCAGCAGCATCAGCTCCATCGCCCGGCCGTAGCCGATCAGCCTCGGCAGCGTCCACGACGCGCCGGAGTCCGCGGTGAGGCCGATCGACGCGAACGCCATCAGGAACTTCGCCGACTCGGCCGTCACCCGCAGGTCGCAGGCGTAGGCGAAGGAAGCCCCCGCGCCGGCCGCCATGCCGTTCACCGCGGCGATCACCGGCTTGGGCATGCCGGTGATCGCGCGGACGATCGGGTTGTAGTGCTCCTCGACCGTGCGGAACGGCGTCGGGTCGTTCGCCTGGAGCGCGGCGACGTGCTCCTTGAGGTCCTGGCCGGCGCAGAACGCCTTGCCAGCCCCGGTCAGCACCACCGCGCGGACGGCCGGGTCGCCGGCGGCCGCGGTCAGCGCGGCCAGCAGCAGTTCCTTCAACTCGACGGTCAGCGAGTTGTACGCGTCGGGCCGGTTGAGGGTCAGCGTGCGGACACCGTCCCGGTCGTCGGTCAGCAAGGGCGACAAGGTGGGCAACCTCCTACTAAGCGGTGGACTTGGCTCGGCCGCCCCGGTTGAGGCAGTCGGCGAGGAACGTCTCGGCGGCCGGCGCCAGCCGGGCGGTGTGTTCGTCGAAGAACGCGGCCGCCGTGGTGCCGGCCCAGTCCGGCGGCAGCAACTCGGCTGGCAGGCCGGGATCGCGGAACAGGAAGCGGCGCCATGCGTGCAGCAGCCGCTGCGACGCGGCGAACGCGGCCGCTGGATCCGCACCGTCCACAGCGGACACTCTGGGTAGCCACGCGGTCATGAACTCGCGGTACTCCTCGCCGAGCGCGGCCAGGTGCCAGGCCCGCGCGGCGAGCGCGGCGTCGTCGCCGTCGTGCGGACCGTGGAAGATCCGCGCGGTGATCTCCTCGACGGCCAGCACGTCGGACAGCTCGGCCGACGGGCGCGGCGCGACCCAGGTGGCCGGCCCGAGCGGGCCGTAGCCGATCAGCCGCAGCGACGAGTCGAGCCGGTCGCGGGCGCCGCGCGCGGGCAGCTCCTCGAGCACCACGACGTGCCACCGTTCGTCCCAAGTGGAGGGAGTGGTGCGGTAGATGCGGGCTGCGGCGTCGTCGAGCCGGCGCTCCGCGCGCCTGGTCAGCACGTACCCGGGACCCTCGGCGAGGCGTACCGGACGCAGCCAGTCCTGGCGGACCATTCTGGACACCGCGGTGCGGATGGCCGGCGGCTCGAAGCCCAGCGGCTCGAGCAACCGCACCAACGCCGCGATCGCGGCAGCACCACCCCGTGCTCTGAGGTAGCTGCCGTACACGTCGAACAACGCGGAACGGGCTCGCACGATTTTTGAGTCTGTCAGCCAAGACCAGCCGCGCGCCAGGCTGGGGTGACCCATAACCGCCGGTCACTCAACACGCAACTGATCGGTTCGATTTCACCGCCGAGAGGGCATAGGGGAGAATGTCATGGTCTTCGACTGGGTGGGTCTGGTCGGAGTGGGCAGGCTATGACGGAGGGAGCACGCTATGGCGGCCATGAAGCCCCGGACCGGTGACGGTCCCCTCGAGGTGACCAAGGAGGGTCGGGGCATCGTGATGCGCGTACCACTCGAGGGTGGTGGACGCCTCGTCGTCGAGATGTCGGCTGAGGAGGCGGGCGCTCTCGGGGACGCACTGCAGGCCGCGGCTGGGTGATACCGCCGTCCAGTGTGGAGGGCGGGGTAGGACGAGGCTGGGTTGGCTGGGTTGACCGAGGAGGCGTTCGGGTGCCGGTACGACGGGGAAGCGGAGAGTCGTTCATGGCCCCCGTGACGGCGCCGAGGTGACCGCCGCGAGTAGCACGCGCGCGCCGTCCCGCGAGGCGGCGCTGCCGAGCGTGCCAACGGCGCTGCCCGAGGTCGAGGTGAGTGCCGCGCCGCGCAGGTCGACGCCGGTCGTCGCGCTGTGCCGCACGGCCGACACGGAGCTGGCCCAAGAGCCGATCCCACTGCCGGTCCCACTGTCCGGTGGGGACGCGTTGTCGGTCGGCTGGTTCGAGTCCGTCGCGCTGACCGGGAAGGCGGGCGAGGTCCAACCTGGACCGGTCGGGGCCAGGGTGCGCTGGGTCGTCGGGGTCGGTGACGGGACGCCGGCAGGCTGGCGGACCGCGGGCGCGGCGCTCGCCAGGACCGTCCGGTCGCGACTGGCCAAGGACGCGGACGCGGGCCGGCGGGCAGAGCGGGCGCTGCAGATCGAGCTGCCGGCCGACGCCGAGGCCGAGCAGGTCGCCGAGCTGGTGCGCGGGCTGCGGCTCGGCGGCTACGAGTTCACCGTCACGACGGCGGAGCGGGCACCGGCGCTGCGCGCGGTCCGGCTCGTCACGCCGTTCGCCGACGACTTCGCTGACGTGGTGCGCCGGGCGAACGTGCTCGCCGGGGCGACGGGGTTGGCAAGGGACCTGGCGAACACCCCGTCCAACATCAAGAACCCGGCCTGGCTGGCCAGGCAGGCGAAACGGGTCGCGGGCGCGGTGCCAGGTGTCGAGGTCACCGTTCGCGACGAGCGCTGGCTCGCCCAGCACGGGTTCGGCGGCGTGCTCGCCGTCGGCGGCGGCTCGGCGAGCCCGCCGCGGCTGATCGAGCTGAGCTGGCGGCCGGGTGCCCGGCGCGCCGCCGGTCAGGTCCGCGCGCACCTCGTGCTCGTCGGCAAGGGGATCACGTTCGACACCGGTGGCATCTCGGTGAAGGCCGCCGATGGAATGCACCTGATGCGCACCGACATGGCCGGCGGTGCCGCGGTGATCGCCGCGGTCGCCGCCATCGCGGCGCTCGAGCTGCCGGTACGGGTGACCGGGCTGGTGCCGTGCGCGGAGAACCACGTGTCCGGCGCGGCGTACCGGCCGGGCGACGTGGTGCGGCACTACGGCGGGCGCACCACCGAGGTGACCAACACCGACGCCGAGGGGCGGATGGTGATGGCCGACGCGCTCGCCTACGCCGCGGCGGCGCTGCGACCGGACCTGCTGTGCGACGTGGCGACGCTGACGGGCGCCATGAAGGTGGCGCTCGGGCTGCGCACCGGCGGCGTCTTCGCCTCGACCGACGAGCTGGCCGGGCAGGTGGTGGCCGCCGGCGAGCGGGCCGGCGAGCGCTGGTGGCGGATGCCGCTCGGGCCGGACGCCGGCACGGTCGCCGAGGAGTTCGGCGAGGCGGTGGCCAGCCGGATCGCCGACGTGCGGCAGTGTCCGCCGGGACCGGGTGGCATCGCGGCGGCGATGTTCCTGCGGGAGTTCACCGACGGGCTGCCGTGGGCACACCTGGACATCGCCGGCCCGGCACGCGCGGACAAGGTCTATGACGAGGTGACCCCTGGTGCGACCGGCTTCGCCGCCCGCACCCTCGTGGAACTAGCCGCCAACTACGCCAACTAACCCCGCGAGTCCATCACTCAGGACCCGCGAGTCCATCACTCGCGACCGGCGAGTTGGACTTTCGCGATCGCCGGAGTGGCCGACTCGCCCGTCGCGAATGGCCAACTCGCGGGTCCGGAACGCGCAACTCGCGGGTCCGCGGTGGTGGACTCGCGGGGCGTGCGGGATGGACTCGCGGCGAAGAGGCGGTCGAGCACGACGAACTTGACCAGGAAGACCGGGCCGCTCGCGACCAGGTAGGCGACGCTGAGCAGGATCACCTGCCAGTCCGGAGCCAGCGTGGTGACCAGCGGCTCGGTGAGCGTGGTCAGTCCGATCGACGCGACACCACCGAGCGCGGTCACGGCGAGGTAGCCGGTCAGCTGCCGCCCGAGCTTGCTCGGATCGTGTTCCGCCCACGCCCAGTACCGGACCAGCACGAAGTGCGGCACCGCGCCGGCCAGGAACGCGACCGTGCTCGCGGTCAGCGCGTCGCCGGTCCCGACGGCGTACTCCGCGACGAGCACCAGCTGGGTGATCGTCGTGGCGATCGCGGACGCCACGGTGAACCGAGCGAAGCGAATACGCGGCCGGGTGACCATGAGCCGACGCTAGCCAGCGCGGGCTGAGCTGGCTCTCAGGAACAACCCTGACTTCATCCCGAGATCGAGCGGTACACCTCGACGGTGCGCTCCGCCGCCGTCGTCCACGAGAACTCGGTGCGCGCCCGCCGCCGCCCGGCCGCACCCATCGCGGCGGCTCGCTCCTGGTCGGCGAGCAGCGTGTTGACCGCGTCGGCCAGCCCGGACCGGTAGGTGGCGATCTCGTCCTCGGCGTAGTGCACCAACAGGCCCGTCTCGCCGTCGACGACGACCTCCGGGATGCCGCCGACGTCCGAGGCGACGACCGCCGCACCGCACGCCATCGCCTCCAGGTTCACGATGCCGAGCGGCTCGTACACCGACGGGCAGACGAACACCGAGGCGTGGCTGAGCAGCTGCCGGACCTCCGCCGGCTGGAGCATCCGCTGCACCCAGAACACGCCGTTCCGCTCCGCCGACAGCTCGCGGACCGCGCTCGCCGTCTCCTCGGCGATCTCCGGCGTGTCCGGCGCGCCGGCGCACAGCACCAGCTGCGCGCCGGGATCGATGTGGTGCGCGGCCGCCACCAGGTGCCCGACGCCCTTCTGCCTGGTGATCCGCCCGACGAACACCACGGTCGGCCGGTTCGGGTCCACGCCGAGCGCGGTGAGCGCGTCGGTCTCGGTCACCGGGTGGTAGGCGTCGGAGTCGATTCCGTTGTGCACCACCACGACCTTCGCCGGATCCAGCGCCGGGTAGCAGTCCAACACGTCCGCACGCATGCCCTCGCTGACCGCGATGATCGTGTCGGCCGCCTCGTAGGCGGTGCGCTCCACCCAGGAGGAGAGCCGGTAGCCGCCGCCGAGTTGCTCGGCCTTCCACGGCCGGCGCGGCTCGAGCGAGTGCGCGGTGATCACGTGTGGCACGCCGTGCAGCAGCTTGGCAAGGTGCCCGGCCATGTTCGCGTACCAGGTGTGCGAGTGGACGAGGTCGACCCCGCCGACGGCGTCGGTGATCGCCAGGTCGACCGACAGCGTGCGCAGCGCCTGGTTGGCGTGTTCGAGACCTGGCGCCGCCTCGTGCGCGTACACGCCGGACGCCGAGCGGGGCGCGCCGAAGCAGTGCACGTCGACGTCGGTCAGCTCGCGCAGCCGGGGCACCAGGAACTCGACGTGTACGCCGGCGCCGCCGTACACCTCCGGCGGGTACTCACGAGTCAGCAGCCCCACACGCATGGCCGTCACCGTAGCCCGCGTGTCCACCGTTCCGGTCCCCCGAGTTGACCTTTCTCGTCACCTGAGTTGACCTTTCTCGTCACCCGAAAGGGCCGCCAGCGGGTTAGGGTCGAGCCGTGCAGGGGCTGCCCAGCGTGCTCGCCATCGTGCTCGCCGGAGGCGAGGGCAAACGACTGTGGCCGCTGACGGCGGACCGGGCAAAACCGGCCGTGCCGTTCGGCGGCAACTACCGGCTGATCGACTTCGTGCTGTCCAATCTGGTCAACGCCGGCTATCACAAGCTGTGCGTGCTCACCCAGTACAAGTCGCACTCGCTCGACCGGCACATCTCCACGACCTGGCGGTTGTCCAACATCCTCGGCCAGTACGTCACCCCGGTGCCCGCGCAGCAGCGGCTCGGGCCGCGCTGGTACACCGGCAGCGCGGACGCGATCTTCCAGTCGCTGAACCTGGTCTACGACGAGCGGCCGGACCACATCGTGGTGTTCGGCGCCGACCACGTGTACCGGATGGACCCGTCGCAGATGGTCGCCCAGCACCTGGACACCGGCAGCGGCGAACACCACGATGTGGTCCGCACCGAGGCGAAGGCGTTCGGCTGCATCGACTCCGACGACCGCGGCCGGATCACCCGCTTCCTGGAGAAGCCGGCAGAGCCGCCGCACGTGCCGGGCGACGAGGACGTCACGTTTGCCTCGATGGGCAACTACGTGTTCCGCACCGAGACGCTGGTCGAGGCGCTGCGCGCGGACGCCGCCAACCCGGAGTCCCTGCACGACATGGGTGGCGACATCATCCCGATGCTCGTCGGCGGCGATGCGGCGATGGTCTACGACTTCGACGACAACGAGGTGCCCGGTGCCGAGGACCGCGACCGCGGCTACTGGCGCGACGTCGGGACGCTCGACGCCTACTACGAGTCGCACATGGACCTGGTGTCCGTGCACCCGGTGTTCAACCTCTACAACCAGCGCTGGCCGATCCGCACGGCGACGCCGCCGCTGCCGCCGGCCAAGTTCGTCAACTCGGGCTCGGCCGTCGAGTCGATGGTCGGGCCCGGCTCGATCATCTCCGGTGCCGCGGTGCGCGACTCGGTCATCGGCGCCGACGTGCGGGTCGGGGAGGGCGCCGTGGTGGAGGGCAGCGTGCTGCTGCCCGGCGTGCGGATCGGCCCCGGCGCGGTGGTGCGCAGGGCGATCCTGGACAAGAACGTCGAACTCGCCGACGGCGCCACCGTCGGCGTGGACACCGCAGCCGACCGCGACCGGTTCACGGTCAGCGCGGGCGGCGTGACCGTCATCGGCAAGGGCGAACGGGTCGAGTAGCGAAAACGCTGCCATTGCGACCTTTCACGGCATACCGTTGGCGAATGGACGACCCGAGGCAAAGGCCGAACCCGTACCAGTCGGTGTGGCAGATGTCGGAGGTCGGCGGCACCGAGGGTCGGCATACCAGCAACCTCAAAATCGGTACCGGGATCATCGCCGGGCTCCTCACCCTGACACCGTTCGCCCTGGTCACCACCCTGGTCTGGGGCTGGTGGGGCGACGGCGACCTGGACTGGAACGGCGGCGGCTGGGCGATCCTGCTCATCGGCCTGGCCGCGGCGATGGGGGTCGGCGGCTTCGCCGCGTCCGAGAGCAGCTAGCTAGGACTGCTTCGCGGCCACCAGCAGCCCGTCGCCGAGCGGCAGCAGCACCGGCACGAGCCGGTCGTCCTCGCGGACGGCGCGGGCGACCTCGCGCAGCGCCACCGTCTCCGCGTCCCGGCGCGCCGGGTTGGCCACTCGGCCGGACCACAGCACGCTGTCGAACGCGATCACCCCGCCCGGCCGCAGCAGCCGTACGCCCTGCTCGTGGTAGTTCGGGTACTCGGCGCGTGCGGCGTCCACGAACACCAGGTCGTAGGCCTCCTCGGTGAGCCGAGGCAACACGTCGAGCGCGCGGCCCATGATCAGCCGGGTGCGGCCGGGGCCGAGGCCGGCCTCGGTGAACGCCCGCTTGGCGGCGCTCTGGTGCTCCGGGTCGACGTCGATGGACGTGAGCACGCCGTCGTCGGCCATGCCACGCAGCAGGTAGAGCCCGCTCACACCGGCGCCGGTGCCGACCTCCACGACGGCCTTGGCCTGTCGTGCGGCCGCCAGGAACCGCAGCATGGCGCCGCTGGTGGCGGGGACCGGCCGGCAGCCGAGGTCCACGCCGGCGGCCCGCGCCGAGGCGAGCGCGTCGTCCTCGGTGAGGTAGCCGTCGACATAGGCGGAGAGCGCGCCAGCGTCCCCGTTGTCGATCGTCGGCGTTTCGGATGCCACGGACAGTGAGATTAGCGGTGTCCGACCCGAAATCGGGTGAAGCACCTATTGAGTGATTCTCAGGCGGCTCTCAGCCGACTCTCAATACGTTCATACGCAGGCCCGCCAAGATCTGGTTTGACGCGGTAGGGAAGTTGGGTACTGGTGATCCGGCACTCATGGGCACCGAGGTGGGGAACAGGATGAGCCGAGTCGACGTTGGGACAGGCAGCGAAGGAAGCACGCCTGAGGAGGTGCGGACCAGCCAGATGCAGTCGACCATGGAGCCCGCTGCCGTAGCGGCCATTGCGCCCGTCCAGATCGACGAGGCGGAATGGACGCCGCCGTCGTGGGACGAGGTCGTGCGTGAGCACGCCGACCGGGTCTACCGGCTCGCGTACCGCCTGTCGGGCAACGCGCACGACGCGGAGGACCTCACCCAGGAGACGTTCATCCGGGTGTTCCGGTCCCTGGCGAGCTACAAGCCGGGGACGTTCGAGGGCTGGCTGCACCGCATCACCACCAACCTGTTCCTCGACATGGTGCGCCGTCGTTCGCGGCTGCGCATGGAGGGGCTCCCTGAGGACACCGACCGGCTCGTCGGCGACGACCCGAGCCCTGAGCAGGTCTACACCGCGACGCACCTCGACCCCGACCTGCAGGCCGCGCTCGACGAGCTGCCGCCGGAGTTCCGCGCCGCGGTCGTGCTGTGTGACGTGGAAGGCCTGTCGTATGAGGAGATCGGGGCCACCCTCGGGGTGAAGTTGGGTACTGTTCGCAGCAGGATCCACCGGGGCCGGCAGGCGCTGCGGGCGTCGCTGGAGCGGCGCCGCGAACTGGTACGGGAGGGTAAGGCGTGACCGTCGAGCGCGGTTGGGGACTCTCCGATCAGCACCTCATGCCGGACGCGGTGGTGGCGTTCGTCGACGGTGAGCTGTCGGCCACCGCCTACGACCGGGCCTCCTCGCACATGGCGCGCTGCCAGCCGTGCGCCGCGGAGATCATCGCCCAGCGGCAGGCCAGGATGGCTGTGCAGTCCGCGGACGCTCCTGCCATGCCGGCCGGGCTGTTCGCCTCGCTGTGCGCGATTCCCGACCAGATCGAGCCGCCGTCCACCCCGGACGGCCTCGCCATGACCGCCGACGGCCAGCTCGTCACCGTGCAGCGCCCCGACCGGGTCGGCCCGCTTGGCTCCGGCCAGCCGCTCGGCTCCTCGACCCCGCTGGGCTCGGGTCGCACCGTGCTCGGTCGCCGTCCCGGCCGCCGGACCGCCCAGGGCGCCGGTGTCGTGGTGTCCGGCATCGTGCTCGGCGCGCTCGCGCTGGTGAACTCCAGCAGCGACGACGCGCCGTCTCCGGTCGACGACCAGCGCCCCGCCGTGTCCGGCGTCGGCGTGCAGGCCGTCATGTCCGAGCGCTGACCCGTCCTACGCCGACTTCACCGCTGGTGAGGCAGGCTTGTCGACGATGAGCGACGAGTGGAACGGTGAGCCCGGCGCCGATGAGCGCGGCAAGGGTGAGCCACGTCTTGGGCCGCGCCCGCTGGCCCGGCCGCAGACCGACCCAACGCAGCTGGCGGCGTTCGGCCGGCCGACCGGTGTCGACGGCGCCTTCTCCCCGCAGCCGGGTGGCAGTGCCGGCGCGCGGTCCGCGTTCAGCGAGTTGACGACGGCCCCGCCGCCGCCGGAGTCCCTGGCCTCGGCGTTCGGCCGGCCGACTGGCAACACCGAGCTGCTGCAGCGTGAGCCGGCCGACGAGGCCGAGACGGCCGGCCCGGTCGACGATCCGGCCGATCCGTGGCGGGATCCGTCGACCGGCGCGGTGATCGGCCCGCCCGCGCTGCCCGGCGAGTCCGACGACGACGGCGCCAAGGACCGCAAACCGCCTGCCGGGAAACGGCTCAGCCTGCCTCAGTTGATCTTCGGTGGCCACGTGAAGGTCACCGCGCTGCTCGTGCTCGCCGTGGTGGTGCTGCTCATCGGCGCCGCTGGTGGGCTCGTCGGGTGGCTCGCCGCACGCGGTGGCGAGGCGCTCAACAAGGACGTGACGCTCGCGGCGGTGTCGCCAGGCAAGGAGCGTGCGCCCGGCTCCGTCGCGGACATCGCCAAGCGGGTACGGCCCGCGGTGGTCTCGCTGGAGGTCCGGGCCGGAGAGGTCGCCGGCTCCGGGTCCGGCGCGGTGATCGACGGCGACGGCTACATCCTCACCAACGACCATGTGGTGACCCTCGGCGGCGAGGCGACCAAGGGCCAGCAGATCACCGCCGTGTTCAACGACGGCACCAGGGCCGTGGCCAAGATCGTCGGTACCGACCCGAAGACGGACCTGGCCGTGGTGAAGGTCGAGGTCACCAATCCGACCGTGCTGCAGCTCGGCCGTTCCGCGGACCTGGCGGTCGGTGACACGGTCGTCGCCATCGGCTCGCCGCTCGGCCAGCAGGACACGGTCACCGAGGGCATCGTCAGCGCGCTCAACCGGCCGATCGTGTTCGGCGGGGAGTCCGGGACGCCGTCGGCCTACGACGCGATCCAGACCGACGCGGCGATCAACCCCGGCAACTCCGGCGGCCCGCTCATCGACTCCACCGGCGCGCTGGTCGGCATCAACACGTCGATCAAGACGACCGGTGCCGGCGGCAGCATCGGCCTCGGCTACGCCATCCCGATCGACGACGCCGGCCGCATCGCGGACGCGCTGATCAGCGACGGCTCGGTCCACCACGCCGACATCGGGGTGTCCTCGGCGTCCGTGTCGGCGGAGACGTCCGACGGCGCGCGGGTGCAGAACGTGGTCGAGGGCAGCGCGGCGGAGAAGGCCGGTATCAAGGCAGGCGACGTGATCACCAAGTTCGGCGACCGCCCCACCGGTACCGCGGCGGAGCTGATCGTCGCCGTGCGCAAGCACCAGATCGGCGAGACTGTTCCGGTGGTGCTCGCCAGGGACGGCCGGCAGCTGACGGTGCAGGTGACCCTCGGTTCAGACTGACGATCGCGACTCGATCGGGTGACCGGCTACTCTGGCGATAGCTAACGGCGCGTGGTGTGTGGAGGTAGGCCGAGGTGTTCGACAGCATCGGGTGGGCCGAGATCCTCATCATTGTGGTGGCCGGCTTGTTCATTCTCGGTCCGGAGCGGCTGCCTGGCGCTGCCGCCTGGCTGGGGCGCAACGTTCGCAAGGTCCGCGAGTTCGCCTCCGGCGCCCGCGACCAGCTGAAGAACGAGATGGGCGACGACTACGAGGAGATCCGCAAACCCCTCGAAGATCTCCAGCAGCTGCGTGGCCTCAACCCGCGGCAGGCGATGACCAAGCATCTGTTCGATGACGTCGACATCAGCCAGGCCACCAAACCCAACGGCCACACCCCGCCGCCGCCCGTGCCGATCAAGCCGGAGCAGCCGACCGCCCCGGCGGCTGGCGAGAAGGCCCCGTTCGACCCCGACGCCACCTGACTGCCGTGAAGGTGCCCTGCACGGCATCGCCGCGTCGCTAGGCTGCTGCCGTTCACTCGTCATCGAGGGGGATCCATGTCGCAGCCGGCGTCGATGCCGAGGGTCGACCAGTCCGCGCGGGGCACGCTCGTGGTCCGGTTCCGGTCGTCGCGGCCGACGCTGTGGTTCTTCGGCGGCATGATCTGGCTCTTCGCCGCCGCGTACGGGTTCACCGTGTCGGCCACCGGCACCGGTCCCGGCGAGGACGACGGTGGCCCGGTCCTGTTCGGCGTCGGCGTGGTCATGGCGCTGGCGATCGCCTACCTGATGTTCCGGGTCGCGTTCCGCCGCTTCGCCCGTGCCGGCCGCAGCGGGAACGTCGCGCTGGCGATCGACCAGCAGGGTGTGCACCTCGGCGCCGAACTGGGTGGCCAGCCGCGGTTCGTGCCGTGGCCGGATGTCGCCGGCGTCAGCTACCTGTCGTGGTCCAGCGGCGACGACGGCAAGACGCGCCACGGCGTCGGCGTGCGGGTCCGGCCGGGCCGGCCGGGTTCGCCCGAGGAGGTGTTCGCCCGGCTCGGCCAGCTGCAGAGCCGGTCGAACCTGACCAAACGGCAGCGTCGCAGCCTCGCCGTGGTCGTCGACACCGCGCGCACCAAGGCACCGGACTCGCTGCTCACCGCCAGCCTGGCGATGCGCGACTGGCGGGTGTCGGAGCAGGCGCTGCGCGGCGCGGTCGCCGCGTTCCGCCCGGACGTGCCCGTCACGCGAGACAGCGGCGGCGGCGGCGACCGCTGGCTCAAACACCGCGACCGGCTGCCCCGCTGATCACCCGTCGAGGTCGATCGCGTTCGCGGCGGCCTGGATCGGCGCGGTCACCTTGGCCAGCAGCCGCTCCCGGCCCGGCAGCTTGGCCAGCAGCCCGAGCAGCAGCATCGACATGCGCACCTGTGCCTTGCTCCGCAGCACCATCCGCTTGATGTTGGCCGGACCGAGTGCCTGGTTGCGGGCCACGAAGGGACGCATCCTGGTCTCGTAGGCGGCGAACGCCGCGGTGTGGTCCGCTGCCTCGGCCAGCCCCGCCAGCTCGGCCGCAAGCACGTACGCGCCGACCAGCGCGAGGCTCGTGCCCTGACCGGAGGCCGCCGACGCGGCGTACGCGGCGTCCCCGACCAGCACCACCCTGCCGGTCGACCAGCTGTCCATCCGGACCTGGCTCAGCGAGTCGAAGTAGAAGTCGTCCGCGTCGGCCATGCCGGACAGCAGCCGGGGGATCTCCCAGCCCTCGTCGGCGTAGGCGTCGGCGAGCACCTGCTGCTGGCGGGACCGATCGCGGTCGCGGAGACCACCGCGCTCGGTGCCGGTGGCGAACAGGAACATCGCCTTCGCCCCGGCGTCGCGGGCGGTGCTGTAGGTCAGCGCGGTGCGGCCGGGACCGACATAGGTCAGCTCCCAGCGGTCCAGGTCGAGGTGGTTCGGCACGCTGAAGATCGACACGTGGTAGCCGAGGTCCGTGACGTAGCGCGACTCGTCGCCGAACGCCAGCGCCCGGGTCGCCGAGTGCAGTCCGTCGGCGCCGACGACCAGGTCGAACCGCCTTGGCTCGGCGTTGGCGAAGGTGACGTCGACCCCGTCCCCGGTGTCGGTCAGGCTGGTGATCGAGTCGTCGAACAGGTACTCGACATGCTCCTCGGTGAGGTCGTGGAGGAGCCGGCTCAGGTCGCCACGGAGGATCTCGGCGTCGCCGTGCTCGCGGCCGCCGAACGTGTCGCCGTCCATGCTCGCCACCCGCCGGCCGGTCGCGTCGACGACCGACGCGCCCTGTACGTCGGTGCGTAACCGGCGGACCTCGTCGAGCAGACCCATCCGTTCGACGACGGTCAGCGCCGCGCCCCTGATGTCGATCTTGTAGCCGCCGTCGCGGACGGCGGGCGCGCGCTCCACCACGGTCGGCGCGAAGCCGTTGCGGTGCAACCAGTAGGCCAGTGCGGTGCCGGCGACGCCGCCGCCGGAGATCAGAACGTTTCTCATGTCACCGACTGTACAACCGTGTTAGACGAATGTGCAAGACGTTTGTGTCAGACAGTGGTACGGTCGTCTTATGGGAAACCGAGAGGACCTCGTGGCCGGCGCCCGGCGCTGCCTGTACGAGAAGGGCTACGCACGCACGACGGCGCGCGACATCGCGACCGCTGCCGGGGTGAGCCTGGCGGCCATCGGCTACCACTTCGGCACGAAGGACACGCTGCTCAACGTCGCGCTCCGGGAGGCGATCGAGCAGTGGGGCGAGGAGGTCGGCCGCGTCCTCGCGCAGGGCGCCGAGCCAGGGGCGGATCCCGCGGACCGGTTCGCGCGGACCTGGACGCGGGTCGTCGAGTCGTTCGCCGACTCCGCGCAGCTGTGGGCGGTCCAGTTCGAGCTGCTCGCGCACCTGCAGCGCGTCCCGGAACTGCGTGCCGAGTTCACCGCAAGCACCCGCGCCGCCCGACTGGCCCTCGCCGAACTGTTCGGCACGCCCACCCCAGACGAGG
>Ga0193742_1000982_pt1 | contig 17964 bp, 12 predicted proteins | sample L2c1metaG_FD_165511 | JGI IMG/M metagenome (GOLD analysis project Ga0193742, IMG submission 165511) | Soil microbial communities from a riparian zone of the East river system, Colorado, United States - L2c1 | ecosystem: Environmental > Terrestrial > Soil > Riparian zone | place: USA: East River... | reverse complement strand
CCTCAAGAAGAGCAAGCGGGTGTTTAGGACCGTCGAATCTAGAAATGTGGTTGGATATAACTGTGAGCTGTGTGTTGCAAACACCGCGATTTCTGGACTTAGGATTGAAAGTGGCGATGCAAGTTCCTATGCAAAGAAGTGGCAGAAAGAAGTGGATAAGCTGCGTAAGATCGCGCTTGACTGCGACCTGGTCGAGGAACGCAAGTGGAGCAAAGCCTGCTTCACTTTCTTGAAGAAGAATATCGCCATTGTCATCCCGCTTAAGGAATCTTGTGCTCTCTCCTTCTTCAAAGGCGCACTGCTCAAGGACCCTACGCACATTCTTGAGAAGATCGGAGAGCACACACAGGCAGGGCGTTGGATAAAATTTACTTCGGTCAAGCAGATCTCGGCGTTGCAATCGACCCTGAGAAACTACCTCTACGAAGCCATTGCGTTGGAGGAGTCCGGGAAGAAGGTTGAGCTCAAGAAGCCATCCGAGTATACCATTCCCGAGGAGCTCCAGACCCTGCTGAATGAGAATTCCGTTCTGAGGACCTCCTTTGAGGCGCTCACGCCGGGGCGGAGGAAGTCCTACATCTTCCATATCGCGATCGCTAAACAGGCCAACACCAGGACAGCGCGAGCAGAAAGATGCGTACCCATGATCTTGAGCGGACGAGGATTCAAGGAACTGTCGCGCTGAGGGCTCGAGTCGACTTGTCTACGGATCAGGTCGGCCAAACGATCCAGCGCTACATCGACGGCGAGGCACCGATAGTAAAGTCTTAGGTCAAGTTATCTAGTGGGGCAGGGCACCACGGCGTAGCTTGATCTCACTCTGGCTGTTGTCGATGGCAGAGTAAAGCAGAGTCTGTCCGTCCGGACTGATGACCAAGCTAGGCGTTCCAAGAGCCAGGTTCTGATTCAGATGACCAAGTTTCCTCAACTTGTCAGCGCTGAGATCGAACGCGAGTATGTCAGTTCCTCCGGTTGATGCCGAAGAGGCGAAGTAGATCGACGTGCCTATGAGAGTCCAGTCTAAATCTGGCGTGGGACTAACCTGCAAAAGTTGTCTCGGGCTACTGCCATCTGGATCAGAGACCCAGATATGGCGATGCTCGTTCTCTTGGTAAAAAAGTCGCTTTCCGTCGGGCGACTCGATTCCAATCATGAACCCGGCTGGCGCGATTACTTGATCCTGATTGGTTTTCAGATCGCGTCTCCAAATCTCTGGTGCTCCGCCACGTGTTGTATCGAAATAGATGTATCTGCCGTCGCGCGACCAAGACGGACGCCTAACCTCGAACGGTGGTTGGTCCACCACCAGTTCTGGCTTTCCTTGCTTGATGGCCATCCTATATATGGCAGCGTGCCCCTTTGGGCGGGCGTCGAAAACGATGGCACTGCTGTCAGGCGACCAGCGTATAGTCCCGAGCCACGGCCCACCAAAATGGGTGAGCTGGCGTAAATGTTGGCCGTCGCTATCACAAAGCCAGATCTCGGGACTACCGGATCGATCTGAAACAAACGCAATGGTGCGTCCGTCAGGTGAAAAACTCGGAGAATGATTTTGCCCCGTTGATGCAAGAAACCTCTGTGGTGTACCAATCCCGTCGCCCGTGAGAGCCAATCGCCAAATGTTCCAGTTCTCGCGATTCTCGACGAAAACAACGAACTTGCCGTTCGGCGAGACAGAGGGATCTGTAGCTGATGCCGTAGCCGCAGGTAAGGGGTGCGATTCGCCACCTTGCACTGAGATCACCCGCAATTGATAAGCACCTCGCTCCTTGGAAGCGAAGACCAGATGCGATCCATCAGGCGTCCAGTCGACACCACGTAGATCTTTGACTTCTCTCGTCAACTGATTCAGATGGTCGCCGGTGAGGTCGGCGGTATACAGATATCCAACAGCGTGGCTAATCAAACGGACAAAAGCAATTGTTCTGCCATCTGGAGAAAGCCTTGCGTAGCAATCCTGATCCGAACCACCAGGTCTGGAAATTGTCTTCTGCTCTCCAGTCAGAGTCGAAATGGATAGTAGCCCGTGTTCATCCCCTGAAGGATCGGTCAAAATCATCTGATCACCGTGTGGACTCCAAGATAACGTCTGGCAGCCGGCGAACGGATTACTTGAGCCCCACAGACCGAGCGAATCTTGCATCCGGCGGATCAATCTCTCTCGATGCGTGACTGTGTCAAGCACGATCAGTTGAGCGTCTCCTCCAGCTTGACTGAGCGGAAGCTCACTTCCAGCTTCGCGGAGAAACGCCAATTGCTTTCCATCGGGTGACCACGCCGGATGGATACTCGGCAGAGAATCGTGAGTGAGCCGTTGGAGTTCCGCTGAACCAATCGATTTGCTGTAGATGTCGAATTGATCCCCACCGCCGTTCCAAACAAAGGCAATCGTCTTATCGTCGGGCGAAATAGCTGGACTAAACTGTAGGCCTACCTCCGACGAGAACGGCTCTATCTCAAATTCATCGTCCCGGCTCCGCGCCCCCGACCAGTGGTGTAAGGCCGCGAACAGAACAGACAGAAGGCTTACGACGCCGACGACCAAAAGCCAAACTCGGTTCCCAGCCGCATGTCTGCTCGGACGTTGCGGGAGAATCGGACCGTCGGGGGTAGGATGTCCTGGGTATATCGCAAGTGGTTCGACCGGATATGCGGTAAGGTGTTGAGCTAGGGCTACCTCAGGAACGAGCTCCTCGAAATGCACACCATACCCGCCTGTGGGCATCGTGATGCGGACCGTCTCATCGGGGTCGTTGCCTGCTGCGTACGCTTCCAACTTGTCACGAAGGCGCCGCGCTTCACTGCGAACGATGTTGTCTAGCTTGGGGTCCCAGTCAAGAGGGCGCTCGAACACCGAAATTCCAATCTGGCGTTCTCGTAGGGCGATTCTGTCGCCTTCCAGGGTCTTTTCCACGACATAGCGCAGGAACTGAACCATGCGGTCCGCCCGTGCGAACTCCGCGCTGGCAGCAAGCCTTTCAACTTGCGCGCGCAATTTTGTCTGATCCAGGACTGGCATGGTGGCTTCCGTAATAAGGATACTGCGTCAGCGACGTACTTCCGCGACCTCAAGAGTGCTTCAGAATCCTATTCACGCAATTTTCTTTTAGCAAATCGAGAAATTTAAACGATTCATATAAAAGGAGTTATATGGGGTGAGGAACTTCGCTCACCCCCAATTTCCTTAGGTTCCCCACCCCTTGTCCCACTTTGCAGCCCTCGCCACAGTCAGCGATGGTTGTCCCGCCCAAAAGATTCAGCTACGAATGTGATCTGTGCGTTCGTTTCTTCATGAGGCCGGGCAGTTGCTCCAACAAAACGAGGTGACGCATGCACATCCGCATTAACCAGTTCATAAGATTCAGTTTGGCCATTGCAGTGCTTCAGCTGTCAGTCTGTGTCGCATACAGCCAGACTCTGTATGGCTCGATCGTCGGCAACGTAACAGATGTCTCAAGACAAACCGTCCCCAACGCAACAGTCGTCGCAACGAATACCCAAACGGGCGTGTCGACTACCGTGAGTTCCAACTCTGCCGGAGACTATGAGATTCGAAACTTGGCTCCGGGAATTTATCGCGTCCAGATTTCCGCCCCAGGTTTCGCCACGGTCGCTGTGGCTGGCTTGGACGTCCGGGCGAACATCATTGCGCGTGCTGACCAACACCTTAGCGTCGCGGCAGTCGATCAGACGATCCAAGTCGACGCGTCATCCACTGTATTGCAAACCGACAGCGCAACTATTCACGGAGAACTGACAGCCACGCAATTGGCCAATATGCCGATCGGTGGGTTTAACAATTATCAGAGCCTACTCAGCCTGCTTCCCGGCGCAACACCTTCACGATTCCAAAACTCCGTGATGGACACGCCGTCCCGATCCCTGACTACGAATATCAATGGCTCTTCCCGCAACGGCAATGTCACCTCAGTGGACGGTGCGGCAATTCAACAGGTGTACTTGCCGCACCACACGCTCTACAACCCTCCGACGGAAGACATCCAATCCGTTGATGTTGTGACGAACGCCTTTACCGCGGAGCAGGGCCTCGCAGGAGGCGCTGTTGTCTCGGTTCTAACCAAGTCGGGGACAAATGCTTTCCACGGTACTCTCTGGGAGGAAAATACTAACTCCTCCTTGGCGGCTAGGAACTACTTCTACAACAAGACATATTTTTCGCAGGCCGGTAACTCAGCCCCAAAGAACATCCTCAATCAATTTGGTGCAAACATCGGTGGGCCAATTCTTCGTGACAAGCTCTTTTTCTTTTCCGGGTTCGAGGGCCTGTCCCAGCGGCAACTTTACCCGACGATCATCTCGCTGCCCACAGCAGCGATGAGGGCTGGAGATTTTACAGGTCTGGCGACGCTTTACGATCCGAATACTGGTAACACAGATGGCACAGGTCGGGCGACCTTTGCGAGTCAGAATTCTGGTCAAAACGTAATCCCCAGTACAAGAATCGCTTCAGCTGCTACCAAACTGCTGGCGCTAGTCCCACTGCCGAATCTTCCCGGTACTGCCAGCAACTACTCCGTAGCCGGAACCTACAGCCTAGATCGCATGTCTTACGACGAAAAGGTCAACTGGCAGATCAATCCCAAGTCCTCAATGTTCGCCAAATTGAGCTACATGTCTGCGGATGTATTCTCGCCGAGCACATTGGGTATTGGTGGCGGCACAGGCCTCAGCCCAGGAGGCGCCAACTCCGGCTCGGGTTTCAGCCAAACCCGCGTAACCATCGGGGGTGTGGGATATACACGGACGTTGACCCCGAAACTCCTCTTCGATGCGAACTTCGGTATTGGCCGCAACAGCCTGAAGTGGTACGAGTCGGACTTTGAACGCAATCTTGGACCAACTTTAGGAATTCCAGGCACCAACAGCGACGGTAACGGTGCTTATGGTACTGATCCCAACCAGGCTGGCCTCCCTTCGTTCGCTGTGACAGGATTCGAGACGTTTGGTAATCCGGACGCCTATACTCCCGAGCTGAAGAACGATTTCACCTTTACCTACGTTGCAAACCTCAGCTGGGCAATCGGTTCGCATACTCTTCGGTTCGGCCTTCAAATGCTGAATAACCGCATGAATGAGTATCAACCGCAGAGAGGATTCGGACCTCGTGGCGGTTTCACCTTCACGGGTGGTGTAACCGCTCTGAACGGAGGAGCGTCCTCGAATTCGGCCAACGCATTCGCACAGTTGCTCCTCGGTCAGCCGGACTCGTTGGGCAAGAGCTATCAATTCGAAAATCCAATGACCGGAAACGAGTGGCAGTACGGAACCTACGCCCAGGACCAGTGGCAGGTCTCCCCGAAACTGACCCTGAATTATGGGATTCGATGGGAGTTGTTTCCCATCTTTAGCCGGGATGGTGCGGGTATGCAGCGCTACGACTACTCAACCAATAATGTCATCCTCGGCGGTATCGACGGACAGCCAAATGGGGCAGGTACAGATTCCGGAAAACTTGGATTTGCTCCGCGTGTAGGAATCTCCTATCGGTTGAATGACAAGACTGTCTTGCGCGCAGGCTACGGCACTAGCAATGACCCCTATCCCTTCACGCGTGCCATGCGAGACCCATATCCGGTCACCATCGCCCAAACGGTCAATGCAAATAATTCCTACGTAGCCGCTGGCAACTTTACGACGGGCATTCCGGGGTATGCAACCGTCGCTCCGGTCATCAATACGAACGGAACGGCAGTGCTGCCTCTCACTGCCTATACCAAAACCCTGCCTGCGGGAACATTCCGACGTGGCTACGTGGAATCCGCGAACGCCACTATCGAACGCACTTTGCCTGCAGGATTCGATTTGACGGCAAGCTATGTGCTCACGCAGACAATTCGGCAGACAGTTTACTTCGAGGCGAATGCAGGGCAAACACCGGGGTTTGGCGCGGCTGGTCAGCCTCTATACACAGCGTTTGGCAGGAAAGCCGAAACCCAAACGATTCTTCCGTCCAGCGCCGCGAACTACAACGGGCTTCAGCTCAACCTCAAGCACCCGTTCAAACACGGCGTCTTGCTGACCGCGTCCTACACGTACAGCAAGTCGATCGACATAGCTACGGACGATGACAGTGTGCCTCTGTTCAATGCGATTCCGTATTTCTCCCGCAATCGCGCCGTCAGCGATTTCAACCGAACGCACATTTTCGATGCCGGGTTCACAGCGGAGTTACCCTTCGGTAAGGATCACGCATTCCTAAATTCGCCGGGTGTGGTGAGTGCGATTGCCGGAGGCTGGAAGATCAACGGAGTTGTGTCGAAATACACTGGCCTTCCGTTCACACCGATCGCCTCAGCCACTTCTCTCAACGCTCCTTTCAACACGCAAGTAGCGAATCAGGTTAAGTCGTCTGTCGCTTACCCGAAAGGAATCGGCAAATTCGCGACTTGGTTTGATACCTCAGCATTCGCTCCGGTCACCACAGCGAGCTTTGGTACCGCAAGCCGAAATTCATTGCGAGGACCCGGTGCGGCTGATTTGGATCTAGGCATATCGAGGTTGTTTCCAATTACGGATCGGTTCCACTTCGAGCTACGCGCCGAGGCCTTCAACGCTACGAATACGCCCAACTTTGCCGTACCAGCGAACAATGCCTCCAACAGCAACTTTGGTCAGATCACATCCACGTTTGGCAGTGCGGCTGATTCACGTCTCCTGCGATTCACTGGAAAACTCAGCTTCTAACGAAGGCGAGGCTCTCCAAGGCGCGGCCAACTCATTCCAGGGCTGGCCGCGCTCATTCCCAATATCAGGTGAAGAATTGATGGTACTCAACAGACGAGCATTTCTCGGCAAAGCCGCCGCCTCGCTTATCGCGACACATATCTCTCCTATACTTCTAAGCCAATCGGAGACCGCTGCACACTTGACCCTGCCCCCTTGGGAGCCGGGCTATCTTTACATCCACCACATCTCAACAGGCAGAGGAAGTTGCGCGTTGCTTATCCTTCCGGACGCGACCACAATGATGATTGACGCCGGTTCAATAATCTCGGGTCTCGATCCACGCGCTGACAAATTCTTCATCGACCCGCGCCCTGACGCCAGCCTGCGTCCTGGTCAATGGATCGCCAAATATGCAGGGGATGTGCTCTCTCAGGCTGGTCGTAAAGAAATCGATTATTTTCTACTAACACACTTCCATGAAGATCACTTCGGAACAATTTGGCCAGAAAGGTATGACATTTCTCCGCGCTCACAGTTTGGACAGTATCAGCTCGGCGGCGTAACGGACGTGGCGGAGACTATCCCTATTCGGAAAGCCATCGACCGTTGCTTTCCCGACTATGCTTATCCCTCTCCGATCCCGGGACCGCAGTTCGCGAACTACCACGCGTTCATCAAGAGTTTGCCTGGCCGTGGTGGAACTGCGGAGCGTTTTGTTGCGGGCTCAAAGGGACAGATCACGCTCAAGCGCGCTCCGGAACGTTATCCAAACTTCGAGGTTCGCAATCTCGCTTCCAACGGGAACGTCTGGACAGGCGTTGGCGGCGAAACCAAAGCGCACTTCCCTCCATTAGAAAAGCTGAAGCCAGAAGACTATCCAACCGAAAACAAATGCTCGCTTGCCATACGTCTGCAGTATGGCGAGTTTAGCTATTTCTCCGCTGGAGATCAGGATCATGAAGTGAGGGATGGTCGCTGGCCCTGGGGAAATATTGAAACCGCAACTGCACGGGCGGCCGGAAAGGTCCAAGTCGCGGTGGCAGATCACCACGGATACGTGGATGCGTGCGGCCCGGACTGGGTTCGAGCGCTTCAGCCGAAAGCGTTCGTAATAAATGCCTGGGATTCCGCACACCCTACGATCTTGGCTCTGCACAACATGCTCAGCCAAGATATCTACCCCGGACAGCGGCTGGTGTTGTCGACTGCCACGAAGCCCGAGGACGTCATTGCAATCCGGCGCATGGCAGAACTCGCCAGTCAGAATGGGCACGTAATCTTCCGTATCCCACCTGGCGGCAATTCGTTTGAAGTGTTCGTAAAAGATAGTTCAGTGCCAGATGGCGCGGTCATCGCACACTTCGGGGCTTTCCAATGCTCCTAAAGATCTGGCGAATATTCGCAGGGACGGAACGGAATCCCGTTCCGTCCCTGACTTTGGCGGAGCAGGCGCAAAGTCGGCCCCAAAGTCTGGAGTAGGAGCACGAGAAATCGTGAGGTCAGCAAATTGGAAGGCCTGCTCAACTAGTCGTTCGAACCTACGTGCCGCCGATTCTGTGACACCCGTCCGCAGGACCTCCGACCCGATTTTGCGCCAGCGTTGACCGCCACTCGACTTTTTGCGGGTTCTGCGCCCCGTTTCCGGATGACTATGCTTCACGGTGCGCAGGAACGCGCGCCGATGTTTCCAGTCATATTTGCTGTGAATACGTGCCCGAGAGCAAGGAAGCTCACGGCATCGACAAGACCCGTAACGGTGGTCATCCCAAGCAGCGCATATGGAGGATTGAGTCCGCAGTCAGCGCTTTCCACATAAATCAACATCCCTTCTCGTCAGACTAAAACTTGTAACCGGTCCACAAAGCCCAGTAGTTGAGGTTGCGTCCAGGCTGCGTCTCCTTCAGGAAACCGCCCGCATAAAAGATCCCGTAGTCCGCCTGAAACCAGACGTGGCGATTCGCCTGCCATCGGATCTCGGTGCCGGGCCTGTGTCCTACAAAGCGTGCCTTGCTGCCATCCGCAGCCCTGATCAAAAAACCAGGTACGGCATAGACTCCGTCCTTAAGAGTCTGCCGCCACTGAACGATCCAATCGGCGGATAGAGATACGTCATGGGGAAGCGCTAGTTCGACGTGAGGATGAACGTCAATGAAGTTGATGGGACCGGGGCCCGTTGTGGCAAGGACGCCAAAGTAGTTGCCCTTTGGAAATAACGGATTGAAGGTCCCTAGGGTATTCGAGTTTGGATGATCTCCGCTCGAGATATCAGCCTTCACGCTGAACCGCGGTTTCAAGGGCACAGTCGGAAAGCGGTAGCCGGTTTCGGTCGCGATCGTCCATGCCCGAATATTTCCCGAACCAAACGTGCCAAACTGCCATAGGGCCTCATCGTCGAAGTCCCACCCGGAGTGTTCAGTTGCGATAGGGCGCGAAACTCTCGCGCCTAATGAGTGGCGCACCTCATGAGCTGTGCCTCGTTGGAAACTCGCCTCCTTTCGATCCAGGCCTAAGTAGTACAGGTCTAATGAAGTTTTGCGGGGCAAAGGCCGAGTAGCATACACACCCCAGAAACTGACGGTGTGGTCTGGAGCATTGTCAAAAAAACCAGGCTTATCCTTGTCCGGACGCAGAGCAAATCCGTCGACTTGCCAGGAGTGGATTGTGCTTTTCACTATGAAGCCATCGAAGCTAAGCCGGACGTTTGGGCCCTCCCGCACATCGATCAAGCGACCGGAACCGTACTCAAGCTCATGCCTTCCGATTCGGAGCTGGATCGATTTCGAATCTGACGAACTCCTGAGTTCCAGAAACCCTGACTGAAAGTCGAGCTTCTTTTCATCGATGGGACGCGGACCGCCTCTACGGAATGAATTCAATCCGCTCTTCAGTTCGATGAAGGTACGGACATGCTTGCCATAATGCAGATCGAAATAGGGCATGTACCTTTCATTGAGGTACCCGTTCCAATAAGGAGACTGGCCCCAGTTGTCGTTTCCGATCTGCTCCCAGACCTCAAGATCTTGTCGAAGAACCCTAAAGGGTATTTTCTGGTGATTCATTCCGACACGCATATTCCCGACGCCAAGAAAACACTCTCCCGCTTGGTAGACCTGGACAAGATTACAAAGTCAACGGTGGAGCAAGCAGGCAAGAATACCCTCGTCATCTTTACGGCGGACCACTCCTATGGGCTCTATCTGTCGCGCCACAAGGAGAAACAACCGAAGAGCCGCGACATCCTTCCGATGGTCACCCTCGACAACGACCATACCGCGGAAGAAGTTCCTCTGTTTGCATTTGGTCCAGAAGCGGACAAGATCAAAGGATTCATACCAAACACACAGGTCTTCCATTTCATGATGTCCGCCTATGGCTGGAAGGAATAGACGTGTCATTTCAGTTGACTGGAAAAAACGGGATTGAGAACGGAACGATGAAACTATTGGTAACTCTACTCCTTGTCTCGTGTTCTGCAGGCCCGCTGGCAGCGCAGGAATCGAAGGCCAAAAATGTAGTGTTGTTTATCGCGGACGGAGGCGGTGTATCGAGTCTCAGTGCAGCGAGCATCTATGGCTATAACAAGCCGAACGGCCTTTACGTCCAAAGCACGCCGCACTTGGAGCTGGCCGATACGTCGACCGCGTCAGCATGGATACCAGATGGAACGGCGTCCGCGACTGCATGGGCAACCGGTGTGAAGTCGAATAACGGTATTGTGGCGCAGTCTGCGTCCGCCTTTTCTGGTGTACGAGATGGGGACAATCTTAAGACCATCCTGGAATATGCGGAGGAAAAGGGGCTTTCGACCGGTGTAATCTCGAATGACTTCCCGACCGGGGTGGCCAGCGGGCTCGTTTCCTCCTTCTATGCCCATCATAACGACCGAATGAAATCTGGTCAGATTCTGAACCAGATTCTGACTCCCAAGTACGGTCATGGGATTGATCTAGTCATCGGGACCGGCAAAAGCCGCATTGTCCAACAGCAGAAGTTGGACGGCGTCGATATCATCGCCAAGCTCAAAGAGAAGTTTGCGTATGTGGAGAGTCTTGACCAGGTCGCGGCATTGTCCGACAACAATTCACCGCTGGTTATGCTCACCGATGACATCGACTTCAGCATTACAGAGGCGACCCGGCTCGCAATCGCGCGGCTCTCCCGCAATCCGAAAGGCTATTTCCTCGTGGTGTTCACGGAGAGCCATCTGCGCGAACCGCAGAAAGACCTCGCCCGGATCGTCGAGATCGATAAAGCTGTTCGGGAGACTGAAGTGGGCCACGAAAACGACACCTTGAGTCTCTTTACGGCGGACCACGGGTTCTTCCTCCTCATGCGCGGCGAACACCTCTCTGAGAATCACAAGAGTGATAGTGGTGCTGACGTCCTCAAACTCATTTCGCTTGAAGACGAACATACGGGCGATGCGGTGCCTCTACTCGCAATCGGTCCGGGAGCGGAACGCGTCCACGGCTACATGTCGAACACCGATGTCTTCGAGGTGATGATGTCTGCGTATGGATGGTCCAAATGAAGACGACTCGCCTTGCAAAGTACTTCGCGAGTGTCACGGCTTCTCTAACACTCGGCTCGCTGCTTTTGCCGATTCCTGCGTTCGCATGGGGGCGCGAAGGGCACTTCTATATCAACCGTGCCGCAGCCATGGCCCTTCCGTCGGATGTCCCTGTGTTTCTGCATTCGCCGGAAAGCGTCAATGCCATCGAATATCTGGGGCCGGAACCAGATCGCTGGAATCTTCTCGGAGGCTCCGATCTCAATGACACCTTGCGGCCTGAGCATTACATTCTGCTGGACCTGGCGGACCTGGCTGGACCGCTACCCCACAAGCGCCTGGATTACATCCGCCTTCTTGCTTCGTATCAACTCACCCATCCGCAGCAAGCCGGCGATTTAACACCGGAGCATGTAGGACTTCAACCGTATTCCGCTATGGAAGTGTACGAACGGCTGGAGGCCGCCATGCGCGACTACCGCCGCAGGCTGCAGACCAAAGAAGACACGAAACCGGTCGAACTTGCCATTACGTTTTACGCCGGCTGGCTGGGGCACTACGTTGGTGACGGTGGAAATCCGATGCATACCAGCATCAACTACAACGGATGGGTACAGGTAAATCCAAACGGCTACACGGGCACTGGCCACAACGTGCATGGCAAATTAGAGAACATCTTCCTTCCTGCAAATATCAAACAGTCCGATGTAAGCGCATCGGTGACACCGGCTCATCCACTCACGGATGTCTTTACTGAATACGTTGCATACCTCAGGCAATCCCACTCGCTGGTAGAGAAAACGTATCAGCTTGAGAAATCCGGCGGTTTTGATGGCAAGGGCACTCCGGAGTCAGTTCAGTTCACCAGCGAACGGCTCTCGGCAGCAGCAAGCATGCTGCGCGACATGATCTATACCGCCTGGATCAAGAGCGCGAACCTGTACCGCCCCTTCTTCAAAAGAAATAGACAGGAGTAGATAGCTAATGACTTTCATGCAATCCTTTTTGCGTCAGACAGTGGTTCCAATCTCGCTCTCGCTTTCTTGTCTGGGGCTTCAAGCTCAGATGAATTCCTCAGCGGGAACGAAGCCGCCTGGGAGCGCGAAGCAACCACTCTACTATGTGGACGCAACGGTACTCGATCTAAGTCTGGTTCTGCCTTCGCCCCCTCCCCAAGATTCCTCCGTAACGGAAGCAGAGATCGCCGAGATCCGTCGCATCGAACAAAGCAGGACGCCTGAACAGATTGCGGCCGCCCGCGTCGATGACAAAGAGGAGGACATCTTCATCTACAAGAACATCCTCGGCGGCGCCTTCGTTCCGGATGAACTGCCCCAGACCCGATTGCTCTCCGCGCACATTCTTAGCGATCAAAGTGTGCTTGGCCTGCCAACGAAGATTCGCTTCGGTCGTCCGCGACCTTACCTATACAAGAATGATCTCCGTCCGGTATGTGCGGTGCCTACAACACCTGCGTATCCCAGCGGACACGCCTTCTCCGGATATCTGTTTGCATTCGCTCTTATTCAGATCGTTCCCGAGAAGAAGGACGACATCCTGCGCCGCGCCGATGAGTATGGCAACAATCGCATGATCTGTGGAGCGCACTACAAGAGTGACATCGCAGCTAGCCACGATGCAGCCTTGGTCGTTTTCGGATACATGCTGGCCAACCCGCGCTTTGCGAAAGAACTGGAGGCGGCGCGTGCTGAGACCCGGCACCGCCTCGGAATGACGCTTAACCCAGCAACAGAATCCAAGAAAATGCCTTAAATAGCCACATTTTCAGCAAATATTCAGTTTGTTATTTGAATTTCTCGAATGTTTCAAGAACGGATTTCAGGAGCACCGCTAAGCTAGGCGCGCATTGCTGATCGCATAGCGGCACGACACACAAACAGACGTCACTCAGGTTCTCCAATCATTCTTCCAACTGTGATCCACCCCTGCGGGGAGGCAGGACTACCTATGGACTTTTTCAAGAAGAAAACCTATGCGGCATGGGCGCCCTCAATCCTGATTTGGATGCTGCTGCTAGCCATTGGCCCCCGGAGCACAAATGCCCAGGCTGCATCTTCCATCCACGGTACGGTAGTAGACGTCAAAGGGACTGCCATCGCCAATGCGATTGTGAAGTTCACTCGGACTGGCTCCGAGAAGCCCATACAGATGAGTGCCGATAACGAAGGAAAATTCTCTGCGGGTCTCGCGGACGGAACGTATTCAGTCGATGCTTCCGCACCTGGATTCGCGCTCACTACTCAGAAGGATGTTCAGGTTAACGGCGGTCAGTCCAACCCTCTCACGCTCGCCCTGAAGGTCGGCGGGATCACCGACCAGATCACGGTTGAGGCCTCCACTTCGAGTTCCATCGCCGCCCAGTATGCACCTCTCGATGGACTGTTGGAAGCACGCTCCGCTCGTACCGTGGTTAGTCTACCCTTCATTCAGAACTTCACCTCGCCGCTTGCAGATTACTCTGAGGTGATTCAACAGGTTCCTGGTACGTTCAGTGTTGGCTCCAATGGCGTTGGCCTGGGTGATACCAAGAACTACTTCCGTGGATTCGCGGATGGGCAATACAACATCGCCTTCGACGGAATTCCCTGGAACGACACCAACTCACCGACACACCACTCCTGGGCATTCTTCCCGAGCCAGTGGCTGGGTGGTGTCGACTTTGACCGTAGCCCTGGGTCGGCATCTACCATTGGGCCCACTCCTTTCGGCGGTACGATTAACCTCCTTTCAAGAGAGATGTCTCCCCAACGGTCGGTTCGTGGTTCAGTTGCCTATGGATCCTTCAACACCGTTCTCTACGACGGCATTTTCGAGACCGGACGATTTGGAGGAGTAGGGAAGCGCTCGAACGCCGTGATCGACGTGCATCGGATGACCTCCGATGGATACCAGACTTTCAACAATCAATCGAGGACGGCAGGCTCGTTGAAGTATCAGTTCAAGGTGTCGGAGAACACAACGCTTACGGGTTTCAGCGGAGTGATCCGGTTGAATGCGAATACACCGAATCAGAAAGGTGCGACGAGAGCTCAGATCGCTCAGTTCGGTGACAACTTTCTTCTGACCAATGATCCTTCGAGTCCCCTGTACTACAAGTTCAATACCTACTATGTACCCACCGACTTCGAGTACGTGGGCGTCAAGAGCCAGCTGAAGCACGGTTGGGCAATCGATGTGAAGCCCTACACCTACAGCTATTACAACCAGCAGTTCTATAACGGAGTCACGAGCATCACGTCGACCAGTGCCACGGACAAGCTAAATAGCTACAGAAAATATGGAGAGACATCGACCGTCAGCCAGGTCTCACGATTCGGAACCTTCCGGACCGGATTCTGGTACGAGTGGGCGACGACGAACCGCTATCAGATTCCATCTGATCCTCGCACCCGCGTCGACCAGGTCCTACCCAGCTTCCATGAACGTTTCTGGACCAACACCTACCAACCCTTCGCGGAATATGAGTATCACGCGACCCGTAAGCTCACGCTTACCGGCGGCTTGAAGTTCGCGCGGTTTACTCAGGACCTCAAGCAGTATGCCGACAATGGTGGTGCGGTCGGCTCCGTCGACGCGAATGGAAAGCCGTTCGAATACATCCGAAACTACGGGGCCTATAACGCCTATCTCCCTGCCTTCGACGCCAACTATCGTCTAAAGACCAACTGGTCGGCCTATGGGCAGTTCGCGACGGGAGCTGTGATACCACCCAGCAGCGTGTTTGACGTCTCGGCGAAACGCCAACTGACGACTACCCCAAAACCGAGCAGCGCAAGAAGCTTTCAGACCGGCTCCGTGTTGAAGCTGAAGCGCGTCACGTTGAACGGCGATTTCTACTACATCCGTTTCGGCAATACCTATACCGCTCCTGCCGATCCGAACTTCGTCAACTACACGTCCACTGGCGATTCGATCTCGAAGGGCTTCGAAGGCGATACCAATATTTACTTCGGCCACGGTTTGAGCATCTACGCGAACGGAACAGCCGGTTCCGCCCGCTACGTCAGCTCTACCGTTGGTGATCAGCCTAATCCGAACAATGGGAAGTGGGTTGCCTTTGCTTCCGCGAATACGGAATCAATCGGCCTGACATACCAACAGCGTTATCTAGACCTCGGCATTTTCAATAAGCGAGTTGGTCCCATGTGGAATGACGGCACTGCTCCTGGAACAGCCACCAATTCCGTCATTGGGGCCACGGCGAATCAGGTTGTTCCGATCGATCCGTTCAATGTGACGAATGTGTTCTTCAACTACACGGTCAGAGCCGGTTCGCTTTTCGACCAGACCAAGATCAAGTTGAGTTTCAACAACCTCTTTGACCAGCACAACATTATCGGTGTCACACAATCCAACAAGTCATTCTCCTACTCCCCAAGTGGAGCGGACGTCGTACAGTTGCTGCCCGGTCGCAGCGTTATGTTGTCAGTGACAATCGGTCTGACAGCAAAGCGGTAGATCGCTCTCTTGCAGCCGGGATCGCTACAGAACTTGCAGTCGTGAAAAATGACGGAAGGGGAGCTCTTTAGAGCTCCCCTTCACTTTGCGCAAACTCACGAGGTTTCTTCGAGCGGTTAGGATGGCTCACGCGGCTAGATAATTCCTTTCTCACCATTGATTTCCTCTTCCAAGGACGCCAAGCCAACCAAAATTACTTCAAATGTTGGAGGCTCGCGGTAGAACATCTCGCGCATCGCACGGTAGTCCTTTTCGAGCGCGGGGAGTTGGCTGTCGGGAGGACTCAACCGGAATGAGCCGGGGACGGCCAGGTCGTATCGTGCCCAGGAAGAGTAGTAGAACCGCTCTTTGAATTCGACGACCGATCGCAGCAAGGTGAGGTTGGCAAGCGCAGCCTTTTTAATAGGGCTTTCGCCTAGTTTGTAGAGGTCATAGTAATGCCGCGAGTACCGTGCAGGAATTGCGCCGGGACGATGGGCTTCTTGATGAAGGATCGTTGCTTTTTCCCAGAACGTCCGCTCGGCATCTATAGCAATTACCTCAAAGAGAGGATTGGAGAAGGTTCCCGGAAAAACCTCAGCAGCATAGGCTTTGATGCTGTGAGAATTGGAAGGAACCCAAGACGCAAGCGGGCCAATCTCCAATCGGACTGCGGACCGGATATATTCAGCCTCAAACGCCGCCGGGTAGAACACGTTGACGGTATGAGGATCGTCCTCGTCGATTGTCGCGACGATGCCAGGGATTGGCGCGAAAATTTGGTTGAGTTGAGGAAGCAGCGGGTCCTGGATGTACGCAATCGCCTTTGCGTTCATCTCTTGGTTATGACGACTCTGCTGTGTCTTCGAGGAGGTGGCTTGGTAGGGATCTTTGGCTCCCTCTTGATCGTAGCCAAGAAGACGCCAGTCGAGAACCAAGTCAATGTCTTCCGAAAAGCGGTCAATCAGCCCGAAGACCTTTGATAGGCTTGTGCCGCCTTTGAAGACCATTTGATTCTTTAAGGCCGCCTCCCCAAAAAGAGCAGTTTGAGAATCCAGCAGACCCAGAAGTCCTTCTCGACAATGGCGGGATTCATACCGAGCCGGCTTGCTGACTCTCGGAATAGATCCCGCCTGTCCGAGGCTGCTCCAGCAGCGATCTTATCCATGAACATCCTCTTGAGCGATCTGCTGTATGGCGCTGTACACCCAGCCAGTCGCAGTCTTGGTGTCGGCTAGGACTTTGGCACGCAACGATTCCGGGAGCCATGCACGGATCTTCGAGATGATCTCAGGGGTAATTCGCTCCTGTCCAAGCGACTTCAGCGCCTGAACGATCAGGCCGCTTTCCTTGAGTTCGATGCCGGACTCCTTCAATGCCGTGTGCTCGAAGGCCAAGGTGGTATTTCCGATCTGATAGACCCGGTCGGGGCCATCCGAGAGATAGACGGCGCGGGCAGGAACCTGAGTGGAGAGCCCGAGGAGATTCAAGACAGTGGCACCGCTCGGCTGAATGCGCCAGCGAAACTTCCGTGCTAAGGCTCTCGCAACTTGATCGATGTCCGGGCTTAGGCTTTGATCGAGGAGCTTGCTGAAACGAGGGTAGTCATAGATACCGCGAATGACGCGCCGAATCTCTCCCCGCTTCTCCAGCCGATGAAGCGCGGAATCGATGGTCGAGCGTCCTCCGAGGTCCAGAAAGTCTCGGGGTGAGAATGCCCACCCTCCCCCTGTCCCTCGAATACGATATAACGCCTTATCCTCATATGTTTGGCTCATGTTAGATCAACTCGTTCTGCAAGAAAAAATACCACTATTTTCTTGCAATAACAAGGCCAAAGTCACAAATACTGCCTGTCTAGCCAGCGTACTGAACCATCGGACCGCTGCGAGAATCGTTTCGAGCTTGGGCTTCGGTGTCCGTCGAAACAGAATAATGCCGAAGTTCCCAGAAAACTGGGCTGATCCGCCACGGTCAGCCCCCGCCCACTGGTGTCGAGGATTTGGTAGCATTTTGGTAGCAAATCGCGCCCAGAATGCCGGTATTTACCTCCTGTTCCGGCTAATAACCCCTTTAGGATCATCAGCCGTCTACTTCGCTGCCACCTTCACACGGTGGAAGTCGTAGGTTCGAATCCTGCTGCGCCCACCATAAAATCAATAACTTACAGGCTCAGCTTCCGAAAAGTTTGTGGCATTTTGTGGCAAATCTGAAAACGACTGTTTTTCTTCCTCCTCTCGAACCTGCTTTTCGTCCTCTCCTTTCGTCAACATCAGGTACACCTAACCGACCATCTGTTGAACGCTTGC
>Ga0193742_1000981_pt1 | contig 17974 bp, 14 predicted proteins | sample L2c1metaG_FD_165511 | JGI IMG/M metagenome (GOLD analysis project Ga0193742, IMG submission 165511) | Soil microbial communities from a riparian zone of the East river system, Colorado, United States - L2c1 | ecosystem: Environmental > Terrestrial > Soil > Riparian zone | place: USA: East River... | reverse complement strand
GGACGCCGTCACGATGCGCGCGGCCTTCGCGATCGCGCGCGGCACCTGGACCTCGTCGTCGGCGTCCAGGTCGGCGAACACGCGCAACCGGGCGGCGTGCACGATGCCGCGCACCTCGCTGTCGGTCTCGGCGAACGTCGTGCGCAGGAGCACGCGGTCGGACTCGTCGTGGAGGGCGTTGAGCGCCTCCAGGTCCAGCAGCGCGCGCGACGCGAGGTCGATCGCCTCGCTCACCGCCGGCGGCGCGGTGCGCGAGCCGCCCGCCCAGGTCGCGGTCCGCAGCGTCTGCAGCAGACCCGAGAGCGTGGCGGCGTGCCGGCTGTTGAGCTCCGCGCGCACGCGCTCGCGCTCCTGGCTCACCGCCCGCGAGAACGCGAGCGTGCCGGGCGACGGGTCCTGATCGACGCGGCGCTCCCGCGCCGCGGCCAGCATCGCGATCAGCATCGCCGCGCGCTCGGCGGTGGCGTCGATCTCGAGCCGCCCGCGGGCGGCGACGATCAGCGAGACGGTGAGCCGCCCCGAGGTCGCGACCCAGCCGGCGACGTCCAGGCCGCAGTCGAGCTTGGGCAGCGGAAGCCGCGCCGCAGTGCCGTCCGCCGTGGTGCCGGTGTCCACCATCCGGCGCCAGTCGATCGCCGCCAGGCCCTCGCGCAGGCCGCGGGGCGCGGCGATCTGCACCGGGAATCCCCCCGAGGCCGGTGTCACCAGCACCAGCGCATCGAGCGGGAGCAGGGGCGAGAGCGCCGTCCGCGCGCGTGCGGCAACGTCGACGCCGGACGCCGCGATGAGATCGGCGAGCGCGCCCTGGTCCACTTTCTGACCGCCGGGCCCGGATGGGGCCGGCGGGGTGTGGACGGAGTAGAGCGCTCGCCGGTCGCGGGCCGGCGGGCTGGGTCTGAGCTGAGCTGAGTCCTGCTGCATGAGGGGCCTCGAATGCTGGTCGACCGTGGGGTGTCGGTGCTAACCTGCCGGCGCGGCGCGCCAGCTTTGCCGCATCGAGGTTGCTCCGACGCCCCGCAGTTCGCATCTGAGGGGCCCTGGTCGCCCCCCTAGTCGCACCCGAACCGCATCCCCAGGGGTCTGGCACCTTCGCGCGTCAGCTCCCCCAGCCCTACCTGCAGCCACGGGGCGGATCGGCTGGTCGCGGGTCGGGGCGCGCCACGACCTTCGGCCGAGGAGGCCGGCGGGGGACGGCCTCAGTGTTGGCACATGGCCATCAGCACCACGCCGTCGGTCCCCTTGAACCGGCTCGACGAGTTGTACCTCACCCTGGATCACGGTGGGGAGCCGTGGAACGTCCACTTCGAGGTGCACCACCGCGGCCGGATGGACCCCGACCGGCTCGTCGAGGCGATCCGCGCCGCCGCGCTGCGTCATCCGCTCGCGCGCGCGCGTCTCGGCGATTGGCGCTACAGCGACCGCGGCTACCGCTGGGAGATCGCCGCCGCGCTCGTCGAGGTCCCGCTGGAGATCGTCGCGTGCGCCGACGAAGGGGCCGTGGCGGCCGCGCGCGAGCGGCTGCTCAGCCACAGCCCGTCGCTGGACGCGCCGCCCCCGTTCACGATGCTGCTCGCGCAGGGGCCCGACGGAGACACGGTGGTGCTCAACCTGCACCACGCGGCCGGCGACGGCATCGCCGCGGCGCGGCTCATGCTCTCGGTCCTGCGCGCGTACGCCGGCGCCGACGATCCCGTCCCGCCGCTCGACCCGCTCGCCGTGCGCGACGTTCGCGCGCTCGCCGGCAGCACCTCGTTCGCGGAGCGCCTCGTGCGCTTCCGCGCGCTCGCGCAGCACGCCGCGCGGCAGTGGTCGCCGCCCGCGCGGGTCGCCGCGGACGGCGGCGCCGATCGCCCCGGCTACGGCGTCGAGCTGCTCGCGCTCTCGCGCGCGGACACCGCCGACGTGGCGGCGCGCCGGACCGACGTCACGACCGTGAACGACGTGCTGCTCGCGGCGCTCGCCATCGCCGTCCGCCGCTGGAACGACGAGCACGGGCGGAGCTCCCGCCGGATCGCGCTGTCGATGCCGATCAACGTCCGGCCGCCCGAGTGGCGGACCGAGGTCGTGGGGAACTTCGCGACCTACGTGACCGTCTCCTGCAGCGCGGCCGAGGACCTCCCGAGCGCGCTCGAGGACATCGGCCGGCAGACGCGCGCGATCAAGCGCGACGGGCTCGCCGGCCTGGTCGTCGACCTGCTCGCCGGCTACAGCACGCTCACGATCGCGTCCAAGCGCCAGCTCCCGAGCCTCCTCGTCCTGACCGGCGACGTCGCGATCGACACCGTGAGCCTCTCGAACCTCGGCACGCTCGCCCCGGCCGGCGACGACGTCGACGCGGTCTGGTTCTCACCGCCGGGCCGCATGCCGCTCGGCGCCGCCATCGGCGTCGTGACGCACGACGGCCGGCTCCACCTCGCCCTGCGCTACCGGCATCCCCAGTTCGACCGCTCCGCCGCCGGCGCGTTCATCCAGCTCTACCGCGAGGTGCTCGTGGCCGGGTGACAGGCGGGCAGTGTGGATCGCTGACATTTGGTGCAGGCACGGCGGCTCGCCCGGACAGTGCCGCGCGGGCGCCCCGCGCACGACGATGGCGAGACCAAGGACGTGGCGGACCAACGACGACCCAGGACGTGTGACAAGCGTGTCGATCATCGAAACCGAGCAGATCCATGAGGAAGTCGGCAGCGAGCTCACCGGCCGCGTCGCCCTCGTCACCGGCGGCACCCGCGGGATCGGGGCCGCGATCTCACGGAACCTCGCGACCCACGGTGCGATCGTCGCTGCAGGCTACGGGCACAACGACGACCGAGCCGTGCAGCTCCAGGCCGAGCTCGCCGAGTCCGGCACCCCGATCTCCATCCACCGCGGCGACGTCGGCTCCGCCGACGACTGCCGCCGGATCGTGCAGACGGTGATCGAGAGCCACGGCCGCCTCGACATCCTGGTCAACAACGCCGGGATCACCGCCGACCGATCCGTGTTCAAGATGAGCGAGGACGACTGGCAGCACGTGCTCGCGGTCAACCTCTCCGGCGCGTTCTTCACGGCCCAGGCCGCGCTCGCGCACATGGTCGAGCGCGGCTCGGGCCGGATCGTGAACATCTCCTCCATCATCGGCCAGACGGGCAACGTCGGGCAGATCAACTACGCGGCCTCGAAGTCCGGCCTGTTCGGCCTGACCATGTCGATGGCGAAGGAGGCCGCGTTCGCGCTGAAGCGGTCGGGGAGGCTCACGCCCGACGGCTTGAACGTCACGGTCAACGCCGTCGCGCCGGGGTTCGTCGAGACGGAGATGCTCGACACGGTCCCCGAGAAGGTGCTGGACGGGATCCGCGCGCAAGTCCCGCTCGATCGCCTCGGCCGGGCGGACGAGATCGCGCGCGTCGTGCGGTTCCTCGCCTCCGACGCGTCGTCCTACATCACCGGCCAGGTGTGGGCGGTCAACGGCGGGATGGAGATGTGACGGGTCATGCAGCCGGGTGGCTCATGAAGAAGTCGTACATCGCGGTGGTCTCATCCGGCCCGCTGGGGTCGGCGTACTGCTGGCAGCTACAACCGCCGGACCAGGCGTGGGCCATGCCGTGCACGACCCAGTACTCCAGGAGCTCGCCGCCATGGCCGTCGGCGTAGCGCGCGATCGTGTACGAGCGGCCGTTCGGGACCGCGCCCTCGGTCACGCCGGTCGGCGCGACCGGAACCGAGCCGTCGCGTGCGCCGTCGTCGGCCCAGTCGTCGGTGACCACCCACTGCGCGACGACCTGCTCCGAGTTGACCAGCGGGACCGTCTCGTCCTGGTCGCCGTGGACGACGATCACCGGAACGACGCGCTTCTGCGCGCCCATGGCCTTGTACGCCTGTTCGCCCGCCGCCTCGGGATCGATGCTGCGATAGCCCGTGCACGTCGCGGTCGCGCCGTACTCGCACCCCGACCCCACGCCGGCCGCCGCGAAGACGTCCGGGTACGTCGCGGCCATCACCGACGCCATCGCGCCGCCGGCCGACAGGCCCGCGACGTAGATCCGGTGAGGATCGATGCTGTACTGGTCCCGCACCCGCTGCGCGATGCCGGCGATCAGCGCCGGCTCGCCCGCCCCGCGCTGCATGTGCTCGCCCTTGAACCAGTTCCAGCAGTTCCCGGCGTTCGCGTTCGCGTTCTGCTCGGGGAACACCGCGATCATGTTCCTCGCGTCGGCGAGCTGGTCGAAGCGGGTGAGCTGGCGGAACTCGTCCGCGTTCTCGGTGCATCCGTGCATCGCGACCACCATCGGGACGGGCGTTCCGGGAACGTAGGCGCCGGGGACGTACACCTCGTAGCTCAGGGTGCCGGCCGTGTCGCTGTAGCTCGACGTGAGGAGCCGCCCCTGCGCCGCAGAAGCCCCCGCCGTCAACAGGAGGACCGCAGCGGCGCCCAGCACGGTGCACTTGCGATAGGTCGAGCGGCGGGTCATACGCGGCCGACGCTAGATCTGCGGTGCTTGCCCCTCTATGCCGCGAACAGAGAACCTCGCGCCGGGCCGTTCGCGGGTTCTCCGAACGGCCGGCGCACCCGCGGCTGACTGATGTCACGCGTGGCGGTGTCCAGCGTGGAGGCGCTGCGCACGGTCGCGCAGCGGATCGCCGTCCGCCAGGACGAGCTGGCGCGCACGGTCGTCGAACGGGTCCGCACGGACATCGTGGGATACGCGATCGTCGCGGGCGAGCCCGAGTTCGACGAGGCGGTGCGCTACGCGTCCGCCAACATCGAGTCGCTGCTGTCGGGGCTCGAGGGCGGAGAGCCGATCTCGGCGCAGCTCCTGCGGGAGACGCGCCGCATGGCGCAGCAGCTCGTGTCCCGCGGCGTCTCGCTGAGCGGCATGCACCACGGCGGTCGCGTGTGGGGCGCCGCGGTGTGGGAGGCCGTCCTCGCCGCGGCCCGACCCGACCATCCCGAGGAGCGGGAGGCGGCGCTCGAGATCGGCAGCCGGATCTGGCACCACGTCGACATCACGTCGACGACCGCGGCGCTCGCCTATCTCGACGAGGTCACCGACCGCGGGCTGCTCGCGCGGGAGCTGATGGACACGCTGCTCGCCGGTCGCGGCGACACGGAGTTCGCGTACCGCCTGGCGAACTCGCTCCACCTCCGGCTCGGCGAGCGCCACGTCGTCGTCCTCATCCGCGGCGACGAGGTGGCGATCGAGGACGCGACCGACCGGCCGCTGGCGCCGCGGGTCGCGCTCGACTACATCGTCGAGGCGGCGCGCAACTACCTGCGCCCGACGGCCGGCTCGCTGCTCGCCGGCATCCGCCTGGGCGACCTGGTGGCGCTCTACCCCGTGGACGACCCGGAGGACCTGCAGCGCGTCCGGCGCGACTGCCAGGCGCTGGCCCGCGCCCTCAGCATCGACGTGAGCATCGGCATGAGCGGCTGGCACCCCGGCCTCGCGCAGATCGCCGTCGCGTACGCCGAGGCTCGGGAGGCGGTGGACATCGCGGTCGGCACCGGCATCCGCGGGCGCGCGATCTCGCTGGAGGAGGTGCTCGTCGACCACATGGTCCGCTCGAGCCCGCACGCTCAGCGGATGCTCGACGGCGCGCTGCGGCCGCTGTTCGATTACGACCGCGTGCATCGTTCGGAGCTCGTCGAGACGCTGCGCGCGTATCTCGCCGCCGACGCGAACCTGACCAAGTGCGCCCGGCTGCTCAACGTGCACCCCAACACCGTCGTGTACCGCCTCCGGCGCATCCGCGAGCTGACCGGACGCGACCCGCGGGCGATGGACGAGCTCCTGGTCCTGTTCCTGGCGCTGAAGCTGGCCGAGCTCAAGCCCCCCTGGTAGGAGCACGAGCTCGAGCCGGCAGGCGAGGGTGACGAGGACTCGGATCCCTGCGCTCAGCGTCGCGGCCCCATGGGGCCATCCGGGCCCCCGGTCGGCCGGCGGGCGCGCGGTCGGAAGAGCGGCAGCAGGAGGCCGGGCAGCAGGAGCAGGACCACGAGCGCGACGGCGGCGAGCGCGAGCACCCCCGTGGACGGGTGCCCGATGGCGCGGACGACCGCGGCTCCGGGCGCCGGGAAGCGGTGCACGTCCCCGCGCTTGCGCGGCGGCAGCGGGACCTGCTCGGCCGGCGCGGGGCGCGGCCTCGCCGGCGCCGGCGCGCGCGGGGTGGCGGGCCGCGGCCGGGACCCGCGCGGGGCGGCGGGCGCGAGCGGCGGCGGTGCCGCGCGATGCGGAGCGCGTGCCTGCCCGCCGGGTGCGCGCGCCGCTCGCCGGGCCGGGCGCGCGCGCTGCCGTGCGACGTCCTGCCCCGCTTGGGCGCGCGGCCCGGAGCCACGCCTGGGCCACGCCCCCGGCAGCCCCGGGTGCGCCGGCAGCGCAGGGCGTCTGGGCGCCGTCGGCCGGTACGGACCGCCCGGCAGGCCCGGCGACCCCGCGGGCCGGAGGCGCGGCGGCCGACCCGGCAGCCCACCCGGCGGACGCCCGGGCACACCGGGCATGCCACGAGGCGGCCGCCCCGGCACGCCGGGCACCGGCGGACGACCCGGCACCCCACCCGGCAGACGTCCCGGCACACCGGGCGCGCCACGAGGCGGCCGCCCCGGCACGCCAGGCACCGGCGGACGACCCGGCACGCCGGGCACCCCACCCGGCGGCCGCCCCGGCACACCACCCGGCGGACGACCCGGCACGCCAGGCACGCCACCCGGCGGCCGCCCCGGCCGACCGGGCTCCGGCGGACGACCCGGGGCGGCGCCCGGCGGCGACCCCCGCGGCGGCGCTGGCGGAGCAGGCACGCCGCCCGGCGGTCGGCCGGGCTCCGGCGGGCGAGCCGGCGCGCCACCCGGCGGAGGACCCGGCGCGCCGGTCGCCGCCGGCGACGGGAGCGGCGGCGGCGCGCCGATGCCCGGAGGCGGCGCCGCAAGCCCCGGCGCGGCGGACTCGGACGGCCCGTCGGTCGCGTCCCCGGACCACAGGCCCGGCGCTCCCAGCGCATCCTCGTCGGGCCCGTCGGACGAAGGCGAGCGGGTCGCGGACAAGGGCCGCGCACGCTCCCCCGCGCTCGCGAAGCCCGGCGCTCGCTCCCGCGTCTCGTCGGCCGGCAGCGAGCGCAGCGCGAACGCCGCGCCCGCGAGCACGGCGAAGGCGAGCAGCGCCAAGCGCAGGACCTGTCGGGGCTGCTTGGACGCGCGCACGAGATCCATGCTGCGAGCGCCGCGCGACGCCCTGAGCTGTCCGGCCGAACAGTCTCGGCTGTCCCGCCCGCCTCCCGCCTAGCCGACGACGAAGGGGTCGCGGCTCTGTCCCGAGAGCTCGACCCAGACGGCCTTCACCTGCGTGTACTCGTCGATCGACTCCAGGCCGTTCTCGCGGCCGTAGCCGCTCATCTTGACGCCTCCGAACGGCGTGTTGAACGAGACCGTCCGGTAGGCGTTGATCCACACGGTGCCCGCGCGGAGGGCATGCGCGACCCGGTGGGCGCGTCGCACGTCGGTGGTCCAGACCGCCGCCGCCAGGCCGAACCGCGAGTCGTTCGCCTGCCGGATGAGGTCGTCCTCGTCCTCGAACGGCATGACCGCGAGGACCGGTCCGAAGATCTCCTCGCGCGCGATCGTCATGCCGCCGTCGACGTGCGTGAAGATCGTCGGCTCGATGAAGAAGCCGTCGCCGAGCGCTCCCTGCCGGGGCCGCTTGCCGCCGGAGACCAGCTCGGCTCCCTCCTCCCCGCCGAGGCGGATGTAGTCCTGCACCTTCTCGAGCTGCTCCTCGAACGCGACGGGGCCCATCTCGGTCTCGGGATCGAGCGGGTCGCCCAGCTTGATCGCTCGGGCCCGCTCGACGAGCTGCGCGACCAGCTCGTCGTGGACCCGCCGGTGCACCAGCAGCCGCGAGCCGGCCATGCAGGTCTGGCCCGTCGCGGCGAAGATGCCGGCGACCACGCCGTTGCCGGCCGCCTCCAGGTCGGCGTCGTCGAAGACGATGTTCGGCGACTTGCCGCCGAGCTCGAGCGAGACCCTGGCGAGGTGGTCGGCGGCGTCCTTCATGACGCTGATCCCCGTCCGGGTCGAGCCCGTGAAGGCGACCTTGTCCACACCCGGGTGACGGACCAGCGCGCGTCCGGCCGCCGCGCCGCCGGTCACCACGTTGAACACGCCGGGCGGGAAGCCGGCCTCGTCGAACAGCCGGGCGAACTCGAGCGTCGACGCCGGCGTCTGCTCGGCCGGCTTGGCGACGACCGTGCAGCCCGCTGCCAGCGCGGTGGCGAGCTTGAAGGTGAGGAGCAGGATCGGGGAGTTCCACGGCAGGATCATCCCCACCACGCCGACCGGCTCCTTGCGCGTGTACACGAGGAAGTTCGGCTTGTCGGAGGGGATCGTGTCCCCCTGGATCTTGTCCGCCGCGCCGGCGAAGTAGTAGTAGTGCTCCGGCACGGTCCGGAGCTGCCCCCGCATCTCCCGGAGCAGCTTGCCGTTGTCGGTCGACTCGACGCGCGCGAGCGGCTCGGCGTTGTCGGCGATCAGCTCGGCCAGGCGGCGCATCAGGCGCGCCCGCTCCGTGCCGGTCATCGTGCGCCAGGGTCCCGAGTCGAACGCGGCGCGCGCCGCGCGAACCGCGCGGTCGACATCCTCGGGCCCGGCGTCGGGCGCGGTCGCCCACGCCTTCCCGGAGTAGGGGTTGACGCTCTCGAAGGTCGCACCGGAGCGAGCGTCCACCCACTCGCCGCCCACGAGCATCTTGTACTCGCGGACCTCCGGGGCCTGGGGGGAGGTGATGTGCAGGGTTGCCATGACCCTGAGTATCCGCCTCGTCGAGACCGGCCCGCGACTGCCGTGCCGGAGGTCCAGCGGCGTCCGGTCGAACGTCCAGGCGCCGCGGCCGGGCGGCGGGCATAGCGTCTGGTTTACGACCCGAGAGCACGCCAGCGGGTGGGTCGTGTCATCGAGGAGTCGTCATGAACCAGGCCAGATCGCAGATGGAGCGTCCGTCGGCCCTTCGTCCCGATTCCGACGCGGACGCGTTCATCCGGGCAGCGATGGACTGGCACTTCAGCCCGGAGACGGGCTCGCCGTTCTGGCTGGAGCGGGCCAAGACGCTGGGCTTCGACCCGCGCGCGAGCGTCAAGGGCTTCGAGGACCTCGCCCGCTTCCCGAACGTCACCAACGAGTTGCGCGACGTCCGCGCGGAGGACCTGATCCCGAAGGGCTACGGCCCGCATCCGGACGTCGTCGGGGTGTTCGAGAGCGGGGGCACCACCGGCGCCCCGAAGCGGGTCGTGGTGCTCCGGGAGTGGTGGGAGCAGGGGCTCGCCTGGGCGAACTTCAACCTCGAGCAGCACGGCGTTCCGCGCAACCGCAACTGGCTCACGCTCCTCCCCAGCGGACCGCACATGGCCGGCGAGCTCGTCAAGGACCAGGCCGCCGCGCTCGGGGGGATCGACTTCAGGATCGACATGGACCCGCGCTGGGTCAAGAAGCTCATCGCCAACGGCGACATCGACCAGGCGGAGGCGTACGCCGAGCACCTCATCGATCAGGCGGCGTTCGTGCTCGAGACGCAGGACATCGGGATCCTGATGGCGACCCCGCCGCTGCTGGAGCGCCTGTCGCGGCGCGACGACCTCGTCGAGCTGGTCCGCAGGAACGTCGAGGTGATCCACTGGGCCGGGGCGCACATGGACGCCGACACGCGCTACCTCTACCGCAGCGAGGTCTTCCCCGGCGTGAAGCTCTACGGGCACTACGGCAGCACGATGGTCCTCGGCGGCGCGAGCGAGCGGCCAGGGCTCACCGACGACGAACCGTGCATCTTCGACCCGTTCTCGCCGTACGTGACGTTCTCGGTCGTCGACCCCGCGACCGGCGCCGCCGTTCCGTACGGCGAGCGCGGCCAGGTGGTCATGAACCACGTGAGCCGGTCGTTCCTGCTGCCCCACAACCTCGAGCGCGACATGGCCACGAGGATCGAGCCGCCCGCGGGCGACGTCGGCGACGCGGTCGCCGACGTCACGCCGGTGCTGCGCTTCGACGACGAGGTCGTGATCGAGGGGGTGTACTGATGGCTGCGACCGCCGAGCTGATCGACCTGGATGCGCTGGGTCCTGCGGGCGCCTACCAGGCGCGCAGCCGGCAGACGATCTCGGACGTCGCCGGCAACCCGGTCGCCGAGCTGAGCCTGGTGCCGAGGCTGTTCGTCACCCGCGCCATGGCCGCCTTGCACAAGGCCGACACCCTGCCGGTCGAGGACCGCCTCGCCGCGCTCGCGCGCGCGGGACACCTGTACGACACGGCGACCATCGACGGACTGTCGCCCGCCGCCTACCGGCAGCTCGTGAGCCGCGTCTCGGGACTGCCGATCTCGGCGGTGCGCTCCGCCGCCGAGGCGATCGCCCGCAGCGCCGTCGACGCGTACCGCAGCGATCAATACGCCCGCCCCGTCGGAGCCGTCGACGACTGGCGCGACCCGCTCACCCGCACCGGCCGGGCGGTGTGGACCCGGCGCGGCGACGTCTTCGCCGTGCACGCGCCGGGCAACACCCCGGCCGTGCACGCCCTCTGGCTCGAGGCGCTGGCGCTGGGCTACCGCGTGGCGGTGCGACCGTCGCGACGCGAGCCGTTCACCGCGCACCGGTTGATCGCCGCGCTGCGCTCGGCGGGCTTCGGCGACGACCACGTCGTGCTGCTGTCGACCGACTACGACGCCGCCGACGCGATGGTGGGCGGAGCGGACCTGGCGATGGCCTACGGCGGCGACGACGTCGTGCGCAAGTACGCCGGGCAGCCGTGGGTGCTGCCGCAGGGTCCCGGGCGCTCGAAGATCCTGCTGACCGCCGACGTCGACTGGCGCGACCACCTCGACATGATCGTCGACTCGATCGGCCATGACGCCGGGACCGGCTGCATCAATACCACCGCGGTGCTCGTCGAGGGCGACCCCACCCCGCTCGCGCAGGCGATCGCCGAGCGGCTCGGCGCCTGCCCAAGCCTGCCCCCGGAGGACGAGGACGCGGTCCTGCCGGTGCAACCGCTGGCCGACGCGCGGAAGCTCGAGCGCTACCTGCTCGCCAAGGCCGCGGGCGCGCATCCGTGGCTGGGCGACGACGGGATCGTCGACGAGCTCGGCGACGGCAGCGCCGTGCTGCGGCCCGCCGTGCACCAGCTCGACCGGCCCGACGCCGAGCAGGCCGGCATCGAGCTGCCGTTCCCCTGCGTCTGGGTCGCCCCCTGGACGCGCGCGGCCGGGATCGAGCCGTTGCGCCACAGCCTCGTGCTGACCGCGGTCACCCACGACGACCGGTTGCTCGACGACCTGCTCGCCGACCCTACGATCAGCAACCTCTACATCGGCGACCACCCGACGTACTGGATCGAGCCGGGCATCCCGCACGACGGCTACCTGGCCGACTTCCTCATGCGCACCAAGGCGGTCATCCGTGACTGAGAGCCAGGAGGTGGCGATGCCCACCGTCGAGGCATGGGCCGAGGCGTTCTCGCGGGCCACCGACAGCGACGCCGAGCTGGGCGCGCACGGGCGGCACTTCTCGTGCACGTACATGCTCGACATGGAGGACCGGCGGGTCATCGTCGACATGCACCGGGGCAAGGTCGAGTACATCAACGTCGACCCCGCGCCGCTCGACGCCTACCAGTTCGCCCTGCGCGCGCCCGCGGCGACGTGGCGCGGAATGGGCGAGCGCGTGCCCGCCCCGATGTTCCACGGGATCTGGGCGGCCTCGTTCCGCAAGGGCCTGACGATGGAGGGCGACCTGCTGGTCCTGATGCAGAACCTGCGCTGCCTGACGCGCCAGATCGAGATCCTCCGCGAGACCGGGGTCCCCGTCTAGGGCCGCCGGGAAAGGACGCGATGACGATGGCCAAGGGCCGAATCTCCCCAGTCACAGGGCACTACGTCACGATCGAGATCGACGATCCGGACCTCGGCGGCGAGTACAAGGTCTTCTACCTCGAGAACGGTGAGGGCCGCCCGCTGGTGTGCCAGCACACCGCCGGGTGCCACAACCACCAGTGGCGCGACCTGCTGGAGGACGCCGCGATCACGAAGGACTACCGGGTGATCGCCTACGACCTCCCGCGGCACGGCAAGTCCGATCCGCCCAACGACCGCGAGTGGTGGAAGGAGGAGTACGAGCTGACGGCGGACTTCTTCACGAGGTTCATCGTCGAGCTGTGCGACGCGCTCGAGCTCGAGGACCCGATCTTCATGGGCTCCTCGTTCGGCGGCAACGTCGCGCTGCAGCTCGCCTGGCGCTACCCCGAGCGCTTCGCCGGCGTCATCCCCGTCGAGGCGGCCGCCCACTCGCCCGGCTTCTTCCTCGACTGGTGGCAGCACACGCACGCCAACGCGGCGCAGGTGTGCGCGAGCGGCGTGTGGGACCTGATGGCGCCGCAGTCGCCCGACCAGGACCGCTGGAAGACGTGGTTCTACTACACGCAGGGCTCCGAGGCGTTCCGCGGCGACCTGTACTTCTACTCGGTCGATCACGACCTGCGCGACAAGCTCGAGGAGATCGACGGCGAGAAGTGCCCCGTGGTCATGACCACGGGCACCTACGACTACCTCACGACGCCGGCGATGACCGCGGCCACCGCCGCCAGGATCAGGGGCGCCGAGTTCATCGAGATGCAGGACATCGGGCATTTCCCGATGAGCGAGAACTACCCCGTGTTCCGGCAGTACCTCGTGCAGGCGCTCGAGCACATCGAGGCGCACCTCGGGGCGACGGTCTGAGCGCCGGCGACATGCCCTTCGCCCACAGCGGAGCCCTGCGCGTGTACTACGAGAGCGTCGGCCACGGTCCGGCCGTGCTGCTCATCCTCGGCCAGGGGATGTCGACGGACGCGGGCTGGCGGACCGTCGAGCGGCTCGCGGGACGGTTCCGCGTGCTCACGTTCGACAACCGCGACATGGGCCGCAGCGACCGCTCGCTGTGGCCGTACCTGGTGTCGCAGATGGCCAGCGACGCCGTCGCGGTGCTCGACGCGGCCGGCGAGGAGCGGGCGCACGTGTACGGGTTCTCGCTCGGCGGCATGGTCGCGCAGGAGCTCGCGCTGCGGCACCGCGACCGCGTCTGCGGGCTCGTGCTGGGAGCGACGACGCCGGGCGGGCCGCGCGCGATCCCGCAGGACCCGGAGGTGCTGACGTTCTTCTCCCGCGTCGGCGCCATGGGCCCGGAGGAAGCCGAGTGGGCGGCGGTGCCCTACAGCTACGGCGAGCGGACCCGACGGGCGAACGGCGAGCGCATCGCCGAGGACATCGAGCGCCGCCTGCGTCATCCGCCGGACGCCCTCGGCTACCTCCACCAGGTCGCGGCCGCCGCCGCGCACAGCACGTACGGCCGGCTCGGGGACATCGCCGCTCCCACGCTCGTCGTCCACGGCTGGCAGGACGTGATCCAGTCGCCCCTGAACGCGCGGGTGCTGGCGGACGCGATCCCCGGCGCGGAGCTGCGGCTGTGGCCGCGGGCCGGCCACCTGTACGTGACCGACGAGCCGGAGGCCGACTGCGCGGTCGCCCGCTTCCTCGAGCGCCACTCCAGGTCCGGAACGGGACGCGCGGCCGCGTCCGCGCGGACGGCCTGACGCATGGCGCTCCGGCGCCGTCCGGAAGGCCGGTGGCCGCCGTCCCCGTGGCCGGTTGGGCCAGTGACCGCTGGGCGCGAGGGTTGCGACGTGCCCGCAGCGACGAAGGAGAGCGCGTGACTTCCAATTCGCCGGTGATCCAGGTCGACGGGGTCCAGAAGAGCTTCGGGTCCACGACCGCGCTCGCCGGCGTCGACCTCGCGGTCGAGGGCGGGACGGTCCTCGCACTCCTCGGCCGCAACGGCGCCGGCAAGACGACGCTCGTCCGGATCCTGGCGACGCTGCTCACGCCGGACGCCGGCCGCGTGCGCCTCGCCGGCTTCGACGTCAAGCGCGACGCCCCCGTCGTGCGCTCGCTGATCGGCCTCGCCGGCCAGTTCGCGGCCGTCGACGCCACGCTGAGCGGCCGCGAGAACCTCGAGCTCGTGGGACGGCTGTACGGCGTGGGGCGCCGCGAGGCGCGGACGCGCGCCTACGAGGTGCTCGAGCGCCTCGGTCTCCTCGACGCCGGCGACCAGCTCGTGCGCACGTACTCCGGCGGGATGCGCCGCCGCCTCGACCTCGGCGCCAGCCTCGTCGGACGCCCGCTGGTGCTGATCATGGACGAGCCGAGCACCGGCCTGGACCCGCACGCCCGGATCGAGCTCTGGGGCCTGATCGACGAGCTGGTCGAGGACGGCACCACGCTGCTGCTGACGACGCAGTACCTGGAGGAGGCGGACCGGCTGGCGCATCGCGTCGCCGTGATCGATCGCGGGAACCTGATCGCCGAGGGCACCCCGGATGCGCTCAAGCAGCGCGTCGGCGGCGACGTCCTCGAGGTGCGGCCGACCCGCTCGGCCGACCTCGAGCGGCTCGTGGGCCTGCTCGACGGGCTCGGATCCGGTCAGCCGGTGGCCGACGTCCGCGATGAGCGCGTGACGCTCCCGACGGCCCAGCGCGTGGAGACGCTGCTCATGGCCGCCCGCCGCATCGAGGAGGCCGGCGTCGCCGTCGCCGACATCGCCGTCCGCCGGCCGTCGCTCGACGACGTCTTCCTGAGCTTGACGGGCCCCGGGGGCGCCCCGCCACTGGAAAGACCGCGGCAGATGCCGGGGGAATCCCCGGCATCGCAGGCGCCGGAGTTCCGGCGGGCGACGGCATGAGCGCGCGCTCATCCCACGCGGTCATCGTCCGCCCGCGCCCCCGCGGGGTCTTCACGTTCGTGCCCGACACGCTGCTGCTGACGCGCCGGCACCTGCTGCGCACCGCGCGCACGCCGCAGATCATCGTGCTCTCCGCGATCACGCCGATCATGTTCGTGCTGCTCTTTCGCTACGTGTTCGGCGGCGCGATCCACGTCCCGGGCTACGCCAGCTACGTCGATTACCTGATGGCGGGCATCATCGTGCAGACCGCGCTGTTCGGCGGCTCGTCCTCCGCGGTCGGGGTGGCCGAGGAGCTCTCCGAGGGCATCACCGACCGCTTCCGCTCGCTGCCGACCAACCGCGCGGCGATCCTCGCGTCGCGCACGCTCGCCGACATGATCCGCCTCACGTACACGATGGCCCTCGTGGTGACCGTCGGCCTGCTGGTCGGCTTTCGCATCCACACAGGCGTGACGGAGACGATCGCGGCCTTCGGGATCGCGGTGCTGTTCGGCTATAGCTGCGCCTGGCTGTTCACGCTCCTGGGCCTGCTCGTACGCGACGCGGAAACCGCCGCGCTCGCCGGCTTCATGCTGACGTTCCCGCTCGTCTTCGCGTCGTCGGCGTTCACGTCCACGGCCACCATGCCGGACTGGCTGCGCACGTTCGCCGACGCACAGCCGGTCACCCAGGTCGCGAACGCGCTGCGCGCGCTCCTGAACGGCGGCGCGGCCGGGCCCGCCGTGCTCCACGCGCTCGCGTGGTCGGCGGGCATCCTGATCGTCGCCGCGCTGCTCTCCACGTGGCGCTTCCGCAAGGGCTGACCCGTGCGATGATGGCCGCCTCCCCACGGGTCGACCCGTTCCGAGCGAGCTACGCCGTTCCGGTCGCGGGCGGCCAGTTGCACGTCGCCCGCGCGGGCCCGGCGCCGGGCGACGCCGACGCGGTCGTGCTGGCGGTCCACGGAATCACGGCGTCGCACGCGGCCTGGCGCGGCGCGGTGCGCGCGCTGCTCGAGCGGACCGACGCCTGCGTGCTGGCGCCCGACCTGCGCGGGCGCGGACGCAGCGCGCAACTCCCGCCGCACGACCGCTTCGACGCCCACGTCGACGACCTCGTCGCCGTGCTCGACCGGCTCGGCGTCGAGCGTGCGCTGCTGGCGGGCCACTCGATGGGCGCCTACGTCGTCGCCCGCCTGGCGGCGGACCATCCGGACAGGGCGTCCGGCGTGGTGCTCGTCGACGGCGGCCTGCCGCTCCCCCCGCTCCGCGCGGACCAAGATCCCGACGAGGTGCTCGAGAAGACGCTCGGCCCGGCGCTCGCGCGGCTGCCCATGACGTTCGAGTCGGCCGAGCGCTACGTCGAGTTCTGGCGCGGGCACCCGGCCTTTCGCGATGCGTGGAACGACGACATCGACGCGTACGCCCGCGCGGATCTCAGCAGCGGCCCGGGGCCGCTGCGGAGCGTGACGTCGGAGGCGGCCGCCCGCGTGGACGGCGCCGCGCTGCTCCTCGACGTGCCGACGCGCACCGCCCTCGAGCGCGTCCGCGCGCCGATCCAGCTGCTGCGGGCGCCGCGCGGGCTCCTGGACGACGAGCAGGTGATGATCTCCGACTCGGTGCTCGAGGACTTCCTCGCGAAGCGGCCAGACGTCCACACCGAGCTGATCGAGGACGTCAACCACTACACGATCCTGATGGGCGCGGGCGCGCCAACCGTCGCGGCCGCCATCGCACGCGGACTCGCGGCGGGCCCGACCGGCGGCGGCTCCGCCCGGCCTGATCGGGACGAGCGAGCAGGCTCGCGATGACCGGTGCGCGCTCGTCGGTCGAGTGGCCGCGCCGGGCGTACAATCGGGTGTTGCATCGCATGCCCCCCGAAGACGACATGGTCCGGACGCCCAGGCGGCGTCGCGGCCGGTCAGCTCACCAGCTGCGTCACCGCGTTGTTCGTCGTTCCCGGGGGCGCGATTGACATGCGCGACACGGTGACCACCGCTCGTCTGTCGCGCGTCGTTCGCTACCGGCGCTGCGAGCGCGCGGTGCTCGACCGCCTGCTCGACGACCTGCGAGCCGGGAGCAGCGGCGTCCTGGTCGTGCGCGGCGAGTCGGGGATCGGCAAGACCGCGCTGCTGGAGTACGCGGTCGAGCGTGCGTCCGGGTGCCGGATCGCCCGGGTGACCGGCGCGGAATCCGAGATGGAGCCGGCATTCGCCGGCCTCCACCGGCTGTGCCGCCCGATGCTCGATCGGCTCGACACGCTGCCCGCTCCCCAGCGCGACGCGCTCAGCGCTGCGTTCGGCCTGGGCGGCGGCGTGGCGCCGGACCGCTTCCTGGTCGGTCTGGCGGCACTGGACCTGCTGTCCGAGGTGGCCGTCGAGCAGCCCGTGCTGTGCGTGATCGACGACGCGCAGTGGCTGGACGCGGAGTCCGCGCAGGCGCTGGCATTCGTCGCCGACCGGGTGGACGGGGCCGACTCGGTCGCGCTGCTCTTCGCGGTCCGTGAGCCGATGGACGAGCTCACCGGGTTGCCGGAGCTCGTCGTCGAGGGGCTGTGCCCCGGCGACGCGCGCGAGCTCTTGAAGTCGGCGATCGACGGGGGCCTGGACGACCGGGTGCTGGACCAGGTCGTCGCGGAGACGCACGGCAACCCGCTGGCGCTGCTCGAGCTCCCGCGCGACCGGTCGCCGGCCGAGCTGGCCGGCGGCTTCAGGCGGCCCGCCGTGGCGCCGCTCTCGAGCCAGATCGAGGAGAGCTTCATCCGGCGGTTGGACATGCTGCCGGACGAGACCCAGCGGCTGATGCTGGTGGCGGCCGCCGAGCCGCTCGGCGAGCCGCGGCTGCTGTGGCGCGCGGCCGGGCTGCTCGGCGTCCACCCCGGCGCGGCCGCCGGCGCCCAGGCGGCGGGGCTGCTCGAGCCCGGCGCGCGGGTCCGCTTCCGCCATCCGCTCGTGCGCTCGGCGGTGTACCGGGCGGCGCCGCCGGCCGCACGGCGACACGCGCACCAGGCGCTCGCCGACGCGACCGACCCGAAGGTCGACCCGGATCGGCGGGCCTGGCACCGCGCGGCAGCGGCGCCGGACCGGGACCAGGACGTGGCGGACGAGCTCGAGCGCTCGGCCGGACGCGCGCAGCGGCGCGGCGGGTTCGCAGCCGCCGCCGCGCTCCTCGAGCGGGCCGCCACGCTCACGCCCCACCCCGTGCGCCGCGCCCGGCGCGCGCTCGCGGCCGCGCAGGCCAAGTACCAGGCCGGCGCCCCGGACGAGGCGGCGAAG
>Ga0193742_1000980_pt1 | contig 18005 bp, 13 predicted proteins | sample L2c1metaG_FD_165511 | JGI IMG/M metagenome (GOLD analysis project Ga0193742, IMG submission 165511) | Soil microbial communities from a riparian zone of the East river system, Colorado, United States - L2c1 | ecosystem: Environmental > Terrestrial > Soil > Riparian zone | place: USA: East River... | reverse complement strand
GTGAACGGCAACGTGATCAGCGGCATCCGCGGCTCCGCCACCTCCTTCCTTCTGGATGGAGTCGACGTGAGCGAACAGCATCAGGGAGGTACCTTCATCCAGACCTCGATTGATGCCTTGCAGGAATTCTCGGTTCAGCAGAGTCCCTACTCGGCCGAGTTCAACCGGGGTGGAGCGTTCTTCAACGCGACAACCAAGAGTGGAACCAATCAATATCATGGCGGCGTCTTCGAGTTCATCCGCAACGACAAGCTCGATGCTCGCAACTATTTCGCGCTGACCCGGCAGATTTTGAAGCGTAATCAGTTTGGCGGCGATCTCGGCGGTCCGTTGACGATCCCGCATCTGTACAAGGGCAGGGACAGAACATTTTTCTTCCTCGACTACGAGGGCCAGCGGCTGCGCCAGGGCCTCGTCTTCAATGACATCGTGGCCAGCCAGGCGAAACGGGATGGAAATTTTACCGGCGGCGCACCAATCTATGATCCGCTGACGACGCGAACTGTAAACGGAAAAGTCATCCGCGACCAGTTCCCAGGCAATATCATTCCTTCGTCGCGGCTTTCGCCACAAGCACAGGCTATCCAGAACTACTTTCCGACTCCCAATAACTCAACGGGAACGGCCAGCTTTGTACCGTCGCAGGCCATCGACTGGGATCAATTTACGGTCCGAATCGACGACCAGATCAACAAGTCAAACCGCCTCTTTGCGCGATGGATCTACATCACGAATCGAGAGACGGATCCAAATGCTTCGCCTCAGCTGGGCACAGCAAGCCTGACCTCAATCGGACAGGATATTGCAGTAGGATTGGTCACAAACATTGGTCCGAACAAGGTGAATGAAGCCAGAATCCACTATCTTCCGAGTCATGTTCGACTGTCTGCCTTTCTGCAGGGTCCGGACTGGAACGGACGCTTCGGAGTGGCAGGACTCTCTGAGCAACTTCGACCCGGGGTAGGTGGGGCCTTTCCGGACTACACGCTGAGCGGCTATACCTCCATCCAGGGTTCAGCCTTCGATCAGCGGCCGAAGTCTCAGGACCGGAAAGCCATAGAGGGCACAGAGAACTTTACGATCCTTAAGGGGCGCCAATCGATCAAATTTGGCACGCTGATCCGGTACTACCAATGGCTTGGATACGACAGTGAGCAATTTGCAGGGCAGTTCACCTTCAGTGGCTCTGAAACCAACAACCCAAGCGCTACAGACGCAAATGGCAATCCCGTTTCGGCCGGCGGCGACGCTTATGCTGATTTCATGCTGGGACTTCCCTCCTCAATCCAGCGCGCGTATCCGGCGCAAAACTTTGGCGGTCAGCAAACGTACTACCAGTTCTTCGCCCAGGACGATATTCGATTCAGCGCCAAGCTCACCGTCAATGCAGGCATACGGTACGAGTACTCGCCCTGGCTGAACGGATACAAGGGACAGGTTGGCACCTTCATCCCATCCCTGTCGAAGCCGATCGTCGTGGGGGGAACAGGATCAGTACCGGACCTGAGCTCTCAGGTTGCTGCCCCGGCTGCATACCAGTTCTTCGGCCAGTATATTCAGACGGCAGCAACAGCAGGCCTGCCGCAAAACCTAACCTACACGGATAAACATCAGTGGGGTCCGCGGATCGGCTTCGCGTATTCGGCATCTCCGAAGACCGTGGTCCGCGGAGGCTTCGGCATGTTCTACGAGCCTGAAGGGAGCGGCGGACGCGTGAATCTGAACATGCTGCCGTTCCGCCTGAATGAGGTGGTAAATCAGACACAGAACGTCGTGCCCACCCGAAACCTTGGGAACTTCTTCCTGGGAACGGCACTCGGTTCAGCACAGGCAAACCCAACCCTGGTCCCCTCCAAGCTGCATATGAATATGGGATACAACGAACACTACAGCCTCGGAGTGCAGCAGCAATTAAGTTCGCACGATGTCCTGGAGGTTGCATACGTTGGGAATCATGGCGTTGACCTGAACGGTACGAACGATTTCAACGACCCCGATCCAGGCCCCGGTCCGATCCAGGCGCGACGTCCCTATCAGCCTTGGGGCACGATCTCCTACAACACCCAGGACACCTCCACGAACTACAACTCCCTGCAGGCAAAACTGGAGCATCGCGAGAGCCATGGACTGCAGTTGTTGGTCGCCTACACCTATTCGAAATTCATGCAGTTCAACCAGTCTCCAGCGTTAGGAGGAAATACGGGCTATGAGTATGCCGTGTCGCCATACGACGTTCCGCAGAATCTGGCGATGAGCGGAAGCTACAAGCTTCCGGTCGGCCACGGACGATCCTTTCTCAATCAATCGAATGCCGTGGTGAACGGTGTACTTGGTGGCTGGCAACTGCAATCAATTGTGGTGCTGCGTAGCGGCGTGCCCTACACGCCGGTAATCTCCAGCGATCGTGCGAACACGGGCGTTGGGAGCCAGAGGCCAAATCTCAACCCGGCGGGTGGTAACCCGAACTTCAAGAGATCGCTCTCGCAGTGGTTCGATCAGAGCCGCTACGTTCAGCCTGGCCTCTATACCTACGGAATTGTGCGGGCAAACTCCCTAAGGTCAGATATGACTCGTCAGTTCGATGCCTCCATCTTCAAAGACTTCGCCATGCCGCACGAAAGTGTGCTCTCCTTCCGCGCCGAGTTTTTCAATATCTCCAATACGACCAGCTTCAATCCACCAAACGTAAACGCTCCCTCAGCCGCGACCACCGCCCCCGTCGATGCCGCCAGCGGAGCTCGCATCATCGGCACCTCGATCCCCTCGCGTGATATTCAGTTCGCGCTCAAGTACAACTTCTAACTAGGAGAGCCGGAAAATGACGGTCGAAACGAACGGGGCGATCAGGGCCTTAGTAGCAGGTGCGATAGCGCTGCAAGCAGCTTTGAGCATGGCTCAGGGAACAGTTCCTGAGCCTCTCCCTGCTTCCTCTCAAACCCCTGTAACGATTCAGATCGACCTCAACCAGACCATCGGGCCCTACAAACCCATCTACAGCTGGTTTGGCTACGACGAAGCCAACTACACCACGATGCGCCATGGCAAAGAGCTGCTCGGCGAGTTGCATGCCCTCAGTCCTGTGCCGGTCTATATCCGTGTTCACCATCTGCTTACCTCCGGCGATGGCAAGGCCGAGCTGAAGTTCAGCTCGACGAATGTCTATACCGAAGACGTCCATGGCAAACCGGTCTATGACTTCACCCTCCTCGATGGCATCTTCGATGCATACAAGGCTGCGGGAGTAAAACCGATGGTAGAACTCGGCTTCATGCCCAAGGATCTTGCAGCCGATCTTCCCAACCGCCACGAGCCGTATCAGGTTCACTACCCGCAGTCCGCGATCTCGGGCAAGTCCAACAATCCGCCCAAGGACTACAAAAAATGGGGAGACCTGGCCCGCGCCGTCACCGCCCATCTTGCCGAGCGCTATGGCAGCAGCGAGGTCCTTACCTGGTACTTTGAGGTCTGGAACGAACCCGACATCGACTACTGGCACACTACACCCGAAGAATACTGGAAGCTCTATGACTATGCCGTGTCCGGCGTTCGCGCCGCCCTGCCAGGTGCTAAAGTAGGCGGACCCGCCACCACCAGCCCGCACAACGCAAAGGCAAATACATTCCTTACCAATTTCCTCGAGCACGTAAACACAGGAAAGAGTGCGGCCGATGGTAACCTCATCCCCATCGACTTCATCTCCTTTCATGCGAAAGGCCTTCCCACCATCGACAACGGCAAGGTCACCATGGGAATTCAACGTGAGCTCGACGATGCGGACAAAGGCTTCGAGACCATCGCAAAGTTTCCCCGCTTCAAAAATCTGCCCATCATTATCAGCGAGGCCGATCCGGAGGGCTGCGCCGCATGCTCCTCAAAAGTTAATCCGGCAAACAACTATCGCAACGGCACCCTCTACCCCGCTTACACCGCAGCAGCCTTCAAGGGACTCTTCGAGCTCCAGGATCGTCACTCCGTCAACCTCCTTGCCATGTTGAGCTGGGCCTTCGAGTTCGAGGACAAAGACTACTTTGAAGGCTTCCGTTCGCTCGCCACCAACGGTGTCGATAAACCTGTGCTCAATGTCTTCCGCATGTTCGGGCTCATGTCCGGCAACCGCGTCAAGACCACCAGCAGTGGCATCGTTCCGCTGGACAATCTCCTCACCTCCGGTGTCCGCCAGTCTCCAGACATCGATGCCTTCGCCACGCGGGCCGATAAAGAGGCAGCCGTCCTCGTCTGGAACTATCATGACGTCAATCAGCCCGCCGAAGCATCGCCCACCACAGTCACGATCTCCGGAATTCCCTCAGGCGTGCACCGCGTCCTGCTGCAGCACTTCCGCATTGATGACACACATAGCAATGCCTACACCGTCTGGCAGCATATGGGTTCCCCACAACACCCAACCTCGCAGCAGTACGCTAAGTTGCAGACAGCAGGCCAACTTCAGCTCTTCACTTCGCCGCGCTGGGTCGAGGTCAACGACGGCCAGGTTAAAATCACCACTGAGATGCCTCGACAGGGCATCTCCCTTCTCCATTTGACATGGTAGATCGATACCTGTGATGAAGCGATCGGGCATCTCAACCGGACTCACCTCCGACAGGCTCTCCAGAAGCGGCTTCGACCGCCGCTGGTACCCGATCGCGCTCGTCACCGCCGCCATTGCGATCAGTTATTTTGACCGTCAGACCCTGCCCGTTGCGATCGCTGCAATTCAGCACAACATTCCCATCTCCAATCAGCAGTTTTCCTATCTGCAGACTGCCTTTCTCCTCTCCTACGCTGCGCTCTACATTGGAGGCGGACGTCTTCTCGACCGCCTTGGCACGCGGCGCGGCTTTCTTCTCATCATGCTCTGGTGGTCCCTCGCCTGTGCCCTTCACGGGCTCGCATCCGGATTCGGTCTGCTGCTCGCAGCCCGCTTTCTCCTTGGTATGGGCGAGGGAGGAGGCTTCCCTGCCGCGGTTCGCGTCGTCGCCGAATGGATTCCCCCCGAACAGCGCGCCACCGCCGTCGGGATCATCAACGCCGGAACCGCTGTCGGCTCCGTTCTCGCGCCCCCGCTCATCGGCTTCGTCATTCTGCACAGTGGCTGGCGAGCCGTCTTCTTCATCTCCGGAGCCATCGGGATCGTGTGGGTGCTCTGGTGGGCCGTATCCTATCGCAACTACGACATAACTCTGTCAGACAATACGCTCGAGGCTCGTCTCGTTGCCCGACAGCTCGGCATCGGCGAGCTCCTGCGTTTTCGCAACGTGCAGACGATCGTTTTCGCCAAATTCATGAGCGACTCCGCCTGGTACTTCCTGCTCTTCTGGCTGCCCAAATATCTCTACGATGCTCGCCACTTCGACGTAAAGCAGGTCAGTTACTACGCCTGGATCCCATACGCTGCCTCTGGGGTCGGCAGCTTCCTCGGAGGCCTTTTTTCCAGTTGGCTCCTGACCCACGGCTACTCGCTCGATAAGGCGCGCAAGATCGCACTCGGCCTAAGCGCCCTCTTCATGCCTGTCGTCATGTTTGTTCCATTGGTGCCGGTTCAGCTTGCTATCCTGCTCTTCAGCATCGCCTTCTTCTGTCAGCAGTCCTGGTCGGGGCTCATCATGACTCTTCCCGCAGACATCTTTCCTCTCTCCGCCGTTGGCACCGTCTCCGGGTTCGTAGGCTTCGGCGGAGCCATCGGAGGCGCTATCTTCGGTATCGTCGCAGGATATCTACTCGGCCACGGCTTCGGGTATGGAACCCTCTTTGTCCTCGTTGGAACATTTCACCTCATCGGCTTCCTTGCCATCCTCCTCTTCGGTGGCAGGATTCAACCCCTCCGCAGTCACGACCTCCTGGAGAGAGAAAGCACCCTATGAAGATCACCGAAATCCGCACGCGCGTCGTTCAATGGGAAGGCAAAACAATCCCGCTCCCGCCACACTTCTGCACTAACCCAATGGATCTCGTCAGCTATCGCTCTGCCTCCATGGGCAACTTTGCCTTTCATGGCTGGGTGCTGGTCGAGATCTTCACTGACACCGGTCTGGTCGGCCTCGGTAACGCAGCGCTCTCCCCTCTCGTCACCAAATCTCTCATCGATACCTACCTCAAACCCGTCCTCCTCGGCGCCGATCCATGGGACATCGAATTCCTCTGGCAGCAGATGTATCGCCGCACAATGGCCTTCGGTCGCAAGGGCGTTGCCATGACCGCGATCTCCGCCGTCGATATCGCGCTCTGGGATCTTCTCGGCAAGGATGCGAAACAGCCTGTCTATCGGCTGCTCGGAGGCCGGACCAAGGAGCGCATTCCCGTCTACGCCAGCCGCCTCTACTCCATGCCGCTCGACGAGCTGCGCGCCGAAGCCCAGCGCTATAAAGACGAAGGCTACAAGGCCATGAAGCTCCGCTATGGATGGGGCCCGCTTGACGGTCGCGAAGGCATGATGAAGAACGTCGAGCTCGTTCGCACGGTGCGTGAAGTCATCGGCGAGAGCATCGACCTCATGACCGACGCCTATATGGGCTGGACCCTCGACTACGCCAAACGCATGCTCCCCCTCATCGAATCCTTCGGCATCCGGTGGCTCGAAGAACCCGTCATCCCCGACGACACCCGTGGCTACAAAGAGCTCAAGAGCTATGGCCGTGTCCCCATCGCCGGTGGCGAACACGAGTTCACCCTCTTCGGCTTTCGCGATCTGCTCGAAGACAACGCCCTCGACTACATTCAGTTCGATACCAACCGCGTCGGCGGAATCAGCCAGGCTCGCAAGATCTGCGCCCTCGCCGAATCCTTTCAGGTCCCCGTCGTCCCCCATGCGGGCCAGATGCACAACTATCACGTCACCATGGCCAGTCTCAATGCCCCCATCTCCGAGTTCTTCCCGAAGGTCGATGTCGAGGTTGGCAATGAACTCTTCTGGTACATCTTCGATGGCGAGCCCGTTCCTACTGACGGTTACATCGACCTTGACGAGAACACCCCGGGCCTCGGCCTCACCGTGAACGAAGAGTCCTTGAAGCGCTTCACGGTAATCGGATAAGGAGACTGCCATGGCCATACATCTTGTACAGATCAGCGACGGCTCTACTCGTCGCGTCGCCCTCGTTGACGAGCCCCAGCTCCGCTGCCTCACCAACGTCACCTCCATCTACGAACTCACACAGCGATGCCTCCAGAGCTGGCAATCCATGAACGAGCAGGCACGCGTCCTCGCCATCGGTGAGGTCCTCTCCTACGATGAGGTGTACGAGGGCCGTTCCGCCTGGCGCCTGCTCTCCCCCATCGACATTCCCGGCGAGCCTTCGCGTCTGCTGGTCGCAGGCACCGGCCTCACCCATCTCGGGAGCGCGCGCCAACGACAGGCCATGCACCTCGCAAATCAGAGGGAGCCTAAGAAAGAAGAGGTACTCACCGACTCCATGCGCATGTTCCAGTGGGGAGTCGAACAGGGGCGCCCTCCCGCAGGAGTCATCGGCATCGCCCCCGAATGGTTCTACAAAGGCGACGGCTCTATGCTCAGGGCTCCATTCGAATCCCTCGATATCCCGTCCCACGGCGAGGATGGCGGTGAAGAAGCGGAGCTCGCAGGCGTCTATATCATCGCGGCCGATGGTGTTCCCTTTCGCATAGGCATCGCACAGGGCAACGAGTTCTCCGATCACAAATTCGAAAAACGGAACTATCTCAATCTTGCAGGCTCCAAGCTCCGCACCTGCAGCCTCGGCCCTGAGCTCGTTCTCGGCGCTGACTTCACCGATATCGCGGGCGAAGTTCGCATCGAGCGCGACGGAGCCACCCTCTGGCACAAAAACATCTCGAGCGGCGAGCAGAATATGTGTCACAGCCTCGCCAACCTCGAACATCACCACTTCAAGTTCGCAGGCCACCGTCAGCCAGGCGCCATTCATGTTCACTTCTACGGAGCCGACGCGCTATCCTTCGGCGACGGTATCATCCTTCGCGAAGGCGATATCGCTGAAGTCCGCTTCGATGGTTTTGGCCGCCCGCTTCGAAATCCCATTCGCGAAGAGCTAAAGTCGAATCAGCCCGTCCGCGTCCACTCTCTTGCGTAACGCGGCCCAAAGGAGACTCCATGGAAAAAACTTCCGTAGCATTGCTTGGCCTCGGCATCATGGGCAGCGGAATGGCCGCGAATCTGCTAAAGGCTGGCTTCCCGCTCATCGTTTATAACCGCACCGCAGCCAAAGCCAAACCCTTTGCCGCTCAGGGCGCGCGCATCGCTCACACCCCAGCCGAGGCCGTTCAGGGAGCGCAGGTCATCCTGTCTATGCTCTCCGACGACAACGCCTCACGTGAGGCCTGGACCGGACCCAACGGCGCACTCGCCGCCGCTGATCCCGGAGCCATCCTCATCGAATCCAGTACTGCAAGCCCTGGCTGGATCGCCGAACTTGCGCACCTCGCCGGCAATCGCAACCTCGAGCTCCTCGACGCTCCTGTCACCGGCAGCCGAACCCAGGCCGAAGGCGGCAAACTCAAATTTCTGGTTGGCAGCTCGGAACAGGCTCTCTCCAAAGTCACGCCCATCCTTCAAGCCATGAGCAGCGAGATCATTCATCTCGGCCCCATCACCAGCGGCGCGAAGATGAAGCTCCTGAATAACTTTCTCTGTGGTGTCCAGATCGCATCGCTCGCTGAAGGAATCGTCTGGCTGGAGCATAGCGGTCTTGACCGCGACAAGGCTCTCACGGTCCTCAAGACCGGCGCTCCCGGCAGTCCACTTCTCTCCAACATCTCTGACCGCATGATGAGCGGTGAAGACACCGTCAACTTTCTCCTCAGCCTCATGGCTAAAGACCTCTCCTACGCTCACGCCGCAGCCGCCCAGAACGGCGTTGACCTCACCACGGCGACGAACGCCAAACAACTCTTCGACCGCGCCGCTGCAGCGGGCTACGCTGACCGCGACATGTCCGCGGTTGTCGAAGTTCTCCGTCACCACGAAAAACCATAACTCCCCGTTCTCCGAGGAACCACCGTGCACCAGAACCTGTCTGAACCTCGCCCGTCATTTATCAGCCGCGTCCTAAATAAGAACCATCTGCTTCATCTCGCGCTATTTGCCTGCTGCATCCCATGCGTCGCGCAGAACTTATCCCTGCCGGCTTATCTCGATCCCTCCCGCCCGATCGACGAACGCGTCGCCGATCTCATCGGCCGCCTCACCCTCGAAGAGAAGGCTGCGCAACTCAATCATCTGAACAATGGCATCCCACGCCTCAGTATTCCCATGTGGGGTGGCTGGAACCAGACCCTCCACGGCGTCTGGTCCAAAGAATCCACCACGCTCTTTCCCGCTCCCATCGCCATGGGAGCCACCTGGGATCCTGCTCTCGTCCATACCATCGCCGATGCCATGTCCGATGAGGCACGCGCTCTCTATAACAGCGGAGCCCAGGGTCCGCGTTCGCGCCACGGACTCGTCTATCGCTCTCCCGTCATCAATCTCGTCCGCGATCCTCGCTGGGGACGCATCCAGGAGGTCTTCAGCGAAGATCCCTACCTCACCGGCCAGATGGGAGTCGCCTACGTTCGAGGCCTGCAGGGCGATGACCTCAACCACCTCAAACTCGCAGCCACCATCAAGCACTACGCCGTCTATAACGTGGAGGCCGGTCGACAACACCTCAATGCCCAGGTCGACGATCGCAACCTGAACGAATACTGGCTCGCACAATGGAAGACAGTCGTGACCCAGGCTCATCCCCAGTCCCTCATGTCCTCCTATAACGCTGTCAATGGCACACCCGACGCCGTCAACCATCTCCTTCTCACCGACATTCTCCGCGGCCAGTGGGGCTTTGACGGCTTCGTGACGGACGATCTCGGCGCCGTTGCCCTTCTCACCGGCACCCGAAAAGGTTCCAACGAAGTCGGCCAGCGCCTCACCGAAGATCCTGTCGAGGCAACCGCTCTCGCGATTAAAGCTGGCAACGACTCCGACGATACCGAGTTCGAAACCAATATCCCTCTCGCCGTTAAACGCGGTCTGCTCACAACGGCTGACGTCGACCGCGCCCTCGCTCGCGTTCTTCGTGTCGGCTTCCGGCTCAACGTCTTCGATCCGCCTGGATCAAGTCCCTACAGTAAGCTCTCTCCATCTGCCATTCGCTCTCCGGAGCATCTCGATCTCGCTCTCAAGACCGCCGAAGAATCCATCACCCTCCTAAGTAATCGCAACAACTTCCTGCCTCTACATCAGGATCAAACACATTCCATCGCCGTCATCGGTCCCGCCGGCGATCAGGACTACGAGACCGGCAACTACTACGGCACACCCGCCCGAAAGATTGGCCCGCTTGCCGGTCTGCGTCAGCTTCTCGGTTCCGGAGTAAAGGTGGAATATGAGAAGGGAGCAGGCTTCAACGACGCCGCCGATCCCTCTGCCATCCAGCGCGCAGCAGATCTTGCCCGCAGATCCGACGTTGCCCTCCTCTTTCTCGGCACTGACTTAAAGATCGAAGCTGAAGGCCGCGATCGTCGCAATCTCGACCTCCCGGGCGCGCAGGAACAGCTTCTTGAAGCCGTCTTTGCCGCCAATCCCAAAACCATTTTGGTCCTTATGAACGCTGGCCCGCTCGCCGTCACCTGGGCAAACGACCATCTGCCCGCCATCCTCGATGCATGGTATCCCGGCGAAGCAGGGGGAATCGCCATCGCCCGCACCCTGTTCGGCAAAGCGAATCCCGGCGGCCACCTTCCGTATACGGTCTTCGCCAGCCTCGACGGAGTCCCTCCCCAGAACGAGTACGACATCTCCAAAGGCTTCACCTATCTCTACTTCAAAGGTAACCCTCTCTACGCCTTCGGCCACGGCCTCAGTTATACGCATTTCCTTTACAGCAATCTCAAACTCTCCTCCAACTCCGGCTCATCTTCCGATGTCGTCCAGGTCACCTTCGACCTGAAGAACACGGGTGATCGCGAAGGCGCCGAAGTCGTACAGCTCTACACTCACCAGCAGAAGAGCAGCACCTATCAGCCGATTCAGAGCCTGAGAGCATTCGAGCGTGTCACTCTCCAACCCGGTGAAACGAAGCACATCCTGTTGCCCCTTCCTCTATCTCAGCTCGCTTTTTACGATATCGGCACCCACACCTTTCGTGTCGAGCCAGGCAACTTCGACGTTATGATTGGCTCTGCCTCCGACGACATTCGCCTCCGCTCTCATCTCGAGGTAAGCAGCACTCCATAAACTCCAATCCCGAGGAACTCATGAAGATCGCCTCTGCCTTGATCGCCGCTTGCACGCTGCTGTATGGAACTACTCTGCCGGCCCAGAAGACCACCGTCCTCGCCATCAATCCCGCCGCGCCTATCGCGACTGTCAGCCCCACGCTCTATGGCCTGATGACTGAAGAGATCAACTACTCCTATGACGGCGGCCTCTACCCGGAGATGGTGCGCAATCGGGCCTTCAACGCAAACCGCCACGGACTCGAAGCCTGGCCCGCCTTCACCCACGGAGACGCCCTCGTCAAGCGAGAGTGGGACCCCTCCAACGGCCCGAGCAAAGCTTTATCAGGCAGTCTGAAGATGATCATCACACAACCCTCCGGCACCGGCGAGGCTGGCGTCGCCAACAGCGGATTCTGGGGTATGGCGGTCCGTCCCGGCACAACCTATGCCGGGACGTTCTATGCGAAATCGGAGGGAGTCGGCCCCGCACACATGCGGCTCGTCGCAGATGACACCGGAGCCGTCCTGACGCAGGCGACCGTAGAGACAAAGGACGGAGATTGGCAGCAATACCACTACACCCTGAAGACCGGCCCAGGTGTGAAGGTCGGCTCGAAAAATCATCTGGAGATCACCTTCGCAAAATCCGGCACCGTCTGGATGCAGCTCATCTCGCTCTTTCCTCCGACCTTCAACGATCGCCCCTACGGCAATCGCCCCGATCTGATCGAGATGATGGCGGCCATGAAGCCACACTTCCTGCGCCTGCCCGGCGGCAACTATCTTGAAGGGGACTTCATTCGCGAGCGCTTCAACTGGAAAGAGACCATCGGCCCTCTCGTTGATCGCCCCACGCACCGCAGTCCATGGAACTATCAGTCCAGCGACGGCATGGGGCTGCTCGAATTCCTGGAGTGGTGCGAAGACCTGAAAGTTGAACCGGTGCTAGCCGTCTATGCAGGCTATTCGTTGAAGGGCGAACATGTCGCTCCCGGTCCCGCTCTCGAACCCTACGTTCAGGAGGCGCTCGACGAGATCGAATACGTCGCTGGCGACACCTCCACCAAGTGGGGCGCAATTCGTGCCCGCGACGGCCATCCGGCTCCCTTTGCCTTTCACTACATCGAAATCGGAAATGAAGATTTCTTCGATAAGTCAGGCAGCTATGACGGTCGCTTTGATCAGTACGCCAAAGCGATTCGCGCAAAATATCCGCAGTACAAGCTGATCGCAACCACTCCGGTAAAAACGGGCAGCCCGGATATGATCGACGATCATTACTATAGAACGCCTGCCGAGTTCTTCGAGATGGTCCATCACTACGACAACTACGATCGCAAAGGGCCGAAGATCTTCGTAGGCGAGTGGGCCACGAGAACCGGCTCCCCCACTCCGGACTTCGGCGCTGCGCTGGGCGATGCCGCATGGATGACCAGCATGGAACGCAACAGCGATGTCATCCTCATGGCCAGCTACGCTCCTCTGTTCACCAACGTCAATCCGGGCGGCATGCAGTGGGCGACCGATCTCATCGGATACGATGCTCTTTCCGCCTATCCCTCGCCGGCCTACTGGGCTCAGGTGCTCTTCGGCAATCATCTCGGCGACCATACGGTCCAGAGCAGCGTGACCAACGCAAGCCCTCTTCTATTCTGGTCCGCCACCGTATCGACTCAGGCAAAGGTCCTGCACCTGAAGCTCGTAAACGCAACCGACCAATCGCAACCCATGATCCTCAACATCGCCAATATAGCCCCTGGCAATGCCACTTCCTACGTCCTGCACGCAGCCACCCGCTTCGCGACGAATTCCATACAACAACCCAACGCAATTAAGCCTGTCAAATCCTCGGTCAAAGTTGCAGGCAAAGACTGGTTACATCCCTTGCCGCCAAACACGATTGAAGTGCTCGATATTCCGATCCGCTGACGCAGTCAGCCATCTCGGAATCAAAATAGTTCTTCGCAAAAGCCCGGCCATCGATGACGATCCCTATCCGATGGTCGGGCTTTTGCATGCTTGCTGCGCTTACATCGTAGCGAGCGATTCGCGTACCTGTTTTGCGGTCCTCACCATTCCCTCCAGGGCTTGGCCAACTTCCTCCCACCCTCGAGTCTTCAGGCCGCAATCCGGATTGACCCAGAGCTGCTGAGGCGTCAATACCTCCAGGGCTCTGTTCAATAGATCTTCCATCTCTTTATCCCCTGGAACGCGTGGCGAGTGGATATCGTAGACACCCGGACCGATCTCATTGGGATAACGCACGCGATGAAAGGCATCGAGCAGCTCCATGCGCGACCGTGAGCATTCAATCGAAATCACATCCGCATCCATTCTCACAATCGCGTCCATAATGTCATTGAACTCCGAATAACACATATGCGTATGGATCTGCGTCGTATCCTTTACTCCCGAAGAGGCCAGCCGGAACGCGTCCACGCTCCACGCCAGATAAACGGGCCAGTTCGTCCGTCGCAGCGGCAAGCCCTCGCGAATCGCCGGTTCATCAATTTGAATGATTCCTGATCCCGGAAGCCTCAAGATCCGTAACCTCATCACGAATCGCCAACGCAATCTGTTGGCAGGTCTGAGAGCGAGGCTGATCATCACGCACATAGGACCACTGCAAAATGGTCACTGGCCCCGTAAGCATTCCCTTCACCGGCAGCCTCGTCAGCGATTGCGCATAGGTTGACCAGCGCACCGTCATTGGTTTCGAGCGGAAGACATCGCCGAAGATCACCGGAGGCTTGACGCAACGCGAGCCGTAACTCTGCACCCAACCGTTCTCTGTAAAGACAAACCCCTCCAACTGCTCTCGGAAGTACTCCACCATATCGTTGCGCTCGAACTCTCCATGCACCAGCACATCGATTCCAGCCTTCTCCTGAAAACGGATGCAACGCTCCGTCTCCTCTTCGAGAAATCTCTCGTACGCCGGAGCCTGCAGTTTGTCTGCACGAAACGAAGCCCGCATCTTCCTCACTTCGGCTGTCTGGGGGAAAGATCCGATCGTCGTCGTGGGCAACGGGGGTAATCCTAATGCCTTCTCCTGCGCAACACGCCGCACCTCGTAGGGATGATGGCGTTGCAACATAGCCGAATCCACCGCATTCAAGCGCTGTTCGACATCCTCGCGATGAATGCGGGGCGACGAACGCCGTGAAGCGATCACCTTCGCATTTGCTCCAAGCTCCTCTGCGATCGTCTCCCTGCCGCCGCTGCCACGCGCCAGCACCGCCATCTCATCGAGCTTCTGTTTCGCAAAGGACATCTAGGATCGGATCTCCGGATCCATCCTTCCTTCCAAATCAAGATCAACCGGAGAATGCAGGAGTGAGCACGAAGGAGCCACCTGCACCCTGTCGACCCCAAATCGGCTTACCGCGGTCTCAAGCAGATCAATCGCGCGACTCAGATCCGTTCGCCAGACGTTTCTTCCGTCCACCAGGCCCAACGAAAACCGCAGATCACCCGCCTCCTTCTTGACCAAGGCTGCGATCTGCTGTGGCGCGCGCACCAGGTCGAGATGCAATCCATCCACGCCGAGAGTCATCGCAAGATCGAGATTCCCTCCAAGATCACCGAAGTAAGTCGTCAGCATCTTCTTCGGAGAGCTCTTCCTATTCATCGCGGAAAACGCCTCGCGATAAAACCCCTTCGCTTCTTCATCCAGGTCAAGACAGAGACATGGCTCATCCAGCTGCACCCACTTCGCGCCCGCATCGTGGAGCTTCGCGAACAAAACTTCATAGAAAGGTAGAATGGCCGCGAGTACGCTTGCGCGCGTCACACTCGCATTTGAAGGCTTTCCTAGAAGCACGAACGACACCGGTCCAAGCAGCACCGGCCTCGTCTCGATTCCGAGTGCCTTCGCCTCCAGATAATCATCGAGAGCTTTCGTCGAGACGAGATCATATTTCATTCCGGCTTCAAACTCAGGGACAACATAGTGATAATTCGTATCGAACCACTTCGTCATCTCCATCGCAGGCGCGCCCACCGAACCACGCGACATCGCGAAGTAAGTTTTGAGATCAACCGCACCCCCCTGATGTCCGAACCTTTGTGGCACGGCTCCCAGCGTCGTCGCCGTATCCAGCACATGGTCGTATAGAGAAAAGTTGTTCGAAGGAGGTGTTGTGATTCCCGCCTTAGATTGCACCTGCCAATGAGCGGCCCTTAACTCTCGGGCAACATTCAGCAGCGTCTCCTCCTCCTGCTTTCCACTCCAGAAGCCTTCCAAATGCGAACTTAAGCTCGCGGTTCGCACCCATGCGGGGAAATCCCAGATTACCTGCCTTCGGAAACTTCATCTCTATCTCCTTGATAGCTTCGGCCTCAAGGAAAAGAGAGAAGACGCGACGCAGCACCTGACCGCGACGTCATCCTCCCTCCCCTCGGAGACGGGTGATCTCATACCTTCTCGGCAGGTCTTCGGACTCTGCAGGCCACCTACTTGCTTCCGCTTCCCAGGTCATCGCTGAACCAGTGCGTATCGAAGCTTTCGTTCCTGCTTACCGCTGCGGGGCAGTTCCGGACTCTCACCGGATTCCCTATTAAGTTCAATCGCACGATTGAACACCGCGAAGGCTACATTCTGTAGCCTTGAACAGAGCCCCTACAGCGGCTCAATTCAAAAGGTTGTGCTAAAAATCTTCGTGAAAAGCGACCTCTCCAGCCACTGCGACCTGATAGGCCGATACACGCCTCTCAAGAAAATTGGTCAACTCCTGTACGTCCTGTAATTCCATGAACGCGAACGGATTCTTCGATCCGAAGATAGGCTCCATGCCCCAACCGCGAGATACGCGAATCGGCAACGTACTCCAGGTACTGCCGCATCTCTCGAACAGAGAGCCCTGCTACACCGCCCGACAGTAGATCCTCTGCAAACTGCAGCTCACATTCCACAGCCTCCTTCATCATCTCAACGATCTGCTGCTCGAGCTCTGCATCAAAGAGCGACGGCTCCTCCGAACGCACGACGTTAACCACCTCAAACGCAAATTCGAGATGGCAGCTCTCATCGCGAAACACCCAATTCGTTCCCGCCGCCAATCCATTCAACAATCCACGCGAACGAAGAAAATAAACATAAGCGAATGCAGCAAAGAAAAATAGCCCCTCAATGCATCCCGCAAAGCACACCAGGTTCAATAGAAACTGCCTCCGCTCCTGCGGAGTCTTCAACTCATCCAGCTTCTGAATCGAGTCCATCCACTTCATGCAGAACTGCGCCTTCTTCGTGATCGAAGGGATATTCTCCACCGCCGCAAAGGCAGCCGCACGCGCATCGGGATCGGGATCGGGAACATAGTTATCCAGAAGCGTCAAATAGAACTGCACATGCACTGCCTCTTCAAAGAGTTGCCGTGAAAGATACAGTCGCGCCTCAGGCGAGTTGATGTGCTTGTACAGATTCAGCACCAGGTTGTTCGATACGATCGAGTCGCCCGTTGCAAAGAAGGCGACCAGCCGCTGGATCAGGTGAATCTCCGCGGGTGTCAGCCGCGATCGCAGGACGACAAGGTCCGTTGAAAAATCAACCTCTTCGACAGTCCACGTGTTGCGGATGCCGTCTTTAAACATCTCGAAGAATGTGGGGTAACGCATCGGCCTGAGCGTAAGCGAGAGGCCGGGATCAAGAATCGTATTCGGGGTTGCAGCTGACATAATTTTCTCCGTTACTGGCAGGCTTCGCAGGTCTCTGGGTTATCGAGTGAGCAGGTCACGCCCGCCGAGGCGTTCATCGAAGGCACGCTTCTTTCACGCGCAATCGCCGACACCGTCGTCTTCGCGATCTTGGTTGCAGGCCTCGACCGCAGATAATAGGTCGTCTTGATACCTCGCTTCCACGCGCACATATACATCGAGCTGAGCCTCCCGATATTCGGGGACTCCGCAAACAGATTGAGCGACTGACTCTGATCGATAAACACTCCGCGATCAGCGGCCATATCGATCAGTGATCGCATCGGAACCTCCCATACCGTGCGATAGATTGATCTCACATCCTCCGGGATCTCCTCAATTCCTTGAATTGACCCCTCAGCAAGCTTGATCCGCGTCCGCATCGCTTCAGACCAAAGACCTAGCTGCTTCAGCTCCTGCACAAGATAGCGGTTGATCTGCATGAACTCACCTGACAGCGTCTCGCGCTTGAACAGGTTTGAGATCTGAGGCTCGATGCACTCATAGCAGCCCGCGATCGAGGCAATCGTCGCCGTCGGCGCAATTGCAATCATCAGCGAGTTACGCAGTCCAAACTTGCCGATGCGTTCCCGCAGCTTCTCCCAGCGCGTCATCTCTTCCGGCGTAAAGCCCCACAGATCGAACTGGAACTCCCCACTCGCCGCGCGTGATTCCGCAAACGCAGCGTGCGATCCATTCTGCTCCGCCAGATCGCAGGAGACCGACAGCGCATGGTAGTAGATCTCCTCCTGGATCTTCGCCGAGAGCCTTCTCGCCTCGGGCGAATCGAAGGCCAGACGAAGCTGGAAGAACACATCCTGCAGTCCCATCACGCCCAATCCCACAGGACGCCGCCGGCTGTTCGCCGACGCTGCCTGCGGCACCGGATAGTAGTTGATGTCGATCACCCGGTCCAGCATCGGGACCGCATGACGAACCGTCGCCGCAAGCTTCTCAAAATCGAACCGCTTTCAGAGACATGCCGCGCTAGGTTGATCGAGCCCAGATTGCACACCGCCGTCTCCGCAGAAGAGGTCACCTCCGTGATCTCCGTGCACAGGTTCGAGAGGTGCACAACGTTCTCCGGTCTTCCCGTCTGATTACACTTGATGTTGCAC
>Ga0193742_1000979_pt1 | contig 18014 bp, 18 predicted proteins | sample L2c1metaG_FD_165511 | JGI IMG/M metagenome (GOLD analysis project Ga0193742, IMG submission 165511) | Soil microbial communities from a riparian zone of the East river system, Colorado, United States - L2c1 | ecosystem: Environmental > Terrestrial > Soil > Riparian zone | place: USA: East River... | reverse complement strand
CGACACGGCCCACCCACTCGTCAAGCTCCCCAACGTCGTGCTCACCCCGCACATCGGCGGCGCCACCTACGACACCGAGGCGAACCACACGGCGCTGCTGGCCGACGACCTGGTCCGGATCCTCGCCGGCACCCGGCCCGATCACATCGTCAACCCCGAGGTCCTCGGGTAACCGGCAAGCGAAATGTGCACGGAAACGCACGGAAACCGTGCGTTCCGGTGCACATTTCGTCACCGCACGCAGGGCGGGAGCGGGCCGAGGACCGGGAGCGTGAGGTCGGGGGTCTCGGCGGGCGGGCCGCCGCCCGGGCCGGCGGGGGCGACGGCGATCACGAACACGAACGGCGACCGGGGCGGTTCGACGCCCTCGCACAAGGGGGCCGGGGCGCCGTCGGCCAGGTTGCCCGAGTCGACCGTGGAGGCGTGGCCCGTCACCCACCGGTAGGGGTCCGGGTTGCCGGCGATGTCGGCCACGTTGTCGACCAGCTGCGTACCGGTGACCGGCCGCTCCAGCACGGTGGTCCGCAGCGGCGTCCCCACGACGACGGCGTGCCGGTCCGGCCCCGCGCCCGTGAACACGTTGGCCTCGACAGTGTTGCCGTCGTCCTCCACCCGGATCCCGTACACGACGTCGTGGAACCGGTTGGCCCGCACCGTGTTGTCGTCGGCCCGGTCGAGCACCATCCGCCGCAGCGGCTCGTCGACGTACGCCTCGTCGGTGCAGCTCATCGGCAGGGTGTTCTCGCCCATCCGGGACCCGATCCACACGCCGTTGGTGCCGCCGAAGAACTCGTTGCCCTCGATCAGGTTGTGCTCCGACGGGTAGCGGCGCTCGAAGTACTGGGGCCGCTCCGGGTACTCGCCGCAGTTCTTGTAGAGGAAGATCCCGCCGGCCGAGTTCCCGTGGAAGGCGTTGCCGACGATCGTGTTCTCGTAGGAGCCGTCCACCGAGATGCCCTCCCGGCCGATCCCCCAGAACCACAGGTCGACCCCGGCGAACGTGAACGGCTGGCCGCCCGGGCCGTTCTCCCGGTAGCCGTTGTCGACGATGACGTTGCCCTCGACGCGGCTGCGCCGGGAACCGGTCTCCAGGTAGATGCCGCTGCTGCCGGCCCCGTGGACCTGGCTGTCACGGATCGTGACGCCCTCCACGTAGCCGTCGACGAAGACCCCCACGCCCCGCGAGCCCCGGAACGTCGAGCGCTCGATCACGATGTCGGACGTCCCGTTCTCGTACTCCACGCCCTCGGGCAGGGTGCGGAAGCCGACCCGGGTGACCCGCAGCGAGTTCGTGAAGCCGCCCTCCACGTGGCAGTTCCGGATGGTCACGTCGTGCAGCGGCGTGTCGATCGGCGTCGACACCAGGATCCCGCTCCCGCCGGGGGTCCCCGCCGTACGGATGGCCGCGCCCTGGCAGTCGAGGGTGACGTCCGATGCCGTGACGTCGAGGCCGCGCGTGTAGTCGCACGCCGGGTCGAGGTGCGACGTGACGGTGACCTGCACCCGCTCGCCGGCCCGGTCGCAGCCGACCAGCACCGAGCCCTCGCCGGGCGGCGGCAGCGGCTCCGGCTCGCAGGCGACCACGCCCACCAGCGCCATGCCGACCACCAGCCCCGTCCCCCACGACCGGTTCCTGCCCACCCCGCGCCCTCCCTCACGAGACCTGCTGCTGCGGCGGTGAGCGTACGTGGGCCGCCTCCGGGAGCCACCGCCCGGCGCGATCCGTCATCGCCTGGTCACCGACCCGACATCGCTCCGTCAGTCCCCGGTGGTGATCGCTTCCTCGGGGCAGTTGGCCGCGGCCTTGCGTGCCGCCGCCTCGAGGCCCGGCGGCACGTCGCCGTCGTCGACGCGGACGGCCCCGTAGCCCTCGTCGTCGGCGTCGAACACCTCGGGGGCGAGCATGTAGCAGCGCCCGTGCCCCGTGCACCGCTCCCGGTCGAGCGTGATCCGCATGGTCAGGCCGCGATGCCCAGCAGCCCGGCGAGGTTGCCGCCCATGATGCGGGCGACGTCGGCACGGGGCAGGCCGTCGGGCAGGTCGTCGACGAACGACAGCGGGTCCGCCATCCCCTCGGGGTGCGGGAAGTCGGAGCCGAACAGCACCCGGTCGCTGCCGATCGCCTCGATGAGCCCCGCCAGGCCGTCCTCCCAGAACGGGTTGACGTAGACGTTGCGGTTGAAGGTCTCCACCGGGTGCTCGGGGAACTCGTGGGGCATCTTCTTGTAGGTGCCCGCGAAGTTCGCGATCAGCGGCCGCACCCAGGCACCGCCGTTCTCGACCGTGGCGATGCGCACGTCGGGGAAGCGGGTGAGCGCCCCGTGGCACACCAGCGCCGCCATCGTGTCCATGATCGGGCGGCTGCCCATCACCATCGAGCGGAACGGGTTCGGCTTGAACGGCAGGAACTCGCCCCGCCCCTCCCACATGCCGGCGATGTCGGCGTAGCCGGAGTCGGACGCGTGCATCGCCACCAGCACCCCCGCCTCCTGGATGCGGGCCCACAGCGGGTCGAACTCGGGCATCCCGGGCGACCGCGGCCCCCGCAGGCCCCACGCCGGCGCCGGGCGGATGAGCACGGCCCGGGCGCCGCGCTCCAGGCACCACTCCAGCTCCTCGACCGCCTTCTCGACGATGGGCAGGGTGATCACCGGCGTGGCGAAGATGCGGTCCTCGTAGTTGAACGTCCACTCGTCGTGGAGCCAGCGGTTGAAGGCGTGGACCGCGGCGTGGGCGAGGTCCGGGTCGTCGCGCATCCGCTCCTCCAGCAGGCTGGCGAGCGTGGGGAACATCAGCGCGGCGTCGATGCCCAGGTCGTCGAGCTTGGCGAGCCGGCTCACGGGCTCGCGGGCCCAGTCGGGGCAGCGGATGGGGTCGCCGGTGAGCTCCCGCAGCGTCTTGCCGTCGGGGTTGCCCCGCCGGTACAGCTCCTCGTGGGCGCCGGGCGCGGCCACCACCTCGAAGGTGGGGTTGGGGATGTAGTCGCTGATCGTGCCCCGGATGGCGATCTTGGTGCGCCCGTTGATCTGCACGTACTGGACGGCCTTGCGGTGCTCCTCCGGGAGGTAGCGGGTGAAGGCCTCCGGGGTCTCGTAGAGGTGGTTGTCGGCGTCGACCACCGTGTAGTCGATGTCGTGCCGGGTCATGCCATCAGCTCCAGGACGTTGTCGCGCATCACCTTGCGCACCTCGGCGTCGTCGAAGGTCGGGATGTCCTTCACGTAGTCGGTGGGCTCGGGCAGCCCCTCGGCGTGCGGGAAGTCGGACCCGAACAGCAGCCGCTCGATGCCCAGCACGTCCTTCAGGAGCGCCATGTCGTCCTCGTAGTAGGGCGCCACCCAGACCTGCCGCTTGAACTGCTCGACCGGATGCTCCTCGAACGAGAACGGCATCTTCCCGTAGCCGTCGGTGAGGGCGCGCAGCAGGGAGGGCACCCACATGGCGCCGTTCTCGATCGACGCCAGGCGCAGGTGCGGGAAGCGCTCGAGGACGCCGTGGCAGATCAGCGCGGCGAAGGTGTCGGAGATGCCCCGCTCCTGGAAGGCGACCAGTGGGAACACGGCGTGCTTGAAGCCCTCGAAGTCGCCGCCGCCCGAGCCCGAGCCGGGGTCGGTGGTGCGCCAGACCTTGCCGTACTGCTGCACGCCGCTGAGCCCGGCGTGCAGCGCCATGGGGACGCCGGCCTCGTCGAGCTGCGCCCACACCGGGTCGAAGCGGGGGTGGCCGGGCGACACGTAGCCCTCGCCGTCGGGCACCGGGCCGGGCACCATCACCAGGATGCGGGCGCCGGCGGCGAGCACCCGCTCGACCTCCTGCGCGGCCAGGGCGGGGTCGGCGAGCGTGATCATGGGCGCGGCGTAGAGGCGACCGTCGCCGCGGTCGAAGCCCCAGTCGTCGTCGAGCCAGCGGTTGAAGGCGGTGAAGGCGGCGTGGAGCGCGGGGACGTCGCGCTTGAGCGCCTCCTGCATGCCGACGCCGAGGGTCGGGAACAGCAGTGCGCCCTCGAGGCCCTGCTCGTCCATGAGGCGGAGGCGGGCGGCGCGGTCGCGGTAGCCGGGGTGCTCGGACAGCGGGTCGAGGTCGCCGAACATCGTCTTGAGGTCGAGCCCGTCGGTGTTGCGGCCCCGGAAGTAGTCCTCGAGGCTGCCGGGCCTGGCGATCGGGTCGAAGCGCGGGTTGGGGATGAACTTGTTGACCTTCCCCCCGACGAGGAGGCGTCGCTTGCCGCCCACCTCGGCCCACTGCATGCACCGCTTGGCCATCGCCGGCTCGATGTAGCGGATGAACGCGTCCTCGGCTTCGTAGTAGTGGTTGTCGGCGTCGAACGCCTTGAAGTCCAGTGCGGCCACGTCGCGATGTTACCCGCAGTCGTGACGTGAGTGTTAGAGAACTGGCTCGCCAGGAGGAGGCCCGCGCGTGGCGCCCACCGCCCTACCGTGGTGCGCCGGTTTCTGACGCTCACGTCAGGTTAGGCTCGCCGTCATGGTGCTCGACGCGTGGGTCAACCTCCTGCCCGAAGGCTTCGCCGAGGCGTGGGGAGCACGGGAGGAGAACGCCTCCGTCGCCCGCCTGTTCGGCGACGACCTGGCCCAGGACCGCACGGTCGAGCAGCTGCTCGCCGCCATGGACGAAGCCGGCGTCGACACCGCCGTGCTCACCGGCGGCCTCGGCGACCCCGAGCGGATGCACCGGCGGGGTGCCCATGCCGCCGAGGACCTCCTGGCCCTGGCCGACGCGCACCCGGGCCGGTTCCTCGTGTCGGCCGTGGTCGACCGGGCGACGCGGCCCGTCGAGAACTGCCGCCGCATCCGGGAGCTGGCCCAGCACGACCGGTTCGCCCTCGTGCGGGTGACGCCGCTGGTCGAGCAGTACGAGCTGAACCACCGCCTCTACTACCCCGTGTACGCCACGTGCGCCGAGCTGGGGCTGCCGGTGTCGGTGAACGTGGGCGTGCCGGGGCCGCAGGTGCGGTCGCGCTGCCAGGACCCGGTGCTGCTGGAGGACCTGCTGATCGACTTCCCCGACCTCACCGTCGTCGGCGCCCACATGGGGCACCCGTACGAGGGGCTGCTGATCCAGTACATGCTCAAGTGGCCAGAGCTGTTCCTGATGACGTCGGCCTACCTGGCCACCTACATGGACCCGGCGCTGGTGCGGTTCATGGACTCCTCCCGGGGGCGGGGCCGGGTGTGGTTCGCCTCCGACCACCCCGTCATCGCCGCCGGCCGCGCCCTCGACGCCGCCCGCAAGCTCCCCCTCTCCCCCGACTCGATGGCCGAGTTCCTCGACACCTCCGCCCGCCGCGCCCTCACCCGCGGCTCGGGGTGACCCAGATCGCTTGGTAGAGGTAGCCCTCCGGGCCGGGGCTCTCGTAGCTGAAGCGCACCGCCAGCCCGACCGGCAGGGGTCGCCGGATGCTGTTCGGGACGTTCGACTCGTGGGCGAACACGTCGCCGGCGAGCTCGGGCGAGGCGAGCACGCCCCAGCCGGTCTCGTCGTGCCAGGCCACCACCCGGCCGTCGACCGGGCCCCGCTGGTCGGCCTTCGCGAACCCGGCGGTGTGCTGGCCCGGGCGTTGCGGTGAGCTGCTGGGCGGGCGGTCCCGCAGGGCGGCGGAGAGGAGCAGGTCGACCGCGGTGTAGAGGCCCACCACCACGAACGGCGCCGCGAACGCCATCTTCCACAGCCGGGCGATGTGGGCGTTCTCCTCCGTCGAGCACTCCTCGCCCCAGGTGGCGCACAGCCCCGAGACCAGCGCCGTGTACCCCAGCACCACACCGACGGCGATGCCGACCACCGTCGCCACCACGTATCCGACCCCTCGTCCCCCTGCCCCGTCTCCCATGCCTCCACCATCCGCCTCCGGGACGCCCCGGCCCACCCGGGCTGGCCCCCGGTTCCCGGTGGGGTGACGGGACGGGGGTGACGGTTCGGGGGGCGAGGGGGCGGTCTAGGGTCGGCGCCGTGCGGCGGCTGAAACGGATGGCGACCCTCGGCGCCGTGGTCGGGGTGGGGTTGGTCGGCGGGTCGGAGGCGGCCGCCCAGGAACCTGCCGTCGAGCTGACGCCGCTGCCGGGCGACGTCGCCGCGGCGATCGTCGAGGACGGGTGGTACGCCGATCCCGAGTCGGTCGGGGATCGGGAGCAGCTGGACCAGGTCGCCGAGCGGCTGGCGAACCAGGGCGAGCCGATGGGGTTCGCGCTGCTGGCCGAGGAGCCGCCCGGGTCGAGCCCCGCGTATGCCGAGGACGTGCTCGACGCCCTGCCCTCCCAGCCCGGGCAGCGCGTCCGCACGGTCGTGGTGCTGTCGGACGCCGACGTGGGCGTCGTCAGCGACTTCTGGAGCGACCAGGCGATCGACGACGCCCTCGACGAGACGATCGACGACCTGCGCGCCGACCCCACCGACGGCCTCGAAGCCCTCGCCGACGCCCTGGCGGCCGCGCCGTCCGGGTTCGACGACGGCGGGAGCGACACGGGCGACGACGACAGCGGCCCGAACACCGGCCTGATCGCGCTCGGCGTCGTCGCGCTCGGCGGCGTGGCGCTGGCCAGCCGCTACTGGTCGAGCTCGACGGGTGGCGACGGCTACGACGACAGCTACGGCGACTCCTACGACGACGGTGGCTCGTCCCGAGCCCGCCGCCTGCGCCGGTCGTCGTTCCGCCGGTCCTCCAGCAGCCGCCGCAGCTCGAGCGGCGGGTCGAGCCGCAGGTCGTCCAGCGGGTCCCGTCGCGGGCGCGGTGGCCGGCGCCTCTGACGGCCGGCGGCGTACCCCACCAGGTGACTGCTGCCGACCACTGGCGTCACCTACTGTGGTCCGAATGTGCGGAAAGTGCCTGAAGAGGTCGTCTTCGGTCGCGATCGCGGGCCTGGTGGCCCTGTTCGCCGCCGCCTGCTCGTCGGACGACGACGGCGGCGCCGAGGTCGACGCCCAGGTCACCGACCGGTTGGCGACGGCAGCCGAGGGCATCGAGGCGGCCGACGGCCTGCACGTCGAGATGCGGTTCGTCCTCTACGAGGGCGGCGAGAGCGACAGCACCGGCGCCGAGCCCGACCAGGCCACCTGCATGGCGGCGTCGTTCGAGCCCGCCGCCACCACGGAGACCGGTGAGCGTGCCCACATGAACTTCGGCACCCCCCACGAGGACTACGCCAACTACGGCTGCCTGCTCGGCAGCACGTTCACCGTCGACGGCACCCGGGTCTACGCCCACACCGACGAGCCCGCCCCCGGCACGTCGAACGGCCTGCTGTCGCGGGTCGGTGAGACCACCCCCGAGCTCGTCGACGAGCTGACGGCCCTCGACTCCGACGCGGGCGCGGAGCTCGCCGCCCTCGTGGAGTCCGGCGCCACAGGGGTCGAGGAGGTCGACGACGACACCGTCACCTTCGAGATCGACCCCGACGAGCTCGCCGACAACGCCCCACCCGAGGCCGCCACCGAAGAGCCCGCCGACACCGTCACGCTCACCGCGGCCTACGACCCCGAGGCCCCCGAGCAGCTGGCGTCGCTCGAGTTCGAGCTCACCGCCGGCGACACCACCGCGATCGTCACCTACTACTACGCGGACTACAACCAACCCCAGGAGGTGGAGATCCCCGTGGCGCCCTACATCACGCCCGACGTGACCCCGCTCCGGTCGCTCGACGAGCTGCAGGCCTTCGTCGGCCTGAACGCGTAGGCCCGCGGTGCGCACCCGAGCCTGGCTCGCGACGGTCCCGGTCCTGCTCCTGACGGTGGGCGCCTGCGGTGGCGACGACGACGGCGATGGCGGCGGGGGGCTCTCCATGGGCAGCCTGAGCGACGCCGGCGACACCTGCCCGGTCGACCTGGGCGCCGCCGTGGTCGACGCCGGCATGACCGACGACGCCGGCGACGTCGCCGTCGAGGTGACCGAGGGCTCCGGCGACGGCGGCCAGGACGACTCGGCGATCGACCAGTTCGGCGGCACCCTCGTCGAGTGCACCGTGGCGGTCGACGACGGCGAGGCGACCGCCGTCGTGTTCGCCACCGAGCGACCCAGCGCCGTCAACCTGCTGCTCCCCCAGATGTCGGCCGACCTCGGGTTGGCCAGCGACGTCCTGCTCGACGTCGCGGAACGGGCGGAGGACGCCGAGACCGGCGAGCTGCTCGACCTCGGCGCCGACGGACCCGCCGCCGCGGCCCCGATCGAGGTGGGCGACGCCGAGTCGGCCGTCCTCTACGTGTCGGCCCCGGATGCGACGCCGGAGCAGGTTCGGTCGGCCGCAGAGGCCATGCTCGACACCCTCTGAGCACATCTCGCGACCTGGGTCGCATCCTCACCTCCCGCACCCTGCGCGGGTTCGCGGACGGGTTCGTCAGCGTCCTCCTCGCCCAGTACCTCGCCGAGCTGGGCTTCTCGCCGGTCGAGATCGGCGCCGTCGTCACCGCGACCCTGGTCGGCAGCGCCGCGTTGACGCTCTCGTTCGGCCTCACCGCCCACCGGTTGCGCCTGCGGACGCTCCTGCTGGCGGCGTCGGTGATGATGGCGGCCACCGGTCTCGGGTTTGCCTCGCTCACCGGCTACTGGCCGTTGCTGGTGGTCGCCGCGGTCGGCACGCTCAACCCGAGCTCCGGCGACGTCAGCGTGTTCCTCCCGACCGAGCAGGCGCTCGTCGCCAACCAGGTCACGGCCACCGCCCGGCCCCGGGTGTTCGCCCGCTACAACCTGGCCGGGCTGCTCGCCGGCGCCTTCGGGGCACTCTTCTCCGGGCTGCCGCAGCTGGCCGCGGACCGGTTCGGGTGGTCGGTCCTGAGCGCCCAACGGCTGGGCTTCGTCGGCTACGCCGTGGTCGGGGTCGTGGTGTTCGCCCTGTACCGCGGCCTCCGCGTCGACCAGGACCCGGTGGCGACAGACGGGGACCCGGGCTCGTCACCGCCGGAGCGGCGGAAGGCGCTGGGCTCGTCGCGGCGCACGGTCCTGGAGCTGGCCGCGCTGTTCAGCCTCGACTCCGCCGGCAGCGGGTTCGTGGTGACGTCGATCCTGGTGCTGTGGCTGCACCTGCGCTTCGACCTCGGCGCCGGGGCGACGGGCACGATCTTCTTCGCGACCGGCCTGCTCGGCGCGTGCTCGCAGCTCCTCGCACCCCGCCTGGCGGCGCGGATCGGGCTCATCCGCACCATGGCGTACACCCACATGCCCGCCAACGCCCTGCTGGTGCTGGCGGCGTTCGCCCCGAGCGGCCCGGTCGCCGTGGCGCTCCTGCTCACGAGGTCGCTGTTCTCCCAGATGGACGTGCCGGCCCGACAGTCCTTCGTGATGACCGTCATCCCCGAGGAGCGACGGCCGGCCGCCTCGAGCATCACCAACGTGCCCCGCAGCCTCGCCTCGGCGGCCACCCCGCTCCTCGCCGGGTCGCTGCTCGGCGCCTCGACGTTCGGGTGGCCCCTGGTCATCGCCGGCACGACGAAGCTGACCTACGACCTGCTGCTCGTCGTGCTCTACCGCCACGTCCCCGAGCAGCCGGGCGCCACCCGCGTTCAGGCCCGGTTCAGCGACGTGCGCGACGGTGGACCTCGATGAGCCCTCCACGCCCGACTCCCTGGTGGCGGCAGGTCTTCCACTGGCCGCTGTTCGTCGTCCTGGCCGCGGTGCACATCGTGTACCTGCCGCTGGTGCTCAGCGAGCGCGAGGACGACGTCGTCTCGATCGTCGCCGGCCTCGTCTACCTGGGCCTCGCCCTGGCCGACCTGCGCCTCCGCCGCACGCCGTCCCGACCTCGCTCCGGCTGAGCCCGGGGCCCGGGGCCCGGGGCCCGGGGGTTAGCGTCGCCCCCTGGTGCGAGAGCGGAGGAGTCCCGGGACGACGTGGCGGGCGGTCGTGGCCGTCGCACTCCTGTGGGCTGTGGCCCCCGGCTCGGACGACGCACCGGACGACGCACCGGACGGGGAGGACGACGCCGGTCCCCCGAAGCCCCTCGCCGTCGAGGTCACCGGCCCGACGGAGCCGACGGTCGTGGTGGTGGGCGACACGGCGGCTGACCTGGCCCTCGCCACCAGCGAAGCCGTGTTCGAGGCGGCCCCGATCGTGGTCGTGGCCCCGGCCGACGACCCCGATGCCCAGGCCCGGGCCGCCGTCACCGCCGTCGACCTCTCGGCCCCCTTGCTGCTCACCATCGGAGCCGCCACCGACCCGGTAGCCGACGAGCTGACCCGGCTGGGGACCGAAACCGTCGTCGCGTTCGGTGAGGAGGTGGCCGACTGGGCCGGGGAGATCGACGACGGGCCCGAGGTCGTCGTCGCTCCCGCCGGCGAGGGCGAGCTGCCGGCGACCGAGCTCGACGCACCGCTGGAGGACGTGCTGGTCGTCGTCGGGAACGACCCGACCGCCACCGCGGCGACGGCCACCGCCCGCAGCAGCGGCGCCCGGGTCGTCACCGTCGCCGGCGGCGATCCCCGCGCCGACCCGGCCGCCATCGAGGCCCTCGCCGCCGACCCACCCGATCGGGTGCTGGCCGTCGGCAAGCAGTTCGGCCCGGCCGAGATCCTCCGTCGCCGGCTCGACGTCGCCGCCACCGGGGTCCAGCTCCCCGGCGGCGGCCAGGTGCTCTTCCCGCACCGGCGCATGGCGGCTCTCTACGGTCACCCCGGCGCGCCCGCCCTCGGGGTCCTGGGCGAGCAGCCGCTCGACGCCAGCGTCGCCCGCGCCCGCCAGCTGGCCGGCAGCTACGACGGCCTCGTCGCCCAGCCCGTGGTGCCGGCGTTCGAGATCATCGCCACCGTCGCCTCCAGCGCGCCCGGGCCCGACGGCAACTACGCCAACGAGTCGAGCGTCGACGAGCTGCGCCCCTGGGTCGACGCCGCGGGGCGAGCGGGGGTCTACGTCGTCCTCGACATCCAGCCCGGCCGCACGGACTTCCTCACCCAGGCCCAGCGCTACGAGGAGCTCCTGCGCCAACCCCACGTCGGCCTGGCCCTCGACCCCGAGTGGCGGCTCGGGCCCCAGCAGCGCCACCTCGAGCAGATCGGCACGGTCGACGCCGCCGAGGTGAACGCCGTCGCCGCCTGGCTGGCGCAGCTCACCCGCACCCACCACCTCCCCCAGAAGCTGCTGCTCCTGCACCAGTTCCAGACCCGCATGATCACCCATCGTCCGCTGGTCGACACCGGCCACGACGAGCTGGCGGTCCTCGTCCACGCCGACGGCTTCGGCACCCACGCCCAGAAGCTCGCCACCTGGGGCCGGATGCTGGTCGACCCGCCGCCCGGGGTCTGGTGGGGCTGGAAGAACTTCTACGACGAGGACCAGCCCATGCTCACCCCGGCCGAGACCGCCGCCATCCAGCCATCGGTGCTGTTCGTCTCCTACCAGTGACGACCGGGCCGGCGGTCGTCGGTTGTCAGATACCCCCCACCCCTATATGGTGTCGCCATGAGCGAGCGCACCTTCACCGTGACGGGCATGACGTGCGACCACTGCGTCGCCGCAGTGCAGGCCGAGGTGGCGAGCCTGCCGGGCGTGACCGGCGTCGCGGTCGACATGAGGAGCGGCCGGGTGACGGTCGCCAGCGACCAGCCCCTCGACGACGTGGCGGTGCACGCCGCGGTCGAGGAAGCCGGTTACGAGGTCGGCGGATGACGCCGCTCGCGAAGCTCACCGCCTACGTGGTCGTGCTGGGCACGGTCGTCGGGGGCGGGGCGGCCGTCGGGAACGCCGTCGGGCCGATCGACGACGCCGCCGACGAGGCACCCGCACACGACGACGCGCACGAATCGGGCGCCGATGCCGACACGGACGCCGCGGCGCACGAGGCAGGCCCGACCGACGCCGAGCACGCGGGCGACGAGCAGCCGCTGCCCGGCGGCGTCCTGGTCGCCGACCAGGGTTACCGGATCGAGGCCGACGAGACGATCCTGGCGGCCGGGTCGGCCCAGCCGTTCACGTTCCGCATCACGGGGCCCGACGGCGCGCCGGTGCACGGGTTCGTCGACGACCACGAGCGCGAGCTCCACCTCATCGTGGTGGGCTCCGACCTGGGCACCTACGCCCACCTGCACCCCTCGCGGGCGGACGACGGCACCTGGAGCATCGAGCTGCCGGCGCTGGCGCCCGGGACCTACCGGGCCTTCGCCGACTTCGCCGTGGCCGACGGCCCCGAGCTGACCCTCGGGGTCGACCTGGCGGTGCCCGGCACGGCGACGTTCGCCGCGCTGCCCGCCCCGGACCCGACCGCCGCCGTCGCCGACGGCTACGAGGTGACGATCGCCGGCGCACCCGAGGCCGGCGCCACCAGCGAGGTCGAGCTGACCGTCACCAAGGACGGCCGGCCCGTCACCGACCTGCAGCCCTACCTCGGAGCGTTCGGGCACCTGGTCGCCATCCGCGGCGGCGACCTCGCCTACCTGCACGTGCACCCGGTGGGCGAGGCCGTGCACGACGGATCGGCCCGGGGTGGGCCGTCGGTCCGCTTCGCCCTCGAGGTGCCCTCGCCGGGCGACTACCGGCTGTTCTTCGACTTCTCGCACGGCGACGAGGTCCGCACCGCGGCCTTCACCGTGGAGGTGCCATGACCACCGCCACCCGCGTCGACCTCGCCATCGGCGGGATGACCTGCGCCTCCTGCGCAGCCCGCGTCGAGAAGCGCCTCAACCGGCTCGACGGCGTGACCGCGTCGGTCAACTACGCCACCGAGCAGGCCCGCGTCGAGGTGGCGGGCGACGCCGTGGCCCCGGAGGACCTGATCGCCGCGGTCGAGGCGGCGGGCTACACGGCCCGCCTGCCGCAACCCACCGGCCCCGCCGGAGCGGCGAGCGGGACCGACGCCGACCAGCCCGACGAGGCCGAGATCGCCACCCGGTCGCTGCTCGGCCGGCTGCTGTGGTCGACCGTGCTCACGGTCCCCGTCGTGGTGCTGGCGATGGTGCCGAGCTGGCAGTTCGACTACTGGCAGTGGCTGTCGCTGACGTTGGCGGCGCCGGTCGTGATCTGGGGCGCGGCGCCCTTCCACCGGGCCGCCTGGCTCAACCTGCGCCACGCCACCGCCACCATGGACACGCTGGTCTCGGTGGGCACACTGGCGGCCTTCGGCTGGTCGCTCTACGCCCTGTTCCTGGGCGAGGCCGGCGTGACCGGCATGACCCACGGGTTCTCGCTCCGGCCGGAGCGGGGCATGGGCGACAGTCAGATCTACCTGGAGGTCGCCGCCGGCGTCACCGTGTTCCTCCTGGCCGGCCGCTACTTCGAGGCCCGTGCCAAGCGGCGGTCGGGCGCGGCGCTGCGGGCCCTGCTGGAGCTCGGCGCCAAGGACGTCGCCGTCCGTCGCGACGGCGAGGAGGTGCGGGTGCCGGTCGACCAGCTGGTGGTGGGCGACGAGTTCGTCGTCCGGCCGGGCGAGAAGGTGGCCACCGACGGCGTCGTCGTCGAGGGCTCCTCCGCCATCGACGCCTCGCTGCTGACCGGCGAGAGCGTGCCGGTCGAGGTCGGGCCGGGCGACGAGGTGGTCGGGGCGACCGTCAACGCCGGCGGCCGACTGGTCGTGCGGGCCACCCGGGTCGGCGCCGACACCGCCCTGGCGCAGATCGCCCGGCTGGTGCAGGACGCGCAGTCCGGGAAGGCGCCGGTGCAGCGCCTGGCCGACCAGGTGGCGGCGGTGTTCGTCCCGGTCGTGATCGCCCTGGCGGCGGCCACGCTGGGCTTCTGGCTGGGTGCCGACGGCGACGCCGCCGCGGCCTTCACCGCCGCAGTGGCGGTGCTGATCATCGCCTGCCCCTGCGCCCTGGGGCTCGCCACCCCGACCGCGCTCATGGTCGGCACGGGCCGGGGTGCCCAGCTGGGCATCCTCGTCAAGGGGCCCGACGTCCTCGAGGCGACGCGGCGGGTCGACACCGTCGTGCTCGACAAGACCGGCACCGTCACCACCGGCCACATGGCCCTGGTCGACGTCGCCACCACCGGCGACACGTCCGTCGAGGAGGCGTTGCGGCTCGTCGGCTCGCTGGAGGACGCCTCCGAGCACCCCGTCGCCCGGGCCGTCGCGAGTGGTGCCAGGGACCGGGGCGTAGCGCTCGTGCCGGTCGAGGGTTTCGCCAACACCCAGGGCCTGGGTGTGCAGGGCGTCGTCGACGGCCACGCCGTGCTGGCCGGCCGGGAGCAGTTCCTCGCCGACTGGGCACTCCACCTACCGGCCGAGCTGGCCTCGGCGAGAGCCGATGCCGAGGCCGAGGGGCGGACCGCCGTGCTGGCGGGCTGGGACGGCGCGGTCCGGGCCGTGTTGGTGGTCGCCGACACGGTGAAGCCGACGTCGGCCGAGGCGGTGCGCGAGCTGCGGGCGCTCGGGCTGCGGCCGGTGCTGCTCACCGGCGACAACCGGCGGGCCGCCGACGCGGTCGCCGGCCAGGTGGGTATCGACGAGGTCGTGGCCGAGGTGCTGCCCCAGGACAAGGTCGACGTCGTCCGGCGACTCCAGGACGAGGGCCGGGTCGTCGCCATGGTCGGCGACGGGGTCAACGACGCCGCGGCGCTCGCCCAGGCCGACCTGGGCCTGGCCATGGGCACCGGCACCGACGTGGCGATCGAGGCCTCCGACCTGACGCTGGTGCGCGGCGACCTGCGGGTGGCGGCTGACGCCATCCGCCTGTCCCGCCGGACGCTCGGCACGATAAGGACCAACCTGTTCTGGGCCTTCGCCTACAACCTCGCCGCCCTGCCGCTGGCCGCCGCGGGGCTGCTCAACCCGATGATCGCGGGGGCCGCGATGGCGCTGTCCAGCGTCTTCGTCGTCTCCAACAGCCTGCGACTGCGCCGCTTCCGGGCCCGGTCGTCGTCCACTCCCTAGGAGGTTCCATGCGCGGTTACACGATGAACAAAGAGGACTACGGCAAGCGGCTCCGCCGGATCGAGGGCCAGGTGCGGGGCCTGCAGCGGATGATCGACGAGGACGACTACTGCATCGACGTCCTCACCCAGGTCAGCGCCGTCACCAAGGCGCTGCAGAGCGTCGCGGTGGGCCTGCTCGACGAGCACATCCGCCACTGCGTCAGCGATGCCGCCCGCGGCGACGACGCCGACCACGCCGCCGAGATGGTCACCGAGGCCACTCGAGCGATCGAACGCCTCGTCAAGTCCTGACGAACCGAGGTTCCGCCATGTCCGACCACCACGCCGCCCACGACCACGATTCGCACGCTGCTCACGAGGGCCCCAACGGGCACGGCGGGCACGACAAACACGCGGGGCACGATCCGGAGGCTTTCCGGCGGCGGTTCTGGCTGAGCCTGGCGGCCACGGTCCCCCTGGTCGTGACCAGCGAGATGGTCATGGACTGGTTCGGCTACGAGCTCGACTTCGCCGGGATGAGCTGGCTGGGCCCGGTGCTCGGGTCGTTCGTGTTCTGGTGGGGTGGCTGGCCGTTCCTCAAGGGCGGCGTCGACGAGGTGCGGGACCGCCAGCCCGGGATGATGCTGCTGATCTCGATGGCGATCACGGTCGCCTACGTCGCCTCGATGGCGAGCAGCCTCGACCGCTTCGACCTCGACTTCTGGTGGGAGCTGGCGGCCCTCGTCACGATCATGCTGCTGGGGCACTGGCAGGAGATGAAGGCGATCGGCCAGGCCCAGGGCGCGCTCGCCGCGCTGGCCGAGCTGCTGCCCGACGACGCCGAGCGGGTCGGGCCCGACGGCGCTGTCACCACGGTGTCGCTCGCGGACCTGCAGGTCGGCGACGTGGTGCTGGTGCGCTCCGGCGCCCGCGTGCCGGCCGACGGCGGGATCGTCGAGGGCGAGGCCGAGCTGGACGAGTCGATGATCACCGGCGAGTCGCGCCCCGTCGCCAAGTCGCCCGGCGACAAGGTGGTGGCCGGCACCGTGTCGACCGACTCCGCCATCCGGGTGCGGGTCGACGCCGTGGGCGACGACACCGCCTTGGCGGGGATCCAGCGCCTGGTCGCCGACGCCCAGGCCAGCCGCAGCCGGGCCCAGGCCCTGGCCGACCGCTTCGCCGCCCTGCTCTTCTACGTCGCCACGGGGGCCGGGATCGTCACGTTCCTGGCCTGGTGGGGCCTCGGCGACCTCGACGACGCCGTGGTCCGCACCGTCACCGTGCTGGTCATCGCCTGCCCCCACGCCCTCGGCCTGGCGATCCCGCTGGTCATCTCGCTGTCGACCGCCGTCTCCGCCCGGGCCGGCATCCTCGTGAAGGACCGCCTGGCGCTGGAGCGGATGCGCACCATCGACGCCGTCCTGTTCGACAAGACCGGCACGCTCACCCGGGGCGCCCACGTGGTGTCGGGTGTCGCCGCCGTCGATCCTGACCTCGACGAGGCTGCGGTCCTGCGCCTGGCCGCCGGCGTGGAGTCCGACAGCGAGCACCCCCTGGCCCGGGCCATCGTCGCCGCGGCCCGGGAGCGGGGCGAGGGTGACGTCGCGGCGGCTTCGGGCTTCCGGTCGCTCACGGGTCGGGGCGTCGAGGCGACGATCGACGGCATCGCCTACGCCGTCGGTGGGCCCGCCCTGCTGCGGGAGCGTGGGTTGGAGGCGCCGGCCGCGGTCGATGCGTGGCGGTCGCGGGGCGCTTCGGTGCTCCACCTGGTGCGGGGCGACGAGGTGGTCGGGGCGTTCGCCCTGGAGGACGAGGTGCGGCCCGAGGCCCGCCAGGCGGTCGCCGACCTGCAGCGGCTCGGTGTGCGGGTGGTGATGATCACCGGCGACGCCCGCCAGGTCGCCGAGTCCGTGGCCTCCGATCTCGGCATCGACGAGGTGTTCGCCGAGGTGCTCCCCGAGGACAAGGACACGACGGTCGCCAAGCTCCAGGCCCGGGGGCTGTCGGTCGCCATGGTGGGCGACGGCGTGAACGACGCCCCGGCGCTGGCCCGGGCCGACGTCGGCATCGCCATCGGCGCCGGCACCGACGTGGCCATCGAGTCGGCCGGCGTGGTGCTGGCCGCCAGCGACCCGCGGGGCGTCACCGGCATCATCCGGCTCTCCCGGGCCAGCTACCGCAAGATGGTGCAGAACCTGGGCTGGGCGGCGGGCTACAACGTGGTCGCCATCCCCCTGGCCGCCGGCGTGCTGGCCTGGGCGGGGATCACCCTGTCGCCGGCCGTCGGCGCCATCCTGATGAGCCTCTCCACGATCGTCGTCGCCCTCAACGCCCAGCTCCTCCGCCGCCTCGACCTCACCCCGACTTAGCCCATCTCGGCGTGGTCGCCGTGGTCGGAGGTCTGGGCCTCGCCCCAGTCGTGGAGGGCCTGGACCACCTCGGGATCGTCGGACGAGAACGTGAGGCGGGCGCCGTCGGGCAGCCGGACACTCTCGACGTCGACGGACGCGGCCCTCGCCTCGAGCGTCGCCAAGCCCGGCATGTCGTCGCCGTGGATCGCGGCCGGGTCGCCGTAGTCGCCGCGCCGGAACCGCTCGGCCTCCTCCGCCAGGTGCTCCTGCACCAGCTCGACCTGCTCGGCGTCGTCGGGCCGGTCGGCGACCACGGTCTGGACCAGCCCGCGGTCGGTCGGCTCGAACCGGTGCGTCGTGGCGTCGAGGTCGAACGGCATCACGTCGGCGCCCCGCTCCGCCACCTCCTCCTGGCGATCCCTGACGGCGTCGGGGTCGTCGGTGCAGCCGGCAACCGCCACCGCCACGACCACGGCGACGGCGACGACCACGGCGAGGCGGTCAATCCTCACCGGCGGCCTCCACCAGGGCATCGAGCGCCGCGAGGACGGCGGCTCGTTCGGCCTCGGGGATGCGGTCGAGCAGGCGCTGCATGCGGTCGGCGCGGCGTGACGCCAGCTGGCCGGCGGCCTTGCGACCGGCGGCTGTCAGCTCCACCAGGCGTTGCCGACCGTCGTGGTCCGCCGGGCGGCGCTCGACCCAACCCCGCCGGGCCAGCTGGTCGATCAGGCGGCTCACCGTCGACTTGGTCAGCTGCAGGCGCTTGGCCAGCTCGTTCTGGCTGAGCGGCCCCGCCTCGTCGAGCACGCCGAGGGCATGGGCCTCCGACACCGGCACCGGCGTGCCACACGGCGTCTCGTCGGGCCGGTGCAACCCGAAGGCCCG
>Ga0193742_1000978_pt1 | contig 18033 bp, 9 predicted proteins | sample L2c1metaG_FD_165511 | JGI IMG/M metagenome (GOLD analysis project Ga0193742, IMG submission 165511) | Soil microbial communities from a riparian zone of the East river system, Colorado, United States - L2c1 | ecosystem: Environmental > Terrestrial > Soil > Riparian zone | place: USA: East River... | reverse complement strand
CCCTGAGACGCCAAACTCTGTTGCCGCATCGCAATCTGCCCCCACCTACAAATTTATCCAATCAGAGCATGGGTAGAAAACTTGTGCAGAACTTTCCTAAGGCATAGCGAAATCCTTGAGTTAGTTGTATCGACCAAAGATTACTGTAGCCGCCAAGGAGAATCGCCGGGCTAGCGTGCAAGTCGGAAATAGCAATGTCATCCCCATATCGAAGATCGTATTTAGAGCCGAGTTTCGTCAGCGCCGATACGATTCGAGCAGTTGCGGCGACATCCCCATAGCCCGTATAACTATGTGTCAAGTTCAGATCTTTTGCCATGATCACATCGGAATCATTGAACACGATCGGACTCGCCGGGATAGTAGGTTCTATGTTGTTCAATTTCCGATAGCGACTAAGATATTCATTTGAAAGTCGATAAAAATAATTGGCTCCGATATAGATAAGTGGTGGCTTCGGACCGCTAATGAGCGGAGCCCAAAAACGTTTCGCAATTTCGATGTTTCGCTCATCTCGGTGATGTTTAAAGCCCATGACAAAGCCTGTGTAAAGAAGGATTGCCAAGAGGAACACTAGCGCGATTCGCGCTATTGTCACTGGTCGCCATCGCGGCTTGCCGTTTGTTATGTCCGCAGGTGGAGCGACGAGTTCTTCTTGTTTGCTCCCAGAAACCTCGTGTGGGAGCAACCTTTGTGTCTCTTGCTTCGTATCGCCTTCTATCCTTCCAAAAGAAGGTGACGATTCTTCCTGGGTAAAGATGGCTTTGTATGAGCCACTCGGCACCGTAATGGTGACCACTGCACTGTCTCGGTTCTCTTGGTAATACTGTGCCAGGCGTTTTCGGATCTCACCGACACGTGCTCGTACGATTGGATCATTTCCAGTGTCGTAGTCCGGAGCCCTGCCGAATACCTCGGCTCCGATGACTCGTTCGCGCAACAAGTCATCTTGCTGCGCCAAACTTTTTTCTACGATGTATCTGAGAAGTAGTCTGCACTGTTTGCTTGACCGGAAGGCAGGGCTCTCTGTGAGATTGCGCATGGCGATCTCAACGAGCAAAGGCTCAACTTCCGTTCGGATATCCAGCATGCTTCCAATGTAGACACAGATTGTTAATCCACAATGACTCGTCTCGCCGAGCACGTACAGTACCTCGATCGGCGTTCAACGTGTATCGCGGTCTCGAAATGCTGCTTCTCTCGGTAAAGCAGTAGCTTATCCCTTTCCGACATTCCTGCCTGAAAGAACGTACCGTAGCCGACGTTACGACGGAGTGGGAATCTGTTTAGATCAGGCCGTTCTCGACCAAATCCGTCGGCTGTCGCAACGCAGGTGCCTGACCTGCCTTGACACGCGTACAGATAAGCGAACGTTAACTTCAGTAGGGAGAGCCATGAGAGAGTCAGCTATGAGGCCAGACGGTCCAACGCATCCGTTCCGACACAGAGAATCTCCTCTGACCGAAACTGAGCCTGAAAGAAACATCCTATTAACATTTAGTTCGGAGCATCGGCGACCGAAATCTTCAGATCGCAAGCGGCTCTTATTGCAGGTCCTCGGTGCTATTGGCGCCCTGCCCCTGCTGCTGCCGCTTAACGTCTCGGCGCAGTCGACGCAACAGTTCACCGGTCACACGAGCGATGAATCGGGAGCCGCCATTCCGCTCGCAACCGTTACGATCAGGAACGAATCAACGGGAGAGCTGAACGTTCAACAGACATCCCGGAGTGGTGACTTCTCCGTTCCTTACCTCAAGCCCGGTACTTACACGATCTCTGTAGCGAAATCCGGCTTTGAAACCATGGTAAAGCAGCACATCTCCTTGCAGGTCGACCAGACATCCACCGTAGATTTCAAATTGCCTCTGGGGGCAGTCAACCAAGAGATTGTTGTGAACGCGAGTGCGCTGCAGGTTGAAGTCTCGAAGGCCGATCGGGGTGAAATCATCGAGGCAGAACGAATCCAGCAGTTGCCACTAGACGGACTGAATCCACTAAAGCTTTTCAATCTCAGTCCGGGTACGCTGGATACTGGCCAACCGGTTTTTCCTCGCCCTTTTGATAATGTCAATCAAAACCAATATGCCAATGGTTCTAATCAAACAGTAGCCAGTAACCTCGACGGGGGAACTAATGACAATCAGAAGAACTTCAATGGTTTTGTTCCGCCTCTCGACTCCGTCCAAGAGTTTAAAGTCGTTCTCAACCCATATGACGCCCAATATGGACGAAGTGGTGGCGGAGCAGTCGATATCTCGTTAAAATCCGGAACGAACACAATTCATGGCGACGCCTATGAATATTTCCGGCGTAGATGGCTGGACGCCAATACTTGGCAGAATAACTACAACGGTAATAGCCGACCCAACCACAAACGAGATCAGTATGGACTCGAACTGGACGGCCCTGTCTTCATTCCAAAGCTTTACAACGGGCATAACAAAACATTTTTTCTTCTTCAATACGAAGAGATGGAAGAGAACCTTCCAACTACGAGTGCCGCGATAAATTCATTGCCCGATCCCGCATGGCTCAAAGGAGACTTCAGTAACGCTACATATTTCAACTCCACTGATAGGAAACTTGAACCGCTGATCATCTACGATCCACTGACACCCCTCCACAGCTATGTGGACCCTCGCGATGGAAAGACGAAACAAGCTCATGATCCTTTCCCGGGGAATCAAATTCCGATATTCAGAATGGACCCAACTGGAGCCGCGATTGCGAGCGTGTATTCAGAGCTCAAACCAAACGCAACTCCCGGCCCAGGTTTTGCTCCTTACCAGAATAATTTCTACTGGCTGCCCATCGAACATGATATTTGGCACTCAGCCCTGGTGAAGATTGACCACAACCTGACTGCCAAGGACCGAGTGACGATGCGGTGGGGATGGCAGCAGAGGTTTCTCCAGAAAAATAACACTGGTATTCCGGATACAAATCCGGGCTCAGATCTGCTAACGCAAGCTCAACCAAAAGCGCACGTTGCGGCTTTAGAAGAAATTCATACATTTAGCCCAACGACTATTCTCGATAATAAACTCTCTATACAGACTGTCGTAAACGCAACCCGTCGGGGGAGATATGGAGCTGGTATCCAGAATTTCCTCAATCTCAGCCAGAATTATCTTAGCAATATCAGCTTTCCTGATCATTTTCCTTATGTCACTGCCAGTGGATTTCTCGGCTTCGGGGACGGTTCAGTAGGTAACGGCCAGAATTCGCATACGTTGGCTTATCAGCCAAGCCTCACTCACATCGCGGGACGGCACACGATTCGAATCGGCCTGGACGCACGTTGGCAACAATACGCGAATCCCGTGAATGGAACGAGCGATACGTTTGGATTTACAAACGGCTGGACTCAACATTTTTACAACTCCGCCGAAGCGCCAGGCGTTACATCTGGCAACTCAATTGCATCAATGCTGCTGGGTTACATGAACAATGGATCTAATACAACTCCCGTCGAACCGTTCTATTCCCAACATTATTACGCTGTGTGGGGGCAGGATGACTTCAAATTGACCCCTAAGCTTACCCTAAACCTTGGTCTTCGGTACGATCTTCTTGGTGCGCGAACAGATCGATTCAACCGCCTGAACTTTATTTTCAACACCTCTGTAACGAACCCTGTTAATGGCCAGCTTAGAAACACAGGAGCGTTGAATGGTAAGGATGTTATGGGAGGAATTGAGTTCGCTGGTGTTAACGGCAATTCACGTGGGGCTTTTGGGACGAACTATGGCGATATCCAGCCGCGTGTCGGCGCTGCTTATGCTATCAATGAAAAAACATCCGTCCGGGGTGGGTTTGGAATGATGTACATCAATACAGAAGCCACCGACTCGACGGCGGGCTTTAGTTCAACCACCAATTACACCAACTCTCTCAACAACGGGCTGACTCCTTACGGGCATCTATCGGATCCATTTCCGACCTTTGTGAAGCCAACTGGACCGAGCCTTGGCTATCTGACCGGCCTTGGCGGCACCTTCAGCTTTACCAATCCGCGTTATCAGATCCCGCGCCTTCTTCAGTATAGTGTGTCTGTACAACGATCACTGACATCTAGAGATATTGTGGACCTTAGTTATAGCGGTACGAGAACGCAAAATCTGGATGCCAGCGACAATATCAATCACATCTCGCCGACTCTTCAAGCATCCTGCGATGTTGAGCGTGGCGGAAATCGGCAGGTATGCGATAGTACTGCTACAGGACAAGTCCAAAACCCCTTCTATCAAGTTGCAGCTTTTAGCGGAACTAGCTTTTACTCAACGCAAACCATTTCGACGCAGAATATATCCCGACCATTTCCAGCTTTCGGAGACATTACTGAAAATCAGGAAAACCTCCTACACACCTGGTACAACTCTCTTCAAATTATCTATTCTCATCAGATGTCGAGAGGCATCACCTTTCACGCCGCATATACGCACTCAAAGGCGATGCAGGAGGGGAGTTGGGCTGACACCGTCAATCGCATTCGCAGTCGCAGCATCAGCACGAATGACACCCCAAATCAACTGTCTCTCTCGGGCGTGTGGTACTTACCGGTCGGCCGTGGGAAGTTCTTCCTTGGACAGTCAAATCGTTTGGTTGATACTGCTGTGGGGGGGGTGGATTTTTGCGCCGATTTATGTGTACACGCAAGGGTTTCCCTGGACGCCAAGCGGAAACTGGGAGCAGGTGGCGCCAGGAATATCCCAGAATGAACACGATCTCCCTACCGATTCTCTTCACGCATACAAGAGGTTGCGCGGTGTAACGCCCTGCGTAGGATACAAGGACACCGATACCGGAAAGGTGATCCTCGGCGCTGCTGCCGTAGCAGCGGGATGCAGTGCTCCGAAGATGGTGCTCGCACCGAATAGCTATGCGGTGGCACATCCCGTTGTCTACTGGGGAGTTCGTGAACCAGCGTTTCACCAATTTGACGCGTCCCTCTCTAAGACGTTCAGCTTTTACGAGCGACTGAACCTTCAGGTAAGAATGGACGCCATCAATGTTCTCAATCATCCCATTTGGCAAAACAGCTACAACTCATCGTCAAATGATCTGAACTTTGGTACCCAACAAAAGGGTCCCCAAGGGCCACAAAGTGTTCCGCGCGAATTGCAACTGTCGGCGAAGCTTCGTTGGTGACAGCGCGTCAGCATTTCATCTGAATGATGGACGACCATGACCGTTCACCGTCCAGAGTATTGGTGAGCCGACAGGACTGGCATCCGGCGCAGTTTTAAGAACTTCAATCGCGTTCCTCTCCGGGTCCCGTCTGCAACGCCATCGAAAACGTTAGTCAACAGACAAAACGGCTAACACCCACAGAATCTGACCTTCCGCCGGGCTACCCGCGCCCTCAGCAAAATAGGATTTGGGATACCCAAAACGGCCGGTTTGGATTATGTTGAACGCAGGTGGATTCTGGCGCGTTCGCGCTGTCACCCGTTATATGGCGGATGCTGAAGGGTTTATGGTCTGGAAGTAATTGAACGGGAAGGGCTTATAAGGTTATGGCGGAGAGACAGGGATTCGAACCCTGGATACCTTGCGGTATACACGCTTTCCAAGCGTGCGCCTTCAGCCACTCGGCCATCTCTCCGCAATAGCGTACCTTCTTGACTCTAACACAGCCTGCGGATCGGCTCACGGAGTCTGCGCTTCTACATTTTGCTTCAAATTCGCATTCGTACGAAGATCGAGCGGAACGCCCTGTGTGAGATATCGCTGAAGCGTCGAAGCATCGTTCCAGTTGATCTCCCAGCCATGATTCACGGCGATCAGAATATAAGGTCCGGGAACAATGTTATTCAGGTCGAAGCTTCCATCCGTATTCGATTGATCTTTAACGAGTGCGGTAAAGGCACCCGGATCGTCCAGGCCTGCAGGAACAAGAAGCACGATCGCTCCCGCCACAGATTTTCCTTCCGCGGTCGCAATTCCTGTCATCGAGGCATATCCTTTCGCCGTGTGAAGGGTTAGCGTGACGTTTCCTGCACGGACGGTGAGAAACCGCCCCTTCACCTCGGCTCCCTTGGCAGAAGTTCCGGTTAGATATGCTCCTCCTCTTCCAACAAGATCAATCTCGTAGCGTCCCGGCGGGACTTGGAGGCTGATCGGTTGCGACTCGCGATCCGCAGTGCCGCGACGAAAACCAGGGGCCATAAACATATTTCCATCGAAGCTGGAAAAGCGCACCCCGGTTTCCATGTTTCGAAGTTCGACTCCGAAGGCTCGCCGTCCCTCCTCATCCTCCTTGTCGATATCGATCGAGATACTCGCCATCGATGCCGAGGTCGCTCCAGCGTCGACAACTCCGGTCGTGCCGGAACCGATCTGGATCACGTTCTTCTGCGAGGAAGTGTTCCTTCCCTGGCTGCGAATGCGATAGAGTCCCGGAGCCAGCCCCCCAATGTCGACCTGTCCCTGGGGCCCCGTGTTCGTGATCATGGACTGCGCTATATTGGGCCCACTGCCGCCGGTATCGATCCGTTCAAGCATGGGAAAGACTGACATCGGACGCCCCCCTGGCTCCTGCGCCGTCGGTGCAGAGAACTGCAGATGAACGGCGGGAATAGGAACAAGGTGGAAGTCTGCCTGGTGGCTCTGGGCCACGCCAAGTGGGATGATCTCAGCCTCTGCGGGATCATTGACCCCCGGAAACCATGTGAGTTGATATGTCACATCGAGCGAAGGATCTTGCGGCGCCGTATTGCTGGTGGCCGCGCCCCCTCTCGGCTGACTCGTCAAGCTGTACCAGGGCTTGGCATCGACCATAACACGGTAGTCGCCCGCTGCCAGGTTGGCAAACTCATAGATGCCCCGGTCATCCGTCTGGACGGTCATGCGGTTTTGAAAGAGCTTTTCTTGCTCATCGAGTGAGGCCGAACTCCGCCGTTGCAGTGTGACCCGGGCCTCTCTCACCGCTTCACCTGCTTCATCGAGAACCGCTCCCGTAATCATCGATTCGGGGGGAAGCCGGAAGTGAAGATCGATCGTCGGCGCTGCATGGGTCAAGACGACCGAGGAGGAGTAGTTGTCGTGCTCGTCGTAGGCCCGGGTTACAAAACCGTTCGCGCTCGCCTGCAGGTGCCAGGCCCCGGAGGAGGGAAGTGTCAGCGCAAATCGTCCATGTTCGTCAGTATCCCCGCTGGCTCCGGAGGAAGGGAGCTGGCTTTCTCCCGGCCTTCCCCGCGAACTGAGTGTCGCGTTCAGATGAGCATGAGCGACTGGCGTTTCGTCCACGCTGCTGACCACTACCCCGGTTATTTTGTAGACAGGCTCGACTGCGATCGCAAAGTGGCACAATGCCGCGAGGACCAGCAGAAGTGACCAAAGGCGGCTCAAGGATTAATCTCCGAGTCTGGAATAGCTTCAAGATCGACGCTCGCCTTATTCCCGCGAGCCACGGTGACGCTGCGGACATAGGTCGTAAACGGAGCCAGTGTCTTTGGATCGTGGTAATCGGCCTGATGATGGCTCTCGAACGAGATCACCTGGTAGCTGCCCGGAGGCAGGGAAGCAAAGTTAAAACTGCCGTCAGCACCGCAGCGAGTGCTGTAGAAGGGAACGGCACTTGATCCGGACGGGATGACATTGACCCAGGCAGAAACGGGAGCTCCATTCTTTCGGACCGAACCCTGAAGACCTCCGGTCTGATCGCTTACGGTCACGATGATCGGAGAGCTTCCTGCTCCTGCGGCTACGGTCATCTCCTGTTGCAGCAGTTCGGTCGTTCCATACATCGCCGACTTGATGTACCACTGGCTGGAGCCCCGCGCGCTCAACCGGTAGACTCCGGGCATTGGCCGGAGATAAGCCGCGCCATTTCCTCCCATGACCGTTACCCTGGAAGATCCTCCAAACCGGGAGACCGTTTTCTGAATGTTGTCGAGCGCCAGCCCCAGCTGCTGTGGGCTAGGAGGCGTTTTATCAGACGTAGAATCTGAATCCAGAATAACCTGGACCGGAATCGAAGCGACTGGAGACATCCTCAACGTTACGCCGGAGAGATCGTGGTCCGCGACCGTGACCGCCGAGTCTCCATACTCCGTGGTTTCTCCCATATTCATACTGGCGGTGAGAGTATAGGTTCCGCTCGGAAGAGCGACCCGCATCTCGTCCCCGCCCGCGGGTCCGTTGCGAATCATGCTGACCGGCAGCACGGTGCCGTCGCTCGTCCGGGCCAGAAGCATCGGGAATCCGCGCTCCTGCGGAGGATCCAGATGGAGCGAGACCATATAGGTGCGACTGACCCCGGGGTGCAGCTCAAAGTGCTCCTCCGTTCCGCTGCTCATATGAATGCTGTCCGCTGTGCTGGAGGCTCCGGGCACGGGATAGACGAGCGGAAGGATTGCATCGGACGAGTTCCTCACATGTGGCGAAAAGTTGGTCTCGATACGGTAGTCGCCTGGTGGCACTGCGAGGCGAAACTCTCCTCGGGAGTTCGTCATGATCTGTCCTGAGGTAGACCACTGTTGCCCTGTATCGGTATAGACGCTCCGCATAGCCATCACAAGAACCTGGGGAAGCGGCATTCCATCCGGACCGGTAAGCGTTCCCGTCATAACAGCTTCGGGGTAGAGCCGGACGACGATCGGGGCAGCCAGCTGACTGGCTGACAACGAAATCGTGGTGCTCCCCATCTCCCGGCTGAAGTAGAACCCCGGCTTCCGCACCTCCAGCGAGGCTGCGTTAGCAGGCCCGAACTGGCCGAACTCGAACTTGCCTTCATGGTCCGTCAGCATCATCCGGTCATTGAGACGGACCAGGGCTCGGGAGATCGGCGTGGCGCTTGTCGCGCTCAACACGACACCGCTAACCGTGATTGGAGCGGAAGAGGAGGAAGGAGTTGTCTGCGCCGCCGCCGAAGCCGCAGGCACCATCGCAGACCCCACGGTCAGGCAACAGGCAACCAGCAACTTTGGCAGAATTCGCACCGGAGACAGGGATGCACCCTCGAAAGTGAGACGATTCTAACGCTCTCTTGGTAAGACACCGATTTAGCATGGAATTGTAATTGCCGTTGCTGCAAACGTTTAGTGTAAAAAGTTCAACTACAGACAGATGATGGCTTCCATAAGTTATGTCCGATAACACATATTACGTATAGTCGACCTGTAGCCGCTCTTTAGAAATGTCATGGTTCCGCGCCATTAGAAATGTCAGTTTCTAAGGATGGGTTGGATCAGGATGAGCGAACACGATCTAAAGCGTGTCGAAGTATTGAGTGAAGTTGAGTCAGGCAGACGTTCCCGTGAGGCGGCAGCTTCTCTGCTCGGGTTGAGCGAACGGCAGTTGTACCGGTTGCTAAGGCGATACCGTGTGGACGGTGGGTTTGGGTTGGTCCATAAAGCCCGAGGACGAACGTCGAACCGCAGTATCAACTCTGGGATCCGTAAGTATGCCGTGGATCTAGTGAAGTCCCATTACGCGGACTTTGGGCCAACGTTAGCCACAGAAGCGCTGGAGCAGCGGCATGGTATCCGAGTTGGTCGAGAGACGCTGCGGCGATGGCTTATGGCCGATGGTGTGTGGCTGTCACGCAAGCAACGAAGACAGTTTCACCAACCAAGGCTTCGACGGGAAAAGCTTGGCGAGCTGATCCAAGTGGACGGCAGTGATCATCGCTGGTTCGAGGATCGCGGCGAGGCGTGTACGTTGCTGGTCTTCATCGACGACGCAACCAGCCGCCTGATGCAGCTCAGGTTTGTTCAAAGCGAGAGCACCGAGTCGTACTTTGCCGCGCTACGCGAATATCTCACGATGCACGGTGCCCCAGTAGCTTTCTATTCGGACAAGCACACAGTGTTTCGTATCAACCGCGACGCCAAAGGCGGTCCCGGAATGACTCAGTTCGGGAGAGCCCTCGCTGAGCTCAACATCGAGATTCTGTGCGCCAATTCAAGTCAGGCAAAAGGTCGAGTAGAGCGTGTCAATCGAACGCTGCAGGACAGACTTGTGAAGGAACTTAGACTCGCTGGCATCTGTGACGTCGCTGTAGGTAACACCTTCCTGCCCGCGTTCATCCAGCGCTTCAACGAAAAGTTCGCGATCACGCCGGCGAATCCACAGGATCTACATCGGCCACTACAGATCACTGATAGCCGGATGTACGATATTCTGTGCCATCGTGAACAGCGCTATGTTGGCGCGCAGCTGACGTTTCACTACGATAGGCAACAAATCATCCTCGAACAAACCGAAGTCGCGAAGGGCCTGGGGGGTCATTACGTCGAGATCTACGACTACTTCGACAAGCCGCTTGAGGTTCGCTGGCAAGGTCACGTACTTCCCTATCGCGTCTTCAACAAGGACCAAACCGTCCGCCCTGCGGCGATCGTCGAGAACAAGCGTCTACGACATGCTCTGTCAGTAGTCAGGGCGAAGCAGGAGCAGAAACTCGAGGTGAAAATTATGACGAATAGCGAAAAGGTTGGGTACAAGAAGCACCCACGGCCAGCCTATGGAACGCACTGCGAGATGGGGATCGACTCGCTTGCGAGTGAATCAAGCTCAGCTTAATCGGTCATTACTTCCGATCCCAAGGAGAATCGCAGGAAACCCAAAAAATCTACATCCTGGAAGGGATGAACCAAGGTCGGACTACTCGTAGCGTAGGGCTTCCATAGGGCTCACCTTGGAGGCTCGGCGGGCTGGGAGGTAACCAGCGGTGAGAGCAACGACAAGGAGTACGGCGATGGCGAGGGCGACGTTGTTGGGTTCGGTGGGTTTGAGACCATAGAGCATTGTGGCGACAAGCCGTCCCGCGGCGAGGGAGATGACGGTGCCGATACCGATGCCGAGGACCACAAGCCGAACAATCTCGCGCATGACCATCCAGCGCACACTCGACCTTGCGGCGCCGAGGGCCATGCGGATGCCTATCTCGTTGGTGCGACGGCTAACGATGTAGCTCATCAGGCCATAGATACCGATGGCGGAGAGAAAGACGGCGAGCACGCCGAAGAACGCAGAAAGCTCGGCGACGAGGCGCTGATTGGTGATAGTGCGATCGACGACGGCGTCGAGCGTGGTGATGTGGCTGATGGGAAGCGTACGGTTGATAGAGTGGATGGCCTGCTGCACGGCGGTGGAGACGGCATTGAAGTCGCCCGTATAGCGCACTCCGAGGCCATCGTAGATCGAGGGGTGCTGCGGAGTGGGGATGTAGTCGATGTACTGCTGCGGCTCGTCGAGGCCGCTGAACTTGACATCCTTGACGACCCCGATGACCTCGACATCATCCTCAGGATTAGGATCTTTTCTGACGAAGTAGTGGCGGCCGATGGGGTTGACACCTGCGGGAAAGAGGTCGCGCGCAACACTCTCGCTGATGATGGCGACCTTGTGCGAGGCGGCGGTATCCTGCGTGCCAAAGGTGCGACCGGCGAGAAGCGGGATCTGCATCGTGCGAAAAAAATCGTTACCAATGATGTTGTGATGGACGAAGATGTGGTCGTCGTAGGGGGCGCCGGGAACGTTGATGTTTTCGCTCCACGTACCCTGCGCGAAGAAGAAGGAAGCGAAGCTGGCGGACTGCACGCCGGGGACCGTTGCGACCTTCTGCTCGATCTGCTGGAACATGGCGATCAGGCGTGGGTCTTCGCCTTTGTGGCCGGTGACGGTGGGGTCGATGTCGAGGCGCAGTACACCCTGGCGGTTGAAGCCGGTATCGACTTTCGTAAGGTTGACGAGACTGCGCAAGAACACCACGGCGGCGACCGTGAGAACCAGCGAGATAGCGACCTGGGTGACGACGAGGGTCTTGCCGAGCGGGCTGCGGGTAGCGGCGTTGGAGGAGCCGCGCCCGTCCTTGAGGGCCTCAGTGACCTCGATGCGCGAGGCCCGGAGCGCGGGGACGATGCCGAAGAGAACCGCGGTGCTGATGGTGGCGACAAGAGTAAAGAGAAGCAGGCGAAGATCGAGCGAGACGTCGAGCTGTATGAGATCCGCGTTGTGCCCGCCGGAGATCATACGCAGCAGAAAACGGTCGGCGGCGACGGCGACGACGATGCCGAGGAGGCCTCCGGTAAGGGCAAGCAGCAGGCTTTCGGTGAGAAGCTGACGGATGAGGCGCAGGCGTTGTGCACCGAGGGCCCGGCGAACGGCGAACTCGCGCACTCGGGTAGTCGAGCGGGCGAGCAGAAGGTTCGCGATGTTTGCGCACGCGATCAGCAGCACCAGCGCGGTAACGCCCATCAGGATCCTGAGCGGGTCGGAGAACCTATGGCGCAGGGCGGAGAGGCCGGTCTTCAGTGAGGTAAGCTTCACGTGTGCGGCCTCCAGATGCCGAAGATTGTAGGCATCAAGCTTAGCGTCGGAGAAGCCGCGGATGATCTGCTGGTAGAGGACGTTGGTGTTAGCCTCGGCCTGCTCGCGTGAGACGCCGGGCTTTAGTCGCGCGAGGATTAGGTTCGACTGGCTGAAGTTGTCCTTGTAGCCCGTAAAATGCAAGGGCATGGTGTTCATCATCGACATGGGAGCCCATAGGTCGGGCGTATGACCGACGAAGATTCCAAAGAAGTCTGGCGGAGCCACACCCACAATGTCGAAGGTGGTGTCGCCGATCTTGACCGTGTGTTTGAGGATATCGGGGTCGCCGGAGAAGACCGTCTGCCACCAGTTGTAACTGATGACGACGACCGGATGATCGCCCTCGCTGTTGTCGTCGGCATCTGTAAACAGGCGGCCGATCGCCGGCTCGACGCCCAGTGTGCTGAAAAAAGTTCCGGAGACCAGATCGGCCGCGATCGGCTGCATCAGGTCGCGGCGGTCGATGGTTCCGTGAACATCGGGGTTGTAGCTGAAGAGGGTGGCAACCTCAGAGAAGACCTGCTGCTTCTGCTGAAACTGTCGGTAAAAGGGGTAGGAATAGAGATCGGTGGAACCATAGCGACTGGTCTGCCCCAGTTGGTCTCCTTCTCCAAGCACCACGAGTTGTGATGAGTTTCTGACTGGCAGCGAGCGCAGCAGCACGGCGTTGAGAAAACTGAAGATCGCGGTGTTGGCGCCGATACCGAGTGCGAGCGAGAACAACGCGACCGCGGTCAGGCCGGGGGAGCGCAGCATGGAGCGCACGCCGTAGGTGACGTCCTGCGCGAAGCTTTCGAGCCAGCCCCAGCCCCAGGTGTTATGGCTGAACTCGCGGAGCACAGTCGCGTTGCCGAAACTGCGATGCGCCTCGCGATGCGCTGCATCGGCCGCAAGACCCGCATCGACATTCTTCTGTTCACGCAGCTCAATGTGAAGACGCATCTCCTCTTCGAGCTCGGCGTTGAAGCGGCCACGATGGAGAAGCATGCGAATGCGGCGAAGAAGCTGGTTCATGGTGTCCCCCCTGTGCTCTGCTGCGTATTGCGATCAGCCAGCCTCGACGACGCGGGCGATGGCGCCATAGATGCGATCGAAGTGTGAAAGCTCCTGCGTGAGCTGTTTGCGGCCGGCGGCGGTGAGGCGGTAATAGCGAGCGCGGCGATTGCCGGCAGTGACCCCCCACTCGGCGGAGACCCAGCCTTTGAGAAGAATGCGCTGGAGTGCGGGGTAGAGGGAGCCTTCTTCGACGCTGATGACGTCATCGGATGCATGGAGGATGGACTCTGCCACCTCGTAGCCGTGCATCTCGCCATGACGGGCGAGGGTCTTGAGGATGAGGAGATCGAGGGTGCCGGGTGGAATCTCGTTTGGCTTCAACCGTGACCTATCGCAGTTATGGCATAGACAACCTTTGCCAGCAAGTATTACTAACATAGACAGCCTATGTCAATGTCGGTAATGTTATGGTGGCTTCTCGGTAGCAGAGCCCACAGCGAATGAAAATTTTCCGCGCGCGGGTCGGATGGAAATGTGGAAATCGCAAAGCGACGATTTCGCACATTCCCACCGCACGACGACGAGGTTATACTGACATTTCTATTGGGTCAGAAACCCTGACATTTCTATCGGGTGCCAACACGACCTGTTCGCTATGAGGGGTCACCACACCAAAAGTAGAAAATCGCACGTTTAGGTTTGTTGCGAAAACCTATCGCCTTTAGGAAGCCAAATCGCAACACCTTTATGCAATGCAAAATACAGGGCTTTTCTGAAATTGGAGTACCGTTGCAATAATCTTCGATGCTGTTGAAAAACTACTTAGTGGAAGTTGCTTGATTAAATACCTGCCGAGTAAAGCGCCTTGAAAACTCTTGTTGCAGGAACGTGGGTGTGATTCCGTTGTAACAGCAGCGGAGGGCACCTGCATGATGGGACGTCAGAGCGCACAGGATCAGCTTTTCTATTCGTTTCGGCTTGAGGATCACATTCCCGGTGATCACCTGTTGCGAAAGCTCGACCAGGTGCTGAACTTTGATCGGGTCAGGTCGGTTCTGTCTGGTCATTACAGTTCGACAGGTCGACCTTCGATTGATCCTGAACTGATGCTGAGGATTCTGTTGATTGGGTATGCCTATGGTATTAGATCGGAGCGACGGCTATGCAGCGAGATCCATCTGAATCTTGCCTATCGTTGGTTCTGTCGCTTGGGTCTTGCGGGCGCGGTGCCGGATCATTCCACGTTCACGAAGAACCGTTACGGCCGGTTCCGCGAGAGTGATATTTACCGAGTACTGTTTGAGGATGTTGTTGGGCAGTGCTGCAGTGCAGGATTAGTAAGTGGCGAAGGCTTCGCCGTCGACGGCAGCTTGATCGGCAGTGATTCCGGACGGGCCCGGCGAGTTGAAAGCGTGGATGCAATACGCGAAGGAGAGGCTAGACCCAGACCGGTGCGCGAGTACCTGGAGGCGCTCGATGCTGGCAATCCGGTTCATCCGAGTGAGGCTCGCTATCTTTCGCCGACAGATCCCGCAGCAGCATGGAATGTGAAAGAAGGACGAGGTAAGTTCGGCTACTTCAATAACTATCTGGTTGATACCGATCATGCCGTCATCATGGATGTTGAAGCTACTCCCGCACGACTGGCACAGGAGATCATCGCTACGAAAGCGATGCTGCAGCGGGTAGAACAAACACATCATCTCAAACCCGAAAAGCTTGCAGCTGACAAGGCCTACGGCACAGGCCCATTTCTAGGATGGCTCTCGGAACGGAAGATTATCCCGCATATTCCGGTACTGGATCGTCAACACCAGACCGACGGCCTGCTTCCGCGCGAGGTCTTCACCTTCGATCCCGAGAAGAACCATTACACCTGCCCGCAGAACAAGATACTCAAGCACTGCACAGCACGCACCGATTCGCCGATCCACATCTATCGTGCAACGCCCGCCGATTGCAACTCCTGTCCCATTCGCGAACAATGTACGCGTGGCAAGCAACGGAGCTTATCGGTCCCGTTCGACGAGAGCACTCGACAGGAAGTAAGAGCTCTTCAGGCTACTGAGGCTTTTCAACACTCCCGCCGCCTCCGAAAGAAAGTAGAGATGCTGTTCGCTCACATGAAGCAGCAGTTCCGGTTCACGCGGCTTAAGCTGAGAGGCTTGGCTGGAGCCGCAGAGGAGTTTTTATTGGTGGCGACTGTTCAAAATCTGCGCCGCCTTGTACGGCTCCGTCCCCCTACGATCCCTGCAACGCCTCGTCTATCGACCACATGATGGAAAGTAGGGAGCAAACAAGCTCATAGAGAGGCCCGAAATCGGGAATAAGCACTCTCAATCACGAACGCCACCGACCATCAAACTGTTCTTGTCGCTGAAAGCAAGAATCTGCAGCTAAGCCAATTCAAACGAGGAGTTTTTCAACAGCATCCGTCGTTTGCGAACCTCCCGTTCGGCGATCTAATGTGTTTCGTTCGGCTATTCCAGCATAGATCTACGCACTCTAGAATCCCGAAAAGAATGGTTAGGAGAGGAAACACCTAGTTGTCCACATCCTCTAATTCGGCCGTCCCGACCATGAATATTGCCAAGCCACCGAGACGTTTTGATAGTTTCCGCCAAACCGGATGTACGTGCCATCGCTGTAACTCATCTTTATAGACTGATGTCTGGTTATCGGGACAGAAATCGTGTCGCCGATGCGGGAGTTTGCCTGTTGGGTGAGCGAGTTTCTACACCGTCCAGAGCCGTTGTACCGCCGAACCAGTAATTGCCGTCGAGCGAAACCCACAGGGCGGGGTTTAAAGTCGTAGCTTAGATGTCCTTCGAGGGCCGCAATTGGATTTTGTGATTGAGACCTGGTTCCGGGATAAGTGACGTTGCGCGACCAGAATTCGGGATTCCGAGTGAAAAACCACACGCCCAAATACGCGTCGAGCACCCACTCGCTGAAGGGCGCCCGATGAAGAAATCGCCGGGATCTTGAATGTGAGCGAGAAGACAGTCTCGTTTCACAAGTATCACATTCACATCTGATCAGATAATCATCTGATCAGATGGCGCCTTTCCGGCTCGCCATCCAATTGGACGCGGAGATAGCCAGCAGTTTCCTCTGCCATGTTTTTACGCTCGCGTACGCTGCAATCAACGATGTGAAGCGAACATTCGAGTGGTTGGAACCGGCCTTCCGGGATAAAGACTATCGCCTTCCATTGCTATGGCTTGCTTGCCACCGTTGGATAGGGTCAGGATAATGACTTCTGCAGACACAAGGGAGATCTTCAGAAGTATCCATACTGTTGGATTCGGCGGGGGGTTGAAATTGACGGAGTTTTCGTCGGCGCATCCAAGAACATAGCCATGCCAAAGATGACTTCCCTCAAGCAGCACCCCGCCGCCTTCATCGAATCGATGGAGTGCCTGCCGGTGGTCAAAGTACCCGAAGGTCCCGAGTGGACCTACGAAATCAAGCTTGATGGATATCGTCTAGAGGCGGTGCGTTCCGGCGGAAAGACAACGCTCTATTCCCGCCGCAAGAACGTCCTGAACAAGAAATTTCCCTATATCGTGGCCGCCCTCGACTATTTGCCTGACGGCACGGTGATCGACGGCGAACTTGTTGCCCTGCATCCGGACGGCCGCCCCAATTTCAATATGCTCCAGAATTTCCGCTCTGCCGAGGCCCATATCCACTATTACGCATTCGACATTCTCGTTCATAAGAACAAGGATCTGACCCAGCTGCCGCTGTCGAAGCGCCGCGAAATCCTCCATTCCGTCGTCAAGCAAAGCGACCACGTGGTGCACTCGGCAGTCTCAAACAGGCCAGCCAAAGAGATGCTCGCCTTTGTACGCGAACATGGATTGGAAGGCGTCATCGCTAAGCGTGCGGACAGTGTCTACGAGCCTGGCAAGCGCAGTGGTCTCTGGAACAAGCACCGAATCAATCTCGGCCAGGAATTCGTCATTGGCGGTTACATCCCCAGCAACCTCGGCCTCGACTCAATCGTCATAGGCTTCTACCGCGGCAAGGAGCTGCGTTATGCAGCCCGCGTCCGCGCTGGCTTCGTCCCAGCGACTCGCCGGCAGGTCTTCAACCTGATAAAGCACCTCGAAACGAAGAAGTGTCCGTTCGTGAATCTCCCGGAGAAGGAAGCAGGACGATGGGGACAAGGGCTAACCGCCGAGAAGATGAAGGAATGCGTCTGGCTGAAGCCAGAGGCGATGGCTGAGATCGAGTTTCTTGAGTGGACCGGCGCCGACCACCTGAGGCATACCAAGTTTTTGGTGCTACGTGACGACAAAGACCCGAAAAAGGTCGTACGCGAGACCTGACCCAAAGGAATTAAATCTTCCACAGCTATATTCGCTTTTTATTCTCCTATAGTATCTCCTATGGGCGGTGAGCGGGGATCGACGGCGAGGATGCGCATTGCAGGGCAGATCTGCTGCAACTGCAAAGTCTTCCTTCCCGCTCCGCATACCGGTCACGAAACCTATTGTGCCAAGTGTTCCCCGAAGCGGAAGGTCTATATGCATTTCATGTTGAGGGACAGCTGGCACTGTCAGTTCTTGGAGCAGGATCTAAAGACGTCTGCGGGTGGAGTGCCCGGCGCTTTTTGTACCAGTTGAGAAGAGATAAAACTGGAACAAGAGGAGCGATGTATGACGCGAGGCAAGAAGCATACAGCGGAGCAGATCGTAAACCTGCTGC
>Ga0193742_1000977_pt1 | contig 18036 bp, 23 predicted proteins | sample L2c1metaG_FD_165511 | JGI IMG/M metagenome (GOLD analysis project Ga0193742, IMG submission 165511) | Soil microbial communities from a riparian zone of the East river system, Colorado, United States - L2c1 | ecosystem: Environmental > Terrestrial > Soil > Riparian zone | place: USA: East River... | reverse complement strand
ATTATATATTGGTGGATAGATGTTTTCAATCTGAGTACAGTGAGACTAAATTCAGGGCAATGTATATTGAAATGAGCATTCTATTTCGTGAATACTATGCCACATCACCTGAACCTCTGTTTGCTCCAAACAGATCGTAAAAATCATCTTTTAACAAATTTTATTACATGAATCGATACAGATTTTAAATATCTATCTACCGGTTTTAATTTCGTTCACTTTGAATTAGAATGGATAAAGATATTTAATTTTTTTAATTTTTCGAATCAATTCTATTTATTTTATTTAAAACAACGCAAAACACTGATGGACAAGCAAATCCGAAACGACTGTAATAAATGTAGCTCACTGCCAACATGAATTCGACGTGGGAAATCAAATAAAACGACTTTTATATTCTGAAAACCCTGAAGTGTATAGAGGGTAACAGGGTAACCATTACTCGGACCAGGTTCAAGGAATATCGTTACCAATCTGCAGGCGTTCGTCCCGAAAAGATGCTTTTTTTTCAAAATTCAAAATGTATTGTTGAAGACTCGAAGTTCTCTCTGGTGCAATGTCAAGATTACCTACGTCAATGGTCATGGCCATGTTACTTCTACTACTATATGTACGGCAATATGACGACTTCAGATCTACCCTGTGGCGACTCGTCCACGACGATGATTCTCTCTTAATCAATATTGAATCGCTGTCGCCCAAACTGCTTTTCATCAAGGCCTACCAACGTCTTCATCCAAACCTAGCAATTTTCCTGGAACGACTTGATCTTCGGGTTTCAGGCTTATTCAGAGGAAATACTGAACTCTTTCTATGCGTTCTTATCTTTTTTTTTTGACTTATAGCTCCAATATTTTTCCCGAGTCACAACTAATTTAGAATTTTCCTTTGTGTACAGATGTGGAATTAGACTGAATGGTACGGGGAATAATTCGTGGCTTGCTTTCCTCGACTTTCTGGATCTGGCCCGTCGACATCCTCTGCAACAATGGTGCCACTGGCCACCCAAGCTGTTGTGGCCCTATTGATTCAACGCATATAAATTATAGTTAATTGCCCAAGCACCGCCAGTACTTCCCCCGTTCGCATCTACACTCTACATTTGCCCTCTAGCGTTGACCGCTGCTCCCTGTGTCTATCTTTCAATTCTTTCATTCACAAATGGAAACCCTTCGCAGACTCCGTTCTAAAGTTTTTACCAAAAAGTACGTCTGTTCACGATCACACCGCTATATTCATCTCATGTTTCTATTAATTAGATCTTCTACCGGCTTGACTGACAAAATCGTGTCCGGGCCAAAGAAACTTCGCGACAAGACGCTGAGGCATTCGCGATCCATGCCACTCCAAAATATCGGCAACATTGAAGAAGCATATGAGCGATCTAGGCCTGTTTACCGGGGCCAGTACCCACTCAAAGCTTCCGACGTTCAGTTGGTGGTGGATTCCCGTGGTTGTCCCGATGCACCTGTCCAGCACCCAGCCTTTGACCCCGTTGTGGAGCAGTGCGCTTTCTCTTCTCCAATCAAAAAATCATCTCGCAAAGATCTTCTCGCACAGTTCCCTGCTCCTCCGATCGATAAGCCTCTCCCTCGCAGGCCCAAGGAACCTGCTCCTCCTTTGCGTTTATATGATAATTTATATGATAATCTGCTCCCCCCTAATCCAGCCTTTGAAAGGCAACAGTTCCTCTGCGATGCTCGTGCTCAGAACGACCGCGAACCATATCGCCAGCCGATTGTTGAAAGAAGCCAGTCCACCACTTCATCTCGTCATTATCCTGTTGTGGTTCCACCCCAGGCCTGGGCCGAAACTACTCTCTTCCGCGATGGCGTCCACGGGGAGGAGAGTGGTGGCCAGACGATCATGACGCACTCTAATTTCTCGACCAAAAGCCTTGGCGCCAATGTTCGCCTGAGGGATGGTCCAGCACGCCGCGTCGTCGTGACTCACTCAACGCGACATGACCCTCGGCCTCGAATGCATTCTAGCGCTTCTTCGGGCTCTATCATGGACAATACACCACCTACCTCTAGTCGCCGCTATGGGCGCGCCATGGAGTCTAGGCAAAGACAGGCCTCCAATGCAAGCACCGCTACACGACAGGGTGCTGAGTTTGGTTATATCAGCCAGGCAGACTCCCATTATCATAAAACTACTAGCAGTGCTTCTCGTTCCCGCCCGCCCAAATCGCCCTACCGTTCTTAGATAATTCCCCTGTCTTCTCATTCAACGCTATCAAAGTAAAGAAAACAAGCAAACAGTTATCTCAATCTGTACAATCCTCACACTCCTTACGCCCCTCTCAATGACCTTGACGTCTTGCCACGCTCTTTACGCCATTGCATTTTCTCCTCAATCGTTCCTCACTTTCTGCACCTAGTTAGTACATAGATCATTGAAATACAAGCTTCAAGCTGCATCCCTTGAGTTAAAGAGGGATCACTAATAAATCAACTTTTTCTTTCCAGTGCATTCAGTACGTTCTTAGAAGTTCTTCCTTTCTTCCTCCAAGCTCATCCAATTCATCTTGCTTGCTCGCGTCGGTCACGTCTCTGCTTAGATAAGCGTTTCATATCCCCGACTGTGTAACTTAAACCTCGAAGTTATGATTTGAAGTGCAATCAATCATACCCTTGAACCCTTGGTGTCCCCTAGTGCCATGACTGTGACGGCATTTTCTTCCAGACGCGCTCGCAAATTGAGGCGGCCTTCCTCGCTTGGCGAAGTTGATTGGCTATCTTCGACTTCACCAAGGTCTCTGGCATCGGCGCCTTCTCCGACAATACGCACAAGCAGGAAACCCTCTTTGAGTCCTACTGTGGCGACCTCAACGGGATACATCTATCGTCGTGTAGGTCGTCGCTACACGAGGCACGGTGTAGATTTCGAAGAGACACAATCCTTGAGTCATTCGCGGAGACGGTCACGAGGACGCTCGACCTCCCTAAAGCCACATATATCTGAGGAGAGACCCCTACCAACGGCTTATGCCTCTTTGCCATCCACACCAATACTACGCTCGCGTCCATTTACGCCTCCTGCATCCATTTCACCAATTTCTCAAAGCTATCCAAATGTTCAGCCGCAAGAACCTCACCCTGGTCCACCATTCTCATTGTGGGACTACCTACGGGAGGAACTATTAGCTACAGACTTCGACTCTCACCAGGAGTTAAAATGGGAACGTGTAAGCAATTTCTTAAACATGCCTTTGGCAATGGAAAAGGTGTGGATTTCAGTCCATATTGCACACTCAAATACCCTCATAAACACTCTGCAAGATCATAGGCTTTGGATTCATTTTGTGCTTCGACTCCTTCCTATACACCTTTACAATTCTTCCTATCCGCTTTGTCTTAGCGCTCTTTCGATTTGTCTCCAACATCTTCCGTAGATCGCCTCCACCTCTTCCTCCATCGCAAAAATCTGATCTCTTAAGGGCACTCTTACTGGTGATCTCTCTTCTGATCCTCAACCCACTCACAGACGCGAGCAAGATCTACCACACAATACGAGGTCAGGACACAATTAAACTATACGTCATTTTCAATGCCCTGGAGGTAAGCTGATGTTGCTCGTTCAGGTTCACCTGGATCCGAAACCCACATTTGAAGTTTCATTTTTGTAGATTGGTGATCGACTTTGCGCTTCCATTGGGCAAGACATTTTAGACTCCCTGTTCTCGCGTTCTACTTTAGAGCCCTTATCACATCGAATGCCTGTGACAACGCATACCTTTCGTCCATTCCTATTCTTTTTCTTGGCATTGGCTTATAACGGTTGGTTCGCCTCTCCTTTCCGCCATGAAGTCATACTGAAGGGTTGTAATCAGTGGCCCACGCTCTTGTGATGGTTTATCAACTAATTTCGCTCAATGTCGCCATAAATTCCTATGATCACGCTCTTCTCACCCTCTTGGTGTCCAATCAATTTGTTGAAATTAAAGGGAGCGTTTTCAAGAAATTCGAGAAAGACAATCTCTTTCAGATAACCTGCGCAGGTAATACCTTCATCGTTGTCTGTCTACTTCATTACTGATTAATATTTCGCTACGCAGATATTGTTGAGCGATTTACGCTCGCTCTCATGCTTGCCGTTGTTGCATTCCGCAATCTCATTGAACTGAGCGGAACAGAGTTTGACTTGACAGAAGGCGTTGTCCTCCCGACAAGCTTTGGTTGGTTCAGAGGAAATAACGTGATTTGGACAATATCATATGTGAGGCCTTGTATCTGTGATTCAACTTTTTTTTTTTACTGAAAGTGACCTTGAGTTGTAGCCTGTGCTCACAGTGATGATTTCCGAGATGCTTGTGGATTGGCTCAAACATGCTTTCATAACCAAATTCAATCATATTCGACCGTCAGTTTACGAGCGGTATACGGATGTACTCTGCCAAGATCTTGCAAGTGGCAGCGCTGTTGGCAGACTTAGAGCACGCAAAGTGAGTCCAACCATTTTTGGGGGCCCCTTAACAATCTAATTTGCAATCTTCGAAGCATACATACGTCGATCAGTCGCCATTGGTTGCCCGCCGATTAGGTTTTGCATCCTTGCCATTGGCGGCGCTTTTTATCCTTGTAGGGTCCCAATCGATTGGCCTTATGTTCTCGGCCAGCTCAGATTTCACCTCTCCTTGGACTTGGTCATTTCAGTCTCTCAGCAATGCAGAAATTATGCATTACATGACATGGGCAGCAATGGGCATCTTGTTTTGGCTTTGGTAATGTGTGTTTTTCGTGGGATAGATTCAATGCTGACGTGGCTATTAAAAGCTTCGTCGTCATTAAAGTGATAGTAGGCGTCAACCTTGTGGGTTATGCAACTCGTCGGCAATATGGAGTGGAAGCAAGGCAGGCAGCGGACGACGTCAACAATTTTGGTAGAGATCCCATTGGCGAAGGGAAAGAAGAACAGGTGCGAGTTGTAGCTCACCTTTGTGGGTTGCCCGTAATTCTAAGAACGATTTTACCCATAGCTTTATAACCGGCAACTTAAAACACTATTGGATAGCGATCGAGATGATGTACCACATACCGCTGAGATCGGAGAGAACAAGCCAGGTGATAATGGCAAAAAGAAAGGGAGGGTAAAACTCGAGGATCTAACACGATATACAATGGTCAAGCGAATCTGGTAACATCTATGAATGTGATACAATCATCTGCAATTTTGCACCATGAAGAACTTGCCCGATTGTGTACAAGCTTCGAAGCATTTGGCTGTTTGACTATTGTGGACGTGCACCACTCGAGACACCCCGGCTATTGCAAAGGTAGCACCGGCACCACTAGGCACCAATGCTTTCCAGTACTCTGACACAACTTCTGCCGCTTGTGAAAGAGGCCGGTCATTTGACATCCCTTCTGGGAACGGACATTCCATATAAATATAGTAGACCTTGCCTTGTCTAGTTCTAGCTCACACATTTTTACACAGGTCTGATATGATTTTCCCTCAGTCCGCAGTTCGACAGATTAGGCTCCCAAATTCTAGTTAGGCTCTTCAACTCCTCTCAACACCCACCTGGATGATCTTTGCACAATTTTGGTGCTGATTCACCCCTCTAAGAACTCACGCCTTCTGACGTCTCCATGTTCACGACCACCATGTCGTTTGCTGCTATATCTTCTCGCGCACTGATTTTTGTTCTCCTGTCTCTAATACATGATGGCGTGGATGGAGTGCAAATAACAGAGTAGGCAATACATTACCTCTCTTACTTGTGTCTGACACTTGAAAAAGGTTAAGTCGCCGTCGTGGTGGTGGTCCAGACGACTCCTCCAGCAGCACCCAAAGCCATAGTTCGACGACATCTACGCACTTTCCAGTACCGCAGACAACGACCAGCACCAGTTTCAACCATACTACATCCACGTCGGAATCTCAGATTCATCTGGCCGAGGCACGGCACATTGGTACCATTGTTGGTGCAAGCTTGGGCTCGGGTATGTTTTGAATTTCTAAATTTCCAATTAAATTTTAACGACAAGACTTCGTGTTCTATTTCCCAGTGATTCTGGTAGGCTTGGCCTTGATGATTCTTGCCAAATATCTCAGTCGAGCTCGTAAATTGCGCAAAAAACCTCGAGGTTATTCGACTTGCTTTCCCGACCAACCACCACAAACAGAAATGTCCCAAACCCAGAGCGGACCATTAATATCTACCCCACTTGCATACCATCCAGCACCCATGCAATTTCTGAGTGCCTCACCTAGCAATAACACTTACTCTTCTTTGTCACCACTCTTTCTCGCGTCTACATTTTCTCATTCACAAGATACAACTAGCTCTTCCCACCGCACATTGTCAACCAGCTGCACTGATGGTGGTTGTCATGCGCTGAGCGATCCGATACCATCTGCCAACGACATGCAACCTTCGTTATCACTTGTAATTCCTCCACCACAAAGGGCGGTCTTAGCGGGATCTGCTTCGCTTTCCACTTCCGGCCAGCTTTCACCTCTTCACCGTGATATGGTAGAATGTCAAAAGATGCTAGAAGCCGACCAGAAGGGAGATATTTCCGATCAAAATCGCATTATCCGTGATGATCCTCCTCCAAAATACGTTGGTTAACTGTCGGTATGTGAGCTTACATACATATATCGGACACCCGTTTCCTTAGTGATACTTACAGGCGGTGAGAAGGACAGTAACTACATTACTAACATGACCCTACACATTGTCCGGACCCACCTTCTGTCCAGTTGGCATATCTCTGTCAATTGTAACCCGGAGACGTTCACGTGTACTCTACTCTATGTTGCGAACATATTCTAGGTGTTTTTTTTTTTCATCCAAATTGCTTCGAGAGAAGTGAGGAATTTTGAGGCTATTTTGGTTATGTAATGACAGGAGAGGAGCGGCGTCTAGCCGATACAACACAATTCATAACCTTCAAACTCAAATACCGCACTAAGAGCACATGTGGCCCATGTCGAGGCTTAAACGATGTCTTGGAAGAGCTTGGCGAAGAAGCTGTCGAAGTAAGATGCGCTGGCGTTGAACTGTTCAATAAAGCTGAAGTTGGGTTGTAAGACGGTGAAGTATGCCCATTCGGGGCGTCAAGGCCGTCGTAGTTACAGATGTTTCCCTGGTCCCACATCAGAGGATCATCAGGGCAAGAGTTTGTTGCACAAGATATCCCAGAGAAGGATTCGCTGCTGTAGGGCCTTTCGTACTGCTTGCTGGACAGTATTTCAATTTCAGCCTTGTGTCGGCTGTGAAGGATGTATTGGAGCTCCTTCCTAAGCGCACGAGTGTTGAATTTTTATGCCAAGGGTCAATGGGAAAAAAAGGATAAAAAGCTTACTTCCATCTTGGGGGTAGACGTACATTTTGTTGAAGCATCGTTAAAGCCTATAAGCAAAGGTTTAAGTTGTCTCCAATTGATGCGCTGGTCATAAGCTACCTTTTTTTCATCGTGTTTGGTAATTGGAAGTAAACCATCTTTCTCAATTCCAAAACTATCGGAATGGCTTTCACTATGGCCTTAAGAATAAATCCAATTTTTTTTACCTCTCCACTTCACTGGCCCATAGACCGAGCCACTTGATCCTGTTGGTTGCTAACTTGTCATTCTCATGTTGCATACTTTTGCTTCCATACTTGTACACGGATAGAATATCCAGGCCATACGGGTCTGCGTCAACGATACCCAAAATGGGTATCCTGCAATGACTTTGTAAGCTGTTTCGTCGGCTTCACAAAGTGGCGCACCTTCTTGGCAGTGCATCGGCCAGGGATTTTACGATGTGACGAGTGGCGACGTCAGGATATCCTTTTCCCTGACGCATGACACATGAGCATTAACTGTTTCCTCTTCTTCATGATGGTCCTATACCGTTATGATGATGCCAGAACCAGGCATCAAATCATGTTTTGTAAGTTTCAGACGGCAAAGGGTCTGAAAAACTGCCTTAAATTGCAAGGTATATGATTCCACGCTTCGCCATGATTTAGGGAAGGAAGTCTACCTCTTTTTCTACGATGAGAATCCACGCAACGTCCTCGTCGACGCTAAAAGACTCAATATCCTCTCCAGCGGGTATAAGCGTACCCTGGTGTGGTTAGTTATACTCGCTGGCCAAAAAGTTGAGTGGATGGACCTCACCTCTGTATCATGACCGATTAAGGATTCGCCCGATATTAGGGTAATTGTTAGGCCTGATCCACATATCAGTCCTTTGGAGGAAGAACGCTATGACCATGCGTTAGATATATCGTCGGATCCCAGAAAAAAAGTGGAAGTTAACAATATTCAAATCTGAACGCTCGAGCTCAAATGTTGCTGCTAGATCATCGACAAGCTAAAGCACAGTTTGTCAACAAGAGAGTGAAAGACTTCAAGCCATCGACATACTGTATCGACAACTTTCTGTGTCTTGAAAAGGGCAACATCTTGATAGAATATGTCGCTAAAAGAACGAGTTCAATCGCTGGTATGAAGGTTATACAGGAACAATACCGTTTAGTTGCAGGTAGGCTATTTAACGTGGCCCCGTGGGCGAGATCCAAAACCTTGAACAACTGCGCTGCCGTTCGTTTCAAGGGGTCAATTTCGTATGGAAGGGCGCATATAATTATGACTAACCTAGAGGTTTTGCACTTCCGTGTTTACTTTTCTTGGGATATCGAATGCATTTGACAGCGGAAACCCTGTATCTTGTAGATAGGTAAACTCTTCAAGTGTAGATAGTGAGGACTATAATCACCCTTTGCTGTCCGTCTTTTTCCTGTCGGCAAGGCGAATTTCAATTTTACGTTTTTTTGCCCTGGATGTATGCGTGTTTTCGGGGTCACTCTCCTCCGTAGAATCTTTATCTCCTTTGAACCCTCCTGGCATCGCAAGTTGCGTGAGAAATGAGAGGACCATATCTTCGATATGCTGAACAGCAACGGGTAAAGGACTAGTTCACGAAAGAGAGACGAAAGGTAAGTTGGTAGCGCAGCTCTGGGATAATAGTTTGAGATTCAACTGAGAGTCTTCGCTCATCGCGGAGTCGGAGAAGTACAATTCCGAGTCCGAGTCGTTATCTTTCCAGTCGGGAAACGTTGCCTCGATAGTTGCAGATTCATTAGGCATCTCAGAGTCAGAGAAATCTTCGATCATGGCCTCAAATTCATGCCAAGATGCTTCTGGTTCAGACATGATGTATATTGGGCTAAACCTATGGTGGTTGAAGTATTAGTGGGTTGACAAAAGTGGGCGAGCTATAAGGCGACCTTGCAACTTCTGTTCTAGATGCTTACATTGGCACACAAGTATAATGCAACACCCACAACACCAAAACAATTGGTCAGCATTGAGAGTACTCGAAGTCTCGAGCCATGTAAGATGAGAGTCCCATTTAAAATGATTTAAACAAGCTTAAATGATGTCGCGATAGTTTATGCATTCCAATAAGTTTCAGGGCCAAGAAGGAAGGTCGACATTGAACCAACCGGGTAGCTTGCTCCATAGATCTTCACGAGCACGATCTACAGATGCAGTGAATTCCATTCGACAAGGTCCACAAGCCCGATGATAGAGTTGAAACCTTGCATTCCCCGATTCGTTCCTATTTTGCATGAGATCGGCGTCCATCATAGCAAACAGTGGGTCTGAAGTTCGGTGGTAGATAACTCCATTAGCATCGCGCAAGATTTCGAATGTAGTTGCTTCAAACGTAGCTTGGCAGATTCGCTTACGGAAAGGATCTTGTTCATTCCGGTGAAGACAACCTGCAGAGCAATCGCGGCCTTCTAGATTGTTAACGACGAATGTCGATAAGAAACGAGAAGTGTGCTCTCTTCCTCTCAGAGCGCTCATAAGATCGTCGTCCGCCAAGAGATGGACTTCGGACCGATCGATCGACCCAGCAGGTACATGACCTATTGCGATTTCGCTGGGAGAGCCACGAGAAAGGTCATAGAATGCAGCGGGAAGAAGTTCGGGTGCGTTTATCTCTTTGGCGAGATTGATGACGAGTCTATGACTAAATTATTAGTCACTGAAAATTGACAGAAACGAGGACGTCGTACTGACATTGGATGTGTATACAAAGAGCGAGGTTTATAGAGTCCGGAGGAATCTGTGGCTTCTGCTTCCCGACGATCCCAGGATCCAAGGGTCCTTGGCCAAACAACGGACATTTCTTGAAGTAAATCTCTTCGGATATGTTCCACGCCATATTTGGTTGACATTCTGAGGAGGGACGAAATGGTGTCAAACTCTTTGATGTCGTGTTTCAAGCCAGAACTATGAATCATTCATATGAGCAAAACTATATCGTTAGCAAGATTTGGGACGTACACTCCATCATAAAGCGCGAGGAGGAAGCGAGCGAGATCCTTCGGTTGATCGTTGAGCACAAGGACGAGATGACCATCTATTAACCTAGGTTGCGAGATTTCGGCCTTGAGTTTTTTGATGAACTCTGCGAGCAGTTCTGAATGGCGACAAAGGACGCCTTGGTGAACTGTGAAGTAGAAGTCGCCAGCCACTAGAGCAATATTACCGTCACTAAACCATATATCTGGATGGCGGCAGGCTGGATAGGTCTCGAACTCGAACCTGATTCCCAGAAGTGAATGGCGGTTTGTGCTAAAATCGTCCATGAAATGGCAGAATGGATTCAAAATCCTTTACATTACATAGCACAAATATTACAAGCATGGAGGCTGACATGGACAGTTGACTGTTGGGTCGTGAGAAAGGACGCGTCGATTTTTTTTTCGCTTCAACCACCGCAAGCAACTCCACGACATCTCTCTCAAAAAGTATCTTTCTTTCTCTCAAAAAAAATGCCAGAATCAGTCGTACAACGCATCGTTCCTGGCGCCCCTCCTCCAACCCCACTCTCAAAAACGCAGAAAAAAAATCGAAAGGCGAAAGCCAAGTCTGCGGAGCCTGGCAATGCCTCAGCGGTGCCTGAAGCCACTTCTGCAGCTCTTGCCGAACAGACACCAGAACCTTCCGACCCCCAAGACGGTGCATTGGCACCTGAAGTTATTGCTCAATCATACTCACAGACGTCACTTCTTCCTGAGGAAGAGGTCCTGTTGAAACCAAGTCCCATTGTTGATCTCATTCATAAACGTCTCAAGGCTACCACTAAGAAAATTGTATTTAGTTCAACATTCTCTAACACTGCTCGGCTCAACGGTCTTTGCTTTCCAGTCACGGATATCTGTTTACGCTGCTACCGACCCTGATAAACTTGACGATGGTCAGAAGCGAACCCTCAAGACGCTCCCAACTTTAGAAGCTACTCAAAAAGAATTGGGAGAATTAAAGAAAGCAGTTGAGGTGCGCTCCATGTCCTCCTTCATAGTTTCAATTACCGACCCCTTCTTCAGGTTCACGAGGCCGAGTTAGTGCACGAACTGAATAGCAAACGTATTGAAATTGAGAAAGCAGAAAAGGCCCGAATCGCTAATGCCGTGTCTACGGCGGAGGTATTTTTTCCTTTTTTCTACTCACCCTAAGTTGTTTAACATGAATTTCTAGGCGGCTCTGGTCTCGAAAATAAATGACATTGTTGGCCTTATTCGTTTGCGTTCCTTGGTCGTTGACGGCGTCGTGAATCTTGCAAATATTGCTGACAGTAATGAAATTGCTGCCATCATCTCCGCCGCGGATGCTCTCATTGCCGAAGACGAAGAGAGGAAACAGGTTGTCCTCAATGGTCTCTTGTTTGGCACCGGTGATATCGCTGGTTCACCATGTAGGTTTAGAGCTCTCAAATACTTTGTATGAAGTTTACCGATGGATGACCCAGATACACGGATATGGGATATTTTCCAACAATATCGCAATCCTCCTCGGGCTCCAACACCGGTTCAAGATGATTATGTGGAGGAGGTAGAGGCGGAGGCAGAGGCAGAGGCACCTCCTGTTGCAGAGTCTACGGCAGACACCGATGCCGCAGTTTCTGTTGCAGACGAACCTACTGCAACATTGTCAAACAGCTTGCGCTTCATTCAAGAGAGCGAGATCGAAACACAGTCCTTGGATGCTGTTTGGGTTGAGAAGACGGATGCTATCTGTCACGAGGAAGCTGTCAACGGACATGCTTCAGAAGCACCAGTAACGTCCTCGGTGCCTGTTGTCGATGTATCAATTATTTCTTAACATCTTGAAACTCTACTAACTACCGTATTATCAGAACTCCACCCTTGACTGGGCTGATGATGAAGGTGGTCTTCCCTCTATCGCGGGTTTGCAGGCGAAATTCGGAACATCCGGTTCCGCTACCCCTGCTGAGGTAGCTGATGAGATTCTGGAAACCCCCATCCCGGATAATAACGACCATGCAAACGATGATCCTATCGCTCATCGGGAAGAAGATGATGGCTTTACCCAGGCCAGAGGACGTGGACGTGGCAGAGGTCAATTCCGAGGTGGCGAAAGAGGTAGTCACCGCGGAGGATATCGAGGAGATGGTGGCGAGCGTGGAGGATATCGTGGAGGCGACCATGGTGGTGACCGTGGAGGGTTCCGAGGTGGCGATCGTGGAGGGTTCCGAGGTGGCGACCGCGGTGGCTTCAGAGGCTCTAGAGGTGGCGACCGAGGTGGAGAGCGTGGTATGCAGCTGTATTTATTTGATAGTAACCTGTAATTGACAGCGTCTAGGTGGCTTCCGTGGCCGTCCCAATGGAGAATGGAGGGGTCATCACGATGGAGAGCGTGGACGAGGTGGAAGGGGGCGCGGACGAGGTGATCGAGGAGGTAAAATTTTGACCTGAATCATATCACTTTCTCTTGCTGAGGTAGTTTATTCTCCAGGTGGCCATGGACAGGCTCCTCCAACTCCTGCATGATTATATATCAGCTCAGAGGTCCATTACTTTACCCAGAAATTCGCGAACTTTTAGCATCTATTTCGTATCTACTCCGTGCTATTCGTTCGTTTTTTAATGACCTTGTACTGTGCGCCTGCTAAAAACATTGTACTGATTGTTACTCCGTGTTTCTTCTCTGTTTTACTGGACGCTTGAGTTGGGCAATTTTACAGAGTAGATTGTCCATCAACTTGCTTGGAACAAGAAGGTGCATTAGACGGCTGATTAGATTTGTTGCATTCATATCTGTCGCACATAAGTTTTCCTGTTTCTTGAGGACCGACGAACCGTCGCCTTCAAAATTTTAAAAGGCGATGCTTTACTTCCTCCACAGAGCTTTGCCAGTATGCCAACCTTCACCTCTGTTCTCGAGTTGGAGGACACCCTACTCTCCAGAATGGCGGCTGCACTTTTGGAACTGATCCTACCGTTGATCAGCCAGTTCTATTACATTCAAAGGGGCTGACTATCGATAATCAATGCCTATTTTACAGCTATGCCCTGAGCAGCAACAGTCACTCAGGCGGCGGGTTCAATGCGACCTTGCACGAGGGATCCCATACAGTTATCCTGGTCAATCTATTTATAAGGTATTCCACCCTTGATGTTGAGCATGTGCACAGATTTGTTTCGATGCTACCCCGACGAATCTGTGCTTGTCGACAATCGGTAACCAAGATTTAGACCCATCTTTCGTCTATATTCAATTTGGGTTGCACCGGCCAGACCTGGTACATTTTCGGGAAATCCTGGACAATGAGTCATGAAGATATTTACTGCCTCTGCAACCAACCACTAATTCTCCTGTTCTCTGTAGTGTCACCAGTGATCTAAATGCCATTGTTCAACATACATTAAAAGTGGGTGTTTCCAATCAAAAAGCACCCGATTTATTAGGGCACGTACCCTCAAATATAATTGCTCATGAAATGTATAAAGGTGAAGCGATTTTCCTTTATGGTCCCGTTGGACCAGACGTCTGTATATCACGCTCGATTTACCCAATTGAGCGCACCAAATGTTCTACTTCACTCGGCACTGACTCGGCACGCATACTTTAGAGATTGGGTTTACTTTCGATCGATTCTTTAAATATCTACGGGAAGTGACACATAACTCAAATATTTTGCAATAATAGTTATTGTACCTTCTTAGTTCTAACTAACTTTACTAACACCATATGTATCATATACCTAGGATAAGAATTGGATTAACATGTATCTTCTGTTGTAGGGACGAAGATGGTTGGGCAAAGGTCAAGATAGAGCTCGCCGAAGGGACATTGAACTTCAACTTGAAAAGGCACTGCCATAAAAAAATATCATAGCCCCATCGGGCACCAGTGGCGACCTCGCATCTCCTCGCATGCTATGTTAACCTGGAGCTAAAAGGGGCTTAACATTTTATCATTCTTTAGCGCGTCGGGGAGGTCGGGGGTCTACCTGTAGGGCCTTCGTCTTCACCCATCATGCCTACTCTTATAACGACTATCGAAGATTTCTCTCCCGTTATTTTCTACTCTGGAACTGGAGGAAATGATTGGACAGCAGGAGCGTCTTCAAATGACTCCTCAATTGACAAGTATGTTGATTTCAACTCCTGAAGTGCTAACCTAACCGTTACTAGATATTCAGACAGTAGCTATACGGCCACGCAGGTCGCCAACGCCAGCGTCTCTTTCACTTTCTCTGGAACAGGGGTGCAGCTATATGGGGCGGAACGTGCAAACCATGGTTCATATCAGGTCACCATTGACTCCCGCGTATATCCTCCAGCAAATGGCAAAGTGAACGGCACAGAGGAAGTCTTCCAGACTCAAATATTTCAGACCGCTGCTCTGAAAAATGGATTGCATACAGTAACGATGGTGAATCTGGGTACTACGAAGTTGGACCTTGATTTTGTTTGTTTGCTCTCTTGAAAACCTGCACCATAATGTTGACGAATGGATTCCAATAACTATAGATTACATGGCAGACACCAATAGGACAAGACCAAGAATCGCTACTATCGTCCACGATTCAGGATTCGGATTCATCATTCAAGTATACATCGGGATCGGTGTGGACCACCAGCCCATCTAATATTGGGACGTTCAATGGTGGTTCGGGACAGTACGTGCCTTTTTTTTCATCGATGTCTGAGCCTATTTTAGCCTACTGACCTGATCAACCTATAGTGTAACGTCGACTCCTGGGGCATTTGTCGAATACACATTCAGAGTGAGCAGACTCCCCAAAATTTTCCACTTGCGATATGTTCTCATCTCACCATCTTGTCGTAGGGCAAGTCTATTTTATATGTGACGGATGCAATCCATGCAGGCCATTTAACTGACATCTATTCGTAGGTGCGGCAGTTGCAATTTTTGGTCCAGTGGGCCCCCAGGGTGCCCCATACTCTGTTCAATTGGACAATGGTGCTATAACGAACCATTCCTCTTCGAAACAATTCTATCAGCCACAAACGATACTTTTTCAAGCCGGAAATCTTGCTAGCGGGGCCCATACTGTCCGACTAACATCCGAAGCGTGGAATAACTCGGCGTTGGCATTTGCAATTGATTATGCACAGGTTTTCTCGACTCCTTCACTACAGCCTACAGCTGCGTAAGCTATTCTCATCGAGTACCTTTGAAGATCTCTACTTACCTGCCTATTCGGAACAGGTTGGCAGCGGGTAGTATTGTCGCTATCACCTTTGGATTACTGTTGGCTATCATCCTCGTCGCTGCTAGCTATCTGTTCTACCGCCATCGGCGAGGCATGGTCACGGATTCCGAAACAATCTTCCCTTTCCACCACGTTAGGTATCATCCTCTGGTGCGCCCATCACAACCTGAAGGGAAATTACAGTCGCAGCCACCAACTCCATATACTGTGATGCAATCACCAAACTCCGGGTGGCCAACAGCTGGTATTGCTTCTGCGAACGTAGGTCATCCATTGGTCCCTAAAGCAATATTACAGAGATTACTCACTATTTCCCTCCCTCCTTCTCGGCATTATATATAGCCTCAAGGCATCTCCCTCCCTTACACTCCAGATGGGAAATACCGACCAGACGTAACACCAGTGCCTGAGCCGACTTCGCAACCTCGTGGTGAGGCACCCAGTACTAGCTCTCGACATAGTTCGCCACAAAATGCATTGTTGTCTCCCAATTCTGCCCGAATTTCACATACGACGGAGCAAAGAGGGAGTCGACAGGAAACTCCTACAGGTGGAAATGGTGGGATGCTACCTTTTGTGCAACCATCTGGACCTGCTCCACCAGAGTATGTGCGGGACCGACCATAGTGAAGAGATCTCGTTCCTCTCCGCCGTTGCATTCGCTCCTTTTGATGCTTCTTATGCTCTTGATGGACTTAACTTTCGTGTTTTCCTCCTGTCTCTACAGGTTGTTTTACTACATCATTTTCAAAGAGATGTGGATTATATTATTAAAATACCAGTAAATAGTAGAACCGAAAAAAGCATTGCTAATGCAAGCTCAAAAGAGAAAATGTTACGATGATTCTGATTCAGTAGGCCTGCCATGTTGATGATCATTGGATGACGCCCATGATTTCCCGATACATCCACTAGGGGCCGCGATATGGGCAGCGTGATGTGCAGGATATCCTGGGAGACAGAAGGTGGGGGAAGGAAAGAAGGGGGGCAGTGAAGACGATTTTGCGATATCCGATATACATAATTAACGTTAATCAACCCCAGAAATCCTATCAAAGTTGAGTCGTCTTTGTGAAAAGAAATTTCAACGGAAGGTCAGAATGATATCGTCATAGGCAGAATGAAGCTCGCGTTGCTACCGGGAATCACAGATCATCGCCGAATTTGTGCTACGCCACCAATATTTGCAGCTACGCGCGGAATGGTACAGAGTTGATTTTCACTGAGAGTCACTCATCATACACCTCTCCAAAAAGCAATAATCTTGGAATCCTTGCTTGCCGAAAAACCAGAATTCAGTGGCATGAACCTTATGAACAAAGATAAAATACTGGTTGTCAATACTCAAGATTATATATAAAACATGCATGAATGAATGGCTAACCTCAGTCTCTGAATAGTGTAAACTACGACACAACAAAGATTAAATACCTAAATGCCGAGGGCACCTGATAGCGGTAGGCAACTGATTACATAATCGTCACCGGATATGATCACAAGATAAAAAGACAGGGGATAACAAAAGATATTAGGAACATACGGTTTGTAATATTCAACAAACCTGTCAGTACGAAAACTGTGATAGGAAAATTGGGGTAACCCAATCTCTAGGGACTTGTCCTTCTGGTAATACTGTCATGTGAAAATTGTTGTTCCTGGTCAATGCTGAATTACACCCAATGCAAAAACTGAACTTGAAATTTCGAAACCCCATCAATGCCAGGGTATACGAACATCAACACTCAACACTCTCAGGCATATGATGATGTGTTGCTGATGTCCCATGAAATTGAATGCCGGAGGTTGCCGCTGAGCTAAATTTGACACTCCAAAGTATCTGCTGGATAGGTGCCACTAGGGTTTTGGGTTCTAGGTTAGGACACAGTGTAGCATTAGGGTTAGTGTTAGGGGTTATAGTGTTGAAATGCACAAGTTATTCACTCGCTCATGTAAGCCCTTATCTGTTTTTTCTTTTATCTTAATCTTTATCTTTGTTATCAATATTACATAATCTCTTTCCATTTTATAGTCACACATAATTAGTATATGTCTCAACTTTTCTTTATAAGTTGAGACGTGAGTTCACACATTTATTCTACTATTACTCTAGCTAACCAGGACCTAGTTACATTTGTTCTAGGTATATATAATCAATAGAAACTTTTCTTTATAATGTCATGGTCCATGCTCGGTCATGTTCTGTTACGATTTTTATTCCTTCACACACTCTTTTTCTTTGAACTATACTTTGAATCTTATGTTATAGGAACAACGATCTCTTGATCTCTTGATCATATCTTTTGATCTTATCTTTTGATCATATCTCTTGATCATATCTCTTGATCTTATCTCTTGATCATATCTTATCTGACAGATGATCTTATCTAACAGATGATCTTATGTTTCTTTACATTTCTTCAACATGTGCTAGACGCATACTTTGGATATTACTTACATGCTTTAGACATGTGTTACACACGGCCTACGCACGCCACTCATTTCCGATGCTGCGCATCTCATGCTTGCAGCATG